>Ga0308157_10005924_pt1 | contig 14965 bp, 10 predicted proteins | sample PhyBR1_FD_201035 | JGI IMG/M metagenome (GOLD analysis project Ga0308157, IMG submission 201035) | Phyllosphere microbial communities from UC Gill Tract Community Farm, Albany, California, United States - DLSLB.R1 | ecosystem: Host-associated > Plants > Phyllosphere > Unclassified | place: USA...
TAAAATGTCAATAGCTCAGATGACGTGAATCCGTCCAAACGGTACTTGGTGACGACTTGTCGCACTTTTTAACGCGCCATATAAGAGCGCTTTCCTCCCAAGGAAAGCTCAACTGTGTTGCATATCCGATCCTAAGTCTGGCTCAATCCGGACGAGGGCATGTGCGCACAGTTGTGCGTTATTGACTGGTTGCTGAATAGAGATTTCAGCGATCCAAATATGGAGCAGCTTCAGATGCGCGATGCGGATCTCGTAAGAGTTTTCAGGCTATGCAAACGCCCGCACCAAAAGCTTTATCGCAATCGTAATGCCATTGTGAAAAGCATCTGAAGCTCCTGTAGTTCAAATGGATTATTCAACATGAACAATGTTTTAACATGGATACTCCGTGTTCTGGGGGTGGTCGTTGCACTGCTCGGACTCGGCCTCGTCTGGGGAGGGGTTAAACTTCTCTCGCTGGGCGGTTCGTGGTTTTATCTCGTTGCAGGTATCGCCATGTTGGCGATTGGCTATTTTGCATTTCGCAAACGTGGCGCAACGTTGTGGATCGCACTTGCTCTTTTCGTTGCAAGCGTCATCTGGGGTGTGTGGGAAGTCGGCCTCGATTTCTGGCAGCTCGTTCCACGCACTCTAACGTTCCTCGTCATCGCGCTCGCCACCGCTGTCATTTCACCGGCTCTGGTACGCAAGTCAGGCCGCGCAGCGCTGTCGTGTAAATCCTCGGCTGGTTTGTCAGTTGTGCTTGCCGCAGCTTTTGTCGCTACGCTTTTTGGCATGTTCCGTCCGCATCCAACGGTCGTTGCGGCGGGCGATGGCCCAGCACCTGTCATCAATGCTGATGCAGGCAAAGATAGCGGAAATGACTGGCCAGCTTATGGCCGGAACACGGGTGGTAACCGTTTTGTTCAGTTCGACCAGATTAACAAGTCGAACGTAAAAGATCTGAAAGTTGCCTGGACCTATCGCACCGGCGACCTTGCCGTCGATGGTAAGGAATATCAGGTTACGCCGCTTAAGATTGACGACACGGTTTATCTTTGCACGCCGTCCAACATAGTCATTGCAATTGATGCGACGACTGGACAGGAACGCTGGAAGTTCAACCCACAGGCAACTGTCTTTGAAAGCACGAAGGGCTGGCGTCGTTGCCGTGGTGTTGGCTACGCTGATCTCACAGCACTTCCAGCACCTGTGAGCGAAAACGCGAATGCCGATGCAAACGCCATTCAGGCATCTGCACCTGCTGTTTGTCGTAAGCGCATATTTACATCGACCATTGATGCACGCCTTCTCGCAATCGATGCCGATACCGGCAAGCTTTGCGAAGATTTTGGTGTGAATGGCGCTGTCGATCTGAGTGTCGGCCTGACGCCCGATCCGGTTGGTGGTCAGCAGGGCTCTTACAACGTCACATCCGCACCTCTGGTTGCCGATGGCGTTGTGATGGTTGGCGGTCGACTGAACGACAATCTGACCGTCGGCGAGCCTTCGGGTGTTGTGCGTGGCTTTGACGCGCGTACAGGAAAAATCCTGTGGGCCTGGGATGCCGCTCGCGGCGCAACCGATAGCACGCCTCTGCCAGAAGGCCAGACCTACGCGCCAGAAACACCAAATTTCTGGGGCACGGCTGCCTACGATCCAGAGCTTGGCCTCGCGTTCTTCCCAACGGGAAATCAGACGCCTGACTTCTGGACTGGAAATCGTCATCCGTATTCGGATGAATATAACGATGCCATTGTTGCTGTCGATATGAAGACAGGCAAAGAGCGCTGGCATTTCCGCACCGCAAATATTGATCAGTTTGACTACGATGTTTCATCGCAGCCAATTCTCTACGATCTTCCACGTGCCGATGGCACAAAAACACCGGTCATCATTCAGCTTACCAAGCGTGGTCAGATTTTCGTTCTGGATCGTCGTACGGGTGAGCCAGTTGTGCCGGTTGAAGAACGTCCGGTCTCAACAGATTCCATGCCAGGCATGAATGTTGCGCCAACGCAGCCATATTCCGCGATTTCCGTCGGCACTGATAAGCTGACTGAACGCGATATGTGGGGCGCAACAATCTTTGATCAGTTGTATTGCCGCATCGAGTTTAAGGATATGCGTTGGGAAGGTGAGTTTACACCGCTCTCCGACAAGCAGCGTACTCTGATCTATCCGGGCTATTATGGTGGCTTTAACTGGGGCGGCGGTGCCATTGACGCGGCGACAGGTACGCTGATTGTCAATGATATTCGCATGGCTCAGTGGGGTCGCTTTATCAAGCAGGATGAAGCCAAGCGCATCGGACTGACACCTTCAACTGAAGGCGAATATTCTGAACAACTCGGCACCCCTTGGGGTGTAGAACGTTCGATGTTCGTCTCACCGCTCGGCATTCCGTGCTTTAAGCCACCATTTGGCACTATGACAGCCATTGACCTCGAAAGCGGAAAGACAAAGTGGCAGGTTCCTATGGGATCAATCCAGGACGCGCCGGTTCGCGGTATCGTTCCGGGCGTTCTCATTCCACTCGGTATGCCAACGATGGGTGGACCATTGGTCACCAAGGGCGGCCTGACATTCTTCCACGGTACACTGGATTACTATACACGTGCGCTTGACAGTGACACGGGTGAGGAACTCTGGCGTGGACGTCTTCCCGTTGGTGGTCAGGGCGCGCCGATGAGCTATGTCGGAAAAGATGGCAAGCAGTATATCGTTGTTGTTGCTGGTGGTGCCACACGTACCGGCACCAATGACAATCGCGGTGACTATGTCATTGCCTATGCTTTGCCTGACTAAAGGCATCAACGGACATGGCCGACGAAAATCGGCCATGTCACGCACATAATTTTGATCACACTGATTCAAATTTTGTGCGAAATAATATTATGTGAATGAATTATAACTTTTGTGTGAGGCTTTGCCCAAAACGCAATCTAAGCCTTATAATAAATACGAGCAGTGGTATCTGCTTTTGAATAAGGAGTATCGAAATGAAGTGGTCTGCACCAAAATTCGTTGAAGTTACCTGCGGAATGGAAATCAATCGCTATGCTCCGGCTGACGGCGATGAACCGATCCTGTTCTAATCATAGAAGCATGGTTTTTGCCGCTTGCAGCAAGACCATTTGAGAAATAATTTTGTTGGTGGCAATCGTCCGCGTCACATTGGTTGCGGGTTACGGTTGCCATCAACATTTTGAGTTATCGCGCATCGGCGCGACCGAGTTATTCCGACATGTATATGACAACTCGGACAAGGAATTAGATTTCATGAGCAGCCTGCGTTTTCTCGTGCTCGGCGCCGCCGCAGGTGGTGGCCTTCCACAATGGAATTGCAATTGTGCCAATTGCGCTGCCGCACGCGATCCCAGATCAGGGGTAACTCCACAAACGCAATCATCACTTGCTGTAAGCGTCGATGGCGAAAACTGGGCAGTGTTCAATGCGTCGCCTGATATTCGGCAGCAGTTGATACAAACCAAGGCACTGCATCCGAGAGCCTTACGTGATAGCCCTGTCAAAAGCATCGTTATTACCAATGCTGATGTGGACCATATTGGCGGATTGCTAACGATACGTGAGAAGCAACCCTTCCGGTTGCTGGCAACATCCGCTATTCAGAAAGTCCTGAGCGAAAACCCGGTTTTTAAAGTGCTTGATCCTGACTTCGTAGAGCGAAAAACTTTTCAGCTTGATGAAGAGTTTACACCGCTCGAAGGACTGACAGCGCGCATTTTTGCTGTGCCGGGAAAGGTTGCACTTTTTCAGGAAGAGGGCGAGCCGGAACTCGGCGTCGAGGGCGAGCAAACTATCGGCATTGAATTTATCGCAGGCACCAAACGCGCATATTATATCCCCGGATGTGCGGCACTACCCGATTGGCTGGCAGAGCGCATTCGCGGTGCGGACCTTGTGTTTTTTGATGGCACATTGTTCACTGATGACGAAATGATTACGGCCGGAACCGGTCTCAAAACCGGGCAACGTATGGGGCATATGTCGATTTCCGGGCCCGATGGCAGTCTGGCACGGTTGTGCGCTCTCAACATTGCTCAGGTGGTTTATGTCCATATCAACAATACCAACCCGATCTGGCTGTCGGGACCAGAGCGCGCAACCGTAGAGGCAGCTGGAATGGCCATTGCCTTTGACGGCATGGAGATTGATCTTGACTGAAGCTCAAAACAGAACTGATTTCGAAGCACGCTTGCGTGCAATCGGTGATGCCCGCTATCACGACAAGCACCCTTTTCACGATATGCTGCATGGCGGACGGTGCAACATCACGCAGGTTCGTGCCTGGGTCATCAACCGTTTCTATTATCAGAGCCGTATCCCGTTAAAGGACGCTGCTTTTATGTCCCGCTGCGAAGACGTGTCGATACGGCGCGCATGGCGCAAGCGCATTGAAGACCATGATGGTGGTGTAGAAGAGGGTGGCGGTATTCGACGCTGGCTCAAGCTCGCGGAGGCTGTGGGTCTTGATCCGGATTATGTCGCCTCAAATCGTGGTGTTCTTCCCGGCACGCGTTTTGCCTGCGATGCATATGTACGTTTTGTGCGCGATATGCCGATGCTGGATGCGGTCGCAGCCTCGCTGACTGAACTCTTCGCCCCTGCCATTCATAAAAACCGCATCGCTGGTTTGATTGAACATTATGCTTTCGCTAACGAGCAGGCTCTTTCTTATTTTCGTAAACGTCTGGATGAAGCGCCCGTCGATGTGGCTTTCGGTCTGAACTATGTGCTCAATCATGCTGACACGAAAGAAAAGCAGGACGCGGCTGCCGCAGCGCTGACGTTTAAGACCGATGTGCTTTGGGCGCAGCTGGATGCTCTGCATCAGGCATATGTAGCGCCAGCCTTGTTGCCGCCCGGTGGTTGGGATGGGCGCGAAGGTGTAATTGGCCAACTCGACCAGCCTGCGCGCAAGCTGGAAGTTGAGGGAGCGGCGCAATGACAGAACCCACAGCCGTTATCGTATCGGGTGGTACAATAGCCAAGCTCGCGCGGGGCGTGCGTTTGCGCCAGGATCCGGTACGCGCTCAGAATGTGTTATTGGCACCTGAGCGCGCGCTGGCTTTGGATGAAATTGCGGTGATGATCGTGAATGCGCTTGATGGTGAGCGCACGCTGGATGAAATCGCCGGTGAATTTGCGGTTAAATTTGAAGCGCCCAAGGATCAGATCCTCAGTGACGTTATTGCTTTTGTGGATGAGTTTTCAAAACGCAGGATGCTGGAGTTGAAGTCTTGAACGAGCATGTAAGTGTCAGGCCGACAAGCGAATGGAATGGGGGACGTATTCGTATTCCTGCTCCCATCGCTATGCTTGCGGAGTTGACACACCGCTGCCCGCTTGCCTGCCCATATTGCTCAAATCCTCTTGAGCTTGAAGGTGTTAAAACTGAGCTTTCTACCGAGGAATGGATTAAAGCCTTCCAGCAAGCGGCGACTTTAGGCGTATTACATTTGCACCTTTCAGGTGGAGAGCCTGCGGCACGTCGGGATCTTGTGGAACTGACGGCGGCTGCCGCTAAAGCCGGTCTTTACACCAATCTTATTACATCCGGCATTGGCCTTACGGAAAAGCGTATTACAGAACTATCCGATGCAGGCCTCGACCATTTGCAACTTTCAATTCAGGGATCGACACCTGAACGAGCCGACCGTGTTGGCGGATATAAGGGTGGCTATCAACGCAAAATTGCCGTTGCCGAATGGACTCATGCGGCTGGTATTCCCCTTACGGTCAATGCCGTCTGTCATAAGCAGAACATGGACCAGATGGATGAAATGCTGGAACTTGCAGTTAAGCTTGGGGCGCGACGCATCGAGATTGCGACGGTTCAGTTTCATGGCTGGGCCGACAAAAACCGTAAAGCTTTGATGCCGACAAAAGAGCAATTTCTGAAAGCAAATGCATTTGTTGAAAGCGCGCGGAAACGTCTCGAAGGGATCATTGTCATCGACTATGTTGGCGCAGATCATCATGCATCTTATCCAAAGGCCTGTATGGGTGGCTGGGCGCGCACAGGTCTGAACATTACGCCTTCGGGTAAAGCATTACCGTGCCATGCCGCAGAAACAATCCCGACACTGCAATTTGACAATGTGCGCGACAAAGACCTCGAAACGATCTGGTATGAGGGGCAGGCGTTTAACGCTTTTCGCGGTGATAGCTGGATGCCGGAACTCTGCCGCAGTTGTGATCGCAAGGCGATTGATTTTGGTGGTTGCCGCTGTCAGGCGATGGCGCTTGCGGGCGATGCTTCTGCAACCGACCCTGTCTGTATTCGCTCTCCGTTGCGTCAACTCCTGGCAGAGCAAGCTGAAGCGGACAGCCTTGCTGAGCCACCACCCTTTGTTTATCGCGGTCGATAGGGCCGCTGCACAGAAACCTCTTGTGCTCAATTCACAGGTTTAAAAGGATAATGCAGGCGAGCGTATGTCGGCGTAATATCCTGTCAGATAGCTGTTTTTTGATATTCGAATTAATAATCAAAAATTTGTGACCGTTCTGCCTATAGCATTAAACCACGATATGATTGATGCCGGGTTCAGTATTCAGTCGAATTGGAGTGAGTTCCATGTTAACTCGTATAGGCGGTTTAATAACTGCTTTATTAGGCGCTGCCATTTTATATTATGGTGCGCAGCTGGCAATTATTGGCGGCAGTTTTTTCTATGTCATTATGGCTTTAGGGCTTCTGATTTCAGGCGTACAGCTTTTTCGGCTACGTCAGAATGGGCTTGTATTCTACGCATTAACACTTGTTGTGACCTTCATATGGACACTTTATGAAGTTGGGATGGACAAGTGGCAGTGGATACCACGTGGTGCGCTCATAATCTTCTTAGGCCTGCTACTTTCGTTGCCCTTTATTGTGCGCGGGCTTCGTGACAAGCCTGTAAAGCTTTGGTCGCCCGGCCTTGCGAATGGCCCTTTTATTTTACGTTCTGTCGTGGGTCTGGTTGCAGCGATGGCGCTTGTTGCATGGTTTATCGATCCCATCGAAAAACAGGGGACATTGCAAACAGTCGCTGGTGCTAAAGAGGCGAGTATTGATCCAAGTGGCGTCCCTTATCCAGCAAATGACTGGGTTGCTTATGGTGGAACGAACCTTGGTCAGCGTTATTCGTCGCTAAAAGATATCAATAGTGACAATGTCGGAAAACTGAAAGTCGCGTGGGAGCATCACACAGGTGATCTGCGTGAAGGTGATGCCGTCGATTCAAAAGAATACACTTTTGAAGCGACTCCAATTAAAGTGAATGGTCTTCTGTATTTCTGTACGCCACATAATATCGTACAGGCATTGGAGCCGGAAACAGGCAAACTGGCCTGGTCCTTTGATCCGAAGATGCAACGCGACAACCAATACCAGCATCAGACATGCCGTGGCGTTTCTTATAATGATTCATCAGAGTATGTCGTTCCCGCAGATACTGATCCTGTAAAGGCCGAAGCAATAAAGGCTGCAATTTTGCAATGCCCGCGCCGCATCATTGCTTCTTCCGTCGATGCACGCCTTTATGTTTTGAACGCCGACAATGGTGAATTGTGCACAAGCTTTGGCGATAATGGTTATGTCGATCTTAAAGCGCAGATGCCAAACATGGAACGCGCAACTTATCAGCAAACCTCTGCACCGCTGGTAACTGCTGATCTGATTATTCTTGGGAGCGCCATCGCCGATAATTATTACGAGAATAACCCGTCAGGTGTTATTCGCGCTTATGATGTACGCACAGGCGATATCGTTTGGAAGTTTGATGCGGGTAAGCCAGATGAAACCGCACCACTCGCGAGTGACGAGCTTTACGAGCCCAATTCGGCTGTTGCCTGGACGCAGCTTTCGGCAGATGAGAAGCTTGGCTTGGTTTATGTCCCATTTGGAAATAAATCACCCGACCAGGTCGGTGTATCAAGGTCTGAAGCAGACCAGAAGATGGTAGATTCGCTCGCCGCACTCGACCTCAGGACGGGCCGTTTGGTTTGGAATTTTCAGACAACCCATCATGACCTTTGGGACCGCGATATTCCTTCACAGCCTGTGTTGCTCAACTTGCCGCATGACGGGCAGGATGTTCCTGCAATTCTCGTTCCTACAAAAATCGGTAACATCTGGGTTTTAGATCGTCGCACTGGCGATCCAATCATGCCCGTTCATGAAATGAATGTTTCGACAAAGACAGACATTCCAAATGAAAAGCTGTCGCCGACACAACCAATGTCCGCCCTATCTTTCACTCCAGCGCCATTAACTGAAGCTGACATGTGGGGCACAACGCCATTTGATCAGATCGCCTGTCGCATTACCTACCGTCAGGCGCGTTATGACGGAAATCCTTTTACTCCACCGCAGACAGAAGGTCTTTCGCTTGTATGGCCGGGAAATATCGGTGTCTTTAACTGGGGTTCGGTGGCTGTAGATCCTGTCAACGGATGGATGATTGCCACACCTCAGTACCTTCCTTACCTTTACCGGCTGTATAAACGACCTGAAGGTGAACCTGATAAACGCATGTTTGGAAATGCGGGCGACGCAGGTGGAGAATCCAAGCCGGGCAACGAAAATCTCGGCGGACCCTATGCCGTTTCAATCAGTCACATGCGTTCTGCCCTGGGCGTACCATGCAATACTCCACCGTGGGGCGTTCGTGTTGGTGTCAACCTCGCAGACGGCACGACAGCTTGGAAATATCGTAATGGTACGGTAGCGGGTCAAAAAATTGCCGGTATTCAGTTCCCCATACCATTCGAAATGGGTATGCTCGCACATGGTGGAACACTAACTACAGCTGGTGGCATTGCCTTTACTGGGGCAGCTCTTGATGACATCATTCGCGGTTACGATATGAAAACTGGCGAAACACTGTGGTCCCATAAACTTCCAGCCGGGGGGCAGGCAACTCCTATGACGTATCGTGGTAAAGATGGAAAGCAGTATGTCGTTATTGCTGCTGGAGGCCACGGTTCTCTGGGAACAACTCCTGGGGACTCCGTGATCGCATATACAGTTGACTAACCTACACTACGCTATAGCGATAGCAGCACCGCAGGGTGCTGCTATCGACGCGATGGTATCTATCTGGTGAGAATAAATGCCAATAATATTCTCAAATGGCGAGGGGCTTGTTTGGCATAAAGATGGGCTTTTAAATGAACCAACGGAGAGATAAATAGATTTTACCAAAGCATGAATGTATTTAAATAATAATTTCTGTAGGATTTTACTATATTAGCTATATATAATATTATTAATATGGCATCTGCAAATTGATTTGCTCAAAGATGAAGGCTTTTTGCATAATTTGATGGAATGCAAAGATGAAGAATACCTCAAATATTGGCTCTAAGACTCTGGTCGAATATCCGTCTCTTTTGTCACCCCTTCCTGAAGCAGACCTGGATGATTATAAGCGTGAAGAGGCCTTTATCCGCTATGCTTTAGATAGTGCCGCAATAGTTGCCATAACAGACGTTAAGGGCACGATCACATATGTAAATAATAAATTTTGTGAGATAAGCGGCTATCGGCGGGATGAATTAGTTGGCCAGAACCATAGGTTGCTCAAATCGGGTCTCCACGAGTTAAAAATCTTTAAAGACATGTATCATCAGATCGGGAATGGCCATGTCTGGCATGGCGAAATTTGCAACAAAGCCAAAGACGGTAGCCATTACTGGGTTGATACCACAATAGTCCCCCATCGCAGTACTGACGGGAAAATCGATAGCTATACGGCAATTAGATTTGATATATCCCATCAAAAAGCGGTTGAGGCCGAATTACGTAACAATGAGACTGAGCTGGATAAACTCGCGAATAGTGATGCGCTGACCGGGTTAGGCAACAGGCGAAGTTTTCAGGCGCAGATGAATAAAGCACTGGTAGTTTGTAAAGCAAACAGGTCAGAATTGACGCTGGCATTGTTGGATATCGACTCGTTCAAATATGTAAATGACTCATATGGCCACGTCGCTGGTGATATTTTATTGGAGAAAATTTCAAGAACACTGAGAGAAAGTCTCGAGCAATCAACATTTGTGGCGCGTTTGGGCGGAGACGAGTTTGGATTGGTTTTCGCGAATGATAATCAACAAGAGACACTTGCGACTTTAAATAACCTACTGGAAAAAATAAGAGCTATCCCAACAAGTGGTATTAACTCCAGGCATTGTAGTGCAAGCATAGGTATCTCTCATTACCCTGATGACGGACAAGACCTGACATCTTTGTTTAAAGCGGCAGACATCGCACTTTATTGTGCTAAGTCAACGGGGCGAAATCAAGTCTCGGTCTTTGAAAAGCAATTTCTGGTTCATCTGAATGCGCGTGTTTCCCTGTTAGAAGAGGTGAAAATAGGATTAGCGAATGGGCAGTTTGAATTGTTCTATCAACCCATTGTCTCGCTTTTAGCTGACAGAGAAATCTCTTTTGAGGCTTTGCTACGCTGGAACCATCCAAGTGGAAAGATACTCACTCCGGAGCATTTTGAAGCCGCATTGGAAGACGATCAAACCTCTGAGCTAATCGGTCAGTTTGTCCTTGAGAGAGTATTTTTCGATGCAATCGAATTGCGAACACTTGGCATTGAAACCGACTTCATCGCTATAAACATTACGAATTCGGACCTAAAATCAGACGTTTATATTAAACGCTTTATAGAACTCTTGAGGTTAACTGGCCTGCCTGCTTCCCGTTTTTGTATCGAGATTACGGAGCGTATGCTTTTAAGTCGAGATCGAGAGCATGTTTATGACGGGCTAAAGAAGTTTCATGAGTTTGGTGTCAAGGTCGCATTCGACGACTTTGGAACCGGCTACGCCTCTCTGTCTCATTTGCGAGCAATATCGATTGATCATATTAAAATCGATCGCTCCTTTGTGCAGAATATTGAGACATCTTTCGCAGATCAGGCAATTGTCGAAGGCATAATCCATATTTCACATAGGATGGGAAAACGCGTTGTTGCCGAAGGTATTGAAACCAAAGAACAACTGATAAAATTGCATCATATGAAATGTGATGACTTTCAAGGCTGGTTTTTCTCAAAACCGAAACCGATCAGAGAGTTAAAAGGTGCGGTTGAAGTAATAAAGCGCACGTTGGTCGGTAATCTGTGCAACCTTTTCTAAAGGGCATATAATTTGAAAATGCTATGGGTGAGTTGCTTCATCCAATATAGTTTCGATTGGATTGCGATATGGACTATAGGGCGGTGAATACCTCACATGCGAAGCTTACCGGTGAATGTAGTTTTTTGCCAGTGTCCACGTGGAATGCCAACATGTCAGGTTTCGCCGCGTTGAGAGGGTCTCCGCAGTCTCGAAATCTTCGCATTCAGGCCGTTGGGCAAGCACTCGATTCACTGGATTGTTTGCTTTCCAACTTACCGTCAAACAATACGAGACGTTCAGGATCAGGCTCAAGTTTATGTTCAAATCAATCTTAACGTCGGTTGATCAAGACATGTCACTCCTGCGCCACTGCAAGTGCTGCCTTATTTAAAATCTAAAGCAACGCGCCAGAAGCCAAATACTTAAAGCACTTCGTACAATCTGAACGCTACGGTCTTTAGCCAGCTGCGCAACTATCCCGTTAAGTGTTATTTTTTTGCGGCCTTCGGTCATTCTCAGAATGAAATCTTTGTGCACGTCAAGCCTTGAACCACGCTCCATCGGATTGCTATTGCTGCCGATACCCCAAACCAAATACCGGCGCTGCGGGCCGATGATTTTCTCTGCCAGCCTGCAAAGCGCATGACCGTAGGTCGCCACTTAACACACGTCCCATCTGCCGGTTCCGTAGCTCGAAACTTTTAAACAGGCATACCATAAACCGTTGCTTCACAATCGATTCAACTTCTGCTGACGTTTATGGTGTTAGCTTTGCGTGTAGTTCATAGCTGAGATGCACAAAAAATAGATGCTTTATGATAATTATTTAGGCATAAGCACGTCAGCTGTGACGCACTCCTCCCATTTTGCGTCCAGCTGTTCCCCTCTGAAGGTTTAACCTTCTAAATTTAAAGGGCCTCGGTTTCCGATGGCCCTCTTTTTTTGCCCTTAATTAAGATCCGAATTGCGCTGCGAATGTCTTGTCGATTTTGCTGCACCGAGCAGCGAGCCGTGCTGATCATGTTTTTGCTGTCCAATCATAATTATTGAAATTTTATAAATGTTAGTCTTTGTTGACTTATATAAAGAATCGCGCAAAAAGTGTAGAAGTGGAGCTTGAGGAAGTCACAGGAGCTTGGGATGTTAAGACTACGGGAGGAGAGCCTTCGCAGGTTGGCAACTAAGCCGGAGTTTGACGTTCTTATTATTGGTGGCGGCGTAAATGGCGTTGCCGTTCAGCGCGAACTTTCACTCAATGGTGTTTCCTCTTTGCTCATCGATAACGGTGATTTTTGTAAAGGCGCAACGGGAGCGTCGTCTCGAATGGCGCATGGCGGCTTGCGTTATCTTGAAAACAGAGAATTCAAGCTTGTTGCGGAGTCGTCACGCGAACGTAATTTGCTGTTGAAGTATGCACCACACTTCACCAGACCATTGGAAATCGTCGTTCCTCTTTCCGGATACATTCGTGGTATCTCTGGGTCGGTTTTAAGATTTCTAGGGTTTAAAACGGTCAATGGCCCACTCAGTGCAGCAAGCCTGAAAGGAGCACTTTTTCTTTACGAGTTCCTTGGACGTATTGAAAAAGTGCTGCCGGATCATCGCACACAACTGTTACGTCGTAGATTTCCAAATGCAATCGCTGCTCGTTACAAAGCAGTTATCAGCTATTTCGATGCGCGCATCCGCAATCCGGAAGCGCTCGTTCTGGAGATGATCGCTGATGCTATGCAAGCGCATGAGGGAGCAGTTTGCCTTAATCATGTTGATTGGCATTACGATGCCGATGGAGGAGTCGTTGTAAGTGACCCGATTACCGGGCAAACGGCAACAGTTAAGCCCCGTTTAATAGCAAATGCGTCAGGCGCCTGGGTCGATGTTGTGAACGGTTTGCTGGGGAAAAAAACCCAATATATCAGGCCGGTTAAGGGCGCTCATGTTCTGCTCCGCCACAATGAACTGCATCAACGGATGGCTGGCCGTGCTTTCTATTTTGATGATGGAACAGGCCGGATGGTTATTTGCTATCCACTTGAGAAAACGATCCTCCTGGGCACAACTGAGATTCAGGTTTCCAGCGCCGATGATCATTCCATAGCACCATCTGAAGTCAGCTATCTTCTCAGTGCTCTGTCAGATCTTTTCGACGATATCAGTATCACAGACGAACATGTTGTTGCTTTAACGACTGGAATTCGGCCTTTGCAGGCCGGAGGTAGTGGTAGCGCCAATCAGGCAAATCGTGATCATCGCATCGCGTTTGATGAGTTAAATGATAACACGCCGTTGTTGTCGTTGGTCGGTGGAAAGTGGACAACGTTCCGTGCGTTTGGAGAACAGGCCGCAAGCCTTATTCTGGATCAACTGCATGTCCGCCGGACTGTTACGACGCGGGAACGGATATATCCAGGATCTGTTGGGTTAGTTGCCGGTGATAATGCAGTAGATAAGCTCGAAGCAGCTATCGCGGAAACGTTTGGTCTGTCCCGGAAACGCACCGGTGATCTTGTCGCAAGATATGGAGCGCTTGCCAATGTGGTTGCAGACTTTTGCAGTTTAGAAACCGATGAATTCCTCACAACTGTTCCTGATTACAGCAGAAGGGAGCTTCGATGGCTGATCGAGTACAGAGCAGCACTGTTTCTCGATGATGTTCTGCTTCGGCGCACACAACTCGTTTTAGAAGGGCGCTGTAGTCGCGCTGTAGTCGAGGAAATTGGGCATTTACTCGCAAATATAAGAGGTTTGGACGAGCACTGGGCGAAGGAGGAAGTTGCCCGTTGTCTCGAAATGCCGACGATTATTCCGCGCTAATTGTGCGAAACAATAAAGGGAGGTGTGTCGATGGGAGACTTGTTTCTCGCTATCGATGCTGGAGGAACAGCAGTAAAGGCAGCTGTTTTCGATGCAAGAGGCAAACTTGTCGCTCTTCGTGCTGTTGATGTCACAACGGTGTATCGTGACAATGGCTGGGTTGAGCGTGAACCAAAGCGATTTTGGGAGAATACAGCGCAAGCCATTCGCGAACTCACGACAACTGTGGTCAAGCCGGAGCGTATAGCTGCGATAACCTGTACAGGTTTTGGCAACGGTATCTTCCTTGTTGATGAGAATGGGCGAGGGATACGAGACGGCATTGTCTCGGTTGATCAGCGGGCACAGCCGATTGCTGACGCGTTTTTTGAAGACCATACAGCAGTCCATATGGAAGCAACCACAGGACATCGTGTCTGGGGCGGGCAAACGATCATGCAGCTGATCTGGCTTGCGCGAAATGAGCCCGATGTTGTTATAAAGACGCGTTGGGCACTGGCATGCAAAGACTATGTTCGCATGCAATTAACGGGCATTGCGGCGACGGACCCCACGGACGCCAGCGGTGGTGGACTGCTCAATCTTACAAGCAATGCTTATGACGAAGCATATTTTGACAGGCTTGGAATTTCATCACTATTTCGCTGCATGCCGCCCCTGCTGAATAATTCTGGTATTGCAGGGAGAGTAACGTCTGAAGCCGCAGCGCAAACTGGATTGCGGATTGGAACGCCTGTCGTTGCAGGAATGATGGACGTCAGTTCCTGCGTCATCGGGTCGGGTGTTATCGGCAGTGATGCTCTGACGATGATAGCTGGCACCTGGTCTATCAATGCAGTTGAAACCCAACAGGCAGTAAACAATGCGCCGCCTATTCTTAATATGCTTCATCGTGACCGGGCTTGTCGGTTGATTGCAGAAGGAAGCCCGACATCTGCCGGTAATCTGAATTGGTATCTCTCGCGAGCAGTCGATGGTTTAGTCAATATTGATACTGCAAATGCGCTTGTTGCGGGCAGTGCGGCTATAGGCC
>Ga0308157_10005925_pt1 | contig 14964 bp, 26 predicted proteins | sample PhyBR1_FD_201035 | JGI IMG/M metagenome (GOLD analysis project Ga0308157, IMG submission 201035) | Phyllosphere microbial communities from UC Gill Tract Community Farm, Albany, California, United States - DLSLB.R1 | ecosystem: Host-associated > Plants > Phyllosphere > Unclassified | place: USA...
CGTCACGGAAGGGGAAGGTCCCGTCCTTGATCTCGCCCTCGATGACGTCCAGCCCGCCCAGAATGGCCTGCGCGTCCGCAGCGGCGATGATCCCCTGCTTCTCCAGCATGCGACAATGGGCCCGCGATCCGGCCAGGTCCTGCGCCCACAGGCGTTTGTCGACGCCGATGGAGACGTTGATGGCCTGCATGATGTCGGCGGGCTTGGCGCTGAAGCGCCCGCCCCATAGAGACTGCCCCTCAGACCCTTTCGAAGGGGAATTGTCAGACTGTGGTTTGGAAGGCGTATCAGACATGAGCGGCTCTGGACGGACTTGGGCGGGCGTAGCGACGTTCGCCCTGATCAGCGTGATCGGCGTGGGCGCGGCGTTGCTATACGTCAATCATCATAAGGGGCGCAAAGACTCGGCGCCCGTTGCGGCTGCATCGAAACAGCCGAGCACCCGCCTGATCGCGTATGCGCGGGGCTCCCTCGCCCGCCTGCAGGCGCCGCCGCCCGCCCCGGCCACCGACTACGCCTTCCGCGACGCGGCCGGACGGGAGGTCCGCTTCGCCGATTTCGCGGGCAAGGTGACCGTGGTGAACCTGTGGGCCACCTGGTGCGCGCCGTGCCGGATCGAGATGCCGACCCTGGCCGCGCTGGCCGATCATTATAAGGAACGCGACGACTTCGCCGTGGCGGCCATCAGCATGGACGCGGAAAAGACGGCTGACGAGGCGCGCGCCTTCATCGCCGACCATGCGCCGCTGCAGTTCTACATCGACCCGAAGTTCCAGCTGGCCTTCGAGTTCCCGGGCAAGGGCGCCATGCCCCAGACGATGGTGCTGGATCGCCAGGGGCAGGTTCGCGCCGTCCTGGTCGGCGAGGCCGACTGGGCCAGTCCCGAGGCTCAGGCGCTGATCGACGACCTTTTGGCAGACCAGTGACCCTTCTCCCACAGGGGGAGAAGGGATTGGGTCAGTTCTTGGTCGGGACGCGCTGGTCGGTGGCCGGGTCGACGGCGCCGGGGCGGCCCTCGGCGGCGGCCTGGGCCTGTTTGTCTTCCAGCTTGTCGGCGACCTTGCCGGCGCCTTCCTCGACCGCCTGAGCGGCCTTCATGGCGCCGGATTCGACGACTTCGCCCGTCTGGGCGGCGACGTCGGCGGCCTTGTCGCCGGCGGCTTCGGCGTTGGCCTCGGCCTTGTTCTGCTCGGCCTGGGTGCAGGCGGCGGCGCCGAGCGCCAGGACCGAGGCGGCGGCGATGGTCAGGGTGCGGATACGCATGGGTGATAGCCCCTCTGAAATTTGAACCTTGGCCTTAACGCCGCTGACCCGCTGCGGTTGCGAACCGCGTCAGTCGAGGTCGACCGGAAGGGTCTGGCTGGCCAGCAGACGCTCCGTCGTCTTCCAGTGGTCCGGCCCCTGCCGCTCGACCCAGGCCTGCACCATGTCGCGGCCCAGGCCGTAGTTGATGACATAGGAGCGGTAGGTCTCGATGAAGCTCAGCCGCTGCGCCGCCCGGTCGCGCGCGACGAGGTTGTATTTCTGCAGCTGGTCCAGCGCCGTCTCTCGGTCGATACGTCCGGCCAGATAGTCGTCGGCCACCGTGTATTCCGCCCGCGCCAGTTCGCGGGTCAGGGCCAAAAGCTGCGTCTGCGCCTCGGCCGTCGCCGGGTCCAGCCCCGCCAGCGGATACAGCACCCGCGCCTCGAATTCGGTGCGCTCATGACCGGGGAAGGCCAGGTCGATGCCGTAGTTGGCGCTGCCCTCGGCGATGAAGGACATGGGGCTGAACAGCGGATAGACGCTCATCTCGAGCCAGCCCTTGTCCTTGACGAAGGTCTGCTCCAGCAGGGCGTTGTAGACGTGGTGGCCGGGGTAGCCTTCGTGACAGCCCAGATCGACCGCCCGGTCGATATAGATGGGCAGGTCGGTGTTCACCTGGATCAGGCTGAAGGCGCCGCCCTTGAACCAGTTATAGCCGGACCACGGCTTGTCGTTGACGAACTCCAGCGTGAAGGTTTCGCCGGCAGGCAGGGTGATATGGCGCTCGGTGCGCGCCTTGCACTCCTTGATGGCGGCGCGCATCACCGTATCCAGCCGGTCCTTGGGGATCACATAGCGGGCGCGGAAGGCGGCGACCCGCTCGGCCAGAGGTCCCTCGCCGGGGACCATGGCGTCGATGCGCGCCAGCACCGGATCATAGGACGACAGCGGCCGCAGTTCCGGCCGCACGCCGAACAGGGCCTCGGCCTCGTCGGCGAAGCCCAGCGTTTCGCCCCGCAGCATCCGCAGCCGCGCCGAGGCCGCCGAGACATGGGCCTTGAGATAGGCGCGGCGCTGGCGGCTCTGAGCGTCCAGTCCCCGCTCCGGCAGGGTCTCGAGGCGTCGGGCCAGGTCCGCCGCGCCTTCGGCCAGCTGGGGCAGGGGGCGCGGATTGGCCTTGGCCGCTTCGGCCCATTCCGCCGGCCCGTAATAGGCGTCGACATAACCCGGCTCTCGCTCGCCGATCTCCAGCGTCAGGACGACATAGTCGCGCGCCACGGCGTCCAGACTGTCGGCGTCCTGTTTCTGGAACGCGGCGCAGCCGGTCAGAACAACGACAGCGCTGGCCAGGGCGGCGAAGGTGATGGCGCGCATGGAAATTCCCTCTTCCCGATGCGCGACGCTAGGCCGAGGGAGCCCCCGCGCCAAGAAGGAAGGCGCGGCCAGATTCGGGATTGAGACCGCCTCGCCCATGCTGTAAGCACCGCCGTCCGGCCTCAACGCCGCGCACGCACCCGTAGCTCAGCTGGATAGAGTGCTGCCCTCCGAAGGCAGAGGTCACAGGTTCGAATCCTGTCGGGTGCGCCATTCTCGAACAGAAGAGAGAACTTGAGGCGGCATGGAGCCGCCCGGTTCTCCGGCGAAGCGGGCCAGCGCGTCCTTAGGGCCGCTGATGCGGATGTCCTCGTCGGTCACGGCGACCTCGCCGATCAGCATCCGGGCGTAGTCTTTCCGCAGATCGATGGGGCCGTCGTGAAGCTGCTCCCGCAGCAGAACAGCGGCGCGTCTCACCTTGTCATCGGTCAGGACCGGTTCCGCCGAAGCCAGACGCCGGTTCATGTCGGTGATGTCCCGGGCCAGTTCGTCCCGCTGGAACCTGAGCGCGACCAGGCGCTCGCGCAGGGCGGCGTCCTCCGCTTCCATGACGCCCTGCTCCCCCAGTTGCAGCAGGCGAGTGATGGAGGTCTCCGCCTCCTTGTGCTGCTGGCGCAGGCGCGACAGACGCTCCCGGGCGTCTCCATCCCGCTGCGCAGACGTGCGGACATAGTCCTCCAGCATATTGCGCAGACGCTCTGGATTGAGCACTCGTTCGGCCACCTGGTGAGTGACCGTCTCGTCCAGCCTGTTCATGGGGATGCGCACGCCCCGGCAAGACATGCGCCCCTCTTTCATCCGGCGTGAGCAGCTGTAATAGCGATAGGCGCCGCCCTTGCCGGTGTTCTGGATCATGGCTGCGCCGCAATAGCCGTCGCTGGTGCGGTAGGTATATACGGACCCAGACAGAGACAGTGTCTGCCCGACATTGCGGCTCAGCGTGTAGGTCGTTCCGGACTGGGTAAAGACGTCTGTAACCCCGCCGATGCTGACGGATAGAATGGAGCGGTTGGCGCCCGTCGCCGTCATCGTCCCCGTGACGTTGTCCCGCCATGTGCCGCTCACATAGGTACGGTCATAGGACAGTCCGCCTGCACCAGGCTGTCCGATCGAAACCAGGCTTGTGTTGCGGACGGGACGTCCTGTCAGCAGGTCTACGCCACGTCCATCGACGCTGTAGTCCGTCGGCGGCGGCGTCAGCATGGCGTTCTGAGCCTGAGCTTCAAAGCCCGCGCCCAGCGTGATCGCCAGAGCCGACGTTCCGATAAGATAACCGAGGCGGTTCATGATACGCCCTTTTTTGATCTGTTCAGCGGGGGGAGGCTGACGGCGCGCTGCAGCGCGGCGCTTGCCTGGTTTGGTGAAGGCCGACGCCGAGGCTGGGCCTTGCCGGGCCGCGCCTCCAACCGCGTCACACTTCGATGCAGTGGTCCTTGCCCGGCGGCGGGGTGCAGCCCGGAGGAGGCGTGATGGTCCCCGTCGAGGTCACCTGGAAGGTTCGCGCGACGCCGCCGACGGTGAGCGTGCCGGAAGTGGAGTAGCCGGCCGCAATGGCCCGAACCTGGATTTGAACGGTCTGGCCGTTCGTCACTGTGCCTGCGGAGGTCTGCCAGGCGCCGCCGTTGATGCGGTACTCGCCGCCCGAGATGGAAATCGGCGTCGGCGCGTTGATACCTGAGATGGCCGGGCTCAGGGATTGCGCCCACGTATGGGGCGGGACGGTTTGAGCAGGCCCGAGGTCATAGGCGTTCGGCGTGGTGTCCACGAGCGCCTTGACCTGGAATGTTCCGGTGACCCCGCCGATGGTGAGCGTCGCCGTGACGCTGCCGCCTCCGGTCGCCGGGGCCTGGGCGCGGACCTGGACCGTCTGGCCCGCCGTAACTGTGCCCGAGGCGGTGGTCCAGGCGCCGCCGTTGATGCGGTACTGACCATTCGAAATCGTCACCGGCACGGCGGCGCTGATACCCCTGACCGTAATCGTGTTCGAGGTCGCCCAGGCGCCTGAGGCGACGCTCGTCGGCCCGCCGAGATAGAAGGGCTGAGGCGTCACACCCGCCGTCGCCGTGGTTCGCTGCGTCCGGTTGCCGGCGGCGTCGTAGACGTAGGTGGTTGTCAGTCCTGGAGCGCGGGCCGCCATGACGAGGCGCCCGAGTGCATCATACTCGTAGGTCGTAGTGGATTGTGCGGCAGCGCTCGACGATGAAATGGCCAAGATGCCGGCCAGCAATATCGACAGCCGTCCCCGCACGAGCTGACTGTTATCGAAGTCCATACCGACGCCCCCAACACTGTTACGCTTGCATTAGGTGTAGGCGACAGAACTCCAGTTTTCAAAACCGATGTTACTTATAGTTGTGGATAAGGAGCGGCGGTTGGGCGAGCTAAGAGCAATCTCATCCTCACTTATCGGGTCCATCACCTCTTCGCGAAGCATCAAGTCACTTGAGGTCGGCACCACGCCAGAACCGGTCTTTGCCGCCCCGCCCGAAAGGCGACATTCCGATCCTCGCGCGGACGCCCGCTTTCGGGCCCGGGAGCCAGGACCGAAATCGACCCGTTGCGGACGTTGATTAAATCGCCTTAGCTGCAGGGCATGCTAAGCATCTACTCGATCACCACCCGCATTTTTCAGCTTTTGGGAGCCCTGGTACTTGCTGGGGCAGCGTTTCTAACCGTCGCCTTCCTGCGCGATGGCGACATACTTGCTTCGCTATTCGGTGTAACCGTAACCTTGGCTTGCGCCGCCTTCATCATCCTCGCAGGCTGGATGCGTAAGCGGATGAAGGTGTGGTCCGACAAGTTCCCACCTAGCGTCCGCTAATCACGCTCAAGCGAACTCCGCTTCACGACCCATTGCGGACGTTCAGCCTACCGACATCATCTGAAAGCAGACCAGCGCAGAACCCTCGCTCATAAAGGTCAGTTTAGGCTCAAGAGCATCAGGTAGGGCAGCACCGAATGCCAGCGTGAAGCTATCACTGTAGCCGCGATAGTTGGTGCCAACCCAGCACCAGCCAAGCGGAGCCCCAATCAACGGGGCAAACACCCCGATGTCGCACCAGCCCTCGCCCCGAGGGGGGTGTGACAGCGTTACGAGAACCTCATCCGTATCGACATTCACGGAAAGAAGGATCGCCTGCTTGCCTAGGATCAGGGCAACCTGATCCCAAGTCAGAGCGCTGTCATTCAGCCTACGCTCTCGGATTCCGACAACGGCGATTACATCGGTGCCGGAGACCGTTTCCCAATCGAAGCTTAAGGTGGACATGGCGAAAATCTACAGTGAGGAAGTGCCGCTAACCACCCTTAACCGAACTTCGGTTGACGACCCAGTGCGGACCTTCCATGCGCCGAGCATTCTGCGTTTCAATCGGCGGGTAAAGTACCGCAAGGGAAGGCGATTAATTTGTGAAGCGTGGGATGCTAATCTGGATGAAATGGATCGATCGAGAAGCGCGACGGATTCGGGTTAAATCGATCATCCTCTTGGGTCATCGAAAACGGGAATGGCAGTGGAAGGAATGGCTGCGTTGGGAGGGTTTGAAGTCCTTCATTCCAGCGCTGGTCATCATCCCGATACATCTCTTTGCTCTCACACTACCGAACCTTCTTTTGGCGCTTATTGTGGCGTCGTGCTTTGTCCGCGTTGTTTTCGTCTTAGCCCACGCGAGCGTCGTCGCCCTCAGGCTGAATAAGCGGCGCGAAGCCTTTTTGAATGCAGCTGGCTACGATCTGACGATATCTTCCATCTGGTCGGACAAGAACGCCTGGAAGGTCGGTCTTTCCGGAGGCACTCTGCACGACTTCCTCAAGACCCGACGCTCCAAGGGCTAGCCGCTACCATGTCCGCTCCCCACCTTTAGGTGAACTTCGCTTCGCGACCTGTTGCGGACATCCGTCTAGCGTCGCAATCTAACGCGATGAGAGAGCGAGCGCCCGCCCCCTTCGACATTTCAATTTCTAGCGCGGACGGTCCCTATTCGTTGCGCTTCAGGCCCACAGACGAATGGGATGGCGTGATCGACGTCGTTATCAAAGGTCACGAAATGACTTGGCCGGTCCCCACCGTAGATCGCGAAGCTGACGGACGTTTGACGCTGAGTGGCTCGACCGATGGCAGCCGGGTCGTCTGGAACGACGAGTTTTGGTACGTCGCGCAGTTCCGGCCTGGTGCGCCCAGCGTGAGCTACTATGGCGATCAGGTGTGCTGGAGAACCGACCGCGCCGCTGACGGTTGATGCCCGCTTCCCACCCTAAGCAGTCTTCGAACCTGACGCCAAAAGGCAAGCCCATAACCTAGCGCTCGCGCGCTCAAGCTCAGTGCGGACTGCAGCAATCGGTGCAGAACCAACGAATGCGGCGTCAGGCCTGGGATCACGGAACAATACAGTTTCTTTTGAGACCTCGGCCACCAGAACGGTGTAACCGCTCATGCTAACATTATGAGCGTTTCCTTCTCGGAGAGCTGCCAACTCGCCGCGCAAATCTCCCAGCAGCGTCGCCAAACTAGCCGGATAGTAGCCGATGACTTTCCCGCAGAACAGGTAGCGCAAATCGTGGTCGAGCTGACGTTCCGCTGCGTCGTAAGCTAGGGTCCAGCTGACTTTGCTCGGAGGTGCGAGCAAGCCATGATCGGGTAGCTCCGGCTCAAATATCACCGCAAAGGTCATGGCGGCATATTGGCCTCATTAACGTCCCCAATCCACCCCTAGCGGCCATGCGGCACGCGCGCTCTCCATTCAGGAGAATGAGCGCCAAGAATGTGGGAGTCCCATAGTCCAACTTAGGGGCAGCGGTTAGGGTCTGCGTTCTTCCGAAAGGCGTAGCCACAATGTCCACACTTCCCGCGCTGACTACCGACCAAGCCTATCAGGCGATGTTCGCGTTCATAGAAGCGTACTGGACGCGTGGTGGGCGTACTGACGTCCAAATCGCTGAACTTCTGTCTGGGATGCAAGGCGGCAGCGGTGAAACTGCTGACCCGGCCATGTGGGCAGATTGGCTGGATGCCGTCGGCGCGGTCACAGGGTTTCAACTTCCCGAGCTGTAAAACTAGGCTCTCTCGCACCTCAGAAGATCACCATCACTGCGGCCGACACCGGCCGGCCTTTCAGTTGGCCAGCACGGTTCTCGCGTACATCGCCAAGAAGATCGCTGCGACCAATAGCATGAAGAAAAGCATCCTGCGCTCGGGGTTGAAGCCCTTCATGCGGCCCCCAGGCGTCCGATGCGCTCGTTTAGGTCGGCAAAGCGGTCGGCAGGTCTCATGGGCATTCTCGGTTCAGCCCGGCCTTCGTAGCTCTCGAACCAGCACTCGGATGGTCACGATCGACAAGGGGATCGACACGAGCAGCAAGTAAGGCGGCTCTGGCAACCGATATAGCGAGAAGCCCGAGATGAAGACCAATTCAGCGAGCACGGCCGCGTAAATGCAGACGTAAATCCAAAGCCTTGGGCGGAAGGGATCGGGTTTGGTGCGTCGGAAGCTCATCGTGAGACCAAGAGATGGGACAACTTAGAAACGAGGCGGCGGGACCGTACCGGCTAAGATGAGTGCAATGCCCATCATCAGGGGCGGAAAGGACCGCACACTGAGATCGGCGACGCATAGGTAGACGCCCAGAGGCACCGACAAGCAGCCCAGCCAGAATGACATCTTGTTTTTGATCAGGCGCTTCATGGGGCCGTCCGTTATAGGAGCGGCCACCTTTGCAGGGGGCCGGCCTTCATCCAAGCTCCAGATGAGGGGGAAGAGTGCTAGTGATCCGTTGCGGACATTGAGATCGTCAGTTGCTCGCGCTGCGCTGATCTCAACCAGTGAAATCTATGGCTACTTCTGCGATGGATGTGGATTGCCGTGGCTATCGACATATCGAGGCGCGGCCTCTTCGACCCCCTTGCTCTCATAGTAAGCGTAGCTCGTGTAAAGCAGAGCGATCCCCACCAGCAGCAGGAAGACGAGAGGCAGCGCCTGCCAAGGACTGCGATCACCCGGCTTCATGAGCGGCATCCCTCCACGTGTCGGTACCGAAGCCTGCCTCAATCCATGTCTGCAAACCACCCTTAGGCGACAAGGACCGGGCCCGCTTGAGGACCCGGTCGTACGTCACAGATCGATCTGCTCTGACATCTCCAGGGCGTCATCCACCTCGATGCCGAGGTATCGGACAGTGCTCTCCAGCTTCCGGTGACCCAACAGAAGTTGGCAAGCGCGCAGGTTGCCAGTCTTCTTGTAGACGAGAGAGACCTTCGTTCGGCGGAGGCTGTGGGTGCCGTAGCCCTGCGGCTCTAGGTCGATCATACGAACCCATTGATCGACGAGCCGAGCGTATTGTCGGGTACCAATGTGCTGCCCCGGCCTGCTGCGGCTCGGGAACAACCAGTCTGCTTCGCACCGACCACGGACCGACAGCCAAGCGGTGATCGCATCACGTGCAGGCTCTGTGATTTCGAACGGCACAGGCCTACCGGTCTTTCTCGACCAATTCCTCGACCTCGAAGGTTCTATAGACCTGCTCGCCCCCATCCGGCGATCTTCGAACCTCGGGCGACTTCCACCAGATCTGGGTCTTGTCGATGCCTTCGTAGAAGCGCTGGCGTTCATCCGCCTTGTGCTCCGCGACGCCGCTTGGAATTTTGGAAATGTCGTCGTTGAAGCGTGGCCCCCGCCAGTACTCGAGTTCAATCGGCTGACGCGCGCTGCCCGGGTCGCCGATGAGGTCAGGATCGAGTCGCAGACGAGCGCGGAGATCCGGCATCGCGCGGGCCGTCTCGCTGAAGAGTCGCAGCACATAGGCGTTCAGCGAATTACCGCGTGACTGGCTTCGACGAAACGATGGATGGGCGAACAGAACTAAGTCACGGCTTCTGTCGTGAAAAACGCCGGGGAAGAGTTCTGTCGTCGCCTCAAGCAGATAGGCCAAGTCGACGAGCCCGTCCTTATCGACGAAGGATCGGCCAGTATCGAAGAACTGTGGGTACAACTCCATCGCGATACCGGGCCGAAGGATCGTCGCTGCCTCGGTCGACAGATACTGGGCACCGGTCAGATCCAGCCCGTCGAGCCGACCATGGAGGGCCTCCTTGAAAGGATCAGTCTGGGTGGCATGATAGGCGCGCCAGAACCCCTCGACTACCGTATGCACGGTCTCGCGCTCGGCTGCCGTTTCCGACCTCCAAAACCCGCCGAGCTGCCGGGTCATGTCGGAGGCGAGATGCACCTCGGACGTAGTCGCCCACCCCGCCACCCTATGGCGATCATGGCTGATGTTGCTGGGCATTCCCGCCGGCAATCCCCGACTTGCGGCTGCGGCGATCGACGTTGCCAAAGCCTCAGCCAGGCCGGAAGGTGCGATGCGCATGTTTTGTCGGTTGACCCGGTCCGTATTCAGAGCCCCGAACATTTGTTTCATCACCGTCCGCTCTCTTCCCCCGCCGGACCACTCGGGTCCCAGCCTAGTTTTCGCCTTCCACCTGCCGGTAGGCACGTCCCGTGATGACACCGCGAACCTGACGGGTGGGAAATCTGTCGTATCCCAAAACAACCGTACCACGGGAGTTGGGGGTCAGCTGCGCGCCAGTACCGGACCTTGACCAACAGCCCGAAACCAGACGTTCGGCAAGCTCGTCGGCGTCATCCGCCAGCTGCGGTTATCTGACCGCCCGTTTCGGCATCGGCGGCCTGATCAACTCGTCTCTCTGACACCTATCAGTTCAACAAACGTTCATCGGCCCAGCGCGATCATTCGCCGAACGGAGAACGCCATGCTGACCGCCATCCTCCTGGGTTTCGCGCTCGACGCCGCGCCGACCTGCAGCCCTGCCCAGGTTCAAGCGCTGACGCAGGTCACCGCGCAACCTTACCGCCTTACCTGTCGCGCTGCGTTGCAGGGACAGAACGTCACGCGGCCATTGTTGATCGAAGGCCGCGAAGCGAGCGGAGCCGGAGTTGATTGCGGCGGCGGCGTAATCGGCCGCCGCGATCAACCGGTCACCAACGCTACGCCGACGGTCGCGATCCGCTCGCGTCGGCTGACCGGCCAGTCATGGTCGGCTCCTACGGATGTCGCTTTCAGAAACTGCACCGTGTTCGGCATGGTGCGGATCTTCGGCATGGGAGCCAACTACAGATCCGAAGATAGCCGGGCCTCATCGCGGCGTCCGGGGCATACGCAGCGCGCCCGGCAAGCAGCGCCAAAGCGTCTGGCCTTCGACAATGTGACCTTCTTCGCCACGGCGGGTGTGCCTCTCTACGTTGGGCCGGGAACCACAGCCTTGCGGGTCTCCGACAGCCATTTTCTCGGACATAGTACGGGCACGGCGATTTACCTGGATGCCGAGACCGCCGGGAATGTCATCGAGCGGACAGCGTTCAACCTGACGACGGATGGGCGAGAGATGATCGCCGTGGACGGCAGCGCCCGGAATCGCATTGTTCGCAACAGCTTCGACCTGGCCGGTCGACGTGGCATCCTTCTTTATCGGAACTGCGGCGAAGCCGGCATTATCCGGCACCAAACCCCTTCCGAAAATGTGATCGAGGACAACGTCTTCACCAATGCGCGGTCATCGGCCGAGGCCGTGATCGTCGGCTCACGCGAAGGGCGTCAAAGCTTCTGCGACGCCGACGCCGGCTACAATTTGGGCTCAAGCGCAGACGATGGGGACCACGCGACGGGAAATATCGTCCGCCGCAATCGCGTCTCGACCAGCGGTCGTGGAGCGCGCTGACCGGTTTGCCCAACGGCATATCGGCGGCTGTGAACCTGCCGAACGTGGCGAGGTGGTTCATTGATGTTCGCAGCGGTCTGGAGGCTGACCGGCAGCGCCTGGACGCTATCGCAAACCCACCCGCCCCCGAAGAGCCCGAGGCCCCGGCCGAGCCGGAAGCCTGACGACCCCGGTTCGACCTTAAGCCTTAAGCTGACTTGGCTTTTAGAAGCCGCGTCAGTTCTTCGACGCTCTGCCTGACGGTGATGGATTTTGGAACGTTGCGACCGTCTCTGTTCGGGGCGAGCATGTTGAACCATACCCGAACCCCGTCCTGATGCTCCTGAATGTCTGTCACCTTACTTAGGTCAATGAGCACTGGTTTCCCAGACTTTAGAGACAGCTTTATCCACATACTACTTTACCGCCCTATTACTGTTGTCGCCTCCCCTTAGTGCCCGAGTAGCACGCGCGGTTCCCCAAAGATTCGCGCGCCGCCACTCATTAATTGACGATTGAGTTGCTCGGCCGGCTCGGGAGGATCGGGGAGACAGTAGGACGTATTTGCGAACGTTTTGCAACAGAGGCCGAAGCCTAACGGACCCGCTTCGCTGCCCCTCACAACCCTCGCGCAGGAGCCCCATGTCCGCAGGCGACGAGATCATCACTCCGGTCAGCAAACCCGAGGCCGTCAGTATGGCCGAAATCCACGCTATCGCGGCCTGACCGACGCGGTGTCAGCTCTTGGCCGACAGGTCGATAGGATGAACGCCAAGGTCGATGACGTGCGCGAACGGGTCATCAAGCTGGAGGCGCGCGAGTACGAGCGCCAGATCGAAACGCTGAATGACCGTCTGCCCACAGCCTTCAAGCGGATCGATGATTTGGAAGGGACGAGGGACCAGCAGAAGGTCGCCAAGGCGCTGGTCGACTGGCTCCGTCAGACCACGCCCTGGCTTCTGGCCGGCGTCGCCGCCCTCGCGGCCGGGATCGGCATCAAGAACGGAGTTGGATCATCACCGACACTCCCATTCAGCCGCCAGCGACACGGCTTGAGCGCATCAAGAGCTTTATCGGCGATCTGGCCCGGCCCTTCGCCATCATCGCCACGTCGTTCGCCGCGTCCTGGGCGACGATCGTCATCGCCTATCGGGTCGAGAACGGAAACGACGGCGCCATCTTCATCGGCGGCGTCTTCGTGGGCGTCGGCGCGCTCTACATCGGCAAGGCTTGGCAGCTGGCCAAGACCAGCAAGCAGAACGCCAAGGTCGAGATCGCTAAGGCAAAGACCGACGCGGGCTGATCCCGCCAACACCCTCACAATCTGAACTGGAGACTTCGCCATGAGCATCATGAGCGACGACGACTTCGTGCGCCCATTCCAGCGCACATTCGGTCTGACCGAAGACGGCTGGTCCGGTCGCGACACGGAGCCAAACTGCGCGAGTTGGCGACCTTGCCTATCGCGACGGCTGCGAGATCATCGGCCGCGCCCGCTCGGAGAAGAAGGTGTTGGTCGTGATCGAGGGCTGGTCCCACTACGACCTCTACGACAAGCCTGAGCCTGTCGCCCTGGCCCTGGCCCTGGCCCTGGCCAAGGTGGTCCCCTTCTACAAGGAAAACCTCTGAGCCCCAGGCGGGCGGGACAGCGTCTCGCCCGCCGCCTAGGCCCGCACCGAACATGCCAATGTCCACGACAACGAAAAAAGTCCTCATCCTCGGCGCCGGCGGACAGATCGCCCGCTGGGCGGTCGACATGCTGGCCGATCAGCCAGAGGTCCAGCAAACCCTCTTCCTGCGCCGGTCCGGTCGACTGGGCCGGGCCGCGCCCGTGGTCCGAATTCCCTGGGAACACAGCGACCGCACATGCCCTTGGGGGAAGCGCACCTAAATGTGCATGGTCAGCCAGATGCGTGCAGCGCCCCAAGGGCCAGAGGCGGAGCGAAGTCTGCGCATAGGCCTGCGCCACAAGAGGCACCGCTCACGGACCGGGCCGACCTGCAAGCCAACTACATGTCTGGGCGTTGAGCGAGGTCTACGAAATCCAACAGACAACGCCCTGGAGAAGCGCATGGCTCCAGTCGCATTCGTTCTACTAGCCCGTCGTGGAACGTCTTAAGCTAGGCCCAATTCGAGAAAGCTGACCTTCCGAATGTTGCGGATGAGTCAGGAGCGGCCCTGTTGGTCGACTGAATAGAAATCCGTCGGGTGAACGCCTAACATCGCCGCTAACTTGCCTAGGATCGCTACCGTCGGGTTGCCCTCGCCGCGTTCAATGCGGCCCAGGTGGCGCATCGCTAAGCCCGCTTCGCCCGCCAGCGTCTCTTGGCTCAGGCCACGCTCCTTGCGGAGGTGCCTAATGTTCGCGCCGACGATCTTCTCCCATTCCATCGGTGCGATGGTGTTAGCGGAGCGGTAACCTCTCCAGGACGCATATGTCCTATTCTTCACGAGGGGCGATTATGGGGTGTCTGGCGGGTCTCATGTTCGGTGCGGTCGGCTTTTTCGTTGCAGGACCAATAGGCGCGATCATCGGACTGCTCATCGGCATCTTGGCGCCGTAGGAGCGAAACGCCGATGAAAAGGCTGCTTATCCTGGCAAACGCCGGCATCCTGCTGACCGGCTGCGCCACCACGCCGCCGTCGGAGGTACGGATGATCCCCACGGCCGATCACGGCGTGGCGTGCGCTTCTCGCGCGGCAACGCCCTGATGGTGTCGAACGGGCCGTCCGGCGCGATCATGCTGCTACCGGTCCGGTACAACGACACCCGCAAGTTCTACTTCTCGATCTCCGCCTTCAACACCTCGGGCTACCCGATCAACATCGGATCGGAGGACGTGCGCCTCTATCTGGATGGACAGCCCTACAGCGTTCAGGACTTCGACTATCTGCGCCACACCGCGCGTATGACCGCCCAGCGCGAGATGAACCTGGCCTGGGCCGACGCGGCGGTGGAATATTTCCTGACCCTCCAGGAGATGGAAGACCATCCGCGCCGCCACGACATCGCCTACCGCAGCGCCTCGGGCAGTTGCAGGCCTCGCACGACCACATCCAGCGACGCCTGCGCCAGACCATCTCCACTCTGGGCCGGACCATGCTGGAGACGACGACCATCGACCCCGGCACGGCGCATGGCGGCGCGATCCTGGCGGAACAGATCGTCATTCCTGACGGCATGGTCCGCGACATGGTGATCGAAGTACGCTTCGGCGGCTTCCCGCACCGTTTCCGACTGAACCTGGCGCCGTCGGGGACCTACGCCCCGACACCGGTCGACATCCCGGCTGTCCCCGCCCAGGTCACGCAGGAGCTGATGCGCACCCGCGAGACCTGGCACTGGACCGATGGCCCACCGCCGTCACCCGCAATCTTCAAGGGCATGCCCGTGATCGAATAGGCAGAAGCGCCACCGAGTCAGTTGGGTGAAACAAGAGTCGGATTTCATGAAATTCGACAAATATAGGGAGAGATGGCGCACCCGAAGAGATTCGAACTCCTGACCCCCAGATTCGTAGTCTGGTGCTCTATCCAGCTGAGCTACGGGTGCGCACCGCCTTGCGGGCAGGGCCGGGTATCTAGCGGGTCGTTCTGGCGCTGGCAAGCAGGTTTTCTCAGAAAATCTTGAGAAAA
>Ga0308157_10005928_pt1 | contig 14957 bp, 10 predicted proteins | sample PhyBR1_FD_201035 | JGI IMG/M metagenome (GOLD analysis project Ga0308157, IMG submission 201035) | Phyllosphere microbial communities from UC Gill Tract Community Farm, Albany, California, United States - DLSLB.R1 | ecosystem: Host-associated > Plants > Phyllosphere > Unclassified | place: USA...
TTGAGCCCCTCGATCGACTCCGAGTCGTCGTCGTTCTTGCGAGGTGCGTCGTAGTCGGTTGCCATGCCCATCCAGTTCTATTACGTTCGTGTACCCAATTCGGCGCGCACAGTTTGCATGACTCGTTCCCGAATAGCAAACCGGTCGGCAGGGCCTCCCGGGCGCCTCGAAAGAACTGGCGGCACGCCCGTTCTATTCCCCGGTCGGAGGCCCTCGACGTGCGAGTCTTACGGGCGAATCACGACGGCGAAAGGCGTGCTACATGCAGGATCTGAGGGTCATCGGAGTCGAGAGCGGTGCGCTGCTCGTGGCGACCGACGGCGGAAGCGAGTACCGCCTCCCGGTCACGCATTCGCTCCACACGCATCTGCGCGCCGCCGCGCCCGACGGCTCCCCCGCCCAGCGCAAGGCGCCACCTCGCGAGATCCAGGCGCACATCCGCGCCGGCCTCTCGTCCGAGCAGACCTCCGCGGTCACCGGAGCCGACCTCGACTACATCCGTCGATTCGAGGGTCCCGTCCTCGCCGAGCGCGCGTTCGTGCTCGAGACCGCGATGGCCGTCCCGGTGACGGTGGCCGGCGACGACGACGGCGACTCGGGCCCGTCCACCTTCGGAGGGGTGATCGAAGCCCGCCTGGACACGGCGGAGGCATCGGACCGCTCGTGGACCAGCTACAAGGACGTCGAGCAGGGCTGGCTGGTCCACGTCTCGTACGTGACCCGCGAGGTCTCGCGAGACGCGACCTGGCGGTTCGACCCCAAGAAGCTCCTCCTCGCCCCCGCCGGCGGAGACGCCAACACCCTCTCTCAGCATCGCGAGGACGTCGGCCCTCTCGCACCGCGCCTCCGGGCCGTCGACCGCGACTCGGGATCGACCCCGGGTCGCTTCGACAGCGGCGCGTTCATGGTCGACACGACCCCCGAGACCGACGTGGAGATCGAGGTCCCCCGGGTCGTCGAGCCCGAGCGTCATCGGAGCGACGCCCGCTCGGCCGCCTCGCTCGCGGCCACGAACCGCTCGCCCGACCCGGCCACGTCGCACAACCAGACGGCCGATCTGCTCGAGGCCCTCCGTCGCCGACGGGGCGAGCGGGAGTCCGCGCGCTTCTCCGACGACGACGCCCCGCAGCACCCGGCGGCGGGATCCATCCGCGTCATCGACGTGCCTCTCGACGACTTCGGACTGCCCGAGGGCTCGACGGACACGACCGCCGCCCGACCCGACGCCGAGCAGGGCCGCGACGACGACTCGTCGGCTGCTGCGCATCCCCTGCCGGGCGCAGCCCGCACCGGCCGACCCCGCCGTGCCAACCCGATGCCCCCCGTGGTCACGCCGCTCTCGTCGAGCGGCAAGAAGGGCCGCGGCCGGGCGTCGATGCCGAGCTGGGACGACATCGTCTTCGGAGCGCGTTCGGACGACGACAAGTGAGTGGTCCGACCACCGGGGGGCGTCAGCGCGCGTAGGCGCCGAATCGTCTGAGCGGGACCTGCGTCTCGTCCGTCGACCAGCTGCCGTGCTGCCCGATCATCGAGCCGGCCAGACCGCCGGTACCGCGCCCGTCGTAGTAGACGACGCCGCGACGCGCGGCGACGAGGATGTCGCCGATCCGGGGCAGCACCTCGGCGTCGACCGGTCCGAACCAGCCCGCCTCGACGGCCTCCTCGCGCGTGATCACCCAGGCCCGTTCGCCCTCCGCCTCGCGCCAGGCCGCGAGTGTGGCCGCTCGCCGGTCGTCCGTCACCTCGTCGCCGAAATGCAGCTGCAGGCAGCGCGGCTCGCCCGCCACGTGCCGCACACCGTCGACGAGCTCGGGTCTCCCGCCGAAGACGATGCGACGGCGTTCGCCGATGTCGAGCACCCCGTGATCCGCCGTGACGAGCAGCCCCGTGTCGTGCCCGAGCCCGGCGTCGAGGCGGCGGATCTCGGCGTCCACCTGCTCGAGCGCGGTCGTCCACTCCGGCGACTCCCAGCCGGCGCGATGCGCGATCATGTCCAGCTCGGGGACGTACAGATACACCAGGGAGGCGCGGGTCGCCTGAGCGGCGTCGCGAGCCGCGTCGAATCGGTCGGCCATCGACTCCGCCGACAGATAGGTCGTGCCGGAGAGGATGGCCTCCGTCAGCCCGGACGTCGCGTAGCGCTTCGGGCCGACCGAGAAGCTCGTCACTCCCTCGTCGGCGGCTCGCTCGAAGACGGTGCTGCTGCGCTGCCAGGTGTCGGGCCGCATGCCGGCGTCCCAGCCCGAGAGCTGCTTCACGACGCGATCGCGGTCGCGGTCGAGCACCGAGTAGCCGACGAGCCCGTGCTCGCCGGGGAGGACCCCGGTGGCGAAGGTGGTGAGCGCGGCCGCCGTCGTCGTGGGGAAGCCCGACCAGATGCTGCCGCCCGGGGCGGAGGCGAGCGTGCGGGCGTGGCCCTTCCGAGCACCGAGCGAGGAGCTGCCGAGACCGTCGACGAGGAGGACCACGGCGGACCGCGCGGGGGGAAGAGCGAGCGGGTTCGCCGCGCCCGAGAGCGAGGCGACCGAAGAGGGGAGCACGTCGGCCAGGCTCACGGCGTGCGGGGGGCGCCCCGGTACGATGGACGTCATCGGCACCAGTCTGCCATAGCCGAACCATCCATCCGAGGTGCTTCGCGCCTCCTGCCCCCGAGAAGTGCATGACGACGACCGACACCCTCTCCACTCCCGACGACGGCGAACGCATCGAGGACATCGACGTCTCGCTCGAGATGCAGGGCTCGTTCCTCGAGTACGCGTACTCGGTCATCTACTCGCGGGCCCTGCCGGACGCCCGCGACGGGCTGAAGCCCGTCCAGCGGCGGATCCTCTACCAGATGTCGGAGATGGGGCTGCGTCCCGACCGCGGGCACGTCAAGAGCGCGCGCGTGGTGGGCGAGGTGATGGGCAAGCTGCACCCGCACGGCGACACCGCCATCTACGACGCCATGGTGCGCCAGGCCCAGCCGTTCACCATGCGGGTGCCCCTCATCGACGGGCACGGCAACTTCGGCTCGCTCGACGACGGGCCGGCCGCCCCCCGCTACACGGAGGCCCGACTCGCCGAGGCGTCGCTGGCGATGACGCAGGGGCTCGGCGAGGACGTCGTCGACTTCGTGCCCAACTACGACAACCAGCTGATGCAGCCCGAGGTGCTGCCCGCCGCGTTCCCGAACCTCCTCGTCAACGGCGCCAGCGGCATCGCCGTCGGCATGGCGACCAACATGGCCCCGCACAATCTCATCGAGGTCGTCGGGGCGGCTCGGCATCTGATCGACCACCCCTCCGCGAGTCTCGACGACCTCATGGCCTTCGTGCCCGGCCCCGATCTGCCGACGGGTGGCACCATCTCGGGGCTCGCCGGTGTGCGTGACGCCTACGCCACCGGCCGGGGGAGCTTCAAGACCCGCGCGAAGGTGTCGGTCGAGAGCATCACGGCCCGGAAGAACGGCCTCGTCGTCACCGAGCTGCCGTACCTCGTCGGGCCCGAGAAGGTGATCGAGAAGATCAAGGACGGCGTGCAGGCCAAGAAGCTGACCGGCATCACCGACGTCACCGATCTGACCGACCACAAGCACGGCCTGAGACTCGTGATCGGCATCAAGACCGGGTTCAGCCCGCAGGCCGTGCTCGAGCAGCTCTACCGCTACACGCCGCTCGAAGACGGCTTCAGCATCAACAACGTCGCCCTCGTCGAGGGGCAGCCGCGCACGCTCGGGCTGAAGGAGATGCTCGAGGTCTACGTCGCCCACCGCATCGACGTGGTGACCCGGCGCACGCGGTACCGGCTCGCGAAGAAGGAGGACCGCCTCCACCTGGTCGAGGGGCTGCTCGTCGCCATCGTCGACATCGACGAGGTGATCCAGGTCATCCGCAGCAGCGACGACACCGCCGCGGCCAGGGCTCGTCTGCGCGAGGTCTTCGACCTGAGCGAGATCCAGGCCGAGTACATCCTCGATCTGCAGCTGCGCCGCCTCACGAGGTTCAGCCGCATCGAGCTCGAGGCCGAGCGCGACGAACTGCTCGCCGCCATCGCCGACCTCAAGGCGCTGCTCGCCGACAAGCGCCGCCTGCGCGCCCTCGTCTCGAGCGAGCTGGGCGAGATCGCCGAGCAGTTCGGCACGCCCCGCCGCACCCTCCTGACCGAAGCCGCGCCCAGTGTGGCGACCGTGGGTCGAGGCAGTAAGAAGTCGCCCGTGCTCGAGATCGCGGACACCCCCACGAGGGTCTTCCTCTCGACGACGGGTCGCATCCTCCGCGTCGACCACCAGGACCCGGACTCGGGGCTGCCCACTCCCCCACCGCGTCGGACGAAGCACGACGCCGTCCTGTCGTCGATCGACACCACGAGTCGGACCGAGATCGGGGCGGTGACCACCCATGGTCGTCTGATCCGCTTCACCCCGGTCGACCTCCCGTCGGTTCCGCCGACCTCGGTGCAGCTCGGTGCGGGTGTGCCCGTCCGCGACTACATCGGACTGACCGATCGCACCGAACGGGTGCTCGCCCTCGTCTCCCTGACGGCCGACCGGCCCATCGCCCTCGGCACCGCACGAGGCGTGGTGAAGCGCGTGGCCCCGGGTCAGTACCCCTCCCGCCCCGATTTCCCGGTCATCGGTCTGAAGAAGGGCGACTCGGTCGTCGGAGTGGCGCAGGGCGGCGACGACGACGAGCTCGTCTTCGTCTCGTCGTCGACGCAGCTGTTGAGATTCCCGGCGTCGGCCGTCCGTCCGCAGGGCCCGGCGGGTGGTGGCGTGGCCGGGATCAACCTCCCCGAATCGTCGACCGTGCTGTTCTTCGGCGCCGTGCCCGCCGGGCACGAGGCGGTCGTCGTGACGGTGTCGACCAGCTCCTCCACCATCGCCGGCACGGACCCGGGGCGCGGCAAGACCAGCGCGTTCGACGAGTACCCCGGCAAGGGCAGGGCCACCGGCGGTGTCCGGTCGCACGCCCTGCTCAAGGGCGAGGACGGCCTCACCCTCGCCTGGGTCGGACCCGCGCCCGCTCGTGCCGTCGGTGCGGACGGCGCAGTCCGCGAGCTCCCGGCCGAGCTGTCGCGACGCGATGCGTCGGGCACGCCCCTCGCCGCGGAGATCGGCTCGATCGGGGCGTCCGTCGCGCACATCGCGGACTCCGCCACCGGCGCGGAGGCAGGCGCGGACGCGGGTGACGACTCGGCGGCCGGCGCCGTCCAGTCGGCCCCCGCAGAGTGACGGCGGGCGAGCGGACCGCGTGGTCCGCTCGCCCGTCTCACGCGCCTGACCGCGCCGAGCCTCGCTGTGCCCGCCTCACTCGACGATCATGCGCAGTGGTGCCGAGGGCGCCGGCAAGCCGCCTGAGGCCTCCGTGCGCCCCTGCTCTCAGACGTCGATGCGGTCGCGGCTGATACCCGAGCCGTCGATGATGAACTCCTTGCGCGGAGCCACCTCGTTGCCCATCAGCAGCTCGAAGACCCGGGCGGCGTTCTCTGCGTCGTCGACCTTGACGCGGCGGAGCATGCGATGCTGCCGCTCCATCGTCGTCGTCCGCAGCTGCTCGGCATCCATCTCGCCGAGGCCCTTGTACCGCTGGATCGGGTCCTGGAACTTCTTGTTCGTCCGCTTCAGCCCGGCGAGCACGCCGTGCAGTTCCTTCTCGGAGTACGTGTAGATCGTCTCGTTCGGCTTGCTGCCGGGGTGCATGACCACGACGCGATGGAGGGGCGGCACAGCCGCGAAGACACGCCCGGCCTCGATCATCGGTCGCATGTAGCGGAAGAACAGCGTCAACAGCAGAGTGCGGATGTGGGCGCCGTCGACATCGGCGTCGCTCATGATGATGACCTTGCCGTACCGGGCGGACGAGAGATCGAAGGAGCGCCCGGACCCCGCGCCGAGCACCTGGATGATGGAGGCGCACTCGAGATTCGAGAGCATGTCGCTGACCGAGGCCTTCTGCACGTTCAGGATCTTGCCCCGGATCGGCAGCAGCGCCTGGAACTCGCTGTTGCGGGCGACCTTGGCCGTGCCGAGCGCGGAGTCGCCCTCGACGATGAACAGCTCGCTGTTGGCGACGTCGTTCGACCGGCAGTCGACGAGTTTCGCGGGCAATGACGAGTTCTCGAGGGCGTTCTTGCGCCGCTGGGTCTCTTTGTGGGCGCGTGCCGCGATGCGTGACTTCATCTCGGCGACGACCTTGTCGAGCACGAGCGCCGTCTGCGTCTTGTCGTCGCGCTTCGTCGAAGCGAAGCGCTCGGCGAACTGCTGCGCGACGACGTTGGCCACGATGGCCCTCACGGCCGGCGTGCCGAGGATCTCCTTGGTCTGACCCTCGAACTGCGGTTCGGGGAGGCGGACCGTGAGCACGGCCGTGAGCCCTGCCAGCACGTCGTCCTTGTCGATCTTGTCGGTGCCGACCTTCAGCCGACGGGCGTTCTGCTCGACCTGCTGACGGAGGAACTTCAGCAGCCCCGCCTCGAACCCGGCCTGATGCGAACCGCCCTTGGGTGTCGAGATGATGTTCACGAAGCTCCGGAAGACCGTCTCGTAGCCGCTGCCCCAGCGGAGGGCGATGTCGACCTCGCACTCACGCGTGAGCTCGGTGGCGACCATGGCGCCGCCGTCGGTGAGGACCGGCACGGTCTCGGTGTACGAGCCGGTGCCCGTCATGCGCCAGGTGTCGGTGACCGGGGCGTCGGGGGCGAGGAACTCGACGTACTCGCTGATGCCGCCGTCGAAACGGAAGGTGCTCTCGAGCGGGAACCCGCCGTCGGTGAGCGAGCCGGGGCGCTCGTCGCGGATGCGCAGGGTGAGACCCGGGATGAGGAAGGCCGTCTGACGGGCACGCGCCGTGAGGTCGTCGGGCTGGAAGGTCGCGCCGCGTGTGAAGATCTGCCGGTCGGCCCAGTACCTGATGCGCGTACCTGTGACGCCTCGCTTGACCTTGCCGACCTCGCGCAGCACGCTGCCCGACACGAACGGCGTGAACGGAGCGTCGGGGGTGGGCTCGCCGGAGTCGTCGAAGGTGCCGGGCTCGCCGCGCCGGAAGGACATGGCGTAGGTCTTGCCGTTCCGGTCGACCTCGACGTCGAGACGCTCGGAGAGCGCATTGACCACCGACGCGCCGACGCCGTGCAGCCCGCCCGACGACCCGTAGGACCCCCCGCCGAACTTGCCGCCGGCGTGCAGCTTCGTGAACACGACCTCGACCCCGGTCAGGCCCGTCTTCGGCTCGATGTCGACGGGGATGCCCCGGGCTGTGTCGCGGACCTCGACGCTGTCGTCGGCGTGCAGCAGGACGTCGATCGAGTCGCCGTGACCCCCCAGAGCCTCGTCGACCGAGTTGTCGATGATCTCCCAGAGGCAGTGCATCAGACCTCGGGAGTCGGTGCTGCCGATGTACATGCCCGGGCGCTTGCGCACGGCCTCGAGCCCCTCGAGGACGGACAGATGACGGGCCGAGTAGTCGGACGTGGCCAATGGGTGCTCCTGACGCGTTGCGGGCGACCACGAGCGGGGAATTCCGGAGGCGGTGGTCGCGTTCCATGGTAACGAGGGCCACCGACACGGAGACCCCGACACTCTCTCGTCGTCGAGCGTCTACGCGATGAGCGAAATCACCCCGAATGTCTCACCATCACTCCACAGCCGTGTTTTGATGAGGACACGTATCCACAGCACCACCGTCAGGAGGAGCACCCCTATGACTCAGATGGCCACCGACCAGACAGCCGTCGACGAGTTCGGCTCCCGCTACCAGTTGAGCGCAGCCGACCGCTGCGACAGCTGCGGAGCCCAGGCGTACATCCGTGCGACCCTGGCCACCGGTCAACTCTTCTTCTGCGCCCACCACGGCGCGAAGCTGAAAGACAAGCTGGAGCCGACCGCGATCGAGTGGCTCGACGAGAGCGCCAAGCTCTCCGAGCACTGACCGGACTCTCGGCGCCTCAAGGCGCCCTGTTCGACGAAGAAGCCCGCACCCTCCGAGAGGGTGCGGGCTTCTTCGTGGTCACATCGCCTTGAACGACCGTTCCAGGTTGTCGGCGATCACCCGTTGCGACGCGGCCGCGTACTGATCGAGCTTCTCGTGGGCCGGGGTGAGACCGTACGAGATGCCGCGACGCGAGAGCGCCGTCCGGAGGATCCGGTCCGTGAGACCGGGATTGAGGGGCAGCAGGGGGCCCTTCAGCTGCGTGCCGAACGACGTGCCCCGGACGACACCCTCGGCGCCGTCTGACCCGTTGCCGCCGCCGTGGACGACGGTCGCGAACGGACGCGAGCCCGCGCCGAGCTCGAGGTGGGCGGCGTGGTCCTCGAAGCCGAAGAGGGTGAGGTCGTCTCCCCCGTACTGGGTGGTGACCTGGAAGTAGTTCGTGCGTCGCGGTGCGCCGCGACGGACGAGCGCATCGAAGAACCCGACGCCTTCGACGGTGTCGCCCTCGACCGTGACGACGCCTCGTGTGAGGAGCTCCATGCCGCCGCCGACGGCGACGACCGGGACCCCCGACCGGGCGAAGCCCTCGAAGGCGTCGCGGAGTCGGACGGCGTCGACGCTCACTGAGCGGACGCCCGAGAGCGGACCGTGGCCCAGCACGACCACGTCGGCCACCGAGGGGACGTCGTCCCCGATGCGGTACTCGGTGACCTCCGAGTCGATCCCGGCGCGTCGTGCACGTTCGACCAGGGTCGTCACGTTGCCACGATCACCGCTCACCCCGAGTTCTTCGGGGTAGACGTGGACGATTCTCAGGACGTCGTCGCTCACGCGCTCTTCTCCAGATCGGGGTGGCCGAGGATGCGGCGCGCGAGCATCATCTGCTCGTAGTTCGTCACGAAGTGCTTGGTGCGATCACCGGGCGACGGGAGAGCGCGCATGAGGCGGATGGCCTTCGAGATGTCCTCCTCGATGACGTGCACGGGGATCCCCTCGTGCTCGAGCCGGAGGGCCAGCTGCCAGGCTTTGGCGCCCGCGAGCACGTCGACGTGATCGAGGTGGGAGAAGTCGATGTCGTAGATCCACGAGATGTCGGGCGTGCCCTCGTCGATGGCGAGCATCACCTGCTCGACCCCCTGCGGAAGCGCGTCGAGGTTCATCTGCAGACTCGCTGCGTTCTTGAACATGATGAACTCGGCCTCGTCGGTGCCGAGCGACATGCGCTCACCCCGTCCGTAGGCCGGCTTCATGCCGTCGAAGGCGCGAGAGACGGCCACGGCGTCGACCGGCCCGCCCAGCACGACGGAGGCCGTCTGCAGAGCTGCCGCCGCGTCGACGGCGTAGTGCAGACCGCGGGCCGGCAGCTGCACGTCGACCGTGACGTCGCCGACCCGGATGGTCGCACCCGCGCCGTCGAGAGTCAGGACCTCGGCTTGCGCGTCGAGCGAGTCGTCGGCCCGCCTGGTGAAGTCGTTGGCGTTCTGGAGCCCGTTGGGCGATGCCGCGACGACCGCCGGTGCGGCGCCGAAACGCGTGACCGACTGACCGGGACGGGCCGTGTACGGCCCGAGGTGCTGGTCGTCGCGGTTGGTGATCACCGACGACGTCGCCAGGGCGGCTGTGTCGGTCATCATCGTGCCGACGCGCTCCGTCTCGAAGAAGCGGTACAGCTGGTCGACCTGCACGTTCAGCATGAGCACGGTCGAGGGGTTCAGGGACTTCGTCAGTTCGACGGCGAAGGCCTCGTCGACCTCGATCACGCCGATGTCGTGCTTCACGTCGCCGAACGGCGTGACCTCACGGAGGAACGCCGACGCGATCCCCTGCGGCAGGTTGGCGCCGGTGGGGTTCGTGAACACCGTGAGACCGTGAGCCCGCAGCGTCTCGGTCAGCATCATCGTCGTCGTCGACTTGCCGTTCGAACCGAGGACGAAGACGACCCCGCGCTCGAACTGCGACGAGACATGGGTGAGGAAGTCGGGGGCGAGGGCGAGGACCGTGCGCCCCGGATAGGCGGATCCCCCGCCTCGGAGGCGCGCGAGGGCGCGGACGATCCGGCCCGCCAGGACGGGGACGACGTACTTCATGTCTCTACTCGAGGTAGTCGCGGAGCGACTGCGATCGGGACGGGTGGCGCAGCTTGGCCATCGTCTTGGACTCGATCTGGCGGATGCGCTCGCGCGTCACGCCGAAGGTGTCGCCGATCTGATCGAGCGTCTTGGGCATGCCGTCACCCAGGCCGAAGCGCATCCGGATGACGCCCGCCTCACGCTCGGAGAGGCTGTCGAGCAGCGACTCGAGCTGCTTCTGCAGCATGGTGAAGCCCACGGCGTCGGCCGGGACGACAGCCTCCGTGTCTTCGATGAGGTCGCCGAACTCGCTGTCGCCGTCTTCACCGAGAGGAGTGTGCAGCGAGATCGGCTCGCGCCCGTACTTCTGGACCTCGACGACCTTCTCGGGGGTCATGTCGAGCTCGCGCGAGAGCTCTTCGGGCGTGGGCTCGCGACCGAGATCCTGCAGCATCTGACGCTGCACGCGGGCGAGCTTGTTGATGACCTCGACCATGTGCACGGGGATGCGGATGGTGCGGGCCTGGTCGGCCATGGCCCGGGTGATGGCCTGACGGATCCACCAGGTGGCGTAGGTCGAGAACTTGAATCCCTTGGTGTAGTCGAACTTCTCGACGGCGCGGATCAGACCGAGGTTGCCCTCTTGGATCAGGTCGAGGAACTGCATCCCACGGCCCGTGTAGCGCTTGGCGAGGCTGACCACGAGGCGGAGGTTGGCGCCGAGCAGGTGGCTCTTCGCACGCTGTCCGTCGCGTGCGACCCAGCGGAGTTCGCGCTCGAGCTCTTTGCTCAGCCCGGTGCTGGCCGCCAGCTTGTCTTCGGCGAACAGACCGGCTTCGATCCGCATCGCCAGCTCCACCTCTTCGGCGGCGTTCAGAAGGGCGACCTTGCCGATCTGCTTCAGGTAGTCCTTGACCGGGTCGGCCGTGGCGCCCGTGATGGTCGTCGAGTAGACCGGCATCTCGTCGTCGTCGTCTTGAGAGATGACGAGTGCGCCCTTGGGCAGGATCTCGGGGGCCTTGTCGGTCGCGTCGGCGTCCGTCTCGGCGGGGGCCTCCTGCGACTCGGCGTCGTCGTCGGCCGGAGCCTCGTCGGCGGCCTTGGCAGCCTTGGGGGCGGCCTTCTTGGCCGGAGCGCGCTTCGCGGGCGCCTTCTTCGCGGGGACGTCGGCCGCGACCTTCGTCTCGTCGGTCACGGACTCGTCTGAGGCCGTGGTCGCCTTGCTGCGGGTAGCCATGCGAACACCTTTCACATCTCTATTGCTCGGGTCCGGGTGCGACCAGCGTGATCGGTGGGACCGTGCTCGTCGGACCTCGACCGGCAAACGGATGGCGTCGGTCGATTTCGGGCAGTACTAGGACCCATGTCAAGTCTCGTGCCGGAAGTCGATCGCGACAGCGACGACGGGGTGAACGAGAAACGAACGGGTCCGTGATCCATTATTACACGCCCCGCGCCCACGGCCCGACACCGCGGAGGCGGCTCTCAGCCCCGTGGCCCGCGCCGCATCCGCCAGCGCCGGAGAGCCGCGACCCAGATGGGCGCGACCTCGATGCCCTCCTCGTGTCGCAGGCCCCGGCGGGTCCGACGTCGCTCGACGACGAGGCAGGCGACGCCCGTCCCGACGACGAGGTACTGGACGAGGAACGCGATCCGGAACGACTCGAACGCGAAGATGTCGCTCGGGGCCCCGGAGGCGACGCGGGCGGAGTCGAGCTGATCGAGCACCACGCCGATGAGGAACATCATGACGAAGCTCGCCAGGAAACCTCCGACGTTGACGATGCCGTTGGCGACGCCGAGACTGCGCAGGGGGTTGAAGGTCCGTGCGAAGTCGAAGCCGATGATCGACCCCGGTCCGCCCACGCCCAGGACGACGACGAGCACGACGGCGAGCCAGGGAGGCGGGGTCCCGGGCCAGGCCAGCACGAGGGTCCAGACGGCGGCCATGGCGAACACGATGCCGAGCACGAGGTTCGAGCGCCGGAGGGGGAACCGGGCGACGAGCAGGCCGAGGATGGGGCCGGCGACGACACCCGAGGCGACGAGGACGGCGAGCAGACCGGACGCCTCGCCCGAGCTCAGCCCCAGGCCCCCGACCAGGAACGGCACGCCCCAGAGCAGGCTGAAGACCGTACCGGAGGACTGCGTGACGAAGTGCGACCAGAATCCGAGACGGGTCCCCGGGCGGCGGGCGCTCTCGACCAGCTGACGCCCGGCGGATCGCCAGGTCGTGGTCGTAGAGCGCGGGATCACGCCCTCGGGCGCCTCGGACACGAGCATGACCACGACGGCGACCGCGATGACGGAGAGCGCCGCGGCGCTGATGAAGGCCGGCGACCATCCCACGCCGTGCAGCACGATCGACAGCGGCACGGCCGAGAGGATCTGACCGAACTGACCGATGTTCCCCGTCCACTGCGACACCTGCGGCAGGATCGGCCCCCGGAACCACGACGGCAGCAACCGCATCACCGAGATGAAGGTCATCGCGTCGCCCGCGCCCACGAGCATGCGGCCGACGATCGCGAAGCCGATCGTCGGGGGTGAGACGGCGACCACGAGCTGTCCGACGCCGAGCAGCACCCCTCCGGTGACGATCAGCGCCTTCGGTCCGACCCGATCGAGCATGACGCCCACCGGGATCTGCAGACCGGCGTAGACCACCAGCTGGACGACGGCCAGGGTCGAGAGGGTCGATGCGGAGACGTCGAAGAGCTGGCGGGCCTCGACGCCCGACACCCCGAGGGACGATCGCTGCATCACCGCGACGATGTAGGCGAAGACGGCCGCGCCCCAGACGAGCCAGGCGCGCTTCGAGTTCACCCGACGAATCTACCCGAGCGACGAGCGCATCCGCCGCCGACCACGCGTGCCCGTGGACGGGACGACGGCCGAGGAGGCGCGGGTCAGGCGGACGTGTCGCCGTCGGTCCGGCGCGCCAGGAACTTCTCGAGCTCGGCCGCCAGCGCGTCGGCCGTCGGCACCTTGCCGTCCTGGTCGGTGAGCGGCGACGGCAGGGGGTTGCCCTCCATGTACGTGTCGTGGCGCTCTTCGAGGGTCGCGACGAGTCTCGACAGCTCGGTGTTGCCGTGCACCTGCTCCTCCACCTTGACGAGGAACTCGCGCCCCTCCTCGCGGAGACGGTCGGTGGGGAAGATGAGCCCGGTGGCCGCGCTGATGCTCGACAGCGCGGCGACCGCCGCGTCGGGGAACTCCGTGTCGGCGAGGTAGTGCGGCACGAGGAGGACGAACCCGGCCGTGGGGTGACCGTCCTGGCCGAGACGGTGCTCGATGAGGTGGAGGGCGTTGGCCGGCGCCTGCGTGACGGGCTTCCACACCGAGAGCGACTCGATGAGGTCCGCGCGGTTGCCGCTGACCGTGACGCCGATCGGCCTGGTGTGAGGCACGGGCATCGGGATGGAGTGGACCCAGGTCGTCGTCGAGACCCGGTAGCGCTCCACGAGCTGGACGACGGCCGCCGTGAAGCGGTTCCACTGGAAGTCGGGCTCGAAGCCCGACAGGAGGAGGAACGGCTGACCGATGTCGTCGCTCATCAGGTGCAGGGACAGACGGGCGACCGAGACCTCGCTCACGTGGTCCTGGTCGAAGGTGAAGACCGGACGACGCGCCCGGTAGTCGAGGAGCTCGTCGGTGTCGAACGACGCGACCAGCGTGCTGTCGAGAGTGTCGATCATGTACTCGGCGAGTTGACTCACCGCCGAGCCGGCGTCGGCGAAACCGGTCAGGCCCGCGACGAGGGGCAGCCCGTCGGGGACGTTCGGGGCGTCGATCGAGAGGTCGTAGAGTCCGGCGGGGTCGTGCATGTCGACAAGCCTAGATACCGGCGAGGTGCTCCGCAGGCCGTCGCCACGTGCCGAGAGCGAACAGAGCCGTGGCTACCATCGAGGCATGACCGTTTCGACTCTGACCACCAGCACGACCACCCCCGCCGAGATCGAGGGGGACGTCCTCGTCGTCGGCGTCCGCAAGACCTCGTCGGGCCCGGAGCTCACCACTCCGGTCGAAGGCCTGGCTGACGTCCTCTCCGCCGTCGGCGTGACCGGGGCGCGCGACGAGCTGGTCCGGCTGCCCGGCACGGCCGTGCGCGCCTCCGGAATCGCACTGATCGGCCTCGGCGACACCGTCGACGCCGAATCGCTGCGCTACGCGGCCGGATCGGCCGTCCGTCAGCTGACGGGCGTCGACCGCGTCGTGATCGCCCTCCCCGTGACCGGCACCCAGGAGGCGCTGGCCGCGCTGGAGGGAGCCGCCATCGCCTCGTACGAATTCGACGCGTTCCGCTCCACGACCGCGTCGGACTCCCGTCGACACGCACACGACATCGTGCTCGCCACCGACGTGCCGGTCGATCCGGCGACCGCCGAGCGGGCCCGCATCGTCGCGACCGCCGTGCACACGGTCCGTGACCTCTCGAACACTCCCCCGCAGCAGATGTTCCCCCAGGCGCTCGCCGACAAGGCCGTCTCGCTGGCCGAGGGCACCGCCCTCGAGGTCACCGTGCTCGCCGAGGACGAACTGCTGGCGGGCGGCTTCGGAGGCATCCTCGGCGTCGGCCAGGGCTCGAGCCGGGGCCCGCGCCTGGTCAAGGTCGAATACCGCCCCGAGGGGGCGACGAAGCACCTGGCCCTGGTCGGCAAGGGCATCACGTACGACACCGGCGGGCTCTCGCTGAAGCCCGCAGCCTCGATGCTCGGCATGAAGGACGACATGACGGGTGCGGCCACCGTGCTCGCCGTCACCGTCGCGGCCGCCGAGCTGGCGCTGCCCGTGCGTCTGACCGCCTGGCTGTGCGTCGCCGAGAACATGCCGAGCGGCACGGCGATCCGGCCCGACGACGTCCTGACCATCAAGGGCGGCACCACCGTCGAGGTGACGAACACCGACGCGGAGGGCCGCCTGGTCATGGCCGACGGTCTCGTCGCGGCCAGCGAGGAGCAGCCGGACGCGATCGTCG
>Ga0308157_10005929_pt1 | contig 14956 bp, 15 predicted proteins | sample PhyBR1_FD_201035 | JGI IMG/M metagenome (GOLD analysis project Ga0308157, IMG submission 201035) | Phyllosphere microbial communities from UC Gill Tract Community Farm, Albany, California, United States - DLSLB.R1 | ecosystem: Host-associated > Plants > Phyllosphere > Unclassified | place: USA...
CACCAACAATCGAAAGCAGAAGGGCGCTACCGAAGCGCTCCCACCAGTGGGTATCAACATACCCATCGACTCCGGCGCGTCCAAGGGCATCGGTCGCGGGCGAGGCAAGCGTGACGATGACGCCTTTCGGTGTTTTTGCCCGGTTCCAGAGAACGAAGAGACGCTTTTGTCCCCGCTGGAGCCCGCCTCGATATTCCCCGACAACCTGCGTGCCCTTTTCCATCAGCACGACCCGGCCGTTGTCGGAAAGAACATCGCGGTTGATCACGCAACTGGTAAAACCCGGCTGGTCGGATGCCAGCGCCGTTTCGAGCACGCAAGGGATCGAAGTCCCCATCGCCACGATGAAATCCCGATTGCCGAGCGTGCCCGCGCGCGATCCCTCGATCCGGGTGGGTCGCAGCAGACCGTCAAAACGCTGCTGGTCGTTGTTCTGCTGGTTTTGTCCCATCATAGTGTTGTCGAACGGCACGAAATTGCTGTCAGGGGAATTTGAATTATCGGCCTCCCGTCGGTCTTTGGTATTTTTCTGCCCGCTGCTGAAGGCCATTACGGGAGCGCGGCGGGCGGAATCGAGAAGTTTATCCTGTTCCTCCACAAGCGGTTCGATGACGGGTGTCGGCAACTTCACTTCCGGGACGACCTGAACCGGTTCGGCCTTTTCCTTGGCGGCCTCAAACGGATTTGTCTGGCGAATAACCACGCGTTCAGGCTGGATATTGTCATCCTTTGCCTTCTTCCCCGTTGTCGACCAAAGGGCAAAGCCGACAAACGCAATGATCGCTATCGCGACCGCGCCGCGTTTCAGAAGAGGATTGTTGTCGATCCGCCGGCCGGTAACTGTTTCCGCACGCTCTCCGGGAATGCGCGTTTCATCTTCTTGAGACATGGATGTCGCTCCCTATTGCGCGTTGTCGCTTTTCACGACGCGCTCTACCGAGGGAGACGTCGTGTTGGTATCGGGATTGATGCCGACACGGTCGTAGGCCTCGTTGAACACGCAAAGCACGTCCTTGCCCCGTCGCAGGATGAACTTGCGACTGATGGCGTGCACCATGACGAGATTGCCGTCGACCGACTTCGGAACGAGACTTTCCGACCCGTCCGAATTTTCCATATAGATCGCGGGCATCTCCTGGTTGCCGACGAAGGCAAACGTCGTGATCTTTCCGTTGTCGTAGACGCTTTGCGGCTCCAGCGCCTGGGAACCCTGAGCCGAATAACGCCAGTTTCGAGGGCCATACGCTTCGTGAAGGGTCAGCACATTGTCGGCGTCCTTCGCCTGGGCCGCGAGAGCCCTGGACGCTGCCTGCTGCCGGCGAAACGCAGCTTCATCTTCGGGGTATCTGAACTTCACATAAAAGTAAGTGTTTTGCCCGGCTTCCACAGAGCCGTCTCGTACCGTCAATTCCATCTGGTAGCTTCGCGTCGAGCCATCACGGCGCGTCGTCACGACGGAAATATTCGTCACCGGCTGGTTCTCGCGCGGTTTCAGGAACAGGATGTTGCCAGCCGGCGCAACTTCCCAGGCGACGCTGTTTCCGAGCGCCACATGGGCGATTTCCTCGTCAGAGGCAAACTCGACCTGTACGGATGATCGCAAGGTGCCGACGACCCTCGTTATGTTGTAGGGCTGATAGTTCACAAAGCGGACACGGCTGTCCTGCGAGGCGCCGCGTGGAATCTCCAGAGCGAGCGCCGACGACATGGAAACCGATAGGACGAATGCGACGATCGGCACGGTGCGCATCATCTCACCTCCTCGGGATCTGCCCGATATTCGCTGACAGCAAACCCGAGTGGGTTCACAAGCCGGTCCGTCGATGACATCGGGGCGTTGACATACGAGAAGGTCAAGGTCGCAACCCAATGGGTCGTCCGAACGTCCTCGATGCGCGTCGTGGTGCGCATGTAGCGCACGGAGACAACATTCTGATTGATGAGGGAGATCGACGCGATATCGACCCTCGCCGTGGCAGTTCGGCCGTAGACGTTTTGAGGCGAGTCCGGATTGCTGCCTCGGTACATGCCTGCGAAGCGTGTCTGTTCCGGTTGGGTCGACAGAAGGGCGATCGTGCGGAAGTTTTCTTGTGCCTCGCTCCAGACATAACCCTCGCGGGCGCGCACATATTTGGCGGCGAAGTATTTCGTTACCGCCTCGTCATAGGTGCCGGCCGTCGCCGTCAATGCCGACACGACGTCGACAATGCCCGTCGAATTGTCGACGCGGACGACAAAGGGTTCGACCGTCTTCAGTGGCGTGAGACCCGCAATGGCAAAGACGGAGACGCTGGCGACAATACCGGACGCGATCGCGATCGACCATGCGACCCTGTTCGAGCGTTCGATCTGGATTAGTCGGTCCTGATCGAAACGACGCGCCTTGTCAAAATAGCTCTTGAGATTATCTGCCGTCACCATGCATCATCCCTCACAACGGCGATAGGAACCGTCGACGTCCAAGTGCGCGAAGGCTGCGGGCTCCCTCGCCTCCTCAGCAAAGGGTGTCACGGGCGTGGAGGAGCTTGTGTTCGATTGTTGGTCCTTCAGTTTGCTGTCTCCCTGCCATTGCCACATCGAACGGTTCAGGGGGCGGCGTGAATAGCCATCGCACTTCGGTAAAGGGTATGTCAGTGATGCGCAGCCGGCGAGCGTGGCAGCGAGAACGAGCAAGAGGGCAGGCTTAATCATTCAACAGGCCTTTTCTTATTTTTCGCGTGGGCGTCATGTCCCGGCATTTCTTGATCCGAACGCGCGGCCAGCAACGCGGGCCCCGCGACCAATCATCCGGCCGGTATACGATGTTCCCCGGGCCAGCATGCCTTCGTGCGCATCTCGAGCGGCGCCATAGCCGTAAGCCAGCGACGCACCGCCAGATGCCAAGGCCGACGCGATGCTGGGAAGCTGGTAGAACACATAGAGGGCGGCGATGCCGATGGCGCAGAGCGCAATCGGCCGCATGAGAACGTCGGTGTAGCTATCGATCGCGGTGAAGGTCGAGTCGATGCAGGAAATCAGCAGCGAACCGACGGCGACGACGAGAACCTGCAGGATCACGAAGTTCGCAAGCTGCCCGATCCAGGATTCTGTAAAGCGCCGCGTTGACTGGAACATGGCGAGCGCTATGAAGATCGGCCCGATCGCCAACACAATTGCCAGCGCCAACCGTGCATAGAGAGAAACGACGTAACCGATCCCTGCAACGAGAAAGCTGACGCCGATGACCATCATGCCACCGACCCCGGTGACGATGTCGACCGGCCAGGAGGCGCGCGACCAGATATCGGTCGCCGAAGCTTGCCCCTTGTCCAGCAGGCTGTCGAACGTGCTGGCGCTCGGCGCCGCTCCCGAATTCAGGGCCTGGGCAATCTCGCGTGGCAACACATCGAAGAAGATGTTGGTTACATAGGTCTGGTATTCGCCGGCGTTCTTGACCAGCATGACGATGATTGCGAGCTTTATCGCGCGAAAGGCAAAATCGAGGATGGGCTCCTGCACCGACCCGCGCAGGACCAGATAGCCATAGAGGGCCACGTAAAGTGTGACGGCCGCCGTCAACGGCCCGGTCACCCATTCGGCGATGTTCGAGGTCCCGTCCGAAACGAAAGTCTCCAGCGGCCGCTTGAACTGTCCATCGATGAATTCGAACACCTGGTACATCGGATCAACCTCCCAGCGCTTTGCGCATATTCTGAAGGCGAAGCCTGCCGTCTGCCGCTTTCGCATTCCGGCAGTTCGGCGCGTCGCGCAATTCACCCGGATTGTCTCGGCAATCAGAAATCGTCCGGGTCAGTAGTTCGGTGTCGGCCACGAACTCATCAACCGTGTAGGTTCGCTCAGACCCGTCCGAGCAAGCTGCGAGAAGCAACAGAAAGGTGAAAATTGGAGCCCGCCTCACTGCAGTGCCGCCTTCATGGCGTCCATGCGCTGGCGCCAATCCTCTGATTTCCGTTGTTCATCGACCTGGGTTTGTGCTTGCTGCACCATCCGCAACCCTTCCATCCGCAGCACGTCGGTCTGGAGGAACGCCTGTTCGGCCTGAAGCCGGGCCTGCAAGTCCGCGATGTCCTTGGAATCGCTTGCCGACGATATTTTCTCGCGGAGCTGATCGATCCCATCGATGCGCTTGGTCGCAGCATCGTAAATCTGCTGACCCAGGCTCATTTGACCCGCATTCTGGCTCTGAACACGCGACAATTCCTTGGCATAGAAATCGTCGGCGCTGGTGCGGTAGGTCGAGTTGCTGTCCAGGAATTTCGAGGCGGAATCACCAAATACGCCGGTGCCATTGCCTTTGAGCAAACCCTCGATCGCGGCGAAATCGGACGGAAGCGCCTTGCGGATCGCCGGATCGTTGAGGATGCTGGCGACATCGGCCATGTCGGTCAGCTTGTTGAGCGAACCATAGAGCTGCTGTGCCTTCTCGATTTGCGTGTTTAGCGCGTCGAGTTGTGATTTGAGCTGCGCGATGCTTTCGATCTGTTTGGCGATAGCGGCCTGGTCGTTAACCGGAATCCCTTGGGCCCCCGCACCTTGGGCAGAAAGGATGAGCACTGTCGCGAGCATCGCGCCCTGCAGTCGATAGGAAGCCATCAGCTTGCACTCCTTCGCTGTTGGAAAATGGGAAGCCAGTCCTTGACGTCATTCCCCACCTCCGCGCGGATCGCGTCGAGGAGTTCGACATTTGCGGTTCGACCGGAAAGGATGGCGAGTTCCTCGTCAAAACCATTGAGGTCGAGCTCGGCGACGACGCTGTTGTGTCCCTGCTTCAACACGAATCTTCGGCTCTCGACAGAAAGCTCACGGGCAACCAATTCGTATTCCCGTTCCGTGAGCTTGAAACCGTCAACGTAGTCGGCATGGCTGCCGCGCGAGTTGGGGAGGAATATCTGTGTCGGGCATTGCTCGATGATGGTGTGGGCGATCGGCGAGATGAGCGCGTCGCGTGGGCTCTGCGTGGCAAACAGCATCAAGCCGTTCTGCTTGCGGATGGTCTTCAGTTTATTTTGCGCAAGATCACGGAACCCTTCGTCCTGAAGCGCCTTCCAGAATTCGTCGATGACGATGATGATGCGACGGCCATCGATTAGCTGCTCAACGCGATGGAAGAGATAGGCCATCAGCGGCGTACGGATTTCCTCGTTGTCAAGGAAATCGGTCATGTCGTAGCCAATGAACTTCCCTGATCCGCCGAAATCGCCAAAGCCGATGTCCTCGATGACATTATCGAAGACCCAGCCAAGCGGCCCTCCCCTCTCCCACCGGCGGAGCCTGGCGGCGATCCCTTCCGGGTCGGTGTTGTTGAGAAAGGTCCGCAGTGCCCCGATCGTACGGCGGTCCACGGGCAGGTCGGCAAGGCCATCGATCGCGCCGGCGATGTCGCGAAGTTCTGTGACCGTCAGTTCTCGTGTCCCGGAGCCCACAAGCTTTCCGACCCAACGTGCCAGGAACACTTTATTCTCTGGCGTGAGATCGAGGGCCTTTAGGGGAGCGCAGCCGGTCGGAACACCATTCTTCAGGGGGAGGTAGGTGCCTCCGGCGGCGCGCACATAGAGGTCCGCGCCGCGATCTTTGTCGAAGAATACGACATGGGGGTCGTGTTTCTCAAGCTGTGACAGCATAAAGTTCACGATCACGGTCTTGCCGGCACCCGATGGCCCGCACATGAAGGTATTGCCGAGATCGCCGTAATGCAGATTGAGATAATAGGGTGATCCAGAAGCCGTCTTGAGCAGAGCCACGGCGGGTCCCCATTCATTGCCGTCCTTCTGTCCGATCGGATAAGAGTGAAACGGCGACAGGGCCGCGAAGTTCTTCGAGGTGATGGCGCCGGATCGGGCCCGGTAGCGGAAATTGCCCGGCAGTTGCGCCCACCAGGCAGCCTCGAGACCAAGATCCTCTCTCGCCACGACGGCGCCACCATTGGTCAGGCTGGCACGAGCCTTTGCGAGATTGTCAGTCAGTTCCTTCACTGTCGACGCGAAGACGGAGAGTGTCAGATGATGCTCGCCGATCGCGAACCGGTTGGACTCCAGATCGTCCATGGCATCGTCGAGTTCGTCGATCTGCGAAGCCGCCTTGTCGCCGCTGCTGACCATCTGGTTTTGCTTTCGCCCCATGATGACACGAGCGTCCGCCTTCGACACAAAGGAGAAAGATTGGGAAAGCATCAGTTCGAACGGACTGGTCAGCACGCCGTCCAGCATGCCGGTCCTTGTGCGGGCCGGGTATTCCTTGAAGCTCAGAATGCCGGCGAAACGGGTTGCCGCCTCATGCCGGATTTCGATGGTCTCGCGCCCGATGATGACGCGGTCGGAGTAAATCGCCGACGCGATGCTGCCTTCGGTCAGGGGAACTCGCTCGCGCCTTCCGCCAACGATCTGATGCAAGACCTCGCTCGGTTCGGAGAACAGCATGCCGTCCTGTTCGTACAGCGAGAGCACGCGCGGTTCGAAACGCTTCAGGCCAGCGGTGACATCGAGGACCTTGTCCCGAAGCTGTTTGAGCGCCTCTTCGTCAAGCTCGAAGCCCCCGTGCCTGGCACGCCGGAGGCGCGAGAGCAGTTTAGCCGCCTTGTCGGCCGGATCGCGGGCCGGTGACCAGAGAACGCTCAGATAAAGATCGTTTCGAAACAGATCTTCACCAACCATGCGCTGGCGGTACTTATCATTCAGCGCGGCGGAGAATGGCGTGGCAAATGTCCCATCGGGATAATCGCTGTCCCTGCGGCGGATCATGTGCGTCCAGAGGGCAAGCCGCTCGTCGACGATATTTCGGTAAAGCGTGTTGATATCCCGATGGAGTGCGTTGAGGTCGAGGACATCAGCCGTTTCGAATGACACGCCTTCGAGGGCGATCATGACCATCATTGACCGGGAATCGAGCGCGATGGTCGTCTCATCGATGTGCCGAACGTACGGAATGAAAGCTTCCGGAGAGAGCTCGCGGGTTCTGAGCATGGCAATACTAGGCAAATCCGATATCCCTTTCGTCAAAGCGGCGGGCCAGTCTGAGGGGCGACAGTGTCGATCCGCCCCAATAGGCGCTGTTACGCGATCGGCCGCGCGTCTCGACCCAGGCGAGCAGGATGCGGAACATGTTGTGATCGTGCTTCACCAGGGCGCGGAAGATGAGGTGGAAGACGACGCCGACAGCCAAGTAGGCGATAGACCCGGCGACGATGTAGAGAATCGTCGTCAGCATGATGTTGAAGCCCATCGCCTCCATCGTCACGCCGGCGATCATCGCCGGCCGCGTGCATGCGATGAACAGCGTGTCTTCTTCGAGAACCGCTCCCTTGCCCGACATTTTCAGCCACCGACGATGGTGTTGACGAGCTCGGTGGCGCCAAAAATACCGCCGATGCCGATGATCCAGAAGCCTGCGCGCCTCAGGTCCATATAGCCAAACATCCAGGCGATGCAGATGACGATGACCGCGATGACCGCCAGAAGCTTGGCAATGTTGCCCGTCAGCATTGTCACTATGTTCTGCAGCACGGATTCAATGCCGGCGGCCTGCGCGAAAGCTGGTTCGACCATCATAACCACGATGGCAGCGGCCATCACGGATGAAGCGATAAAGGGTCGGATTCTGGAATTCATTTTCATTCACTGCTCCAATTGATTGCCCTGAAACACTAGGACGGACGATCGGCGTCGGGACTTGAAGACATCCCATGTCGGTGTGTCGGAGAGCGGGGCTGCTTTCTCCGCGGTGTTCTCCGCCACCACTTCGGCGACGACATCTGCCTGGGGAACCTCGGTGGGAACGCCGGTCTCCCTCCCCTCCCCCGTGTCGCTGATCGTCAACTTGGCCATGGTCGGCCCAAGCCGCTTGATTTCGCGGTGCACCTGATCGTCGTAGCTGACCATGGCTCCAACAGATGGATCGTCACGTCCGTAATAGGATTGCAGCATGATCTGCTCGGCCCGGGTGGGGTTCGCCCCCGCCTTGGCCGCCAGGCGGTAGTAGCCATCGAGCAACGTCGCTGTGGCCTTGAGATTGAGGCACGGATCGAAGGCGTCGGATATTGAGAGGTTCAGTCTCTGCAGTTCTTCCAGTCCGATCCCGCCGAGACCCAGCTGGATATCCGTGCGCTTTGCCGCCAACGATGTGGCGACTTCGATAGCCTCGACCTTGGTGCCAGGCTGACGCCTGAGCGGAGCGCCGCTGTTGATCCGGATGTTGAACGGTGCGAACCGGCTCTCAAGGCTGACAACACCCGCAAGGGTCTGCGATGCAACGACGGGTGCACAGGTCTGCGCAAGATCCACGAAAGCGACGGGCATGTTCAGAACCAGACCCTCTGCTTACCAACCCCGTCGATCGTCACATCGACGTATCGAGGTTTCTCGCGCACCAAGGGACGGGCCGCGGTATAGTCCATGCACTGATAGCGACCGTTTTCCCTCTGCCAGTGTGGCGATATCGCTAAGCCATCGTTTGAACCACCGCCGTCTCGATCCCGCTGGCAAAGGCTGTTGCTTACGGCCAGTGGCGACGTCGAGATGCACGTCGCCTCACTTCCCCGAGGCCCATAGCCAGCAGACAGACGGTAGCCGGCATTGCAGTAGTATGGCTCGTAACGTGGGCGAGAGCTTTGAAAGCCGACCCCCGTGCAGGTCGGAAACGAATGCCCTCTTGAAAGCCAGCTCCAGAGCTTCTTGATCGGTGGCCTGCACTCGCCATATTGCGTCGGGCCGCCCGGATTGGATAAGCACAGAATAACCTGGCAACCCCATTCGTCGGCACGAGCGCTTCGCGCCGAAATAGTATAGAGTGAGGCGAACCCTACCGCTGCTACGATCGTTTGAAAGAAAAGGCCTCGCATGTCCCCTACCCCCCGCATTCATCAATGTCAGCCGGGATTGAGTAGCGACTCGCCTCAATCCATAGACTATGCAAATAATAGATAGTTAAACCGATGGCAAGCAATTTGAGCGACCGATGGCAAAGCCAGGCATTATCTGTCTTCGCAGTGCGTGAAATTCTGGAAAAGCCGATTGAGGGTGAATCGGCGCAGTCCCGTATCAAACAGATCGGGATGATGAACATCCTGTACATGATGCACCAGGCCCACGAGAAGCTAACCCTCTCGAATATAATCGAAATTACTGGAATGACCCGCGGCGGCGTTATTGAAACGATGGACCTTCTGGTCCAGCGAGGTATCCTGCTTGAGACGCTGGGTAAGAACTCGATGGGCCGCGGGACGGCGCGACAGTTCCAGTTCGCACCGGGAGTGTTCGAGAGTCTGCGCATGGTTGCCGGAGATGGAAAGCGCTGATTTTAGCCAGCAGACAATGTGCACTATCGGGCGGAGCCTTGGTTTGGCAGCACCGAGGTCCCAGTTGAGCGCTGTTTTAACACTCCGCGCTGGGCGCCCGCACCTCAGGCAAGTATCGTCGTGCGGTCTCCGTGAAGACGAGTGGTGCTAAATCTCGCCATGTTGTCGGAGCCGACAATTCGGTCGTCTGCAACGCAGCAAGCGCACGACTGCTTTAGGTGTTGCAACAACACGAGCTGGATCCGAACCATGGGCGAGCCGAGTATGGTCTTGAGCCAAGGGGGCTTACCGACGACAAGCTTTCCTTCACACGACTTCACGGTGGTTCGGTTCAAGCGATGCTCTTTGAAACCGACGCTGCGAAGCGGCCGCGAAAATGCACGCGTCTGGCCGGGGCCGACGACATTGGCCAGCATTCGCAACGGGCTTTCATATGGGGATCCGTTTGACGGGCCGCCTTGGAGCGGGCTGCCTCACCTCATTCGCATCTGATCGAATTGCCTATCGCGACATCATGCGATAGCCGCACCCAGCACCGCTTGGGTCCTCGCCTGTCGCATGTCATCATGAAAGCGCCGTCAGCGTTTTCTACGCCATGCGCGATTGCGTCAGCCAGGGATCGAGGCTGCAAGGCGTTCGTCGTGCTTCCCGAATTGTCATGCTGCCTCCCACAGCGCGCACGGGCGATTGCTGTAGAAGTATGTCGCCCCAAGGGGCGCCATGACCGGGTTGGTAGGAATTTTTCACCCCCCCAGCCCCACCATGCGCAGCAAAGCTATTCCGAGTGCTGCGGAGATGACAGTTAGCGAAATACAGGCAAACAACCGATAGACTTTCTCCTTTGACCTCAAAAGGAGATAAATTGAGGCGCCCGCAAGACTGCATATCGCCGCAAAAGCGGCATGCGCTCCATATTCATCCGAATAGAGCCAAGTTCCCAAAGCCAAAATACCGCAAATCAACCAAACAAACTCAAGTGTTTTCAAATGACACCTCGGACAATCGAATTGCAATTCTAAGGCATCTGTCCGAAGGGTCAACATTGTCTGGCTCTTCAGGTGAGGGAGCGTGTTGCCCCGAGTTGCTCGACACTCGGCGACAATCGACGGATCGCGTCGAAACCAACGACGTCACGTCGCTTGAGAATAACTTTAAAGTATGACAGGCCGACCGGGCGACCTGATCTTCGCAGCGGGGACGAACAAGGCGTTGGGACGTTAACAGAGACACTAAGGTGGGGGCCAGCCTATTTGACAGAGGCCAGCAAGGCCGGCAGCAAAATTCGTCTTGGTATCGTCCGTAGCAGCGCCTCTCCAGGGCTGCAGTCCTCTTCAACTGCAGCACAACTTTGGTCGACGACTTTCGCGTCCGAATTTCCGACAGCTTCTCGTTGCAAGGTAGCTGCGCGCTGATTTTGCCTTTTGATCGGGTCTGGTCGCGCCGGACCTTAGCCAGTTGTTTTGAGGAAGCGCTGACTTATCACCGTCGAAAAGCGATCACCATCGTCGATAGCTGTGCAGAGCGCATTGATAAACACAGGTCGACAGGGGAAGAAATCGGGCTGCAAGGGGGCACATTCGAGATGATGCCGATCGCGGCCCGTCCCTTATCCTCGCGACAGGCAACGCGTTCCATCACAGATGTCGATACCGCTCCATGACAATGTCCCCCCAATCTTGCTTAGAAGCGGGGGCCGTCGGGCAGACTGTCGAAACACTCGACAAGCCTGATTCTGCGGCGCTGGCCGTCACGCTAACAATGCTGAAGGGTTCAAAATTTGTCTGCGACGTTTCAGGATAGTCGCAGGTCACAGCGCAATTTATCGAACCACTCGATTTGATAGCGGCTTACACTTGAACTAATTCGGCATGATGGACCGTTGGCTGCTTTCGGCTCCTGATCTTGCTCTCAGAAGTGACAAGAGCATCGGAGCCACAGAAAACTGTCCAGCGCATGCCCGTCGGCTCAGATCTTTGAGATAGGCTCCAGCCGACTGGATGTCCCCTCCCCTCTCGTAAATATAGGCAATGACAATGGCTGTATTCTCCGGGCCCATCGACCTGCATGCTGCCTTGAACCCCAGTTGGTTGATTTGCAGCATGGAGCCCAAGATCGAGCCTGCCATTACAAGATCTCTCCAGCTTTTGACAGAGCCGCCTGGACCATAATGTTTGATTTCAGGGCAGGCTCGCAACACGGTATCCAACGAAAAGCTCGGAGGTACGACACTTTGGCCACCCCGGTGACTTTTCTTCTGGGATCCTCCACGATCATCAGCCTGATTTCTCGGAGGTGACGCTGCTCTGCCCGACGTTTCGTAATCGCCTTCAGATTCAAAACCGTAATGTGTTTTTGAATCCTCTATGTGGCGCTCATTTTGGGATTCATTGGCGCACATATTTAGCGAATTGTTGTGTTCTTCCAACTGGTTGATGATACGTTCGCGTAGTTGTGTTAACCGCATCAGCAATACCTGCAACTGATCGAGCAACGGGTTTCGCGGGATGCAAGACAATAATGAACGGAAGCCGTCGTGAAGCGCATCCCAGTCGCCTGCGATAGTTTCTTCCTGTGCTAAAGAAATGAGCTTGGTGATCTCGCGGCGGCAAAGACTTATTTTCTCACGAGTTGAGTGGAGAAGTTCACGATCGGCGGCGATGCGACCGGCGATTGCCTCAATCTCCTGCGCACGCGACAAGAGGGGTGCGAGGCTGAACCCGAAAGCCTCGTTGACATCCCCCGTGCTGCTCCTGCGCGCGAAACGCTTTCCGTTTGGGCTGTCCTTGCGCAGGATGAGGCCTGCCTCGACAAGCGCAGCAAGATGCCGTCTGAGCGTCGCAGCAGTCATACCGCGCGCTCGGATAGAAAGCTGAGCGTTGGACGGAAATACGATCATACTGTTTGACGCTGAAAGCTCGTCCGAGGGATAAAAGGACAACAATGCATCCAGTACCGTGAGGGAGCGATCGCTGACATCAAGGTCATTGCGAGCCTCGCAGACGGCCCGAAAGAGCTTCCACTTGTTACGTTTGATGTCTGGCAAGGCTTTTTCGGCCTGTCTATGCTTTGTCAGCAAGGCAAGGGTCATCGCCCGCCGCCCAAAGGGCGTCGTTAGGCATGCAGCATCCATTTTCTTCCACCTTCACATAGGCAAAAGAAATTCGTCCACCAAAACGGTGCCAAGACTCTTGACGGGGATTCGTGAAAATGCGATTCTCTGATTGCTACATACAGAGGGAGGCTTCCACGACGGCAACGTTTGGGGGGCCTTTTTCTTTTGCGGTTAATCTCCTGATTTCGTCTGCACTTCACGCTGGAACGTCTGATAGAGCGACTCCAACTGATCGGATAGAAACGCGCCAAATTTCGATGCATCTTTCGAAGTGAGCGCTATCGTAAACGTTTTGCCGGCCGACTTGGTTGTCACGGCGACAGACTTGGCGGCCACATCAAACTGACGAACGGAAGGCGATGCGGGCTGCTTTTTTGTCGTCTTCTTTGCGGCTTTTAGCTCGCTCAGAAGGCTATTGAATCGCTCGGCTTCTGCGGTTTGACCGAAATCGTCCGTTAGAATAAACGCACACGCTCGCTCCGCATTGGTTGGGATTTGGACAAGTTTTTTCAGCTCTTCCCACCGATCGCGCCCAACCCCTTTTGCTGCTCCAACAGCGTCAAGCACCTTCTCGGGAACCGTCTCTGCAACGGCGAGCATTCTTGAAAGAAGGGTATCGTCGATTGTTAACGCGACCTTGACGACATCCTTGCTCAGGCCATTGGCGACGAGTTTCTTGGCAAAAAGCGCTTTCTCGATGAAGGTCAGGTCGGAGCGAGCGGTGTTTTCTTGACCTTGGGCGATGACATGGGCGATGTCTTCGAGGGGCTTGATTACGGCCCTGACGGGAATCTGAAGGTCCCGGGCGGCTCGGGCACGACGATGTCCAAAGACGATCATATATCGCCCCTCGACATCCGGATGGGGGCGCACCAGGATCGGCGTTGACTGACCCGACTGGCGAATTGCATCGCGAAGCTGGATATAATCTTCCTGATCGTCACCAATGCGGTCAGCAACGAACGATCCTTCGAGCAGTTCAGGATCGAGTGCGACCACCGTCTCGCCTTCGAGCAAGCGGATCGAAGATTCAGCCAGCTCGTCTAGTGACTGCATCATGGAGCGCGAAGCGCCACGGCGGGTATAGTCCGCCCGCGTATCGGCGCTCCGCTGATGCTCTTCGGTTGTTGGCTGCACGAATTTCGCCAAAGAATGGTTTCTAGCCATTGCTTGTCTCCCAAACGCGTTCAAGTCGATGATTTTCTGATGAAATCAGTGTTTCTGCACGGCTGTCAAAACGCTTCGTCATTTGCGCCCCCATGCCTTATGAATGAGGCTGGTGACTTCGCTATTAACCGCATTCAGGCATTCGAGAGCACGGTCGTAGGTTGACCGTGTGAACTGGTTTTTCTCCACTTCGTAAAGTGTCTGCTTGGTAATGCCCGCATCGCTGATTGCGGTGGATTTCAACATGTGGTTTTGCAGCATGCGCTTTGAGAACATCGCCTGCATGAAGCCGACCATCTGAGCCTGGGGCCCATCCGTCGGCTCATAGCGCGTCACGAGATACCTGAACCAGTTTAGCTTGACGCGTGCGCCTGCACCCTTGATCGATTCGAGGATTCCACCAAGCATGAGTAGGAACTGGCTCATCGACATAATGTCGAGCATTTGCGGATGGACCGTAATGAGGACCGACGTCGACGCCGTCAGCGCCGTCAATGTGAGATAGCCAAGCTGCGGGGGGCAGTCGATCACGATCACATCGTAGCGGTCGTCGACTTCCTTGAGCGCACTAGAAATGCGCGTGAAGAACAGCCGGCCATCTGGGGAAGATTTGTTCGATGCGGCAAGTGGCGTCTGATACTCAAATTCCTGAAGCTCGAGATTTGCCGGGACAATGTCGAGGCCTGGAAAGTTCGTAGGTTGGATGATGTCCTTGATCGACTTACGCTGGTCGTCGTAGCGCAGCGTTTCGAAAAGAGATGGATTTTTATCGAGTTCAGGCTGGATGCCGTGAAGTGACGTCAGCGATGCCTGCGGATCGAGATCGATGGCAAGGACACGGTGACCGGTCAGGGCCAAATATTGAGCCAGGTGGGCCGTTGTTGTGGTCTTGCCGGAGCCGCCTTTGAAATTAACCACTGAAACGACCTGCAGCGGCTCCCCTGCCCTTCGGTGGGGCACGTAGCGCTTAAAATCGCTGCGGCCATTCTTGTCGAGGAAGTGACGGAGTTCGAGCATCTGCTCTGCCGTATAGGTCCTACGCCCAGATGAGGTCGTCGCGGGGACAGGACCCTTGCCTTCCAAATGAAGCTTTTTAATGTGGTTTTGCGTGACGCCAAGATAATCAGCGACCTCGGCTAACGAAAAAGAGCGTAAACCTTTTTCCCCGTTGGGCGAATATTGCTCCAATCGAAGCATGTTCAGATTGTCAGAAATCAACTCTCCCTGCTGGAGAATTTCCTGATCGAAATCAGTTGCCTCGATGTTGATTGCCATGTTCATACAGCCGATTCCAGAATAACGCTTTTAGCGCAAACGATGCTCAATAAGCGTTATTTATACCGGCGATTCTAGCCGTTGGGCAAACTGTTTTTAGTTAACAAAACCTT
>Ga0308157_10005930_pt1 | contig 14949 bp, 13 predicted proteins | sample PhyBR1_FD_201035 | JGI IMG/M metagenome (GOLD analysis project Ga0308157, IMG submission 201035) | Phyllosphere microbial communities from UC Gill Tract Community Farm, Albany, California, United States - DLSLB.R1 | ecosystem: Host-associated > Plants > Phyllosphere > Unclassified | place: USA...
AATCCGGAAACCATTCCGCAATTGCTTGAAGCGGGAACTATTGAGGTGGCCCCACTTGCCTATATGCGTGGACGCACCTTGAACGACGCTTTTGTGATTCTGGATGAAGCTCAGAACACGACCAGTGAACAGATGAAGATGTTCTTGACTCGTCTGGGCTTCGGCTCGAAGATGGTGGTCACTGGCGATATCACCCAGGTTGATCTGCCCGGCAACACCGTTTCTGGCCTTCGCATGGCTAGCGAGGTCCTAGAAGGAATCCAAGACATTAGTTTGTGCCGGCTGGATGCCTCTGATGTTGTTCGCCATCGTTTGATCGCGGACATTGTTTCTGCTTACGACAGTTGGGATGAAACCCAACGCAAAGACCACAACCGGGGACGGCGCAGCAAATGAGCATTGAAGTAAATAACGAAACCGAGTACGACGTCGATTTGCAAGACGTTTCCAACTTGGCCGAATCGGTACTCAAAGCCATGTTCCTGCATCCTGAAACGGAAGTATCGGTAGTTTTCATCGATGAAGACGCCATGAGTGCCTTACACGTTGAGTGGATGGATCTTGAAGGTCCAACGGACGTCATGAGCTTTCCCATGGATGAGTTGCGTCCAGGCACTGCCAAAGCCCCGGGGGAGAACGGCATCCTTGGCGATATCGTCATCTGCCCGACCGTCGCCGAGGCTCAGGCCACAGCTGGTGGGCACAGCACCCATGATGAGATCCTGCTTCTAACCACACACGGCCTTTTGCACCTGATGGGTTTCGACCACATGGAGCCTGCCGAAAAAGAAGAAATGTTCACCTTGCAGCGCAAATTGCTTGAGGCCTACACCGGACGCCCTGCTCCGAAGGAAACGGTGGAATAACCCCGTGGAAATACTTTTGCTGATTCTTGCCTTGGTTTTTATGGCCTGTTCCGCCGTGCTAACCGCCGCGGATTCAGCCTTCTACGCATTGTCTCGGCACGCAGCTGAACGTCTGCGCGCGGAATCTAACTCAAAGTCGCTGTCGGCAATTTTGGACGACACCGAAACCCATGCGCAAGCCATCAAATTCTGGCGCATCTGGTTTGAAACCGCCTCGGCGGTAGCGGTGGCATTATTGGTGTCGCAGTGGATTGAAAACATATGGCTCATCGGCCTGATCTCGACCATCGCAATGGCGGCCCTAGGATTCGTTTTGGTCAGTGTTTCGCCACGACGTTATGGCCGATCTAACGCTGAGGGCGTTGTACAAAACACCGCACCGTTGGTTCGTTTATTGCGTGTGGTTCTAGGACCGGTGACCGATTGGTTGGCCTCGATCGCGAAGGCGTTAAGCCCAGGGGGCACCGATGAAGCAGGCTACCTGGGCAAGGAGCGCCTGCGCGACCTGGTGGATCGCGCTTCCGAGGGAGAAGACCTAGACGAAGACTCAGCGGAGCTGATTTCGTCGGTCATCGATTTGGAAGAAACCAGCGTGCGCTCGGTTATGGTGCCACGTACCGACATGGTGGTCTTTACCGAAAAAGAATCTTTGCACAGCGCCATGGAACTGTTCATCGCCTCGGGCTATTCGCGTATCCCGCTGATCGGCGAAGACACTGATGACATTCAAGGCATCATCTACCTCAAGGACCTGATCCGAGAAATCCACGGTCTGCAGCAGGCTCAAGGGCTGGCAGATTTGGCTCGCAAGGTCCGTTTTGTTCCGGAATCAAAATCCGCTGCCGAGCTGCTCCAGGAACTTCAGCAAGAATCAATCCACTTGGCCATCGTCGTGGACGAGTACGGTGGAACTGCCGGACTGGTGACGCTTGAAGATCTATTAGAGGAAATCGTTGGTGAGATCGACGACGAGTATGATCGATCGAGGACCGAGCTGATCGAAAATCCTGATGGATCATTGTTTGCTGTTGCCTCCGCTGCGATTGACGACATTGCCGATCACTTCGACATGCACATCGACGAGGAAGATGTAGACACCGTTGGTGGCCTGTTGTCCAAGGCCTTAGAATCGGTTCCGGTCCTCGGCTCTACAGCCGACGTCAACGGTCTGCGGTTGACCGTAGTTGCCTTAGCTGGGCGACGAAACCGCATTGGCAAAATCCATGTAGAGCGTCTTGTGACAGACGCATCCGACCATATTGAGAACGACGAGGATTCCGCACATGAGCGAAAACCATAACCTACTAGCGGCCAGCGGGTGGCCTGAGAACTACCGTTCCGGTTTCACCTCTTTCGTTGGACGACCAAACGCCGGAAAATCGACGTTGACCAACGCATTGGTTGGCCAGAAAGTCGCTATCACCTCGGCCAAGCCACAGACCACGCGCCACACTATCCGCGGTATCGTGCACCGAGAAGATGCTCAGCTCATTTTGGTTGATACCCCAGGCCTGCACCGTCCGCGCACCCTGCTGGGCCAACGCCTCAATGACCTGGTAGCAGAGACCCTCTCCGAAGTTGACGCCATTGGTTTTTGCATCCCTGCGAACGAAAAAATTGGTCCGGGCGACCGTTATATCGCCACCCAACTAGCCCAACTGCAACGCAAGCCGATCGTTGCATTGGTGACCAAGGCAGACCTGGTCGACCGCGAACAATTGGCCCAGCAGCTGATCGCCGTGGCAGAAATGGGGACCCAAAACTTTGGGGAGAATGGCTTCGCCGCCATTGTCCCGGTCTCTGCGGTGAAGGAATTCCAGGTTCAGGAAGTTGCCAACGTACTAGTTGAGCAGCTACCCAAGGGCCCACCACTGTATCCAGACGGCGAGCTCACCGACGAGCCAGAGGCCAAGATGGTGGCCGAACTGATTCGTGAGGCAGCCCTGGAAGGCGTTCGTGACGAACTGCCACACTCGCTGGCCGTAGTGGTTGAGGAAATGATTCCGCGCGAAGGTCGCAATGAAAACAACCCGTTGATCGACATTCACGTCTCGCTCTTCGTGGAACGCTCCAGCCAGAAGGCCATCGTCATTGGCCGAGGTGGCTCGCGTCTGCGCGAAGTCGGCTCCAATGCGCGTGCGGGTATCGAAAAGTTGTTGGGCACCAAGGTTTACCTTGACCTGCACGTGAAAGTTGCCAAGGACTGGCAGCGCGATCCCAAGCAACTTGGACGCCTAGGCTTCTAATCGTCTCGGAGTTTCTTTATCCCCGGTGGTCTACCCAGACCCCGGGGATAAATGCTTTAAACGATCGAGCATGCCGGTTGTGTCCACAATGTGACACAGCGACGACATGAGTTTGAACCGAGCCGAACACTCGGTGTTATGCTCAACTCGTGCATTTCGAGCTTCTTCTACTACTACTTAGCCGCTGCGAGGATCCAAAGGACCGTTAGTGGTCTACAGGCCGACCCCTCGTCGCGGAGTAGCTCTTGTCTGGCCCCACAAACTAAGCACTATTTTTGTCTAGGGGACACACCGAAATGCAGAACATGCAGAAATCCACGAACATGCCAATCCACAAGTATGTTCCATTCCAGGACCAGATCGAAGTCAATCTTCCCGATCGCACCTGGCCCGACAAGTACATCACCAAGGCCCCACGCTGGTGTGCCGTTGATCTGCGTGATGGAAACCAGGCCCTGATCGATCCGATGAGCCCTGAACGCAAGCACAAGATGTTCGACCTGCTGGTCCAAATGGGCTACAAGGAAATCGAAGTTGGCTTCCCATCAGCGTCGCAAACCGACTTTGACTTTGTACGTCAGCTCATTGAGCGAGGCATTCCTGACGATGTCACCATCCAGGTGCTGACCCAGTCCCGAGAACACCTGATCGAACGCACCTATGAGGCACTCGAGGGCGCCAAGCAGGCCATCGTTCACCTGTACAACTCCACCTCAATCCTGCAGCGCGAAGTGGTCTTCCGCCAGGACGAAGATGGCATCGTGGACATCGCCGTCCAAGGCGCGCGGCTGTGCAAGAAGTACGAAGAACAGCTGACCGGAACCAAGATCACCTACGAGTACTCACCAGAGTCTTACACCGGTACCGAGTTGGCCTTCGCCAAGCGCATTTCCGAGGCAGTGGCCGAAGTTCTGGAAGCCACTCCAGAAAACAAGATGATCTTGAACCTGCCAGCCACCGTGGAAATGGCCACCCCAAATGTCTACGCGGACTCCATTGAATGGATGCACCGCAACCTGGCTAACCGAGATTCGATCATCCTCTCGCTGCACCCACACAATGACCGTGGCACTGGTGTTGCTGCCGCGGAACTCGGCTACCTGGCCGGTGCAGACCGCATCGAAGGCTGCCTGTTTGGCAATGGTGAGCGTACAGGTAACGTCGACCTGGTCACCTTGGGCATGAACATGTTCGGGCAGGGAGTGGATCCTGAAATCGACTTCTCCGACATGGACCACATCCGTCGCACCGTTGAATACTGCAACCAGCTGCCGGTACCAGAGCGTAGCCCATACGGTGGCGACTTGGTCTTCACCGCATTCTCCGGATCACACCAGGATGCGATCAAGAAGGGCCTGGAGTCGATGGAGTCCAAGGCGACGGCAGAAGGCAAGGAAGTCAACGATCTGGTGTGGGCCGTACCGTACCTGCCGATCGATCCAAAGGATATTGGCCGTTCCTATGAAGCCGTGATCCGCGTGAATTCGCAGTCCGGCAAGGGTGGCGTGGCCTACCTGCTGAAGAACGACTACAACTTGGATCTGCCGCGTCGTGCACAAATCGAGTTCTCCGGAGTAATCCAGCGCAAGACCGATACCGAGGGCGGCGAGATCTCCTCGGCGCACATCTGGAACGTCTTCCAAGATGAGTACCTGCCGGTTTCCAAGGATTCGGAGCTGAAGCCATGGGGCCACTACGAAATCGCTTCGGCCACAGCTACTTCAGCCGAAGACGGCAGCTTTAAACTCGACACCAAACTGATGATCGACGGGGTCGCTCACGAGCGAAGCGCCCAGGGTAATGGTCCTCTCTCAGCGTTGGTGAAGCTGCTCAATGAAGACGGAGTCGACTTACGCGTCTTGGATTACACCGAACACGCCATGAGCGAAGGTGGCAACGCTAGCGCAGCAGCCTTTGTTGAATGTGCCGTAGGAGATCGCATCCTGTGGGGCATCGGTATGGATACCAACACCAATATCGCAGCCCTGAAGGCAGTGGTTTCGGCAGTGAATCGCGCGATCCGCGACGCAGCCTAGCCATTAGCCCCGCGTGTGTGGGGGCACGAAGCCAAATTCTTCGTGCCTCTACGCACGCTATTTTTATGCCTTTACGACACTCGGGCTACCGCTGATTGCGCAGTTTCATCGGGGTAGTGGGAGAATATTCTTCGTGTCCAGATCAGGTTTCGCTTCGAAAAGTTACCACACCCGTGGTCTGGTCTTACGTACCCATAAGCTGGGCGAAGCGGATAGAATCATCACTTTGCTTACGCCTACTGGAATAGTTCGAGCGGTTGCCAAGGGCGTGCGCCGCACGTCCTCAAGGCTTGGCGCCACGCTGGAACCTTTTATGGAGGTTCGGGCACTGCTGGTGATGGGCAGAAATCTGGATATCGTCTCGCAAGCGCAATTGCAAAGCTCATATGGACATTTACTCGTGGCGGACTACCCGAGCTATACCGTAGCCAATGCAATGGCCGAAATCGCAGAGAAGCTTCTGGAAGCCGAAAGCGACAACATCGCCGAACAGTACCGCCTGTTCCACGGTGCGATCGCGTTACTCTCTAAACACCGAGTGGATTCCGGCGCCGTACTGGACTCGTACATTTTGCGTGCCCTAGCGTTAGCCGGTTGGGCACCTTCTTTCACCGATTGTGTACGGTGTGGCAAACCCGGCCCCCATCAATCTGTGCACGTTCAACTTGGCGGGGTGGTGTGCGCAGATTGCCGGCCAGCCGGTTCACTTTCGCCGCATCCGATCACCATTGAGTACTTACAAGCGTTGCTCGTAGGCGACTGGGACACAGTTGCCCAAGCAGGCCCGCGCGCGCGTCAGCAGGCAGCGGACATCGTGGCAAACTATTTGCAGTGGCACCTTGAACGCGCAGTAACTTCCCTACGTCTCGTGGAGAGAAATTGAAAAAACTTCCCAAGATTACCGGCCGTCCAGGTCCTGTGGCACCTTTTGCACATCCGGCTAATCCTCTGATGCCAGCTATCCCACGTGAACTGATTCCACAACACGTAGCCATCGTGATGGACGGCAACGGACGATGGGCCAATCAGCGCGGCTTGCCACGTACCGAGGGACACCGCGCCGGTGAGGCTGCCTTGCTTGACGTGATTGCTGGTGCCATCGAGATGGGTATCAAGTATGTATCTGTGTATGCGTTCTCGACTGAGAACTGGAAGCGAAGCCCGGAAGAAGTTCGTTTTCTCATGGGCTTTTCTCGCGACGTTCTGCGTCGACAGCGCGACACTCTCAATTCCTGGGGTGTAAGAATACGTTGGTCCGGTCGCGAACCAAAGCTCTGGAAATCGGTCATCAACGAACTGAGGGTCGCTGAGGAAGCTACAGAACAGAACCTGGGATGTCAGTTGACGATGTGCGTCAATTACGGTGGTCGGGCCGAAATCGGTGATGCCGTCAGTGCTATCGCCAAAGATGTGGCAGACGGAAAGCTTCGTGCCAGTTCAGTTGGTGAGAAGACTATTGCTAAGTACCTCCATGCTCCAGAGTTGCCGGATGTCGATCTGTTTTTGCGTACCAGCGGTGAGCAGAGAACAAGCAACTTTTTGCTTTGGCAGTCCGCTTATGCAGAGATGGTTTTCTTAGATCAGTTATGGCCAGATGTTGATCGGCGAACACTATTTACCGCGGTTGAGCAATATGCACGACGCGATCGTCGGTACGGCGGCGCCGTGGATAAACCTCAGGGTTAGGCTACTTCCGCGAGCTTCCGATCATCCTCAGCCAGAGCCCTAGATCTTGATATGCCAAAGCACGAGCGGGTTCAGCAGAGGTAAAGACATCGTGCATGGCGCCTGACACCTCACACAGTGTGACAAAGCTACCTAACTTTGCCGCACGTGTTCGGGTCTGTTGTACGTCGAGTACCGAATCGCAATGTTGCATATCGGGGGAGTAGCTTGCACCGATATGGGTGCGGTCTGAGGTCATGACCAGTACGGGAAGTTTCAGTCCCAGACCTTTTGCCACCATCGCGTGACCTTCAAAGATCGTCTTGAGCCATCCCGCCGTATTTGGGAACGCCAGTCTGGGTCGCCATAATCGGTGGACGTCCCATTGCCCTTGCCCTTGGCTGCTCAGCGACTGCCAATAATGATCGAATTCTGGACCCATGAGCTTTCGCCGTGGATTGGTTCTGGTGATGGCCTCCATCAGTCCGTGGATGGGGATCCGCAGAAATGCGGTTCCTTGAAATTCAAGCCAAGGCGAATTAAGCACTAGCGCCTGAATTCTTGGTTGAGTCCGAGCGATCCACAAACTCAAAATTAGCCCACCGGTGGAGTGGCCCTGTGCCACAACCGGCAGACGAGGATGCTCCGCTGTCATGAGATTGAGGGCGGCCTCGATTTCCTGATCAAAAACCGAAAGATCGTCTACATATCCAGGAAGCTGATGTTCGGCTCGGAGGCTGCGCCCATGACGCCGAAGGTCTAGCGCATAAAAATGGTAGCCCTGCGCGTGCCAGAATGCTGCCAGTTCCCGATTGTAAAAGTAGTCGCTCCAACCATGGATGCTCAGCACAATGCCCTGAGCTCTTCTCCCGAGCTGTTGTCGCCAGCCTGCGGGCGAGTAGCGAACCAGTGTCGCTAGTGCTGGGCCTTCATCATCAAATCCAAAATCAAATGTTCGTTGCTCAATGTCCGGTCCCATCGGGTCCGGCGCCCACTGCTCTGCGGCAGTTGAGCTCAGATAGTCTGGCCACGTCTCGCTGGCCGGGCTGAGAGGCAACTTCATATCCTGAATACTACCCACCTCGAGTTGGCTGATGGAGGTAATTCACGGGAAAATGAATGTATGCGCTTATACCCACTGGTCTTCAAACATGTGTTCACCAAAATGGATCCCGAGCAGGCTCATCATTTTGCATTCAACGCCATCAAGATTGCGCAGCGCGCAGGGCTAACTAAATTAACCCGAAAGTTCTTTGCTCCAGCACCTCAGCTGAAGCGAACGGTCATGGGTATCGACTTCCCGTCACCATTTGGCTTGGCCGCCGGATTCGACAAGGGTGCCACTGGGATCGTAGCTCTCAGCGATATTGGTTTCGGTCATGTGGAGATCGGTACCATCACCGGTCAGCCACAGCCAGGCAATCCACAACCACGCCTCTTCCGTCTGGTTGATGACCGAGCAGTAATCAACCGCATGGGTTTCAACAACGAAGGCGCCGAGCGCGTAACTGCACGCGTGGCAAATGCACGTCAGTCACTCAAAGCTGATTACAGTGATACGCGCCCGGTGATCGGTGTCAACATTGGCAAGACCAAAGTCGTTGAACTCGAAGATGCGGTAGGGGATTACCTAGCGTCGACTCGTCAGTTGGCAATCCATGCCGACTACCTGGTGGTCAACGTTTCAAGCCCGAACACCCCAGGGCTACGACTACTACAAAGCGTGGAGTCGCTTCGACCATTACTCACGCAGGTGGGCGAGCTGGCAGACAACGTCTCGGGTCGTCATATTCCGCTGCTGGTTAAGATCGCGCCTGATTTGAGTGATGAAGATGTCGCTGAGGTCGCCCAGTTGGCCACCGAACTTAAACTCGACGGAATCATTGCAACCAATACGACTATTGGCCGCGATGGACTTAAGAGCGATGACGCAAAGGTCCAGGAAATCGGAGCTGGCGGCCTCTCCGGTGCGCCTTTGAAGCAGCGGTCATTGCAGGTGCTACGTCAACTACGCTCCTTGGTTCCTGAAGACATGGCACTGATCGCCGTCGGTGGTGTTGAAAATGCACAGGACGTAAAGGATCGTTTGGACGCAGGCGCAAATCTTGTGCAAGGTTACACGGCGTTCTTGTACGAAGGACCATTCTGGGCACGCTCGATTAATAAGGGCCTGGAACGCTTGCTGTAATCAGCATCGCGGCACTCGTGCTACAGAAGGACCGCGGGACGGGAGAATCATAGGATTCTTCCGCCCCGCTGTTTTTGTATCGGCCAATACAAGATCGACAGAGACTATTTCGGATGCAGGAGTACAAAGATATAGAGGTTTCCACCGATCGAGAGTTGCCGGCATCAGAAAACCTTGTAAGTAGAAAAACTATGTTTAAAGCTTGTATGGCAAGCTCGGTGGACATTAGAAAAGGGACAAGCTCACGCGAGCTTGTCCCTTAGTGGTTGACAGCAACCTAATTAGTCAATTTTGGCGCCTCGGGCGACCTGTGGCTTCGGCAAACGAAGCTTGCGGAACTGCATTCCACGCATTGCTGCGTACATGCGAATACCGCGATCCATATGGCCAAACTTCGCTACGAGGCGACGCTTGAGCACGATTGATGTAAAGATCGCTTCAACGATAATCAGTGCGATAACAACCCACAGGGCGATCTGCACGATGACCTGAATTGAAAGGTTTCGTTGGAATACCAGTGAGACAACCAAGAAGGCCAAGATGATAAACATCATGAATTCGCCAAACATCCAGCGCGCGTCAATGAAATTGCGCGTATATCGCTTCTGTTCACCTTGATCACGAGGCATCAGGTAGCGCTCGTCACCGGTTTCGTTAGCCAAGCGCAGACGGTTTTGCGCTTCGATGCGCCGCTGACGCTCCGCTTCCTTGGCAGCCTTGCGGTCAGTTGGCACTAGGGGCCGTTGACGGTTTGCCTCCTGCGCACTGCGCTTGGGCGTTGGCCCCGTTTTACGGCCATCCGTTGATTCCGGAGCCTGCTCTACGGGCTGTACATTTACGGGGGATTGAGGTTCATCCTTCTTACGTCCAAACACCCCTCTATCTTAGCGGGAAATAGTCGCCCACGTGACATTCACTACCCGATGAATTGCTAGGCTGAACATATGAGCACAAATTCAACCTTCGATGCCGCAACGAACGGTGTCGATGTCCAGTCACTCAAGAACCATATTGATACACACTTCGAGCAGATCCTTGAAGAACTCAAGACTTTGGTTTCCATCCCGAGCATTGCTTGGGATTCATTCGATCCACAGAATCTCGAAAAGTCCGCCGAAGCGGTAGCTGAGTTGGCGAAATACGCCGGCATGGAGACCGTAGAAATCCTTCGCGAACCAGCCGAGAACGGAGCTATGGGGTCTCCGGCTGTAGTAGCACGACGCCCGGCCGCCGCGGGCAAGCCAACGGTGCTGTTATACGCACACCATGACGTCCAGCCTCCCGGCAATGAAGCCGACTGGAACACCCCCGTCTTCGAGGCCACCAAGGTTGGTGACCGTCTTTTCGGTCGCGGAGCCGCTGACGATAAGGCTGGCATCATGGTTCACATCGCTGCCTTGCGTGCAGTGTTGGATCTTGTGAGCGACTTCGGCGTGGGGGTCACCTACTTCTTCGAAGGCGAAGAAGAGGCAGGTTCCCCTTCCTTCCGCAACTTCCTCGAAGCCCATCAAGACAAGCTTGCAGCCGATGTTATTGTCGTCGCAGACTCGAGCAACTGGGCTGTAGGGACCCCTGCACTCACCAGCTCTTTGCGCGGCATGTGTGCAGCGGAAATTACCGTGCGGTCGCTGAACCACGCGGTGCACTCAGGGATGTTCGGTGGACCTATTTTGGATGCTCCATTGCTGGCAGCCAAGCTCATTTCCACTTTCCATGATGAAGATGGATCTGTTGCGGTCAAGGGCTTGGTCTCCAATGAATCAGCCGACGTTGACTTTGATGAAGAGCAATTCAGAAGCGATTCAGGTGTCCTGGAATCCTTCAAGCTCGCGGGCACAGGAAAAATCACCGATCGCTTGTGGAATAAACCTGCGCTGAGCGTCATTGGAATTGATATGCCTAGCGTTGATCAGTCATCGAATACTCTCATCGCTCAAACGCGGTTTAAGGTTTCGATGCGCTTGGCCCCGGGGCAAGATCCCTCGAAGGCGCTGACTGCCCTCGAGGAGCACGTCAGGGGTGTGGATCTTCGTGGCGCTCAGATTGACTTCAACGCGACCGAGGCGGGTAGCGCGTACAAGGCCGATTTAAATGCCTCAGCCAATGGCACTGCTCGCTGGGCCCTGGAACAAGCTTGGGGCGTTGTACCAGTCAACATGGGGTTGGGCGGATCCATTCCGTTCATCGCAGATTTGCTGGCCGTGTTCCCGAAAGCGCAGATCCTCGTGACCGGCGTGGAAGATCCAGATTCGCGTGCTCATTCAGCCAACGAGTCGCTTCATCTAGGAGACTTCCAGCATGCAATCGAGGCTGAAGCCTTACTGCTAGCCAAGATCAACGTCGAAGGACTATAGAGCGCGTCATGCGTTGTGACACAAGGGGAGAAATCCTAGCGGTTGCGACGTAGGATAGTAGCAAGAACAGGGGCTAAGTCTCGGGGATACCCTGAGGTGGACGCCACAACGAACAGTATGGGAGGAAATCATGACTGCAGCTGTTGACCAAACCAAGGGTGACCCAACCGAGTTGCCAACCCACGAGGTAAACATTTCCGACGTGGCCGCCGAGAAGGTGCGTTCACTGTTGGAGCAGGAAGGTCGCGACGATCTTCGTCTGCGCATCGCCGTTCAGCCTGGTGGCTGCTCGGGCCTGATTTACCAGCTGTACTTTGACGAGCGAATGCTCGACGGAGACGCTGTACGTAATTTCGATGGTGTCGAGGTCATCGTGGACAAGATGAGTGTCCCGTACCTTGCTGGTGCATCGATCGACTTCGAGGACACCATCTCGAAGCAGGGCTTCACTATCGATAACCCAACGGCTTCCGGCTCTTGCGCTTGTGGAGACTCTTTCCACTAGGCCTAAGGGAACTAACGCCGCTGTTCAAACGTTGAAGAAATTTCTCGTTAGAACAGCGGCGTTTTTCGGCATTCTGACCCCTAAGAGGGTAAGCTCTACGTTAAGTAGTAAAACTATGTTTCTCTTCGTGAGCCACCTCACTGTGCAACTCGTTAAACCACGAGGTGACTTATGAAGACCACATTCTGCACCAACAAAGAGGAAGGGCCGTCTGTGAGTTCGCAAGACCGAACCGGCAGTCGCGGGTCTGCTAAAGCCAAAGTCTTGGCGTTAGTTGGCACTGGCGCACTGCTTTTGACGGGATGTTCAGCGGAGGCAAAACGCGGTTGGCTCCCAAACGTGGAGCGAGACACCACCAACCACACCGGTGCAATCCAGGACTTCTGGGTTCACTCGTGGATTGCAGTGGTCGTCATCGGTGTTTTGACCTGGGGATTGATGCTCTGGTGCATCGTCGCTTACCGCCGCCGTAAGACTGACACTGGTTACCCACGTCAGCTGAGCTACAACATGCCACTGGAGATCTTCTACACGGCCATTCCTTTGGTCCTTGTTCTAGTCTTCTTTAGCTTCAACAACACCCTTGAGAAGAGCATCAACAAGCCTGTTGATTCTCAGCTCGTTGTAGACGTTCGTGCCAAGCAGTGGTCTTGGGACTTCAACTACAGCTACCAGGGAACTGAGAAGCACTTCGCTGGCACTCAGGCTCACCTGCACACCGATGGCTCGGAAGGTGCTCGCGAAGAGCTACCAACCTTGTACTTGCCAGCAGGCAAGTCGGTACAGCTGGATCTGAACAGCCGCGACGTTATTCACTCGTTCTGGGTACCAGCCTTCTTGCAGAAGCTGGATATGATCCCGGGCAAGACCAACCATATCTACCTCACCCCACAGGTTGAAGGTAACTATGACGGTAAGTGCGCAGAGCTTTGCGGTGAGTACCACTCCGAAATGTTGTTCAACGTCAAGGTCGTCAGCGAAGCAGAGTTCAAGGCTCAGCTTGCCAAGATGGACGATGGACACATCGGTGAAGAGTACGACCGTCAGCCAGACGCCGTGAACGGCAAAGTAGTTACGCACGGGGAAGGAGAGTAATCGTTATGTCAACTTTTGAATATGCATCTGATGACTTCAATTCGATTTCCTCGGCCGTGGTCCCAAAGTCGAAGGGTCGCATCTTTGTCGACTACATAACTTCGACTGACCACAAGAAGATCGGGTACATGTACCTGATTAGCTCGTTCATCCTGTTCTGCGTTGGTGGCGTTATGGCGCTGCTGATTCGTGCAGAACTTTTTGAACCAGGTATGCAGATCCTGCAGACCAAGGAACAATACAACCAGCTCTTCACGATGCACGGCACCGTGATGCTTCTGATGTTTGCTACTCCACTGTTCGCCGGTTTCGCTAACGTCATGATGCCTTTGCAGATCGGTTCCCCGGATGTGGCCTTCCCACGTCTGAACGCATTGGCTTTCTGGTTCTTCGCAATGGGATCGGCAATCGCTCTGGCTGGCTACCTCACCCCACAGGGTGCAGCAAGCTTCGGCTGGTTCGCTTACGCTCCACTTTCGAACACCACCTTCTCGCCAGGTGTCGGCGGTGACCTTTGGGTCTTCGGTTTGGCTCTGTCGGGCTTCGGTACCATCTTGGGTGCCGTCAACTTCATCACCACGATCATCTGCCTTCGCGCTCCTGGTATGACCATGTGGCGCATGTCGATCTTCTCGTGGAACACCTTGATCACTTCGTTGCTGGTTCTGATGGCGTTCCCACCATTGGCAGCTGCGTTGTTCGCACTGGGTGCAGACCGTCGTTTTGGCGCTCACATCTTCGATCCTGACAATGGGGGTGCCGTCCTATGGCAGCACTTGTTCTGGTTCTTCGGACACCCAGAGGTTTACATCATTGCTTTGCCGTTCTTCGGCATCGTTTCTGAGATCTTCCCAGTATTCAGCCGCAAGCCAATCTTCGGCTACAAGGGTCTGGTCTTCGCGACCATCTCGATTGCTGCATTGTCGGTTTCGGTGTGGGCACACCACATGTACGTCACCGGCTCGGTAATGCTTCCGTTCTTCGGATTCATGACCATGCTGATCGCTGTACCAACCGGTGTGAAGTTCTTCAACTGGATCGGTACCCTATGGCGCGGCTCGATTACTTTCGAAACCCCAATGCTGTGGAGCATCGGCTTCATGATCACCTTCTTGTTCGGTGGTCTGACCGGTATTATCCTTTCGGCACCTGCATTGGACTTCCACGTATCTGACTCCTACTTCGTGGTTGCACACTTCCACTACGTAGTCTTCGGTACCGTGGTCTTCGCAATGTTCGCTGGCTTCTACTTCTGGTGGCCAAAGTGGACCGGGAAGATGCTCAACGAGCGCCTTGGCAAGATTCACTTCTGGATGCTGTTCATCGGCTTCCATGGAACCTTCCTCATCCAGCACTGGTTGGGTGTCATGGGTATGCCGCGTCGTTACGCCGACTACATGCCTGAAGATGGGTTCACCACCATGAACCAGGTATCGACCGTCTTCGCATTCATCCTGGGTGCATCGATGATTCCATTCTTCTGGAACGTGTGGGTAACCCACCGAAACGCCAAGAAGGTTGAAGTTGACGATCCTTGGGGCTTCGGCGCATCGCTGGAGTGGGCAACTTCCTGCCCACCACCACGTCACAACTTCCACTCGATTCCACGCATCCGTTCAGAGCGTCCAGCTTTGGATCTGCACCACCCGGAACTGAGCGGCCGAGTTACCCCGGAAACTCCTGTTGCAAAGATCTTCGGCCCTGCTGATCAGAAGGACGTGTAACGATGAAAATTGAATCTTGGATTTTCCTAGGTGGCGTTTTCTTCTTCGCACCAATTGCAGTCGTTTACGGCTACATGACCAATTGGAGCGAATGGGCTGGCCTTATGGGGCTGATAATGTTGGTAGGCCTTTCAGCCATGGTTGGCTGGTACCTGATGTTCACCGCCAAGCGTGTTGGCCCTCGTCCCGAAGATCGTGTTGACGGCGAGATCCACGAGAACGCCGGTGACATCGGAATGTTCTCGCCTTGGAGCTGGTGGCCACTAGTGC
>Ga0308157_10005931_pt1 | contig 14948 bp, 11 predicted proteins | sample PhyBR1_FD_201035 | JGI IMG/M metagenome (GOLD analysis project Ga0308157, IMG submission 201035) | Phyllosphere microbial communities from UC Gill Tract Community Farm, Albany, California, United States - DLSLB.R1 | ecosystem: Host-associated > Plants > Phyllosphere > Unclassified | place: USA...
AGGCCGACGTGGGCGCGGTCAAGGCCGGGCAAAAGGCGAGCTTCACCGTCAGCGCCTACCCCTCGCGCCCCTACCCGGCAACCATCACGCGCGTGGCCTTCGGCTCGACCAAGACCGACAACGTCGTGACCTACGTGAGCTGGCTGGACGTGGACAACAGCGACCTGAGCCTGCGCCCAGGCATGACGGCGGCGGCCACCATCGTCGCCACCGAGCGCAGCGGCGTGCTCCTGGTGCCCAACACCGCGCTGCGCTTCACGCCGGCGCAGGCTGCCACGGCCGGCCCGGCGGCGTCCGGCGGCGGCTTTGTCTCCAAGCTGATGCCGCGCCCGCCCGCTGCCGGCGCCCGGCGCCCGGCCGGCGCGGGCCCTGCCGGCGCCAAGCAGGTGTGGATTCTGAAAGACGGGCAGGCGCAGGCCGTGGCGGTGCAAGCCGGCATCAGTGACGGGCGCATGACCGAGGTCAGCGGCGACGGCCTGCACGAAGGCGTGCAGGTCATCACCGACCAGCGCAGCGCCGGGGCGGCGTCGTGAAGCCGGACGCGCCCGGCGCCGGGCCCGGGCCCGCAACCGCAGCCGCACCCGCCGGCCCCGTGCCGCTGATCCGGCTGCGCGGCATCACCAAGACCTATGGCGAAGGCGCCACGCTGCTGCAGGCGCTCAAGGGGGTGGACCTGGACATCGAGGCGGGCGATTTCGTCGCCATCATGGGCCCGAGCGGCTCGGGCAAATCGACCGCCATGAACACGCTGGGCGGGCTGGACACGCCGACTTCGGGGCACTATCTCTTCCAGGGCGTGCATGTCGAGACGCTCACGCGCGACCAGCGCGCCCGGCTGCGCCGGCGCTACCTGGGCTTCGTCTTTCAGGGCTTCAATTTGCTGGCACGCACCTCGGCGCAGGAAAACGTCGAGCTGCCGCTGCTCTACCGCGGCGAGCCGGCCGCCCGCCGCCGCGCCGCCGCCGCCCGGGCGCTGGCGCAGGTGGGCCTCAAGGGCTGGGAGCACCACACGCCCGCCGAGCTCTCGGGCGGGCAGCAGCAGCGCGTGGCGATTGCCCGGGCCATCGTCACCGAGCCTGCCGTGCTGCTGGCCGACGAGCCGACCGGCAACCTGGACACCCAGCGCAGCCAGGAGATCATGGCGCTGCTCTGGCGGCTCAATGCCGACCAAGGCATCACCGTGCTGATGGTCACGCACGAGCCGGACATGGCCGCCTACGCCAGGCGCATCGTGCGCTTCGTCGACGGGCGGGTCGAGAGCGACGTGCGCAACCCGCAACCGGTGGGCCTGCGCGCCCCCGATGCAACGGCGGCCGCGCCGCAGGAGGCGCGCTGATGCTGCTCGCCACCCTGCTGCTGGCGCTGCGCTCGATCCGGCGCAACCTGATGCGCTCGTTCCTGACCATCCTGGGCATCGTGATCGGCGTGAGCGCGGTCATCACCATGGTCACGCTGGGCAACGGCGCGACGCTGGCGGTGCAGAACCAGATTTCCGGCCTGGGCACCAACCTGCTGCAGGTGCGCCCCGGCCAGCGCATGGGGCCGGGCGGCAGCGGCGCGGTCGCCCCGTCGTTCAAGGACACCGACGCCGACGTCATCGCCAGCCAGATCGGCGGCGTCCGTGCCGTGGCGCCCGAGGCGCGCGCCGGCGCCACGGTGGTTGCTAACGGCCGCAACTGGACCAGCAGCGTCATCGGCAGCACCAACGCCTGGCTGGACACGGGCAACTGGAAGCTGGGAGGCGGCCGGGCGTTCACGAGCGACGAGCTGCGCGCTGGCGCCGCCGTCTGCCTGATCGGCGAGACCGTGCGCCGCGAGCTCTACGGCGCGCGCCCGGCGCTGGGCGAGCAGCTGCGCGTCAAGCAGATGTCGTGCGAGGTGGTCGGCCTGCTCGCCGCCAAGGGCCAGGGCGCCTTCGGCAACGACCAGGACGACATGGTCCTGGTGCCGCTGAAAACCCTGCAGCGGCGCATCACCGGCAGCACGCGCGTCAACACCCTCTTGGTGTCGATGCAGGAGGGCAGCGACGCCGGCCGCGTTAAGGCCAGCTTGAGCCAGCTGCTGCGCGAGCGGCGCAAGCTGGCGCCGACCGACGAGGACAACTTCAACGTGCTGGACACCAAGCAGCTGGCCGAAACGCTCTCGGGCACGACCCGGGTGCTGACCATGCTGCTGGGCGCGGTGGCGGCGGTGAGTTTGCTCGTGGGCGGCATCGGCATCATGAACATCATGCTGGTCAGCGTGACCGAGCGCACGCGCGAGATCGGCCTGCGCCTGGCCATCGGCGCGCTGGAGCGCGAGGTGCTGCTGCAGTTTTTGATCGAGGCGGTGGTGCTGGCCTCGCTGGGCGGCCTCGTCGGCATCGTGCTGGCCACGGGCGCGTCGCTGGGGCTCTCCAAGCTGATGGACGTGCCGTATCTGTTCAACCCGGGCGTGAACCTGCTGTCGTTTGCCTTTTCGGCCGGCATCGGCGTGCTGTTCGGCTACTTTCCGGCCCGCCGCGCGGCGCGGCTGGACCCGATCGAGGCGCTGCGCCACGAGTGAGCGGCGCCGGGGCCGGGGCCGCGCTTCGGGCTTGCCCTCCAGGCCCTGGCCGCCCGCACCGCGCGGCCAGGGGTGCGCAAAGGGGCCAAACGAGGTAAAGCGGGGTTGGCGCAAACCCCAATGTTATCGTTAACAAGTTTTTTTATCATGCCCCTGCTGCACGAATGTTAACGATAGCAATTCATGCGGCACTTTTTTCAACACTGCGCACAAGGCGACATGCGGCGCAGGTCAATGGAGACATGAGATGTTCAAGTTAAACAAACTGAGCGGCGCCGTCATGCTTGCCGTGTCGGCCTCGTTCCTTGTCGCCGCGTGCGGCGGTGGGAGCGGCGGCTCGGAAGGCGCGAATTCACCGTTTGCCCCGGCGCCCGGCGCAAGCCTTCCCGCCGTGGACGCCGAGCCGCTGCGCTCGGTCAAGGCGCTCAATGCCGGCTGGAAATTCGTCCAGGACGACAGCCTCACGGATGAACAGGCGCTGGCAGCATCGGCCGCCAACTGGGGCGAAGTCAGGCTGCCCCACACGTGGAACGCCAGCGACGCGGCCACCACGGCGCAATCGACCCCCTCCACCCAACTCTACAAGCGCGGCATCGGCTGGTACCGGCTCGAAATCGACGGCAATGCGGTGTCCGGGCCGAACAAATGGCTTCAGTTCGATGCGGCGAGCATCGTTGCGGACGTGTGGCTCAACGGGCAAAAGCTCGGCCAGCACAAAGGCGCCTTCACGGCGTTTCGCTTCGACGTCAGCGCCGCCCTGAAGCCTGGCAAGAACGTCATCCTGGTCAAGACGGACAACCGCCGGCCGGCATCGAACGCCGACGCGACGGCGATCGCGCCCCTCAGCGGGGACTTCAACATGTCTGGCGGCCTGTACCGCGGCGTGTCCCTGATCGGCACGCCTGCCGCCGCAAACATCGCCCTGGGCGACATGGGCGGCAGCGGGGTGTACGCCCGGACCGTGAAGCTCGAGGGCAGGAAAGCGTCCGTCAGCGTGCAGACCAAGCTTGAAAACACGCTGGCCACCGAGGCGCAGTACCGCGTCGTCGCCTCCCTGGTGGAAGCCGGCGGCCAGGTCAAGGCCACGGTGTCCAAGGCCGTTTCGCTCAAGCCGAAGGAGCAGGCGGGCGTCACGAACGAGCTGGAGGTTGCAGACGCGCATCTCTGGCAGGGCCTGGCCGACCCTTACCTGTACAAGCTCGTCGTCGAGCTGAAAGCGGCCGATGGGGCCACGGTGGACAAGGTGGTTCAGGATTTCGGCGTGCGCGAAATGCGGTTCGACGCCAACCAGGGATTTTTCTTGAACGGCGTGAAGACGCCGCTGCACGGGGTGAACCTTCACCAGGACGACCTGGGCAAGGGCTGGGCGATCACCCAGGAAGACACCGACCGCTCCTTCGAGCTCATCAAGGAGGTGGGCGCCAACACGCTGCGCATGGCCCACTACCCGCACTCCGACTACGCGGTGCAGAAGGCAGACAAGCTCGGCCTGGTGGTATGGGCCGAGCTGCCCCTGGTCAACGCGACGTCGGTGGCCGCCGGCGTCGACCCCGAAACCACCGGTTTTGCCGAGAACGCGCGCCTGCAGCTCAAGGAGCTGATCCGCCAGAAATTCAACAACGCCTCGGTCGGCATCTGGTCGATTGCCAACGAGGTGCAAGGCGGCGACAACACGGCCAACAACGTGCAAGCCCTCTTCAAAAGCCTCAACGCCGTGGCCAAGGCCGAAGACCCGGGCCGCATCACCACGCTGGCCAACCAGATCAACCGCAGCGGTGACGTCATCCGCCCCGATGCGATCACGCTGACCGGCATCACCGACAGCTTCAGCGTCAACCGCTATTTCCAGTGGTATTACGGAACGTCCGAGACGCAGCTGGGCGAAAACCTGGACCAGATTCACGCCAGCACTCCTTCGCAGCCCATCGGCGTGAGCGAGTACGGCGCCGGCAGCGCAATGACGCACCACACCGACAACGTGGCCGCCGGCCGGGTGTGCTCAAGCGACACCAGCGGCCTGACCCGCATCTGCTACCAGCCCGAAGGCTATGCGAACTACGTGCACGAAAAAGCCTACGGGCAGATGGTGCAGCGCCCCTACCTGATGGGCACGTGGATCTGGAACATGTTTGACTTCGGCTCGGGCAACCGGCACGAGGGCGACATTGGCCAGACGAACACCAAAGGCATCGTGACCTTCGGCCGCGATGTGAAGAAGGACGCCTTTTACTTCTACAAGGCGAACTGGTCGGCCGACCCGGTGACCTACATTGCCGAGCGCCGCCACACCGAACGCGCCTACACCACGGGAAAGGTCAAGGTCTACAGCAACGCCACCTCGACCGCGCTGCAGCTCAACGGCGTCGAAGTGGCACGCAAGAGCGCCGCCGAATGCCCGCTCAAAGTCTGCGATTTCGGCGAGGTCAAGCTCAACCCGGGCAACAACGCGCTGAGCGCCGTTGGCGTGCATGCGGGTGGCAACGTCAGCGACCAGGTCAACTGGAACCTTCCGGCGGACAACGCCAGCAACGTCTACATCGCCTCGGGCCAGCTGACCACCGGCTTCAGGTCCACCGACGCGCTGCTGGGCAACCATATGTTCGGTTCGGACAACTACTTCGTCGGGGGCGAACTGCCGCCGCTGACCGGCCGCAGCAATGTCGGCCTGTCGGGCGCCATTGCCATCAACGGGCTGGGAAGCAGCGTGATCCCGGAAACCGGCCGCGTCTGGGACATGTGGCGCGAAGGCGCGTCGTTCTCCTACCGCATCCCGGTGGCCAACGGCAGCTACAAGGTCACGCTGGGCTTTCTGGAGCCTGCGGCGACGGCGGCCAATGCGCGCGTGTTCAGCGTGGCGGCGCAAGGCGTTCCCGTGGTTTCCAACCTGGACATCTACCAGGCGACCGGCGCACGCAACACCGTCACGGCCCGCAGCTTCAATGCCGTGGTGAGCGACGGCGTTCTCACCCTGGACTTCACCGGCAGCACTGGAAAGGCCATCGTTTCGAACATCTCCGTGGTGCGCCAATAACGCCGGGCGATGGCGCAGGGCGGCACGGCGCCGCGCCGCAGCCGCCCTGCCAGCCCCCGCCCGCCAAGTGCGGCTGGGGGTTTTCGCTTTGCGCCTGGCCGTGGCGGTTGCAGCGCCCGGCCGGCGCGAGCCGCTTGCTTCAAAAACCATAGCAACCAGCCCAGGCCGGCATTGGGCCAGAGCCCAATTTGGCACTGAGAACCGCCCGCCACCCGGCCACCCGGCCACCCGGGCGCCCGGGCGCGGCCACAGGCGCCGGGCGTGAGCGCCCGGGGCGCCGGACGCCGATGCGTCCCGAAGGCGCCGGTCGCATCGGTGTCGTTTCCCGGCGCCATGGGTTTTCTTGTGGTCCGCGGCACCGTGCGCCGGTGCCGGCGGCCAGGCGTCCGGCGGCTGCGCCGCGGGTGTATAACCCTAGTCCCCGCCGGCCAGGCGCCCGGCCGTTTTCGGCCCGCGCCGGCCGGCGGGCCACCCGAACACAACGCCAGGCGCGCACGAGCGCCGCAACATCAAGGAAACACACACATGGGCGCGCAATGGAAAGCAAAAGGCAAGGACCTGGCGGCCAACGCCAGGGGCCGGCTGTTCGGCAAACTCTCGAAAGACATCATGATTGCCGCGCGCAACGGCGCCGACCCGGCCTCCAACGCGCGGCTGCGCCTGGTGGTCGAGCAGGCGCGCAAGGTCTCCATGCCCAAGGAGACGCTGGAGCGGGCCATCAAGAAGGGCGCGGGCCTGACCGGCGAGGCGGTGCATTTCGAGCACGTCATCTATGAAGGCTTCGCGCCGCACCAGGTGCCGGTGATGGTCGAGTGCCTGACCGACAACCTCAACCGCACGGCCTCTGAAATGCGCGTGTTGTTCCGCAAGGGCCACCAGGGCACGTCCGGCTCGGTGTCCTGGGACTTCGCCCACCTGGGCATGATCGAGGCCGAGCCGCAGGCCGCCGGCGCCGACCCGGAGCTGGCCGCCATCGAGGCCGGCGCGCAGGACTTCGAGCCGGGCGACGAGGAAGGCACGACGCTCTTTCTCACCGACCCGACCGACCTGGACCTGGTGAGCCGCGCGCTGCCGGGTCAAGGCTTCACGGTGCTGTCGGCCAAGCTGGGCTACAAGGCGAAAAACCCGATCGACCCGGCCTCGCTGAGCGCGGGCGACCTGCACGAGGTCGAGGCCTTCCTGGCGGCGATCGACGAGAACGACGATGTGCAAAACGTCTATGTCGGCCTGGCCGGCTGAGCGGCCCGTCGCAGCGCAGCCCGGGCGCGCCCGGCGCGCGGCCGGCGCATGACGCCGCACCCGCCGCTGGTGCAGATCACCGAGCAGAACCACGACGTCGTCGTCGACCTGATGTACGCCGGCCCCGACAACTTCACCGGCCAGGCGATCTACGCGCACCCGCTGTGCTTTTTGCACCCGCAGGCCGAGGCCGCGCTGTGCAAGGCCATCGCGGCGGCGCGGGCGATGGGGCTGCGGCTGAAGATCCTGGACGCCTTTCGGCCGCAGGAGGCGCAGGAAGCGCTGTGGGCCGTGGCGCCCGACCCCGACTACGTGGCCGACCCGGCCGTCGGCTCGAACCACACGCGCGGCGTGGCCATCGACCTGACGCTGGTCGGCCCGGACGGCCGGGCGCTGGACATGGGCACGCCGGTGGACACCATGAGCCCGGCCTCGCACCACTTTCACCTGGCGCACCCGCCGGCGGTGCAGGTCAACCGCATGCGGCTGCTGACGGTGATGCTCGAAGCCGGCTTCGTGCACCACCCGCGGGAGTGGTGGCACTACCAGCTGCCCGGCGCCGAGCGCTTTGCGCGGGTCGACAGCCACGACTTCATGGCCTGCCTGCCCGCCGGGCACCCGCCGGCCGGCCGCTGAAGCCCCGGCTCAGGCCGGCGCCCGCGGCCGCCACTCGGGCCACTGGCTGACGGTGCGCTCGATGTGCGCCAAAAACGCCTGGGCCACCGGCGACAGGCGCTTGCCGCGCGGGTAGAGCGTCCACCAGTTGGCCTGCACGGGAAAGCCCTGCACCTCGAGCAGCGCCAGCGCCTCGTCGGCCAGCTGCGGCCCCAGGGCGTGGCGCGAGAGCACCGACAGGCCCATGCCGGCGGCCACCGCCTGCTTGATGGCCTCGTTGCTGCCCAGCTCCAGCCGCACCTGCACGGCAAAGCCCTGCTGCGCAAAATGCGAGTCGCACGCCAGCCGGGTGCCCGAGCCCTTTTCGCGCAGGATGAAGCGCTCGGCCGCCAGCTCGGCCAGCGCGATGGCCGAGCGGCCAGCCAGCCGATGCGAAGCCGGCGCGATCACCACCAGCGGGTTGGGCAAGAAGGCGTGCTGCTCCAGCGCGATGTGCGCCGGCGGCATCGACATGATGTAGAGGTCGTCGCGGTTGTCCTGCAGCCGGGCGACCACGCCGTCGCGGTTGAGCACCTCGAAAGCGATGTCGATCTCGGGGTGGGCGGCGCAAAAGCTGCTCAAGAGGCGCGGCACGAAGTACTTGGCCGTGCTCGCCACCGCCAGGCGCAGCCGCCCGCGCGTGAGGCCCTTCATCGCGTCGATGCGCTGCCCGAAAGCGCTCCACTCGTCCACCATCGCCCGGGCGGTCTCCACCAGCGCCTCGCCGGTGGCCGTGAGGTGCAGCCGCTTGCCGACCTGCTCGTACAGCGGCAGCCCGACGCTGCCCGCCAGCTCCTTGAGCTGCATCGAGACCGTGGGCTGGGTGACGTGGCAGGCGCGGGCGGCGGCGGTGATGCTGCCGTGCTCGGCCAGCGCCAGAAAAAGGCGCAGCTGGCGAAAGGTGACATTCATAGAGTTTTTTCGATGGTAGAGATCAGAACAATCTATTTTTCATTATTTACCAATCCGGCTATCGTCGGCGCCATCCTGGTTGCAGTCCTTGCAATCCTCGCAGTCCCTGATTTACGGCGCTTTTTCCCATGCACAACCTTCTCGACCCCGCCCTGCTGTTCTTCGTCTTCGGCGTGCTCGCCGGCAGCGTCAAGTCCAACCTGGAAATCCCCGCGCCGATCTCGCGCTTTTTGTCGCTCTACCTCTTGATGGCGCTCGGGCTGAAGGGCGGCTTTGCGCTGGCCAAGTCGGGGCTGACGCTGGAGGTGGCGACCACGCTGGGCTGCGCCGTCGCGCTGGCCTTCATCGTTCCGGCCGTGGGCTACCAACTGCTCAGGCGCTTTCTGGGCGGCTACGACGCGGCCGCCATCGCCGCCACCTACGGCTCGGTCAGCGCCGTGACCTTCATCACCGCCACGCAGTACCTGGAAACGCACGGCGTGGCCCACGGCGGCCACATGGCCGCGGCCATGGCGCTGATGGAGTCGCCGGCCATCGTCATGGCGGTGGTGTTTGCCAACGCGCTGCGCCAGCAGGCCGGCGCCGGCGCCGTGGCCGTCGGCGCAGGGGGCGCGGCGGTGCTGGGCGGCGCGCCCGGCCATGTGCCGCTGGGCAAGATCCTGCACGAGTCCTTCACCGATGGCGCACAGCTGCTGCTGCTGGGCGCGATGGCCATCGGCCTGGCCACCGGCGAGGCCGGCCAGGCGGTGATGGCGCCGTTCTCGGTGGACCTGTTCAAGGGCATGCTGGCCTTTTTCCTGCTCGACATGGGCCTGCTGGCCGCGCGCAACCTGGGGCAGCTCAAGGGCCAGCCGCCCCTGCTGCTGGCCTATGCCCTCCTGGGCCCGCTGGTGCATGCCGCCCTGGCGCTGGCGCTGGCCTGGGCCTGCGGCATCGCCCCGGGCAACGGCGCGCTGCTGATGGTGCTGGCCGCCAGCGCCTCCTACATCGCCGTGCCCGCGGTGCTGCGCTACGCCATTCCCGAGGCCAAGCCGGCGCTGTACTTCGGCATGTCGCTGGGCCTGACGTTTCCGTTCAACATTTTGCTGGGCATTCCGCTGTACGCGGCCGCGGCCCAGCGGGTGCTGGGCTGAAGCCCAGGCGGCCCGGGTTCACTATCATGGCCCCTGGCGCTGCGCCGGCCCGCCGGGGCCGCGCAGCGCCGCCACCCAGGAAACCCATGGCCGCCACCGCCCCCTCTTCGCCTGCCCTGCCCGCCCTGCCCGCCCCGTCCGTTCGCGCGCCTCGCCCTGCCGCGCGGCCGGCGCCATGAGCGGCGCGCACGGACACGGGCACGGGCACGGGCATGAACATGCCCACGGCCACGCGCCGGCCGCGTTCAACCGCGCCTTTGCCATCGGCATTGCGCTCAACCTGGCCTTCGTGGCGGTGGAGGGCTTTTACGGCTGGCGCGTCAACTCGCTGGCCCTGCTGGCCGACGCCGGCCACAACCTGAGCGACGTGGCCGGGCTGGTGCTGGCCTGGGGCGGCGCGCTGGCGGTCCAGGCGCGGCCCGACGCGCGCCACACCTACGGCTGGCAGCGCGCCTCCATCCTGGCGGCCTTCTTCAACGCCCTGCTGCTGCTGGTGGCCATGGGCTCGCTGGCCTGGGAGGCCATCGGCCGGCTCGGCGCGCCGCCGGCCACGCAGGGCTGGACGCTGATTGCCGTGGCCGGCGTGGGCATCGTGGTCAACACCGCCACGGCGCTGCTGTTCATGCGCGGGCGCCAGGGCGACCTGAACATCCGCGGCGCCTTCCTGCACATGGCCGGCGACGCGCTGGTCTCGCTGGGCGTGGTGCTGGGCGGGGCGCTCTACCTCTGGCGCGGCTGGGCCTGGATTGACCCGGTGATGAGCCTGGCGATTGCCATCCTGATCGTGGCGGGCACCTGGGGGCTGTTTCGTCAGTCGCTGCACCTGCTGTTCGACGGCGTGCCCGAGGCGCTGGAACTGGACAAGGTGCGCCAGCTGCTGCTGGGCCTGCCGGGCGTGGGCGGCGTGCACGACCTGCACGTCTGGGCCATGGGCACCTCGCAGGTGGCGCTGACGGCGCACTTGGTGCTGCACGAGCCCGGCGCCGGGAGCGACGCCGTGCTGGCCGCGGCCGTGCCCATGCTGCAGGCGCAGTTCGGCATCCGCCAGGTCACGCTGCAGACCGAATCGGGCGGCTACGCGGGCCACTGCGCCCTGCGCGGCGAGCCGGGCTGAACGCACGGCCGGCGCCCGGGCGCGTTTTTCTTGACCTGAATCAAGCAAGTGAACAACACCCCTGGCGGGGGCGTTGTTTTTTCCATTGCGTCACAAAATAGGGGTAAACACCCCACATCCCGACTGCTTCAAGGGGTGGCAGCCCGATGCCTTGCAGCGCCTGCGCCGCTGCGGATGTCCAGGCCGCCCCGAACCTTTTCGCATGAACACCCCCAACGAACCGACCCCCCTGACCTCCCTGCCCGCCGAGCTTGCCAGCGAGCCGGCGCCGGCCAACCCGCTGGACCAGGCGGTGCATGCGCAGATGGCGCGCTTCACCCAGGGGCTGTCGCCGGCCTCGCTGATTGGCGCCTACACCGACTGGCTGGTGCACCTGGCGATTGCCCCGGGCAAGCAGCAGGAGCTGCTGCACAAGGCGGCGCGCAAGGCGCTGCGCCTGGCCCTGCAGGGCCTCAAGGGCCCCGCGGCCGGCGCCGCGCCGTGCATCGAGCCGCTGCCCCAGGACCGGCGCTTTGCCGCGCCCGAGTGGCAGCAGTGGCCGTTCAACCTGATCTACCAGGCCTTCCTGCTCAACCAGCAGTGGTGGCACAACGCCACGACCGGCGTGCACGGCGTCTCCGGCCACCACGAGCAGCTCGTCACCTTCGGCGCCCGGCAGCTGCTGGACATGTTCTCGCCCTCGAACTTCCTCTGGACCAATCCGCAGGTGCAGGCCGAAACGCTGCGCACCGGCGGCATGAACCTGCTGCAGGGCGCGCAGAACCAGTGGCAGGACCTGCTGCGCCAGGCCACCGGCCAGCCGCTGCCCGGCACCCAAAACTTCCTGCCCGGCAAGCAGGTGGCCCTCACCCCGGGCAAGGTGGTGTTTCGCAACCACCTGATCGAGCTGATCCAGTACCGCCCGCAGACCGAGACGGTGCACGCCGAGCCGGTGCTGATCGTGCCGTCCTGGATCATGAAGTACTACATCCTGGACCTCTCGCCGGCCAACTCCTTCGTGCGCTACCTGGTGGAAAACGGCCACACGGTGTTCATCGTCTCCTGGAAAAACCCCGGCGCGGCAGACCGCCACCTGGGCATGAACGACTACCTCCAGTCCGGCGCGCTGGCCGCGCTCGACGCGGTGTCGGCCATCGTGCCGGGGCGCCAGGTGCAGGCGATCGGCTACTGCCTGGGCGGCACGCTGCTGGGCATGGCCGCGGCCTTCCTGGCGCGCGCCCAGGACGAGCGGCTGCGCTCGCTCACGCTGCTGGCCAGCGAGCTGGACTTCACCGAGCCGGGCGAGCTGGGCCTGTTCATCGACGAGAGCCAGCTGGCCTTTCTGGACGACATGATGGCCGAGAAAGGCTACCTCGACGGCAAGCAGATGGCCGGCGCCTTTGCCCTCCTGAACACGCGCGACCTGGTCTGGTCACGCATGGAGCACGCCTACCTGATGGGGCGCCACCCGCCGGTGGGCGACCTGGCCGCCTGGAACGCCGACGCCACGCGCATGCCCTGGCGCCAGCACAGCGAGTACCTGCGCCAGCTCTACCTGCGCAACGACCTGGCCGAGGGCCGCTACCGGGTCGACGGCCGGCCGATCGCGCTGGCCGACATCCGGGCGCCAATCTTTGCGGTCGGCACCCAGCGCGACACCGTCTCACCCTGGCGCTCGGTCTACAAGGTCCACCTGCTCACCGACGCCGAGGTGACGTTCTGCCTGAGCAGTGGCGGGCACAACGTGGGCATCGTCAACCCGCCCGGCCCCGGGGGCGCGGGCAGCGCCAAGCGCAGCCACCAGCTGGGTGTGCGCGGCGCCGGGGCGCGCTACACCGACCCGGACACCTGGCTGGCCACGCACCCGGTGCGCGAAGGCTCGTGGTGGCCGGCGCTGGCCGACTGGCTGGCGCGCCACGCCAGCGGGCGCAGCGCGCCGCCGCCCCTGGGCGCGGCCGCCGCCGGCCTGGCGGCGCTGGAAGACGCGCCGGGCCGCTACGTCCTGGTTCCCTGAACGAAAACGAAAGCACCGCATGGCTACCTTCGACACCCCGCCACCGGACACCGCCGCCGCGCCGCCCCACCCCATCCTGGCCGGCCAGAAAGGGCTGGTCGTGGGCATTGCCAACGACCAGAGCATCGCCTACGGCTGCGCCCAGGCCCTGCAGGCGCTGGGCGCCACGCTGGCCGTGACCTACCTCAACGCCAAGGCCGAGCCGCATGTTCGGCCGCTGGCCGAGCAGCTGGGCGCCGAGATCATCGCGCCGCTGGACGTGGAGCAGCCCGGCCAGCTGGAGGCGGTGTTCGCGCAGGTCACCGAGCGCTGGGGCCGGCTGGACTTCGTGCTGCACGCCATCGCCTTTGCGCCGGCGGCCGACCTGCACGGACGCGTCATGGACAGCAGCGCCGAAGGCTTTGCCCGTGCCATGGACGTGTCGTGCCACTCCTTCATCCGCATGGCCCGGCTGGCCGAGCCGCTGATGGCCTCGGGCGGCACCCTGGTGACGATGAGCTACTACGGCGCGCAAAAGGTGATTCCGCACTACGGCCTCATGGGGCCGGTCAAGGCGGCGCTCGAAGCCACAGTGCGCTACCTGGCCGCCGAGCTGGGCCCGGCCGGCATTCGGGTGCATGCCGTCTCGCCCGGCCCGATCCGAACGCGCGCCGCCTCGGGCATCGGTGACTTCGGGCAGCTGCTCGACGATGCGGCCAGCCGCGCGCCGCAGCACCAGCTCGTCAGCATCGCCGACGTGGGCGCGGCCACCGCCATGCTGTGCAGCCAGGCGGCGCGCGCGCTGACGGGCAACGTCATCTTCGTCGATGCCGGCTACCACGTCATGGGCTGAGCCGCCCGCCCCTTCACCCTTTTTGAAAGCCCCACGCATGGACATGCCCACCAGCCCCGCGGCCACCCCCGCCGCCGACTTCCTGGAAAACCACCCCTTCGACACGCTGCGCGTGGGCAGCGGCGCCAGCCTGGTGCGCCAGGTCACCGAGCGCGACATCCAGCTGTTCGCCGCCGTCTCGGGCGACGTGAACCCGGCGCATGTCGACGCGCTGTACGCCCGGACCACCCCCTTTCACCAGATCATCGCCCACGGCATGCTCGGCGGCTCGCTCATCTCGACGGTGCTGGGCACGCAGTTTCCCGGCCCGGGCACCATCTACCTGGGCCAGACGCTGCGCTTTCTCAAGCCGGTGCACATCGGCGACACGCTGACGGTGCGGGTCACGGTGACGGCGCTGGAGCCCGCCCGCCGCCACGTCTGGCTCGACACCCGCTGCACCGACCAGGAGGGCAGCGTGGTGATCGACGGCCAGGCCGAGGTCACCGCCCCGGCCGAGAAGCTGCGCATCGCCCGCGCCGACCTGCCCGAGCCGCTGCTGGCCGACAAGAACCTGCGCTACGACCAGCTGCTGGGCGCGGCCAAGGGCCTGGCGCGCATCGCCATGGGCGTGGTGCATCCGTGCAGCCGCGAGGCGCTCGAAGGCGCGCTGCAGGCCGACCGGCTGGGCCTGATCCGGGCGGTGCTGATCGGCCCCGAGGCGCGCATCCGCGCCCTGGCGCAGGACTGCCGGCTGGACCTGGCGGGGCTGTCCATCGTCGATGTGCCGCACAGCCACGCGGCCGCCGCCCGGGCGGTCGAGCTGGCCCGGGCCGGCGAGGTCCAGGCCCTGATGAAGGGCAGCCTGCACAGCGACGAGCTGCTGGGCGCGGTGGTCAACGCCCAGACCGGCCTGCGCACCGAGCGCCGGGTGAGCCACGTGTTCGTGCTCGACGTGCCGCGCTACCCCAAGCCGCTGCTGATCACCGACGCGGCGATCAACGTCGCGCCCGACTTCGACGCCAAGGTCGACATCGTGCAAAACGCCATCGACCTGGCGCAGGCGCTCGGCATCGACCGGCCCAAGGTCGCCGTGCTCTCGGCGGTGGAGACCGTCACCCCAAAGCTGCGCTCGTCGATGGACGCCGCCGCCCTGTCCAAGATGGCCGACCGGGGCCAGATCACCGGCGGCCTGGTCGACGGCCCGCTGGCCTTCGACAACGCGGTGTCGCTGGCCGCCGCCAAGACCAAGGGCATTGCCTCCGAGGTGGCCGGCGACGCCGACATCCTGGTCGTGCCCGACCTGGAAAGCGGCAACATGCTGGCCAAGCAGCTCGAATACCTGGGCGGCGCGCAGGCGGCCGGCCTGGTGATGGGCGCCAAGGTGCCGATCGTGCTGACCAGCCGGGCCGACTCGGCGCACTCGCGCATCGCCTCGTGCGCCATCGCCCTGCTGGTCACCGAGCACCGGCGCAAGGCCCTGGCCGCATGAGCCGGGCGCCGCGCCCCCTGCCGGA
>Ga0308157_10005933_pt1 | contig 14945 bp, 18 predicted proteins | sample PhyBR1_FD_201035 | JGI IMG/M metagenome (GOLD analysis project Ga0308157, IMG submission 201035) | Phyllosphere microbial communities from UC Gill Tract Community Farm, Albany, California, United States - DLSLB.R1 | ecosystem: Host-associated > Plants > Phyllosphere > Unclassified | place: USA...
CAGCACCACCAGCAAAATCTTTGCGTGCAACCATCCACCCTTGAATTCAAAGATTTCCCATGCAAGCCAAAGACCGGCAATCCATGTTACAATCATAGCGGGATTTATGATGAAGCGCAGCAACCTGCGTTCCATAATTTTGAACGTCTCAGAGGTTTCTGAACCGGGTGTGGCCGCACAATGATAAACGAAAAGCCGCGGCAGATAGAGCATTCCGGCCATCCAGGCGATTACCGCAATGACGTGGATCGACTTGATCCAAAGATAAGCATCAGCTGGATTCACGTGAAACAATCCCCATAGTCCAAGCACCACCACGGCAAGAGCCACGATGGTGCGGATCAACGCGGCCTTGCCGCTATTTGTTTTATCGGAAGCGCTCATCAATAGCCTCCGCGAACCCGGTCAATCATCCGCTGCACGTTTTCAATCGGCGCTTGAGGCGTAATTCCATGGCCGAGATTGAAGATCAGCGGACCTTGACCCAGATCTTTGAGGATCGCGTCAACGCCTTCATCCAAAGCTGAACCACCAGCGACAACGCGCAGCGGGTCGAGATTGCCCTGAATAGCGCCTTCTTTCTGCAATTCCTGTGCAAAGGAAACTGGCACCGACCAATCAAGCCCCAGAACATCAACACCGGTCTTTTCGCGATAGCCCGCGTAAAGCATCCCTGCACCTTTGGGGAAACCGATAATGCGGGCTTCAGGATAAACAGCCCTCACCTTTTGCACGATGCGGGCAACCGGACGAATGCAGAAGCGTTCAAAGCAATCTTCATCAAGCACGCCCGACCATGAATCGAAAATCTGTACAGCATCAGCGCCTGCATCAAGCTGTTCGATGAGGTATTCGGCTGAAACATCCGCCAGATTATTCAAAAGCTTCTCAAAAGCTTCCGGGAAGCGATAGGCAAACAGACGGGCGGGAGCCTGATCCGGAGTGCCATGTCCGGCGATCATATAGGTCGCAACGGTCCAGGGAGCGCCACAGAAGCCCAGCAGCGTTGTTTCGTCAGGCAATTGCGCCCGCAGCAGCCGAACCGTCTCATAGACCGGCTCCAGCCGTTTTGCGACACCTTCTGTCTCAAGCCAGAAAATCTCATCCGCATCAATCGGTGTCATCAAAGGCCCTCTTCCTTCTTCAAAGCGAAGGTCTCGTCCAAGGGCGTGAGGGATGACAAGAATATCTGAAAACAAAATGGCTGCATCAAAGCCATAACGGCGGATTGGCTGAAGCGTCACTTCAACGGCCAGATCAGGCGAATAGCACAGGTCGAGAAAGCTTCCTGCTTGTTTACGCACTTCGCGATATTCAGGAAGATAACGTCCAGCCTGACGCATCATCCAGATTGGTGGTGGAAACACTGCCTCACCGTCTATGACTTTCAAGACTTTGCGCTTCATTGCATTCCACCTTGTCTGATTTTCGTTATCTCGTGTGAAAGTTTTCCCGTGCTTCCTTCATAAAGAAAGGAGGAATCTTGAGTCTTCTTATTCTTAGAGTCTGTTGGAATCGGGGATTACGTTTTGCCCACCTTTTTCCCACAACCCTGCTTAGCCACAGCTTTGCCTGTGGGATCATTCACCGATAGTCTCGTTAAATGCAATGGAAACTCAAATCATTCATTGAATCTAAGGAGTTACCAATTGCCGCACTTTGACGCTCTTTGTGGACAAGCTGGGTATATCGCAGGCGTTTTCCAAATGTTACGAGTCTTGTACACAAGCGCTTTCTAAAGCTTCCCACATGTGCACTCGCTGTGGATGACTTGCCAAGTTTCCCACTGCCTGCCATGGCTTGTGGATGAAGCCTCCAAATTACGCACAGTCGTCAACAGGGAGGGGAGAAAACTGTGACCAGACCGCTTTCTTACTTTCATCTTCATCTGATTTCTGATGCGACAGGAGAGACTCTCCTTGCCGCAGGGCGTGCTGCGGCCGCCCAATATGCCAATGCGCGTGCGATTGAGCACATCTATCCGCTCATCCGAACTGAGAAGCAGCTGCGCAAAGTTCTGGAAAATATCGACGCCGAGCCCGGCATCGTCCTCTATACTATTGTCGATCAGAAACTGGCCGCGATCATTGATGAAGCCTGCGCTGAAATGGGCGTACCGAGCGTTTCGGTCCTGGAACCAGTGCTCAATACATTTCAATCTTATCTGGGTGCACCAGCGCATCGCCGCGCCAGCGCACAACATGTATTGAATGCCGATTATTTTCGCCGCATCGATGCGCTTAATTTCACAATGGAGCACGATGACGGGCAATTGCCGCTTGATATTGAAGAGGCGGACCTCATTCTGGTGGGCATTTCGCGAACCTCAAAAACGCCAACCAGCATCTATCTGGCCAATCGCGGTATCAAGGCGACCAATGTGCCGATTGTTCTTGGCATCCCCCTCCCCGATCAACTCTTTACCGCAAAGCGTCCATTAATTGTTGGGCTCGTGGCAACGGCAGAGCGCATTTCTCAGATAAGGCAGAACCGCCCGCTCGGGAGTGTCCCTTCGCTTGATACCGGACTTTACACAGATCGCGTTTCAATTTCCGAAGAACTGGCTTATGCCCGCAATCTCTGCAACCGGCATGGCTGGCCGATCATTGATGTGTCGCGCCGGTCGATTGAAGAAACGGCAGCGGCAATTCAATCGCTGCTGCGTGATGGGAAGAAGGAAGATATGTTATGACCACAAAGCTTATTCTCGCCTCGAAAAGCCCATTTCGGTCGGCTCTGCTAAAAAATGCGGGCATCATCTTTTCGGCTGAAAGCGCGGATATCGACGAACGTTCCGTCGAAGCGCCGCTTTATAAAACGGGTGCAACACCAGAAGATGTGGCGCAGGTTCTGGCTGAAGCAAAAGCCTTGTCGGTCAGCGAAAACCATCCCGATGCAGTGGTGATTGGCTGCGATCAGACACTTTCGCTTGGCGACGAGATTTTCCACAAGCCTGCGGATATGGAGGCAGCACGCCGCCAGCTTTTGCAATTTTCCGGCAAAACCCACCAGCTTAACAGCGGTGTAGTGCTGGTTAAAAACGGCGAGACGCTGTGGCGTCATGTTTCGGTCGCGCGCATGACAATGCGTGATCTCGATCCGGGTTTTATCGGACGCTATCTCGGGCAGGTCGGCGATATTGCCCTTTCCAGTGTCGGTGCTTATCAGGTCGAAGGTCCGGGCATTCAGTTGTTTTCAAAAATCGACGGCGATTATTTCACCATTGTTGGCTTACCGCTGCTGCCGCTGCTTAATGAATTGAGGAAGGAAAATCTGATTGATGGCTAATAAAGCATTCGTCACCGGCTTTCCGATAAAGCATTCGCGCTCGCCGCTCATTCACGGCTTCTGGCTGAAAGAGCATGGCATTGAAGGTTCTTATGAAGCCATTGAAGTAGCACCCGAAAACTTCGCTGAATTTTCTACCTCGCTTCAAAAAAATGGCTTTGCTGGCGGCAATGTCACGATCCCGCATAAGGAAGTAGCTTTTGCAAGCGTGGAAAGCCGCGATGCGGCTGCGGTTGCTATTGGCGCGGTCAACACGCTCTGGCTTGAGAATGGAAAACTCTGCGGTGGCAATACCGACGCTTATGGCTTTGCTGCCAATCTCGACGCGCTGGCACCGGGCTGGGACGATGCCGATACAGCGCTAGTGCTTGGCGCAGGTGGTGCGGGCCGCGCGATTGTGCACGCTTTGCAGACCCGTGGCTTCTCGCGCATTGCAATCGTCAACCGCACGCTGAGCAGGGCTGAAGAACTCGCAAGTCATTTTGGCGCTGGCGTTTCAGCCCATGGATGGGATGCAGCGCAGGCTCTCGTCAAAGATGCGGGTCTCATCGTCAACACGACATCGCTTGGCATGAGCGGACATGGTGAGGTGGAAGAATTTCCGCTTGATCTGAGTGCAGCGCAAAAGTCAGCCGTTGCCACCGATATTGTTTATATTCCGCTGAAAACTCAGTTCTTGGCAAGTGCCGAAACCGCAGGCCTCAAAACCGTCGATGGGCTTGGCATGTTGTTGCATCAGGCGGTTCCGGGATTTGAACGCTGGTTTGGCAAAAGACCGCAAGTGACAGACGCTCTGCGAAATCATATTCTGGATGATATGAAGAAGGCTGGCGCTTTATGATCATCCTCGGACTGACCGGCTCCATCGGCATGGGAAAGACCACCGCATCCAACATGTTTGCGGAAGCTGACGTGCCGGTTTATAGCGCTGACGATGCCGTGCATCGCTTGTATGCGGGTCGGGCAGCTCCCTTGATCGAAGCCGCCTTCCCGGGAACGGTTCTGGACGGCACTGTTGATCGAGCAAAACTATCCGCGGTAGTTCTTGGCAAGCCAGAAGCGCTCAAAAAGCTTGAATCTATTATTCATCCGCTCGTACATGAAGAGGAAGCCAGCTTTCTTGTGCAGGCGTGCGCAGACGGCGCCGATATTGCGCTGATAGATATTCCGCTGCTTTTTGAAACTGGCGGTGAAAGCCGTGTGGACAAGGTGGCTGTTGTTTCCGCCCCAGCCGACATTCAGCGGGAGCGCGTTCTTGCGCGCCCCGGTATGACGGAAGAGAAGTTCAAGGCGATTTTAGCCCGGCAAATGCCGGATGCTGAAAAACGTGCGCGTGCGGATTTTATGATCGATTCTTCGGGCGACTTTGAGCAAACGCGGTTGCAGATTAATGCCATTATCACCGAATTGCGTGGAAAGCCTGTTGATCAATCCTGATTGCCAGCGCGGGCGTGTTATAAGACACAAATCATTTGAAAGGTTTTTCCATGCGTGAGATCGTTTTCGATACGGAAACCACCGGCCTTGAACGGCTGGAGGATCGCGTGATTGAAATCGGCGGCGTAGAAATGATCAACCGCTTTCCCACCGGAAAAACTTTTCACAAATTCATCAATCCGCAGGGGCGCAAAGTACATCCCGATGCGCTTGCCGTTCACGGCATTACCGATGAGCAATTGCTCAAAGAACCGAGCTTTGCGGAAATCGTTGACGAATTTCTGGATTTTTTCGACGGCGCACAGCTCGTCGCGCATAATGCCATGTTCGATCTTGGCTTTATCAATGCGGAACTGGATCGTCTGGGCAAGCCGGGCATTGCGGTTGATCGTATCGTCGATACGCTGGCACTGGCGCGCCGCAGAAACCCGATGGGTCCGAACTCGCTCGATGCGCTTTGCAAACGCTATGGCATCGACAATTCGCATCGCACATTGCACGGCGCATTGCTCGATTCTGAAATTCTGGCGGAAGTTTATATTGAGCTGATTGGCGGTAAGCAGACTGCCCTTGGCCTCAGCATGTCTGGTAATTCAGGCGGCAATAATGGCGCGGATAACAATAGCGGTATTGTTTTGCGCCAACGCCCGGTTCCACTTGCCTCGCGCATTTCCGAAAAAGAACGTGCTGCACATGATGCGCTTGTTGCAAAAATGGGCGACAAAGCAATCTGGAAAAAATACCTGAACTAATTCAAGCATAAAAAAACCCCGCTTTATGCGGGGTTTTTCTTTTAATAAAGGACCAAGATCAGCTCTTTACAGCGTTCTTGGCTTCTTCTTCGGCCATACGGGCCTGGAACATCTGTGCAAAATCGATTGGATCGATCATCAATGGTGGGTAGCCGCCATTGCGGGTTGCGTCAGCAACGATCTGACGTGCAAACGGGAACAGCAGACGTGGGCATTCGATGAACAGCAGCGGAAGCATATGTTCCTGCGGGATGCCCTGAATTCGGAATACGCCGCCATAAGTCAGTTCTGTGTTGAACAGAACGTCCTTGCCGTCGACAGCCTTGGCTTCAAGCGTCAGAACAACGTCGAAATCCGTTTCGGAAAGCGGATTGGCGTTTACATTCACATTGATGTTGATCGAAGGAGCCTTGTCGCGTGGGCGCAGCGACTGAGGCGCCTGGGCTTTCAAAGGAAAGATCCTTGATGTACTGGGCCAAAATGTTGAGGGACGGCTGGGCGGTTGCGCCATTGCCGTTCTTTACTTCGCCCGCAGCGGCCTTATCGCTCATTATCGGTATGCCTTCTCTTTAATGATTTATCTTGTTGCCAAAAAGCAGTGCTGCTTGGCTAGCATGTGTCGGAACATCAAGCAAGGAACGCTTTTTACGTTAGTATTTGCTCTATTAACGATCTTTGTGGTCCGGGTTCCATGGTGAGTTTTCATCTGGTTTTGCGGTATAATCTTCCGGATCGAGATCGATCACGTTGTTATCCGGACGCTGGTAGGGGCTATAGGCCTCCGAATAGCGCGTGGATGCAGTTGCGACCACCAGACGATTTCGGACAAACCTGTTCCAGACGAGATCGCGGATGAAGGGCACAAACAGCAGCAGGCCGATGGCGCTTGTGACGAAGCCCGGAACAATCAGCATAATGGCCGCGACGACGATCATCGCGCCATGCATCATTTCGCGATCCGGCACACGTCCCGCAGCACTTTCAGCACGAATGCGCTGCAACAGCCCAAAACCCTGCACGCGCAGCAGGAAAAAGCCAAGAACGGCACTCAAAACGACAAGACCCAGCGTTGCCAGAACACCGATTTCACTGCCGACGATCACAAAACCAGCAATTTCGATGAACGGCATGGCCAGCATGAGAAGAGGGGCGAAAGAAGGTGACACGGCAATTAAGACCTTATGTTGATGGGTGTTTGCAAAAAAGAAACGGAATTGAAGCAGTCTATCATAGATTATCACATAGGTATTCGTGATCGGGATTTGAATGATCTATCAAGCCGATCTATATGTATATGTAACGAAATTGGTGGCGGGAGCAAAATTTGCGGTCGTTATCCGTTAACTGGTGGCAGGCGGTATGGAATTTTTTGATTTTGGCACGATATTTTTCTTCATAGCAGCGGTGGTAATATTTCTTCAGCTGAGGAATGTTCTTGGCCGTCGCACAGGAAACGAAAAACCGCCAGTCGATCCTTATACCTCTAACCGCAGTTCTGACACGCAGACGAGTGGCGCTGACGCCGATAATGTGGTGTCGCTGCCGCAGCGCACGGGCGAAAAAGATTTCACTCGGATAGACAAGATTGCCCCTGTGGGCACTCCGATTAATGACGGATTGCGCGCCATTCAGGCGGCTGATCCATCGTTTGACCCGCCAGTCTTTGTCGATGGTGTGAAGATTGCTTACGAAATGATCGTCATGTCTTTTGCCGATGGCGATCGCAAGGTTCTCAAAAACCTTCTTTCGAAGGAAGTTTATGAGGGCTTTGTTTCGGCGATTGATGAGCGCGAAGCGCGTGGCGAAAGCGTACGCTCAACCTTTGTGGGCATAGATAAGGCGGAAATCGCCAATGCTGAAATGAAGGGTTCGGAAGCGCATGTGACGCTGAATATCGTCAGCCAGATGATTTCTGCAACCTTCGATAAGGATGGTAATGCGGTCGAAGGCGATCAGGAAAACGTTGTTGAAATCCGCGACCTCTGGACTTTTGCCCGCGACACGCGTTCGCGTGATCCAAACTGGAAGCTTGTCGCAACCGAAGCGGAAGACTAAAAGAGCATTTATGAATCAGGGCCGCTAAATTAGCGGCCTTTTTAATGTTGACGGATGCGGCTTGTGCATAATCTGGCGAACATCATACGACCGGTCAGTTTTTCAGACTGTCCGGGCTGGTATCAGGACGATCAGGCTTCAGCCTTTTCGGCCTTTCGTCGTTCAGCCGATTACGCAGAACATAATCGTTATAACAGCGGCAGTCTCGGCATCAGCTTTGAAGCATTACAACCGGCCTTTGCTGCGGCACGCTCGTTCACAAATCCCGATACCGTTCAGGCACGTGCGTTTTTTGAAGAGCATTTTATCCCCTGCCGTATTGATGCGGAAGGGTTTGTAACAGCCTTTTATGAGCCAGAAATTGCTGCATCGCGAACGCGTAACGCGCATTTCACCGTGCCTTTTCTGAAAAAGCCTGACGATCTTGTAAAAGTCACCGATGAAAACCGCCCAGTGGGCATGGATGTTTCTTATGCTTTCGCGCGACAAACAGCGCACGGTGTCGAAGAATATGATGATCGACGGGCTATTGAGCAAGGCAGCCTGAACGGACTTGGGCTGGAGCTGGCCTATGTTGCCGACCGGGTTGATGCGTTTTTCGCACATGTGCAGGGTGCAGCTAAGCTCAAGCTCACCGATGGCAGTTTTATGCGGCTCACCTACGCTGCTAAAGCCGGCCATCCTTTTACGGGCATTGGTCGTATTCTGGTGGCGCAAGGCGAGATTCCGGCTGATCAGATTTCTATGCAGACCATCCGGCAATGGCTGAAAGATCATCCTAAAAAAGCCGATGATTTGATCTGGCAAAACCGTTCTTACATTTTTTTCCGCGAAGCACCGGTTGATGACCCGAATGTCGGACAGATTGCAGCTGCCAAAGTTCCGCTGACGGCGGGGCGATCTATTGCCGTGGACCGGCTTTTGCATACATTCGGAACACCCTTTTTTGTTGATGCGCCGACTGTGACGGAATTCGACAGTGCGCCCTTCTCGCGACTGATGATCGCGCAGGATACCGGAACGGCTATTGTCGGCCCGGCGCGCGGCGATCTTTTTGCAGGTTCGGGTGATGCGGCCGGTGAAATCGCTGGCGGCATTAAAAGCAAAGCCGATTTTTATGCGCTTGTTCCGCGCGCTCTGGTGGTATGAACCATGGTGCCAAAGAACGAAAACTCCGACAAAGATTATCTCCGCCCCGAAGACCGCATTCTCTGGGAAACGGTGGCCAAAACTGCAAAACCTTTGGCTGGCAAAAAGCTTCAGTCTGAAGAGCTTTCGGTTTTCAGCGAATTGATGGCGGAGAAGGTCGAAAAAAAGCCAGCGAAGCAGGTGTCTACGCCTGTGGCCGGCCCCGTCGAGCCAAAAAAGAAAATCACGGCACTTAAAGAAATGCCGATCCACGCATTTGACAAGCCAACGCATCGCAAGATTTCCAAAGGGCGTGTGGATATTGAAGCGCGGATTGATTTGCACGGCCTGACGCAAAACGACGCTTATGAACTGCTCTACGGTTTTCTGTTGGGCGCCCATGCACGCGGCTTGAAGCATGTGATGGTGATTACCGGTAAAGGCCGCTCATTTGGCAGCGAAGGCGTGCTCAAACAGGCAGTTCCACATTGGTTCTCGACGCCCCTCTTCCGGCTTCTGGTCAGTGCCTATGAAGATGCAGCGCATCATCATGGCGGGCATGGTGCGCTTTATGTGCGACTGCGCAAGCAAACGCAAAACGGAGGTCTTCTGTGATGACACCGTTTGGCAAGCGTTTGCGAGAGTTGCGTGACGAACGCAATGTTACCCAGAAAGAAATGGCAGCGGCTTTGCGCGTATCGCCAGCCTATCTCTCGGCACTGGAACACGGGCGGCGCGGCCAGCCGACATGGGATTTGCTGCAGCGCACCATTACATATTTCAACATCATCTGGGATGAAGCAGAAGAGTTGCAAAACCTCGCTTCGGTGTCGCATCCGCGCGTGGTGATCGATACGTCCGGCCTGTCCCCACAGGCGACCGAACTCGCCAATCTGCTGGCGCGCAATATCCGCATCATTGATCGCGAGACGATCAAGCATTTGAGCGATGAAATCGAAGCGGCGCGTAAGCGCCGCCGGGGTTTGAAGCCTTTAGCCTAACCCGTATTCTAGAGCGCGTTTCGATCTGATTTAATCAGATCGGCGCTCTAATCATTTATTTTTAAGCACATCTTGGTCCGAAAACCGGTTCCCACTTTTCGGGATGTGCTCTAAAATAGCGCCTTCAGCTCATCGAGCTTGGAATTGACCAGCCAACCATAATAGTTTTCCTGCGGCATCAAAGCTGGCTGACCAGATGCCTTGCGCTGTGCATTTTCATTGGCCAGTGCGCGGGCGCGGGAATCTGCCCCACCCGTATTATAGAGCGTCGCGGTCAGACCGGGATTTTTGGAAATGTCGAAATCTGCAATCTGACGATAGGCGGTGATCGACTGCTTTAGCGTGGCCGCGATGTAGGGCAGCGTCAGATCAGGGTCCATGATGGTTTTATAAACTGTGTTGCCATTTTCGGCATCTAGTTTTGGCAGACCGGAAACGCGATTGACCATATCCGACATCTGCAATGCAGTGAGCGGGTTCATCTGTCCGAGACCGAAGGTCTGACCAGCATAAAACGGCTGGAAGAAGACCGCGCTGAAACGGTTGTTCGGATAGGATTTTCCGCTCACCGACTTGCCACGGAACTGCTTGTTCCAGATATTCTCACGGCAAGCCCAAAGCGAATAGCTGTCCTTGAACTTGAGGCATTCGGAGAATTCAGGACGCTTTACGAACTGGCCGATGCTCTCGCCATTATAGCCAAAGCTCACACCCTGGTTCACATAGGACATGGCCTTGACGTAATAGGTCTGCAAACGATCATAGACATCGACATTGTAAGTGTGCTCGCCAACGATGGCTCCGACAATATGGATCGGATCAATGCCATAAGCCGAAGCCGTCGATTTGATCTTCGAGCGCAGTGACGCATCTTTTTTAAGAAGGTTATAAATCTTCTGATATTTCTTTTCATAAGTGGTGCTGAGTTCCTTGGTACGCTTGGCAGAAGCGCCGGGAATAGGCGGCTGTTCGGCATTGCGGTTACCTGCTGGCACGGAAACAGCTGCAAATGCGCTCTGGCAGGAAAAAGCGACAGCGAGGCAGATGCCCGCAATACGGTTCAATCGACTGGTCATTGCGCGGAAACGGCCCCAAATATGGTAAACGACATGTAAAAGTTGCGGCAAAATAAAAAACCCCCTCGATGAAGTCGAGGGGATTTTTGTTTTTCAGGATTATGGGACTGAAGCGTGACTTTATGGTCACGTTTTAATTTACAGAATGAAACGCGAAAGATCCGTGTTTCTTGCAAGATCGCCGACAGTCTTGCGGACGTAATCGCCGTCAACCTTGAATTCCGAACCTGATTTGTCGGGTGCATTGTACGAAATGTCGTCCAGCACCCGCTCCATCACCGTCTGCAAACGACGTGCGCCGATATTTTCGACCGTCGAGTTCAGATCAACCGCAATATCCGCCAAAGCTTCAATTGCATCGTCGGTAATATCGAGCTTCACCTCTTCCGTCGCCATCAAGGCAATATATTGCTTGATCAGGCTGACTTCGGTTTCAGTGAGAATCCGGCGGAAATCTTCACGCGTCAGGGCACTGAGTTCTACACGGATTGGCAGACGGCCCTGAAGTTCAGGTAGAAGGTCTGAAGGCTTCGAAACATGGAAAGCACCCGATGCGATGAACAGGATATGATCCGTTTTTACCGGACCATATTTCGTTGCAACGGTGGTGCCTTCAACGAGTGGCAACAGATCGCGCTGCACGCCTTCGCGCGATACGCCTGCTCCCATTCCGCCTTCGCGCGAAGCGATCTTGTCGATTTCGTCCAGGAAGACGATACCGTCATTTTCGGTCGAACGCAGCGCTTCCTGAATGAGCTGATCCTGATCGAGCAGCTTGTCGGACTCGTCATTGATCAGAATCTTGTAGGATTCCTTGACCGTGGTTTTGCGCGTCTTGGTACGCCCACCCATGGCCTTGCCGAAAATATCGCCGATATTGATCATGCCGATATTGGCACCCGGCATGCCCGGAATTTCGAAATTCTGGCCAGCACCTGTGTCGGCAACTTCGATTTCGATTTCCTTATCGTCGAGTTCGCCTTCACGCAGCTTCTTGCGGAAGCTGTCGCGGGTGGCCGGACTTGCGGTTTTGCCGACAAGACCATCGAGCACGCGCTCTTCGGCATTGATATGCGCCTTAGCCTTTACTTCCTCGCGCTTCTTTTCGCGCACAAGGCCGATTGCAGCTTCGACCAGATCGCGGATGATCTGCTCGACGTCGCGGCCAACATAGCCCACTTCGGTAAACTTGGTGGCTTCAACTTTGATGAAAGGCGCACCGGCAAGCTTCGCCAGACGACGGGAGATTTCCGTCTTACCAACGCCGGTCGGTCCGATCATCAGAATGTTTTTTGGCATAACTTCTTCGCGCATCTGGCCATCCAGCTGCTGACGGCGCCAGCGATTGCGCAGAGCGATTGCAACGGCGCGCTTGGCGTCGTTCTGACCGATGATGAAACGGTCAAGCTCGGAGACGATCTCGCGGGGAGAAAAATTACTCATGATTATAACCCGGTTTGCCACTGCTTGATGAACTCGAACGGATGCAGCAGCATGATCACGTTGAGCGTAAGATTGTCGCGAATGATGATAAGCGCCAGAATTTCAAAGAACAGCGCTATGGCGACGGTGATTTTTGTCGGTAGTTTTGCAGCAAGCAGAAAGCCGATCAGGGCAGCGATGGTATCGGAAACCGAATTCACGATGCTGTCGCCAAAATAATCCACGGAGGACGTGTTGGCGCGATAGCGCTCAATGATGAAATTCGAGTTTTCGACCAGTTCCCAGACGGCTTCAACACCAACTGCCATCGCAAGCCGCAAACCCAGCGGCGCTTTTGGCGCGATGATTGTCAGAAGCCAGTAGAACAAAAAGCCATGGATGATGTGCGAGAGCGTATACCAGTCGGATATATGCTGCGAGTTTTCGGACATCAGCGAACCGGACCATAATTTTATGGTGCCGCATTCGCACATGGGAATCCGCCCATCGAGATAAAGCCAGAAGGCTTGTATCGCGAGAATGGCAAGAACAATCAGAGCACCTAGGCCCCAACGCTGTGGTTTAGAGGCTTGCGCGTTTGCGGTCATTCGGCGCTCAGGCTTTCAACAAGAATGCTGTGATTGGTGTAAATGCAGATGTCCGCTGCAATGCCCATCGCCTTGCGGGCGATTTCCTCGGCATCCAGATCTGTATCGACCAGAGCACGCGCTGCGGCCAGTGCATAATTGCCGCCCGACCCGATGGCCATAACGCCATGTTCAGGTTCAAGCACGTCGCCTGTGCCTGTCAGTGCCAGCGTAACTTTGCTGTCGGCAACCAACATCATGGCTTCGAGCTTGCGCAGATAACGGTCTGTGCGCCAGTCCTTGGCGAGCTCAACGGAGGCGCGCATCAGCTGGTCTGGATATTGTTCAAGCTTGGCTTCAAGGCGCTCAAGTAGCGTGAAGGCGTCGGCAGTTGCACCGGCAAATCCGGCAATGACATTGTTGCCCTTACCGATGCGGCGCACTTTTCGCGCATTGCCCTTCATCACGGTATTGCCGAGCGAGACCTGCCCGTCACCGGCGATAACAACCTTGTTACCCTTGCGAACGGTAACGATGGTCGTGCCGTAAATTGTCGTGGGATTGTGTTCGATCATGGATCACTCCTTTGGCGGCCTGCACGTTTCCATCTGGCAAACGCATAAGCCCCTGATATGGGCGAAGCCCCATTTTGCTCGTTCAAGAGCTAACTGAATCGGGTTTCGTTGTGAATATTTAAGAACCGTCTGGCAAAATGCAAATAGGTTCACGCGCATTCCAAAAAGTGGGAACCGGTTTTTGGGTAAATTGCGCGTTAAAGGATAGCAAAAATCCTAAAAGCATTGGCAAAACCGGCCAGCTGTTCTAGAACGCGAAAAGATTTCAACTGAGGAAATGCAATGACGGCTGAAAGCGCCCGCAAAGCGAGTATCGAACGTTCAACCAAGGAAACAAGCATTGCTGTTTCTGTCGATCTGGACGGCAACGGCAAGTTCGACATTACAACCGGTGTCGGCTTCTTCGATCACATGCTGGAGCAGCTTTCCCGACATTCGCTCATCGACATGCGCGTGATGGCCAAGGGAGATCTGCATATCGACGATCACCACACGGTGGAAGATACCGGAATTGCGCTTGGTCAGGCTGTTGCAAAAGCGCTTGGCGAGCGTCGCGGCATCGTGCGTTATGCGTCGATGGATCTCGCCATGGACGACACGCTGACGGGTGCAGCTGTCGATGTTTCGGGTCGCGCATTTCTCGTATGGAACGTGAATTTCACGACGGCCAAGATCGGCACATTCGACACCGAACTGGTACGTGAGTTCTTCCAGGCTTTTGCAATGAATGCAGGCATCACCCTGCATATCAACAATCATTATGGTGCCAACAATCACCATATTGCAGAGTCAATCTTCAAGGCCGTGGCCCGGGTTCTGCGCGTGGCGCTCGAAACCGATCCGCGCCAGAAGGATGCAATTCCATCGACCAAGGGGTCGCTGAAGGGATAAGCTAATGGCGCAATTCGTCGTGCTGGAGAAAGAAGGCGCCAACAGTGCTGAAAACTCTGTCTTCGTGCGCGACGGATTCTACACATTGGCGCTGATCCTGCCGGTTGTCTGGCTGTTGTCGCAGCGGCTGTGGTTTGAAGCAATTGCCGCTCTTGGCGTGACGATCCTGCTGGGTGTGGCAGGTTCTGCATTGGACATTTCCAATGCGGTTCCGCTGATCACTTTATTGTTTTCGCTGTTTGTGGCGCTGGAAGGCGCCAACTGGAAGATCGCGAAACTCAAACGTCAGGGCTATGTCGAAAAAGCCACCATTGATGCTTCAGATCTGGAAGAAGCGGAGATCCGTTACTTCTACGGTCTTAAAGAAGCAGCAGCTCCCGTTGAAGCGTCAGCGCCCGAATGGGCCGAGCAGGCCCCTCGCCCCACATATTCCTCATTTGGCTCGACGATCGGATTTGTCGGTCATCGCGGAGAAAACTGAAAATGCGTGTTGCAATTATCGACTATGGTTCCGGCAATCTTCGCTCGGCCACCAAGGCCTTTGAACGTGCCGCCCATGAGAGCGGTGTGAAAGCTGAAATCGAACTGACGGCGGATGCCGATCGCGTGGCGAGCGCGGATCGAATCGTGCTGCCGGGCGTTGGCGCTTATGCCGATTGCCGTCGCGGCCTCCATGCGGTTTCCGGCATGGTGGAAGCACTGGAAGATGTGGTTCTGAAAAAGGCACATCCTT
>Ga0308157_10005934_pt1 | contig 14945 bp, 15 predicted proteins | sample PhyBR1_FD_201035 | JGI IMG/M metagenome (GOLD analysis project Ga0308157, IMG submission 201035) | Phyllosphere microbial communities from UC Gill Tract Community Farm, Albany, California, United States - DLSLB.R1 | ecosystem: Host-associated > Plants > Phyllosphere > Unclassified | place: USA...
ACATGATGGAACTCATCAACAACATCGCCAAGGCCCACTCGGGTCTGTCGGTGTTCGCTGGTGTGGGCGAGCGTACCCGCGAAGGGAACGACTTCTACCATGAAATGGCCGATTCCGGCGTGGTGAACCTGGAGAAGCTCGAAGAGTCCAAGGTTGCCATGGTGTACGGTCAGATGAACGAGCCCCCAGGCAACCGTCTGCGCGTGGCGCTGACCGGCCTGACCATCGCCGAGTCCTTCCGTGACGAAGGCCGTGACGTGCTGTTCTTCGTGGACAACATCTACCGCTACACGCTGGCCGGTACCGAAGTGTCCGCTCTGCTGGGCCGCATGCCTTCCGCCGTGGGCTACCAGCCTACGCTGGCCGAAGAAATGGGCCGCCTGCAAGAGCGCATCACCTCGACCAAGGTCGGTTCGATCACCTCCATCCAGGCCGTTTACGTGCCAGCCGATGACTTGACCGATCCTTCGCCTGCCACGACCTTTGCCCACTTGGACTCCACCGTGGTGCTGTCGCGTGACATCGCCTCGCTGGGTATCTACCCTGCCGTGGACCCGCTGGATTCGACCAGCCGCCAGCTGGACCCGAACGTCGTGGGCGAAGACCACTACGCCACGGCCCGCGCGGTGCAAGGCACGCTGCAGCGCTACAAGGAACTGCGCGACATCATCGCCATTCTGGGCATGGACGAACTGGCTCCTGACGACAAGCTGGCCGTGGCCCGCGCGCGCAAGATCCAGCGTTTCCTGTCGCAGCCTTTCCACGTGGCCGAAGTGTTCACGGGCTCGCCAGGCAAGTACGTTCCCCTGTCGGAAACCATCCGTGGTTTCAAGATGATCGTCAGCGGCGAGTGCGACCACCTGCCGGAACAGGCGTTCTACATGGTTGGTACCATCGACGAAGCCTTCGAAAAGGCCAAGAAGGTGGCCTGATTGCCTGGCGGCTGAGCAGCTCCGCGCTGCCCGGCCTTCACGAGCAATCAAGCAACCCCTCTTTTCCTAGGAGCAATGATGAACACCATCCATGTTGATGTGGTCAGTGCCGAAGAGTCGATCTTCTCCGGTGAAGCACGCTTTGTCGCACTGCCGGGCGAGTCTGGCGAACTGGGCATCTTTCCCCGCCACACCCCGCTGATCACGCGCATCAAGCCGGGCTCGGTGCGCATCGAAATGGCCGACGGCCGCGAAGAATTCGTGTTCGTGGCCGGTGGCATTCTGGAAGTGCAGCCCAACCGCGTGACCGTGCTGTCCGACACCGCCATCCGCGGCAAGGACCTGGACGACGAGAAGGCCAATGCTGCCAAGGCATCGGCCGAAGAAGCGCTCAAGAATGCCAAGAGCGAGATCGACCTGGCCCGGGCACAGTCCGAGCTGGCCGTCATGGCCGCCCAGATCGCCGCGCTGCGCAAGTTTCGCCAGAAGAAGTAAATAAGACAAGCAAGCCCCCAGATCCTTGCGGATCTGTTCAAAAAACCCGGCCCCGCCGGGTTTTTTTATGCCTGCGCGCCCGTGCTTTCAACGAGGCCGATGCGCAGGCCCTCGCATGCTATCCACAGTGTGTCCCAAGTGTCATCCTGCAGCAGTTGGCGGCTTGCCAGGAACATGCGTGCCGTGGCCAGTGAGTGCACGCTGAACGTGAGTGACTCGATCCGCAACTGTCCGGCGGGAACCAGTTCCAGCGAGATCCCCGGCGCAAGCATGATCGGTTGCCCAGAGGGCGAGCCACTGAGACGCTGCCAGTGCTTTCGATGCATGCCCAGATCGGGCGTGCCCATGCGTATCGACTGTAGCCCGATGAGTCCGAGCGGGCCCCCATGGGCTTCCTGCAGCGCCTGCCGGTGCCGGCCGCGGCGTTGTACCGGTGTGGCTGCTTCGTCCCAGGGATAGATGGCCGCGCGAGGATTCCACTCACAGAAGAAAATGCAGCAGCTCGGCTCAGATACATCGAGCACGACGGCATTGGTGAAGTTTATGACCACTTCGCCTTGTGTGTTGGGAGACTGGAAGGTACGGGCGGGCTTGCTGGCGATGCCTGCAGCCGCTGTGTGCTCCAGCGCTTGTGGCAAGGGCAGGGCGGGCTCCAGCGCGAAGCCGTGGATGAGCGGTGGCCGTGCATGCCCGGGAAGATCGGCATTGGAAGCTGCGGCCCAGAATTCGAGGTCCGTGCTGCCCGCATGCACCCAGCCGTAGGTCGCGAAAGCGGCGTGCTGCAGGGGCCAGGCCACGGGCAAACCGAATACGCGGCTGAACAGGTCGAACAATGGCTCTGCGTTGGTCAGGCGCAGCATGATGTGGTCGATGGATCGGTAGGCTGGCATCAAGGGCATGGAGGCAAGTTGCTGGCCTGTGCATTGTGACCGGGCCCCAGGGTGAGCAGTCACTCACCGCTGCCTGTGATTGCCCATGAAAAAAGCCGAGGCCTCTTGCGAGGTCTCGGCTTGTGCAGGGTGGCTGCAGTGCGGTCTGCAGCCCGTTGCCTTGCAAATTACAGGGCGCTGATTTCGCCCGAGGGGATCTGGCCGGTGCGAACAGCTTCGGCAGCTGCTGCACGCACGGCAGCACGGTCAGCCGTGGACTTGTACGTCACCACACGCGAACCAGCGGGTTCGGTGCTGCGGGTCTGGGCCACGGTAGCGGCTTCAGCAGCCACTTCGGCACGGGTGCGTTGGGTTTCGAACTTGGTGGCGAACTGCGAAGCGTCGGCTTCGTCAGCCTGGGCACCGAAGGAAACGAAAGCGGCAACAGCGGCCAGGGAGAGGAAACGTGCGGTCTTGTTCATGGTGATCTCGATTCTTGATTTGATTGGGGGTAGGGGGTCAGTTCAATCCGGGGCGGCTTACAGAGCGCCGATTTCGCCGGAAGAGATCTGGCCGGTGCGCACGGCATCGGCAGCCTGGGCACGCACGGCAGCGCGGTCAGCGGTGGACTTGTAGGTCACCACACGCGAACCAGCGGGCTCGATGCTGCGGGTCTGTGCCACGGTAGCGGCTTCAGCGGCCACTTCGGCGCGGGTGCGGTTGGTTTCGAACTTGGTGGCGAATTGCGAAGCATCGGCTTCGTCGGCTTGGGCACCGAAAGAAGCGAAAGCGGCAACAGCGGCGATGGAGAGGAAGCGTGCGGTCGTGTTCATGATGAAATCCTTGGAAGAAAAAAGTGACTCAAAAAAACCGGAGCAAAAACAACTCTGAACCGGGTTCGGTGAGTCGCCTTGCGGGTTCGGCTCATCGATGGGTTGAACTGTACGCCGCAGGTGATCAAAGAAAAACCACCCAGTCGCGAACTAACTGTTCCAGTATTGGAAACAATGTCGAAGGAACTCTGAAGGGTTTACCCGAGCCTCAGTGGAACGAGCGGGTGCTTCCCGGGTCTGGGTAAATGAAAACCCGTAGCGAAAATCGGGACGATGGTGGGGGTCGAGCAGAGGCTGTCCACGGCGGTTCCATGCCGGTCCATCCGCTGCGGCAGCGGACCGCGCACAATAGGCGCACGCCCACCATCCCCTTTTTTGCCCATGCCACGTGCACGACCCACCGCAGCCACCCAGGGCGGTTCTTCGGACGAGACCGAAGCCGCTTTTTACGACGCACTCCAGCGGGGCGACATCGAACTGCTGATGTCGTGCTGGGCGGATGAAGAGGACATCGTCTGCGTGCACCCGGGTGGCCCCCGGCTCGTAGGGGCGGGCGCCATCCGCACGGCGTTCGAGGCCATGTTTGCCAACGGCACGGTGCGTGCCCGGCCGACGCAGGTGCGCCGCGTGCAGGCGCTGTCCAGCGCCGTGCACAGCGTGGCCGAGCATGTGGAGGTGATGTTGCCCGACGGCATGCACCGCGCCATCGTGATTGCCACCAACGTGTACCACAAGACCCCGCAGGGCTGGCGCCTGGTGGTGCACCACGCCAGCGCGGGCGTGGTGGAGGACGTACAGGCCATGCAGGTGCAGCAGCCGGTGCTGCATTGACGCTGCACTCTATGCACTCCCTGCACTCCCTGCACTCCCTGCACTCCCTGCAATACACGGCGCCACGGTGGCTGCCCGGCGGGCAACTGCAGACCATCTGGCCCGCGCTGTACTCGCGCCGTGCCTTCGGCGCATCACCGCGGTACCGGCGCGAGCGCTGGGCCACGCCCGATGGCGATTTCGTGGATGTGGACTTCCTGGACGATGGGGTGGCACCGGGCACGAAGCGCCCGCTGCTGGTGGTGTTCCACGGCCTGGAAGGCTCCTCGCGCAGCCACTACAGCGAGGCCTTTGCCGACCTTGCGCGCGAGCGCGGCTGGGCCTGCGCGTTGCCGCATTTCCGTGGCTGCAGCGGCGAGATCAACCGGGCCCCGCGCGCCTACCACTCGGGTGACCATGCCGAGATCGGCTGGATGCTGCAGCGCCTGCGTGCTGGCCACAAAGGCCCGCTGATGGCGGCAGGCGTGTCGCTCGGGGGCAATGCGCTCCTGCGCTGGGCCGCCGAGGTGGGCGAGGAGGCCGGCCGCAGTGCCGATGCCGTGGCGGCGGTGTGCTCGCCCATCGACCTGGCCGCCGGTGGGCATGCCATCGGGCGTGGCTTCAATCGGCAGGTCTACACCCGCATGTTCATGCGCAGTCTGGTCCCCAAGGCCTTGCAGAAGCTGGCCCAGCACCCGGGCCTGTTCGACCGCCAGGCCCTGCTGGCGGCGCGCGACCTGTATGAATTCGACAACGTCTTCACCGCGCCGGTGCATGGCTTTCGCAACACCGAGGACTACTGGCTGCGGGCTTCGGCCAAGCCGCTGCTGCACCGCATCCGCATCCCGGCCCTGGTGGTGAATGCGCGCAACGACCCCTTCGTTCCGGCCAGCAGCCTGCCCAGTGTGAGCGAGGTGGGCCCGTGCGTCACCCTCTGGCAGCCCGCGCATGGCGGCCACGTGGGCTTTGCCAAGGGGCGCCTGCCCGGTCATGTGCGCGCCATGCCGGACACCGTGGGCGCTTGGCTCGCGGCGCAGGCTGACACGGAAGATCTTGGCGCGGGGGCACAATCGCGGCATGGATGACATCGTCAAACAGGCCTTGGCCAAATGGCCCAACGTGCCCGACTGCTACGGCTGGCTGGGGCTGGATGCGCGCGGGCGCTGGTACATGCGCGACGACAGGACGCAGGCCGTCGGCCCGTTTCCACAGGCCAAGGGCTCGCTGCTGCAGCACGAAAAGCTGATCGACTTCATCCACCGCAACTACGAAGCCGACGAAGCCGGGCAGTGGTTCTTCCAGAACGGGCCGCAGCGCGTGTATGTGGAGCTCGAAGCCACACCGCTGGTCTGGCGCCTGGCGGCCGATGGATCGGTGACCTCCCACACCGGCAAGCCCACGACCGTGGAGCAATGCCTGCTCGATGCGCAAGGCCGTGTCTACCTGGCCACGCCCCTGGGCCTGGGCCTCGTGCACACCCTGGATGTGGGCCTGGCCGCCGACGCGGTGGAGCAGGGGCGCTGGACGCCGGTGGAGGTGCAGGCCGAGGAACTGCCGGCCCGCTATGGCTTCGTGCCCAGCCCGGCAGCGCGGCACGCCACCGCTGCCTGATTTCCCACAAAAAAGCCGACCTCGCAGGGTCGGCTTTTGCTTGGCGCGCGCAGTTCGCTTATTGCGATGCGCCAGACGCTGGCGCCATTGCAGCCGATGCTCCGTCACCTGCAGCGGAAGCCGCCGCCGCGGGGGCTGCAGGTTCTTGGAACTTGGCACCACCGGCATTGGCCATGAAGGCCGCGGCGCGCGCAATCTCGGTGTCGCTGAAATCGCCACCTCCTTGCGGCGCCATGGCACCCTTGCCTTTGAGCGCCGAATTCACCAGCGCGTCCAGGCCGGCAACGATGCGAGGGCCCCAGGCGGCGGCATCGCCAAACTTCGGTGCCCCTGCTGCACCCGTGGCGTGGCAGGCGGCGCATTGGGCCTTGTAGACCGCTTCGCCATTGGCCAGCGGCCGGTTGGCGTCGCGCACTTCGACCATGCCTACCTTCTGGATGCGCGCGGCGGTCGCTTTCTGGGTGTCCACCGCGCCGGCCGCCGGCTTGTTCTCCGAGGTGACGTACAGGACCAGGCCAATGATGGCAAAAATCGGAATCACAAACGAGGCAAGTACCGCGATCAGCAACTGCTTGGGGTTCTTGATCGGGCCGGTATGGGCTTCTTCGTGGTGGGTGTCGCTCATGACTTCCTCGGGTTTATCGTGGGGCTTTGATGCAATCAACCTTCAATTATATCTGCCGGGGCCCCCGGGCCCTGAAGCGCGCGCGACCTGCGCGTTGAAAGGCACAGAAAACATTTCCGGGCGGCCCACTGCCACAGGCAGTAGCCGCCCGACGGGGCTCAGGAGCCCGCCGCCACCGGGGCGGCCGTACCGCCGCCGCCCAGGGCCTTGTACAGCAGCACCTGGTTCTGCAGCTGGGCCAGTCGCACCTGCACCACACCCTGCTGGGTGGCGAACAGGGAGCGCTCGGCATCGAGCAGGTCCAGGTAGCTGGAGACGCCGTTGCGGTAGCGCAGGTCGGCCAGGCGCAGGCGCGCTTCCTCGGCCTCGGCCTGGCGCTGCTGGGCGTCGGACTGCTCGGCCAGGGTGGACTGGCCGGCCAGCGCGTCGGACACTTCGCGGAACGCCGTCTGGATGGCCTTCTCGTACTGCGCCATGGCAATGCTGCGCGAGGCCTGCGAACTCTGCAGGTTGGCCTGGTTGCGGCCCGCGTCGAAGATCGGCAGCAGCAGCGACGGCGCGAGGGTGAAACCCCAGGAGCCGCTCTTGAACAGGCCCGAGAGCTCGCCGCTGGCCGTGCCGGCCTGCGCCGTCAGCGAGATGCGGGGGAAGAACGCAGCGCGCGCAGCGCCGATGTTGGCGTTGGCCGCGATCAGTTGCTGTTCGGCCTGGCGGATGTCGGGGCGCTGCGTGAGCAGCTCCGACGGCAGGCCGGCAGGCAGGGCGGCCATGGCCGGCGCATTGGCCAGCGTGCTGCCCGCCAGGCTGGCCAGCACGTCGGCCGGCACCGGCTGGCCCAGCAGCAGGGCCAGCGCGTTTTCGTCCAGCGCACGCTGGCGCTGCTGTTGTGCCAGGGTGGCGCGCGCGGCCTGCGTCAGCGATTCCGCCTGGCGGAAATCGAGTTCCGAGGCCACGCCAGCATCCAGGCGCAGGCGCGTAAGGCGCACCGATTCCTCGCGCGAGGTCAGGGTGCGGCGTGAGAGCTTGAGCAGCTCTTCGTCGGCCAGCAGTGTGAGCCAGCCATTGGCCACGGCAGCCACCAGGCTGACCTGGGCGGCGTTGCGGCCTTCCTCGCTGGCCAGGTACTGCGCCAGCGCCTGCTCCTTAAGGCTGGCGATGCGCCCGAAGAAGTCGATCTCCCAGGCCGAGAGGGCCAGTCCCACGCTGAACGAGTTGGTCAGGTCGCCATTGGAGGCCGAGGGCCCCCGGCTGGCGTTGACACCCAGGCCCACGCTGGGGAACTGGTCGGCCCGGCGGATCTGGAACTGTGCACGCGCCTGCTCGATGTTGAGCGCGGCCACGCGCAGGTCGCGGTTGTTGGCCAGCGCTGCGCCGATCAGGGTCTGCAGGCGCGGGTCGGCGAAGTAGTCCTTCCACGGCACGGCGGCTGCGGTGGCAGCACCGGCAGGCGTGGCCGTGCCCGCCTGGTAGGTGCCGGGCACGGGCGCTGCGGGGCGCTCGTACGTGGGAATCAAAGAGCAGCCGGAGAGCAGCAGCGCCACAGCGGCGGCCACAGCCAGGGGCAGGGGGGTACGTCGATCAGTCATGGGTTCCAACTCCTGCTTCTTCTGCATGGCGGCGGTTCATCTCCTGCTGGCGCGCGCTGCCCTTGAACAGGCTGCGCACCACCACGAAGAACACGGGCACGAAGAACACGGCCAGCGCCGTGCCGGTGATCATGCCGCCGAGCACGCCGGTACCGATGGCACGCTGGCTCGCCGAGCCCGCGCCCGAGGCGATGACCAGTGGCACCACGCCCAAGCCGAAGGCGAGGGAGGTCATCACGATGGGCCGAAAGCGCAAGTGGGCTGCGGCCAGTGCCGACTCGATCACGCCCTTGCCCTGGGCCTGCAGGTCCTTGGCGAACTCGATGATCAGGATGGCGTTCTTGGCGGACAGGCCGATGATGGTGATCAGCCCCACCTGGAAGTACACGTCGTTCGCGTAGCCGCGCAGCAGGGTGGCCAGCAGCACGCCCAGCACGCCGAGCGGCACGACCAGGATCACGGCCAGCGGGATCGACCAGCTCTCGTACAGTGCGGCCAGGCACAGGAACACCGCCAGGATGGCGAAGCTGTACAGGATCAGCGACTGCGAGCCGGCGAGCTTTTCTTCGCGGGACTGGCCCGTCCACTCGTAGCCAAAGCCTGCGGGCAACTGGGCCGCGAGCTTTTCCATCTCGGCCATGGCTGCGCCGGTGCTCATGCCGGGCGCGGGCGAACCCGAGATGCGCGCAGCAGGGTAGCCGTTGTAGCGCACCGTCTGCTGCGCGCCCTTGATCCAGCGGGTGCTGGCAAAGGCCGACAGCGGTACGGGCTTGCCCTGGCTGTTGGTGGCGTTGATCTTGAGCAGATCGTCGGGTTGCATGCGTGCCGGTGCATCGGCCTGCACCACCACGCGCTGCAGACGGCCCTGGTTCGGGAAGTCGTTCACGTAGGTGGAGCCCAGGGCCGTGGACAGGGCCGAGTTGATCGCGTCGAACGGCACGCCCAGTGCGTTGGCCTTGTCGCGGTCGATATCGATCTGCAGCTGCGGCGCGTCTTCGAGGCCGTCGGGGCGCACCTGGGTGATCACCTTGCTCTGCGATGCCATGCCCAGCAACTGGTTGCGGGCGTTGATCAGCGCTTCGTGCCCGGCGCCGCTGCGGTCCTGCAGGCGGAACGAGAAGCCGCTGGCATTGCCCAGCTCGGGAATGGGGGGCGGGCTCAGCGGGTAGATGAAGGCATCGCGGATGCCCATCAGCCCGCCGAAGGCGCGGCCGGCCAGGTCCTGGGCCGACTGGCCGGGGGCGTGGCGTTCCTTCCAGTCCTTCAAGGTCACGAAGGCGAGCGCCGCGTTCTGGCCCTGGCCGGAGAAGCTGAAGCCCAGCACGCCGACCATGCTCTGCACCTCGGGCTGCTTGAGGATGAATTCCTCGACCTGCTGCATCACGGCCAGCGTGCGCTCCTGCGTGGCGCCTGGCGGCAGCTGCACGTTGACGATGATGTTGCCCTGGTCTTCACCTGGCAGGAACGAAGTGGGCAGGCGCATGTAAACGACCGCCACGGCCCCGACGATGGCGGCGTAGATGATCAGGTAGCGCGCGGCCTTTTTCAGGATGCGTGATACCACGCCTTCATAGCCCTTGGCGGTGCGTGAGAAACCGCGGTTGAACCAGCCGAAGAAGCCGCTCTTTTCATGGTGGTGGCCGGCTTCCACCGGCTTGAGCAGTGTGGCGCACAGGGCTGGCGTGAGCGACAGCGCCATGAAAGCCGAGAATGCGATGGAGGTCACCATCACCGCCGAAAACTGTCGGTAAATGTTGCCGGTGGAGCCTGCAAAGAAGGCCAGCGGCACGAACACCGAGATCAGCACTACGGTCACGCCGATGATGGCGCCCGAGATCTGGCGCATGGCCTTGCGGGTGGCTTCCAGCGGCGGCAGGCCTTCCTCGCTCATGATGCGTTCGACGTTTTCCACCACCACGATGGCATCGTCCACCACGATACCGATCACCAGCACCATGCCGAACATGGTCAGCACGTTGATCGAGAAGCCCAGGGCCAGCAGCGTGGCGAACGTGCCCAGCAGGGCGATGGGCACCACGATGGTCGGGATGATGGTGTAGCGCCAGTTCTGCAGGAACAGGAACATCACCAGGAACACCAGGGCCACGGCTTCCAGCAGCGTGATGGCCACCTGGGTGATGGAGATGTCCACGAAGCGCGAGCTGTCGTAGGGAATGCTCCATTCCGTGCCTTCGGGGAAGAAGCGTGCCAGTTCGTCCATCTTCACACGCACGGCCTTGGCGGCCTCCAGCGCATTGCCGCTCGGGGTCAACTGCACACCGATACCGACGGCGGGCTTGCCGTTCAGGCGTGCCGAGGTGGAGTAGGCCTGGCCACCGAGTTCCACACGCGCCACGTCCTTCAGGCGCACGGTGGAGCCGTCGGGGTTGGCGCGCAGCACAATGGCGCCGAATTGCTCGACGCTGGACAGCTGGCCGTTGACCACCACCGTGGCGGCGATGCCCTGGCCGGCCACATTGGGCAGGTCACCGATGGTGCCGCTGGCCACCTGCGCGTTCTGTGCGCGAATGGCGGCCGTGATCTCCGCCGATGACAGGTTGAAGCTGACCATCTTGGCCGGGTCGATCCAGATGCGCATGGAGCGTTCGGTGCCGAACAGCTGGGCCTGGCCGATGCCGGTCAGGCGCTGCAACTCGGGCACGATGTTGCGCGAGGCGTAGTCGCCCAGGGCCACGGTGTCCATCTTCGGGTTGGTCGACGAGAGCATCGTGAACAACAGGAAGTTGGAGCGCGACTTGTCCACGCGCACGCCCTGCTGCGTCACGGCCGAGGGCAGCCGAGGAGAAGCGCGCGAGAGGCGGTTCTGCACGTCCACCTGCGCCAGCTCGGCATTGGTGCCGGGCTGGAAACTCAGCGTGATGCTGCCGGAGCCATCGGCCTGGGCCACGGACTCCATGTAGATCAGGCCGGGTGAGCCGTTCATCTCGCGTTCGATGACGGACAGCACGCTGTCCTCCAGCGTCTGCGCCGATGCGCCGGGGTAGGCGGCGTTGATGACGATCGATGGCGGTGCCACCGGCGGGTACTGCGCGATCGGCAACTGCGTGATCGCCACGCCGCCCATCACCATGATGAACAGCGCGATCACCCACGCGAAGATCGGGCGGTCGATAAAGAACTTGGCCATGGATGCCCCTTATGGCTTCGATGCAGCTGCTGCTGCGGCGGGTGCCGCGTCCGAGGCTGCGGCGGCGGCAGGGGCCGCTGCTGGCGCGGCGCCGGCAGCCTGCCATGGGACGGGTTTCACGGGCGTGCCCGGGGGCAGCATCTGCAGCTTCTGGAAGCCGTCGACCATGACCTTCTCGCCGGCCTTCAGACCATCGAGCACCACCCAGCGGTTGTTCTGCGCAGCGCTGATCTTCACGCTGCGCGGGCTGATCTTGCCGTCGTCGCCGACCACGCTCACCGTGTCACCCTGCTGGGTGCGCGTCACGGCCTGCTGTGGCAGGGTGATGGCATTGCTGGCCTGGGCCTGCTCGATCTGCACGCGCAGGTACAGGCCAGGCAGCAGCTCGCCCTTGGGGTTGGGCACTTCGGCGCGCAGCGTGACCTGGCCGGTGCTGGCATCGACCGACAGGTCCGAGAACAGCAGCTTGCCGGGGTGTGCGTACGCCGAGCCATCGCTGAGCAGCAGCTTCACGCTGGCCGCTTCGCCGCCCGCGCGCTTGAGCTGGCCGTTTTCCATGGCACGGCGCAGCTGGAACACATCGGTGGCCGACTGGGTGAAGTTCACGTACACCGGATCGATCTGCTGGATGATGGCCAGCGGCGTGGCTTCACCCTGGCCCACCAGCGCGCCTTCGGTCACCAGGGCACGGCCGATGCGCCCGGAGATGGGCGCCGTCACGCTGGCGTAGCCCAGGTTGATGCCCGCCGTGCGTGTGGCGGCGCGGCCGGCCTCCACATCGGCCTGGGCCTGCTTCTGGGTGGCCTCGGCGTTCACGAAATCCTGCTTGCTGATGGCGTTGGCGGCGACCAGTGGGCGGTAGCGTTCCACCGTGGCCGTGGCCTGCGCCAGATTGGCCTCGGCCTTGGCCAGGCTGGCCTTGGCACTGTCGGCGGCCGCCGCGTAGGTGGCCGGGTCGATGCGGAACAGGGGCTGGCCCGCCTTCACGTCGCTGCCTTCGCGGAACTGGCGCTGCAGCAGGATGCCGGCGGCCCGTGCGCGCACCTGGGCAACGCGCGACGCTTCCACCCGGCCGGGCAGCTCGGTGATCAGGCCCACGTCGCCTGGGGTGGCAACCACCACGCCCACTTCGACGGGAGGCATCTTGGGGGCGCCGCCGGCTGCGGCCGGGGCATCGGCCTTGCCGCACGCGGCGAGAAAGACGGCAACGGCGCACAGGGCGGCCACTGGCAGCATCCGCTGCAGGGCAGGGACGCGCGCAATGCGGGGAGAGGGGTCACGCAGGCGAGGCATGGGAGTCCTTGTGTTGGGCATCAACGGTATGGTCACGGCAGGCACCGCCGACCAGCAATTTGCGTCGGCGACTAAGAGTTTCTACCAATAGATGGACAATTATACATACAACCATGGATGTATAATAGAGGCGGCGTCCACCCCTGGCCGCCCGCGAATTTGCACGGAATGAGAGGCTGTACCCATGGTGCGCAGAACCAAAGAGGACGCGATTGCCACCCGCAACGGCCTGATCGACGCAGCGGAAAAGGTGTTTTACGACAAGGGCGTCTCCCGCGCCTCCTTGAGCGACATTGCCCTGGCCGCCGGCACGACCCGGGGCGCCATCTATTGGCACTTCAAGGACAAGGTCGACCTCTTCAATGCCATGATGGACCGGGTGACGCTGCCGCTGGAGCAGGGCTATGGCGAGTTCGAGGCCAGCGTCTGCCCCGATCCGCTGCAGCGCCTGCGTGCCGTGATGGCCCTGGTGCTGGAGAGCGTGGCCTCGGACGAGCGCACCCGCCGGGTGTTCGAGATCGCCATGCACAAGGTGGAATATGTGGGCGAGCTGGTGGCGGTGCGCGAGCGCCACCTGGCTGCCAGTGATGGGTTCATCCGCCAACTGGCCCGTGATTTCGAGCTGGCGGCCCAGGCCCAGCACGCGGCCATGCCGGTATCGCCGATGGGCGCGGCCATGGGGCTGCACGCGCTGTTCGATGGCCTGATCCAGAACTGGATCCTCTCCAACGGGGTGTTCGATCTCGTCGGCATCGGCCGGGTCTGTACCGATGCCTTCATTTCCGGGCTGGGCCTTCGGCTCGGGGTTCCGGCGCCAGCTGCGGACAGGCCGTGAACGTTGGGTGGGCCCCGTTTGTGCTGGAGGGGGCCTGCTGCATGCGATAATCCAAAGCTACACGCATGCGGCTGTAGCTCAGTGGATAGAGTATTGGCCTCCGAAGCCAAGGGTCGTGGGTTCGATCCCCGCCAGCCGCACCACCATCTTCCGGAATGAACCTGGATGTACACGCGAGCGTGCTCCCTCCACCTGACCGCAGCGCTGCGCAGCGCGCCCATGCTTGCCTTGGTGTGGCTTCGCGTCTTCGGTGCCGGGCCTTGTCGGCCCCTGTTCGTGCCGAGTGCCGCCGGGCCAGGTGCCTGGTGCATTGCCGTGCCGCCACTTTCCATCCATTGCCTTCGTTCCTGATGCCGCCTGCAAAGGCCGCGCCATAGTGCTGATGTCGATGGCTGCGGCACAACCCTGGAACAACATCTTCTCCCCCCATGTCGCATCTGCTATTCAAATGGGTCCTCCGTGAGGACCGTTACGAGTTTTCCGGCCAGGCCCAGACACCACGGGCCCTGCAGGCCGAGGTGGATGCCGAGATCGTGAAGATCTGGGCCTGGGTGCAGCGCCAGAAGCTGCGGCCAGGGCAGTTTGGCTGGGAGGCCACGCGCCGCACCGCGACCAGCAAGGACGAGGTGCTGACCGTGGCCCACGGCGCTGTCGTGGCCGATGGCAGCACGGTGCTTCATCCGCAGGAGACGCGTGTCGTGGTCACGCTGCCCGAGAAAGTGGCGGTGCAGTTCCGCTTCGAGTTCAATGTGGTGGATGACCGCAGATGAGGTAGGCATGCCACGGCGGCAGGGCGCGGCGCTCGCCGGCCTGCCCGGGCATGGGAATGTGCATGTGCATGTGCATCAGGCGGCGGGAGCCTCGGTTTCCGCCAGCACCCGGTCTCCCACCAGATGCCCATGCTGGTCATTGACGGCCTTGAAGTGGTCGATGTCCGGCAGCAGTACCGAGAAGGGATTGCGGTAGCGCTGCCAGCGCATCATCTCTTCGCTGCCGTGCTGCAGGATCGCCCGCCGCGCCAGGGTGCCAGCGCCACCCGAGGTCGCTGGCCGGCTCTGTGGCGCTGGCGGCGAGACGAGAGGGCCGTGTGGACCTCGGCGCAGGGGTGGTATTTTTTTGGTGCAGAAAGCCTCAGGCTGGCGCCAGGGCATCCGTGGGTGGCATAGAATCGAAGTCTCGGACAAAAACGCCGGTGCTCTCGCAAGAAGTGCGGCGGAATGTTCGGGATGAAAAGTAGTGTTTGGAATTTTTCGGCTGGCACTTTTGCGAAGTGCAAAAATTCAGTGCTATAATTCGAAATTCTCCGGAGGGGTGCCCGAGTGGCTAAAGGGGGCAGACTGTAAATCTGTTGGCTTACGCCTACACTGGTTCGAATCCAGTCCCCTCCACCAGTAGAAGAAAATGAAAGCAGGTTGCGGCAGGTCCTTCGCGGGGCTGGGGTCGCAGGGCCAGTTGGCAGTGCGGGAGTAGTTCAATGGTAGAACCCTAGCCTTCCAAGCTAATGACGCGGGTTCGATTCCCGTCTCCCGCTCCATTGTTCGGTTTGCTGGTTGGTTGAGAAGTAGAAGTCTTTTGATGCTGCGAAAGCAGTTTCAATTGCCCATGTGGCTCAGTGGTAGAGCACTCCCTTGGTAAGGGAGAGGTCGCGGGTCCGATTCCCGCCATGGGCACCAAAATTCTGGTGCATCCGCTTCAGGTTGTGCCGAAACCTTGTTGTGTAGTTGTAGATTTTTTTCGGAGTCGGAAAAATGGCAAAAGGTAAATTCGAGCGCACGAAGCCTCACGTCAACGTGGGCACGATCGGCCACGTGGACCATGGCAAGACGACCCTGACGGCGGCCATCGCCACGGTGCTGTCTTCCAAGTTCGGCGGCGAAGCCAAGGCATACGACCAGATCGACGCAGCAC
>Ga0308157_10005935_pt1 | contig 14945 bp, 13 predicted proteins | sample PhyBR1_FD_201035 | JGI IMG/M metagenome (GOLD analysis project Ga0308157, IMG submission 201035) | Phyllosphere microbial communities from UC Gill Tract Community Farm, Albany, California, United States - DLSLB.R1 | ecosystem: Host-associated > Plants > Phyllosphere > Unclassified | place: USA...
CAGCCGTCTGGTAGATATAATTGACGTAAACGTAGAAAACATTAATTTCTGCCTTTCTCCTCCTGTTCCGGTAAATGATATGGCAGTATACATAACCCCTACTTCAGCAGCGCAACCGGGTTTTGTAGCAAATTATGCGCTGGTAATCAATAATTTTGGTACCACACCAGCCAGTGGCACGGCTACATTGCAGTTTAATGATACACAGCTCGATTTTATACAGGCGTTACCTTCGATGACACAAACAGGAAATACCCTGACGTTTGCCTACAATAATATACAGCCTTACGGATACCAGGTAATTTATCTTGATTTTGCCGTGGCTATGCCGGGAATAGTTGACCTGGGCGATATTATTACCTTTACGGCAACAGTTGCTATTACAGGCGGAAACGACGTGAATATGGCTAACAATACATATGTGCTCGACCAGATTTCTGTAAACTCATGGGACCCGAATGATATTAATGTACGTGAGGGAGAACAGATCACCGAAGCCCAAGCTGATGGTTACCTGCATTATACCATCCGTTTCCAGAATATGGGTAATGCCAATGCGCACAATGTTAAGATCCTTACCACTCTTGATGATAATCTTGACTGGAGCACCTTCGAGCCAATGATTGCAAGCCATAGCTTCCAGACGAATCGTGGTAATGGTAATGAGTTAGAATTCAGGTTCAATAATATACAGCTTGCCGGATCTCAGGTAAATGAACCCCAAAGCCATGGTTTTGTACAATACAGGATCAAGCCAAAGGCAAACATCCAGATTGGTGATGCCATTTCAGGGCAGGCAGGTATTTATTTCGACTTTAATCAGGTTGTTGATACCAATACCATTACCACAACGGTAATGAGCACAGCGGGTGTAAATGATCCTGATGCAAAAGGCTTCGTGATGTATCCGAACCCTGCGTCTTCAAAGATTACCATAAGCATGCAAAATAGGGATAGGGCAGAGGTGCAGTTGACCGATGTTTTGGGTAAAATAGTAATGAAAACAACAATAGATGCTACGATGCAATCGGTAGATGTCTCTTCGCTGAAAACAGGAATTTACTTTGTGACGCTGAATGCAGACGGCAGGCAGTTTACACAAAGATTGGTGATAAAATAATTAGTTCAGGTGATAAGTAAAAATGCCGCAGTTGATAGTTACTGCGGCATTTTTTATTTCTTCTTTTCTTCAGGTTTTGGCTGCTTTTTATACAGCGGGATAAAATAAGAAAGTGTATAGTTAAATCCTGCTCCAAAGCTGCCTCCATAAGTCCGGTTAAAGCCAGGGATGTGGAGGTTGTCAAAACCTTCCGGTTTTTTATCGCTAATAAGGTTGTGCAGGCGTACCGAGAACCCCAGGAAAATGTTGTCAAACAATTCAGCCTTAATGCCTCCCACAACTTCTACCCAATGCGCAGAAAGCCCGCGGTATTCTCTGTCCGGGTATATGGTCACTTCATCAAAATAACCCGAGCTGTCGTATATTTTATAAGAGTTAAGGTTCTGGCTAAAGGATGAGAAACCATACCGGAAACCGGCATAGATCATATTTTCCATATCGAGCCAGTTCTCGTAGGCATTATAATCAAATCCCAGCTTAATATAATTTCCTTTTGTGGTAAAGTTAAGCTGCGGTTCATCCATTGTATAATCGAGGTTACCCAATTCTGCAGCAGCATACCATTTTTTGGTAAGCCTGTAATCACCCACTACTTCTATGCTTTTGTATCCGTCATCATAGAAGGAACGTGCTATACGATTAAGGTCTACACCAACACGAAGCCCATAACGGTCTTTTATAACGGGTGTAACAATACTGTCTGCAACGGCCTGTTTTTGCTGTGCGAAGGCAGAAATGGAGCACATTAACAAAAGGCTATAAATAGATCTTGATATGTGTCTCATTTTTGTCGAGAATGTTGGTCGTTAATACTTCGATACTGGCAATCCAAAACCCGTCTGCAGGGTCATTATCTGTTATTAATGGATTTGGAGTCGGATTTTCGGGTGTAACAGGATTTAAAGTAAATGTTGTTTTGTAGCCGCACGCACGTGATACATAAGCCTGTTGTGTGGTATAGTTGAATTCTATAAAATCTGTATTTTGAACAAACTGCCCATTTGGCAAAGGCCGGTTATAGATAAGCCCCCATTTTGTAGTTGTCGCGTCTGTGCGAAGCGGCAGTTCGATATTATTAAAGCTGGTAGCCTGGCCATCCGGCACAACAGGAAGCGTATCATTGACACCCTCCGAGTAATATTTAAAATTAATTACGTTTATAAGCTCGTCGGGATTATCACGGTCATAGAATCCTACAACAACACTTGGGGTTGTAGGGGTTCCTTCAGCACAGATATCATCTTTTTCACAGCTTAATGAAAAGCAGGTGATGGCGAACAGAGCTATTATTGAAGCTATAAGTCTTTTCATAGAGGCGTGGCCTTTTATCTTTTTTCCAAAAGTACAACATTTTCCACATGATGTGTTTGCGGGAACATATCTACCGGGCGCACACGGGTAACTTTATATACGGCATCCATCAGGGCGAGGTCGCGCGCCTGTGTGGCCGAGTTACAGCTTACGTATACAACCCTTTGCGGGGCAATGTTCAGTATTTGCTCTACGACATCTTTATGCATTCCGTCACGCGGAGGGTCGGTAATAATTACATCCGGCCTGCCGTGTGTGGCTATAAATTCATCATTAAAGACGACTTTCATGTCACCAACAAAAAACTCGCAATTGCTAATATTATTGCGCTTTGCGTTCTCTTTCGCATCGGCAATAGCTTCCGGTACTGCCTCCACTCCAATTACTTTTTTGGCAAGGCGCGATACAAATTGTGCAATGGTTCCCGTTCCTGTATACAGGTCATACACAAGCTCACTGCCGGTAAGGCCTGCGAAGTCGCGTGTAATCTTATAGAGCTCGTACGCCTGTTCAGAATTTGTCTGGTAGAACGATTTGGCGTTGATGCTAAAGCTAAGGCCTTCCATTTCTTCAAAGATATGGTCACGGCCTTTGTATAGTATAATATCCTGGTCGTAAAGCGTATCGTTTGCTTTTTGGTTTACCACATATTGTAATGAAGTAATACCGGGGAAATTTTCCATCAGGAAATCAAGAAGCATTTCCCTTTGCGCTTTATTATCATCAAAAAATTGCACGAGTACCATGATCTCACCGGTAGAAGCGGTACGTATCATCAGGGTACGGAGCAATCCGGAATGCTCCCGCGGATTAAAGAATTCAAGTCCGTGCTGATTTGCAAAATCCCTTACGGCATTGCGTATGGCATTGCTCGGATCACCCTGAAGGTGGCACTTGGTTATATCGAGGATCTTGTCCCACATTCTCGGAATATGGAAACCAAGGGCATTGCGGTTGTCTATTTCTTCACCGCTTCTTGCTTCCTCTTCGGTTACCCAGCGGGCATTCGAAAAAGAGAATTCCATCTTGTTACGGTAAAAGAACTGCTCCTCGCTTCCTTTTATCGTTTCAAATTCAGGGAGTTCTATTTTACCGATGCGCTTAAGGTGGTTGAATACTTCACGATTCTTATAGAAAAGCTGCTTTTCATATTTCATATTCTGCCATTTGCAGCCACCGCACGAACCAAAATGCTGGCATGGCGGTATTACCCTGTCCGCAGAATATTCGTGGAAGTGTACAGCTTTACCTTCATAGTAAGCTTTCCTTTTCTTAAAAGTCTGGATGTCTACTACATCTCCCGGCACTACATTAGGGATGAATATCACTTTTCCATCCGGTGCTTTGGCTACAGACACCCCTTTTGCTCCGGCATCTAGTACTTCTACATTTTCAAATACAATCTTATCGGTATTTTTCCTTTTTCCCATGCGGCAAAAATAAGCTATTATTGTAATAAATTCGAATTTCATAAAATCAAAAACCATATAGCCATGCAAACTTACGTAGCGCTTTTGCGCGGTATCAATGTCAGCGGGAAAAAGATCATTAAAATGGAAGACCTCCGTAAGCTAATGGAGGGTGCAGGATATGGCAGCGTAAAGACCTATATCCAAAGCGGCAATGTAGTTTTTGAAGCAAAAGATAAGTCGAAAACAAAGATTGCTGAAGCCATAGAAAAGCTTATCGAAAATTCCTATGGTTTTGAGGTAACGGTGTTTGTACTGGATGAGGCCGGGCTTGAAAAAGCCATCGAAAATAATCCATTTGCTGAAAATCGCGAACCTGAAGGATCCGGGACCAAAAAAATATACATAACATTTCTGAGCGGGATGCCATCACCTGAAAACCTTGAGAAATTAAGAAGCGCGCCCATTGGTGAAGACAGGATTGCGTTATTTGAGGATATACTTTATTTTAAACTTGCTGCAAGCGCCGCAGATTCGAAGCTGTCCAATACCCTTATCGAAAGCAAACTGAAGCTAAAGGCCACAACCCGTAACTGGAATACCTCACTAAAACTCCATGCTATGCTTGAGAAAGCTTAATGTTATATAACATCCTGTTCTTTAATATTTTGTTAAAACATTATGTTTGCTGTTAAGTATAAATACAAATCCGTAATTTTAGGCTATTGCAAACAACAAAACAAAAAACATGAAAAGAAATGCCACTGCCGTTTGGGCCGGATCGTTAAAAGAAGGAGAAGGTAAAATTACCACACAAAGCAATGTATTAAGCAATACCCAATATTCGTTCAAAACACGTTTCGAACAGGGTAACGGTACCAATCCGGAAGAGCTTATAGCCGCTGCCCATGCAGGGTGTTTTACCATGCAGCTTACGGCTTACATTAATGAGGCGGGATACGATGTGGCATCTATTGAAACTAAGTGTGATGTAGACTTCCAGAACGGAAGTGTTGTAGGTTCTCATCTTTCTGTAGTGGCCCGTGTAGATGATATTGAAACAGACGAATTCCAGCAGCTTGTAACAAAGGCAGAGAAAAATTGCCCTATATCACGCCTGCTGAATACGGAAATTTCATCTAATGCCACATTGGTAAGGAGTTAAGTTAAATCCAGATTTCATATTTAAGAAAGCCCCGATCAGGGGCTTTTTTCATGGGAAAATTTTATATTTGGTAAGAAATTAAAGCCCTATGAACCGCTTCGACAGGATTACCGCAATACTTATACAGCTTCAGTCTAAAAAGGTTGTCAGGGCACAGGATCTCGCAGACCGGTTTGATATCAGCCTGCGTACTGTATACCGTGATATCCGTTCCCTGGAAGAAGCAGGTGTTCCTGTGTATGGTGAAGCAGGGATAGGCTATTCCCTTGTAGATGGCTACAGGCTTCCGCCGGTAATGTTTACTAAGGAAGAAGCGATGGCATTCCTTACGGCTGAAAAGCTTATGGGCAAGTTTACCGACAACAACCTTACAGGGCACTTTAGTTCAGCAATGTTCAAGGTTAAGGCAGTATTGCGCGGCACAGAGAAAGACATGATCGAAACGCTGGAAGATAACATTCTGGTGATGGAGCGGAAAAGCGATGTTTTGCCGCCCGGCAATATCCTTGACGTTTTGCTGAAAGCAATTGCCGATAAAAAGGCTGTAAAGCTGGTATACCGTGCCTTTGGCAATAACGAAAACAGTGAAAGGCTTATTGAACCCATCGGAATCTTTCACGAGCATAATAACTGGTATACCATTGCGTGGTGCCATTTGAGGGAAACGTATCGGCAATTCCGTGCCGACAGGATGATAAGTGCACAACTGACCGATATTCCACAACAGGAGCGTACATCATTAAAAGAATATTATAAACAGGATAAGGAAGCCAAGGAAGCGCTGTGTGTACAAAAGGCTGTAATACGTGTGCACAACGAAGTTACAAAGTACATGCAGGAACAAAAACATTATTTTGGCTTTGTATCGGAAAGAACAGACGGGGATTATGTTGAAATGACTTTTCTTACGCAATCCATAGAAGAAGGATTGGCCCGATGGTTCCTCATGTTTGCTGATAAATGCGAAGTGGTAGAACCACAGTTGCTGAAAGATTCCATTGCCGCGCTATTGGAAAAGATCATTCAGAAACATCCATTGCATAATTATGATTCACAAACCAGATGATTATAAATTACCGTGTTTGATAATATCATTCGCATATAATCTTATCAAATATTCATTTTTGAGACGAATAATTTTATTTTTAGTAATTTGCAGGCCATAAGGATGATTTCTCTCCAATAAGAAGGAATAGCTGATCAAAAAATTAAAAATAAAGATTACAATGTCAGTTTTAGAAAAATTAAGCTCTGAGGATGCTATTGCTTTGGAGGACAAATACGGCGCGCACAATTACCATCCGCTGCCTGTAGTATTAAGCAGGGGAGAAGGCGTATATGTGTGGGATGTGGAAGGAAACCGGTATTATGACTTTCTATCCGCTTATTCAGCTGTAAACCAGGGACACTGCCACCCGAAGATCGTTAATGCGATGATCAGCCAGGCGCAGACATTAACGCTAACATCCAGAGCATTTTATAATGACCAGTTAGGCCGTTATGAAGAGTTTGTAACAAAGTATTTCGGTTTCGATAAGGTATTGCCGATGAATACAGGTGCCGAAGCTGTAGAAACCGCTATAAAGCTATGCCGCAAGTGGGCTTATGAAAAAAAGGGAATTGCCGAACATGAAGCCAAAATCATAGTTTGTGAAAACAATTTCCACGGCAGGACCACAACGATCATTTCTTTTTCGAATGATGAAAATGCACGTAAGAATTTCGGGCCATATACAGAAGGATTTATAAAGATCGCTTATGATGATATCGAAGCGCTTGAAAATGTGCTGAAAAACGAAAAAAATATTGCCGGTTTCCTTGTAGAACCCATACAGGGTGAGGCCGGGGTTTTTGTACCACAGGAAGGCTATCTGGCCCGCGCAAAACAATTGTGCGCACAATATAACGCGTTATTTATAGCCGACGAGGTACAGACAGGTATCGCACGTACAGGAAAGCTACTGGCTGTGCATCATGAAAACGTGCAGCCGGACGTTCTTATATTAGGTAAGGCGCTGTCAGGTGGCGCATATCCGGTTTCAGCGGTTTTGGCAAATGATGAGATTATGAATGTTATTAAGCCGGGGCAGCACGGTTCAACCTTTGGTGGAAACCCGGTGGCAGCAGCAGTTGCAATAGCCGCGCTTGAAGTAGTGGAACAGGAGAACCTGGCAGGAAATGCAGAAAAACTGGGCCAATTATTCCGTGACAAAATGAACGAATATATTGCCGCCAGCAATATCGTTAACCTTGTGAGGGGTAAAGGCCTGCTGAATGCCATCGTTATTAATGATGATGAAGACAGTTCAACAGCATGGGATATTTGTATGGCGATGAAAGAAAATGGCCTGCTTGCCAAACCTACGCATGGCAACATTATCCGTTTTGCTCCGCCATTAGTAATGAGCGAAGAGCAATTGCTGGATTGTGTACGTATTATTACTGAAACACTTAAACGTTTCGAGAAATAAAAGCACTATTGCAGTAAAACTACAATAGCGCGATCATTGATATTTCAACATTTACATTTTTAGGAAGCTTAGCCACCTGCACCGTTTCGCGTGCGGGTGCGTTGGCTTCGTCAAAATAGCTTCCGTATACGGTGTTTATCCTTGCGAAGTCATCCATATTACTGATAAATATAGTGGCTTTTATAACGTTCCCAAAATTAGTTCCTGCGGCATCGAGAACAGCTTTCATGTTCTCCATTACCTGTTTTGTTTCAGCTTCGATATCACTGGTAATAAGTTCACCAGTTTCCGGGTGCAATGCGATCTGTCCTGAAGTATAGAGCATATTACCTGCAGACACAGCCTGGCTGTAAGGCCCGATAGGTGCAGGAGCCTTATCGGTAAAGATTATTTTTTTCATATAAGTCTGATTGTTGCTTACTGCTTGTACGGCTATCTTCCGATTACCCTGTCCGGTACCTGGCGCTTATCCCATTTAATGTCGCTAAGCACGGATGATTTCACACCAATAAAGAAGCCCCATGAAGTCACATCTCCGAATGGTATCCAGTTGAAGTCCATTCTCCAGCTCAAAAGGTCGCGTTCAAAACGCAGCTGTGTGAAGGTAACCCCTTTTTGTACAAAGTCGTAACCCGAAGAAAAGCCCATTTTCCATCGTGGGGTAATATCAAGGTTTCCGGAGAACATAATAGAATTGCCAATGAGCTTCCGTTCCCGGTTATTATTGGAGTAGGTAAGTGAATAGGCAAACCTCAAATCCCACGGAAGCTTGGCATTAAAGAATCCGCCTTCCGATTTGTCTTCTTCGTCTGTTTCATCGTCATCATCAAACATACTGGTGCGTCTGTCGCTCAGGTCTGTCGCACGACCAAAAAGGTCGTCTTCACGGCCACCATTACGCGCTGTCTGGCTGTCTTCATTTTTTCCGGCTCCGGATTTCCCATCCTCACTGCTTACGGAATAGTTCAGGGTAACGTTGGCACTGGTCATACGGAAAAGGCTGCCACCGTTATTTATATTGTATGTATTGATACGCTTTCCTGCGTTATCTATGGCATATGGGTCGAGTGAGGCGGCAAAGTTAATATTCATCTTCTCCTTAAACAGGTTTGTCCCTGCGGATACCCTTACAGGATCCCAGGCAAGGGAATCTGCCGCAAGGTTATACGCGGTAGTAAAGTTCAGGTTGTTCAGGAGCATTATTTTTTTAGGCTCTGCATCCGGATCATCTTTATCATCATTCCGCACTTTTGCCTCAAATGTGTTGTTTACGGCGATACCAACACTACTTGCATAAGTACGCCCCGGCGCTCCAAACAGGCCATTTTCAAATCGGGTATATTTTTGTAATGTACCTTGCGCGTCATATCGGTAATCGTCCCAGTAGCGATCAAAGCTTGGTGAATAACTGTATGAAACCGATGGACGAATTACGTGGCGTATGGCCTGGATTTTTTTGTCGTCCCCAAGATTAAATGTACCGTATACGGTAGTACCGATGCTTGACGAGAAGTTATACGTACGGAACGAATCGAATCCTTTTACATCACGTATTACAGCCTCGGCACTGTCGGCATTGTATTCGCGGCGTATGGTATTCATTACCCATGTTTCCTGGTAATTGGTGCTTGCCGAAACACTGAAATAGCGGAACACCTTAAAGTTGGTACTAAGCGGAATAGTGTGCTGTAGTCCCGACCTCGCATCGCGAAACATTTCAGGTTTAAAGAACAGTGAGTCGTATGTATTCATACGGTTCTCCCCGCGAAGGTTGTATTGCAGGTTCAGGTTTTTTATTAAGCCTTTCTTAGGTGCATCTGCCGGGGCAAACGGAAATATACGGTCTACACTGGCCTGCAGCGTAGGGAGCGTCATGTTGATCTGCTGGGTATTGGTATTCTGGCTGTGCGTGGCACTTAGCGAGAAGTTTACCTGCGGTACGGTCTGGAAGGTTTTGGAATAAGAAACCGACGACTGCATTGTGTTATTAAGGCTTGCCCCAATGTTTGCCATATTAAGCGACTGACGGTAATATTGGCTGGAACCTAAATTCACACTCGCTGAAAAACGGGAATTAGGATTTGCCTTTGCATCCTGGTTGTGCGACCACTGTATGTTGTATTGCTTTGAACGGACATAATCTGGAAACCCGCGTTCGCTCTGGACGTTGTTCTCAAAACGGAGGTTTACGTTACCGTTAAACTTATAGCGCTGGGCATATTGGGACTGGAACCGGAGGCCATAGCTTCCGTTAGTATAATAATCTCCAAGTACCGCAAGGTCATAATAGTCGCTCATGGCAAAATAATACCCGCCGTTCTGGAGGAAATACCCCTGCCTACTGTTGTCTCCAAAGGTTGGTACAATAAAGCCGGATTCTGCCTTGTTGGTCATCGGGAAAAATGCAAAGGGCAGCATCAATGGCGTAGGCACATCGGCAATAACCATATTGGTCGGGCCGACCACTACTTTTTTGCCGGGTACGAGCTTGATCTTTGGGGTGTAAAAATAGTATTCCGGATTTTCGATATCCTTGGCGGTAGTAAAACGGGCTCCTTTTATAAAATATACCGAATCATTCTCCTTTTTGGTAATCTCCCCCCGCACCCGGAATTCGCCCTGGTCGGAACGGGAATTCCATACCCGTGCTTTTTTGGTTACGGTATTAAAGTGTATAGAGTCGGCTTCTACTACATTGTTGCCCTGTTTAAAATACGGGTATTGTGTATACTTGCCAAGTGAGTCTTTCAGGCGGCCCGCAAAAACCTCGTCGGTTTCATATTTCATAATAATCCGCCCCGATTTGAGTTCTATATCTGTATAGTACAGTTCGGCTTTGTCATGAAGTATAAGTTCTTTGGTTCGCTGGTCCAGCTTTTCATAACCTGCGGCGACACGGCGCACAACAGCATTTAGTCCCGACTTCTTTTTTACGCTGTCGGTTTTTGTGGTGTCACGTACTATTGCGAGGTCAGAAGGCGTTAGCGGAATGCTATCAGTTTGTTTTTCAGCTGGTGCCGCAGCAGGCTTTACAGGATTATCCTGGGCGGAAACCGTAAAGGTTCCCATTGTTAGGAAAATTGCTGATAAAACGATATGAAATAAGTTTGGACGCAACTGTAATAATAGTATTTTTGTAAAAAGTGGCTCTTTTTTTGAAGTGTCAAACTTACAATATTTTTGTCAAAAACAGCCACTAATTGTAATTATAACTAAGGCAACAAAATATCAACATTTTAATGAAAGGGAACATGAGACTTAAACTTGCATTCTTCGCATTTATTGTATACTGCGGCGCTGTTTTGGGCCAGGGTAATTCAAAATTCAGGGTTGTGCTTGATGCAGGGCATGGGGCTAAAGACTACGGGGCTGTTTACCATGGTTTTATTGAGAAAAATATTGCGCTGAATGTGGCACTCAAAGTGGGTAAAATACTCGAAAAGGATCCTGCTGTGCAGGTGATTTATACACGCAAGACCGATGTGTTTATAGAGCTTGCCGAAAGGTGTAATATAGCCAACAGGTCCGATGCCAATGTTTTTGTTTCGATACACTGTAACGGTGAGGCTAAAAAGAGCGCTTACGGTACCGAAACGTTTGTGATCGGTACTACCAAAAATGCGTCTAACTTAGAAGTCGCGAAAAAGGAGAATGCGGTAATTACGCTGGAGAAAGATTATAAATATAATTATGGCGGTTATGATCCTAATGCTCCTGAAAAAACAATAGGTATAGGGATACAGCAGGAAATGCATATTAACCAGAGTATAGACCTTGCCAGCAAGGTACAGGACAATTTTACCGATGGGCTTAAAAGGAAAAGCCGTGGTGTAAAGCAGGCTCCTTTCCTTGTACTGCACCGTACCGCAATGCCAAGTATCCTTATCGAGCTTGGATTTTTGTCGTATCAGCAGGAAGGGGAATGGCTTAATTCTGATGCCGGCCAGGATGATCTGGCGGAATCTATAGCTAAAGCGCTGCTGGCCTATAAAAAAGAATATTTTATCGCCGGGACAGAAGATTATAAAGAGCCGGCTCCTGCAGCGGAAGAGCCTAAGGTTATTGCAGATAATAAACCTGTGCCACGCCCGGTAAAAAATACTGCCAGTGATTCCGGTGATGCGGTTTTTAAAGTGCAGATTTCTGCCAGTGGTACCGACCTGGAGACAGTGCCTTCCAACTTTAAGGGACTGAATGACATCTCAAAAGACAAAAGTTCTTCGGTAATCAAATATTATTATGGTGAAACATCAAGCTATGATGAGGCCAAAACACTTCTTGACCAGGCAAAACAGAAAGGTTTTACTTCTGCGTTTATTGTAGCCTTCAGGCAGGGTAAAAAGATAACCGTTCAGGAAGCCCTGAAGAGGAAATAACAGGAAAAGCTTTAGAATAATATTCACATTTAAAAGTTTTTTTTGTCCTACATTTGTTAAAAAATATATCAGTTTTGAAAATTACCAGAGAAGCGAAGACGGCAATATTGGTCATAGGATCGATATTGGTATTTATTTGGGGTTACAGTTTCCTGAAAGGGAGAGACCTCTTTAATTCCTATAAAACCTACTATGTAGTATATAAAGATGTGGAAGGGTTGTCTCCTTCGGCACCTATTACTCTCAATGGCCTTGTAGTGGGAAAGGTGAACGGCATAGAGTTTACCGATCATGAGTCGGGTATGCTGCGTATCGAGATGCAGGTGAAGACTGATTTTCCCATTTCTAAAACAAGCCACGCGACATTGTATGAGCCGAGTATAATAGGAGGGAAGCAGATCGCCATTATACCGGATCTTAAAAATCAGGCTCCTGCAGAGGATGGAGATACATTATTGTCTGGCCTCAAGCCGGGAATGTTGTCTGTCGTAGGTGAGAAATTGTCTCCGCTGCAAACAAAAGTAGAAGCTACTGTGGTTACAGCCGATAGTTTATTGCATAGCCTGAATAATGTTATGGATAAACAAACGCAGCAGAACCTCCGTAATGCTATTGCGGAAATGAACCAGACAATGCAACAGTTCAATAAAGCTGCAGGTACGCTTAATGGCGTTATTGCCGGCAATAAGGCAAATATTGACGCCACAATGACGAATTTAAACAAGACTTCTGCTAACTTTGCAGCGGTTTCAGACTCTATAAAGCAGGCTAATCTTGGTGAAGCGGTTAAAAAGCTGGAACATTCCCTTGGAGAGGTTGACAAGCTTATCAGCGATGTACAGTCAGGAAAAGGTTCCTTGGGTAAACTGATGAAAGATGAGGCGATGTATAACAACCTTACAGATGCATCAAACGAGTTGAAAGAGCTTTTGGCGGATATCAAAAACAATCCGAAGCGTTACATCCATTTCTCGGTTTTCGGGAAAAAAGGTACGCCTTACGAAGAAAAGAAAAAATAGTTCCTTATACAAGGAATGTCAATTTATAGTGTTACTATGGCGTATATAGATAATATCCTGTTTGTTATCATACTCGCATTGGGTTTTGGCTACTTTGCGTTGAATATTAAGAAAATCATCCGTAATATCAGGCTCGGCAGGGCTGTTGACCGTTATGATAATCCGGGCGAACGCTGGGCCAATATGGCTATGATTGCCCTGGGCCAGTCGAAAATGGTCCGGAGGCCGGTGTCAGGAGTTCTTCATATCATTGTATATGTAGGTTTCGTTATTATTAATATAGAACTTCTTGAGATCATTATTGATGGTATCTTCGGTACGCACCGCCTGTTTTCTTTTATGGGTGGATTTTACAGCTTCCTGATTGCCTTTTTCGAAATACTGGCTTTTGGCGTTATCGTTTCTGTAATTGCCTTCTGGATAAGAAGGAATATTATAAAACTTTGGCGTTTTGCCCACAACGACCTTAAGGGATGGCCGAAGAATGATGCCAATATCATCCTGTATTTTGAAACGGTACTAATGATCTTATTCCTTACAATGAATGCTGCTGATGGGCACCTTCAGTCAATAGGTGCCGAGCATTACGCACAGGCAGGTTCTTTTCCAATATCAGGATTTATTTCACCGCTGTTTGACGGCATGAGTGAAGGTACAGTTATTATAATAGAACGCACCGCATGGTGGCTGCATATTATTGGTATACTTGCTTTTATGAATTACCTCTATTTCTCAAAACACCTTCACATACTACTGGCGTTTCCAAATACCTATTTTGCAAACCTTAAGCCGAAGGGCAAGTTTGAAAACCTGGAATCTGTTACGAATGAGGTTAAACTGATGATGGATCCGAATGCTGACCCCTTTGCCGCCGCACCGGCCTCAGAAGCTGATGTTCCGTCGAAGTTTGGCGCGAGTGATGTGCATGACCTGAACTGGGTTCAATTGATGAACGCTTACACGTGTACCGAATGCGGGAGGTGTACTTCATCATGTCCGGCAAACCTTACCGGTAAGAAGCTGTCACCACGTAAGATCATGATGGATACCCGTGACAGGCTTGAAGAAGTTGGCCGTAATATCGATAAAAACAAAGGAACCTTTGTAGACGACGGTAAGTCGCTTCTGAATGACTATATTACTCCTGAAGAGTTATGGGCCTGTACGACCTGCAATGGCTGTGTGGAAGCGTGTCCTGTAAATATTGATCCGTTGTCGATTATTATGGATATGAGAAGGTTCCTCGTAATGGAGCAAAGCGCCGCTCCAATAGAACTTAACAGCGTGATGACCAATATTGAAAATAATGGTGCCCCATGGCAATATAGCCAGATGGACAGGCTTAACTGGAAAGACGAAGCATAATGAATACCGAAGATATAGATAAGAACTTACAGCAAATTACGGAAAACGGGGAGCACCTGAGTCCGATTCTGCCTCCGGGGATCAAGAATTACCTCATTGATATTGATGGTACTATTTGTGATGATATTCCCAACGAGGAACCCGAGAGGATGGTAACTGCCGCTGTATACCCTGACGCACTTGAAACGCTTAACAGGTGGTATGATGAAGGGCACATAATATTCTTTTTTACTTCCCGTACCGAAGCACACAGGCAGATTACGGAAGAGTGGCTTAACAGGTATGGTTTTAAATATCATGGTATGCTAATGGGAAAACCACGTGGCGGGAATTACCACTGGATAGACAACCACCTTGTAAAAGCTACACGCTACAGGGGGAAATTTACAGACCTTATAGACAAAGAAGTCACCATTCAGGTTTTTGATGATGGTAAACACGATGAAGACTAAATTATGATGGAGGAGAATATAACAGTCCCTACAATGGCCGATATGCTGGCCGCGGGGCAACAGCCGGAAGTATTGTTCTGGGTGGGCTGTTCCGGAAGTTTTGACGACCGTGCTAAGAAAATAACCAAGGCGTTCGTGCGGATACTAAACCGTGCGAATGTCTCGTTTGCCGTATTAGGTACTGAAGAGAGCTGTACCGGTGATCCGGCAAAAAGGGCAGGTAATGAATTCCTGTTCCAGATGCAGGCCATGGCAAA
>Ga0308157_10005936_pt1 | contig 14942 bp, 18 predicted proteins | sample PhyBR1_FD_201035 | JGI IMG/M metagenome (GOLD analysis project Ga0308157, IMG submission 201035) | Phyllosphere microbial communities from UC Gill Tract Community Farm, Albany, California, United States - DLSLB.R1 | ecosystem: Host-associated > Plants > Phyllosphere > Unclassified | place: USA...
GCAGGCTCTCTTTCCAGGATTCAAAGTTGGCGTCGGTCTCTTTCGGCTGGAAGCCCAGCATCGCCCCCCAGCGCCGGTTGAAGATCACCAGTTTGCCGCTGGGAATATCCAGCTGCCACAGGAACAGCCCGGTACCATCCAGCGCCGCATTGAGTTTTGTGCGGGCGTCATGCGCTATACGCTTCAGCCGCGCATTGTGCTTTTTGAGGTTCTGTATCTGCAGACGCAGCGCTTCTTCTGACATAACCGTGTGAGAGGAGGAAAAAGGGGTATTGTGCCTGTCAGACTGATTCTGTAAAGGGTGGCTTATAAAACACGATTAGCCGCGGTCAATTGCAGGCTGGACAGGATATCAGGCGGTGCCAGTCTGGCAACGCAGCACAGAGGCGAAGCGGCAAATTGATTTCGCCATGAAATCTGTTTGTGTTGCTACAGGGTTGAGAAGTGGAATGGGCCTGGGAGAGGTGAAATTCGGAATGTTCGGGGAGATAGCGAATCGGGTGGCCTTAAAAAAGCAAAAACCCGCCAGAGGCGGGTTCTTTAAAGATGGTGCCCGAACCCGGACAAAAATGCCGGGAGCATTTTTGCATCGCGCGGCTTCGCGCGACCCAGAGGGCGAGCCACAGGGATGTGGCGAGTGAATCGAACCAGGGACAAGGGGCTTTTCAATCCCCTTGCTGAGACTTTAGGTTTGATTTTTTTATCGGATTTCATGTAGTAAATGGGCATTGACGGAATAATAAAATATACACCCGAACTCATGATGATTTACGCGAGCGCAGCAGACCGCAAATCCTCAGCATGCCGCGCGTTATACAGCGCAGCGGTTTGATGAGCCGTGATGCTGAGGGTGACTATTCATATGCAGATATGGCGCTGTTAAAACTGGAGAACGCGCTGGATTTGGCGACAACGGAGATCCAGAAGTTGGTCGATGAGCTGGAAGCGATGCTTAAAGCTATCCCCGCGCGGATTTCACTGACCGATGTCTCGTCGGTATCACCGCTCAATATTGGCGTGTTCAGCCGCACGCCGCTGGGTTATCGCTGCGTCTGGCTGCTGGTTGGTTACGACCAGCTGGCGATGAAGGTGTTTCAGGCATCTCATTACGGCCTGATCAGCGGCAAAGAGCGCGATGAAATGCTCAGCAATGGCGGCCATCTGGTGCGTAAAGTGTATGGCGTCGCGCAGCATTATCGTTCGTTCGCCGTGACGCGCGCCGATCTGGAGCAGAAGACGGTGATTGCCAGCGAAGCCGTCAAGCTGCTGGGCGAGGTTGATCTCGATGTGATGGCGGGCAAAATGCTCTCTACCTTCTCACCGAACCTGAAAAAGCTGGCGGAAAATAGTGAAGCCTCTGAATAACTTTCTGGTGCTTCAGCAAAGCCTTTTATGTCCTCAGCGATGCTGATAAGGTTAACAGGCTTCGATGTAGCACCCCGTGACTGCGGGATGGTTGGATGTCTTTTACGGGTACAGAAAATCATCAGTCCGGCAGGCAAATCACCGCACATCCGATTTGGTCTGTAAGGCGCACTCCCTCCGTGAAAACCGCGCCGGAGCTTCAACTCCCGGAGTAACGAATACACCACCGGTCTGCGTGCAGGCCCTGAGCGCTGGCAATTGCTGGCGCTTTTTTATTTTCTATCCCCGAAAAATTACTTTATCGCTGACAACCGCTTTTAGCGGCAGGAAACTGGACCGGCATTATTGTTGTTGTCTCAACAACCAGCCAATGTTTCAGCAGCCTGATAGAAACGCTTACGCGGTTGCCATCTAAAACTTCATGACCTGAGAGAAGTGCTGCTTTTGCAGTGGTCGATCCGCTCAACCTCTTAATGCGGATATCACCTGTGTGATGAGGTTCTTTGTACTGACCAGCCAGCGCGGCATAGCTATCCGCGCTTCCTGACGGAAAGCATTTATCCGTCAGGGATGAATGTTTCTCCGTCACTATTTCCCCCCCTGGAGTAAACATCATGACTGCTACCACTACCAACAATGCTGCAAACAACACCAATACCACTTCTACCAAAGCGGAATATTTCAATCTCAACATCAAGGGCCTGGGTTATCTGAGCAACATTCGCAGAATTGAAACCCTCACTGGCAGCTTCCTCAGCGTGGTAATTAATGCGCTAAGCGGCCCCACTGACAACCCTACCTATGTGCGCTTTGATGCCACGGTCGCCGGTAAAGAAGCAACGGACCTTATAAGCCGCTGCCAGAAAGCCGTAGACGAGGACCAGAAAGTGCTGCTTGGGTTTACTCTCAGTAACCTGACGTCTGACATATTCACGCTCAACAAAGGTGGTCATGCAGGCGAACAAAGGGTTAGTTTGAAAGCCAGACTGATTAAGGTCGATTGGATCAAGATTGGTCAGGCGATGGTTTACAAAGCGGAAAAGTCAGAATCATTCCCGCCCAAAGTTGATAACGGCCAAAAGACCTATGCTAACAACTCTTTCTAAACTAAAGCCCCTTTGGGGCTTTTTCTATGCATCACCATAACTAATGTCGTCAATAAGACCAACAGGCAAATCATTATCTTTCTTAGAGCTATAATGAGCAACCGTGATTGTCTTGAGCCTTTCGGATAAAGAATCCGGCACATCATTGTCAACAACAATAATTTGACATGGACACTTTTTCTTCTCTGCGTAATTGCATATTTCGATTAAGGAGTTATAAATATTTTCATATTTTTCCGGATCTGACACTCCCTCTTGGACATCATCTCTTAAATCCGTATGCTCGGCATATTTCTCTTTGAGGTTTTTCCCCAAATATTTACCAATTGTATCGAGTAAAAGAAATCTTGGATGATTTACCTCGTTATCAACTGAACTTTTCAATATGGATGACATGTGGCCAATTGTGATAATGGTCCTTAAACCACCAGAGGTAATATTAAAGTACTCCCTACCTCTAACAATTGGAGAGAAGTGTTTATTACTTATCCCTATTTCTTTTCTATTTTTTATTTTGACATTTGTTAGAAAACCCAATAACTCATCAGCTAAGTATGATAAAACACCATCAATACTAGGAGCTTTCTCCCTTAACAACTCAAGCTTGTCAGTAATGGTGGCAATATTGTCAGATATTGTATTTTGTTTTGACAAAAGATCTTGTTGATGATTTCTAACTCTTAGACTTGCAACTAAACTTTCTCTTTTTTTACTAACTGAAGTCATTTCTTTCAATAAGGAGTCACGTTGAGTTAGGTAAGGAGTAACAAACCCAGCTGTTTCCGTATCAATCATTTCACTTACTTTTTGCAAATCCACCTCAAGCTTAGCCTTAGCTATCAAAAGCTCTTTTTGCTCACCTGATAATGAATAAATGAGTTCCTCTAAGGATTTCTCCCTTTTTATGAGTGACATTAACTCTTCATCCAGAGCTTCAGTTTTGGACTTAACAAAACCGCCATCGGTTGACTCAAGAGTAATTAAATTGTCACAAACCGGGCAATTACATTTAACATCTTTTAATAAACCTATTTTTTTATTAGCTAAATGTATGGCTTTAATCTTTTCAATGTCATTAGAGTAGTCATTACGCAAACGCAAATACTGCTCTCTCTTTCGCTCAAGATCATCAATGGACTTTAAAGTGACTTTTAACTTTAAATTAAATTCAGAGTGATAAGTCTTTAGTTCTTTATAACTATCAGAATTTGCCAACATACTGGCATTGATTGAATTCAATTCATAGCTTATGGAATCATGTAAAACATCACATTCTTCTATTGCATCATCTAATGAAGGAATGCTTTCGTACCCTGTTTCCCTTAAGAACTCAGAGACATTTTCATATTTCTTTTTTAATGACTGAAGCTCTGCTCTTTTTGCGGAAAGCAGCATTTCAACATCAGAAATATCAGTATCAAGAACATTATACATATATTTAAAAACTTCTTTAGTATACGTATATTTAGCCCATTCACCTAAGCCAAGCAAGTTTTTACTGCCCATGTCATCTTGATTTACGTAGGTGAATTTCATAATATTTCTAAAACTTAACCTTCGAAACTGACTGTTAGCCTGTGTTGGCGAAACTTTGAGGTTTAGCCTAGGAAAATCAAGGGCATCCATCAGGAAGTCAGAAAAAACACCATCTGGAGCAGAACTAGCTGAGAAGTTAGGTGCATACTTTCTTGATATAAAACTTTCACGCTTTTCAAAACCACATTGATAAACCTCAATATAATCCAATGGTTTAAATATATCTCGGACAATAGTGTATGGAGTATCATTAATGATAACTTCAAGGGCTGCATACGAAACAGAGGATATCATTTCGTCAGCGAGTTCTATTTTACTTGAGCCAAGTAGATAGTTGATGAATTCGAGTATGCTGGATTTACCTGTATCAGAGTCACCATGAATAATATTCAATCCATTTTCAAATTTAACCTCGTAATTTTTTCTAACACCAACAAGGATTAATCTTTCAATTCTCAAATATGATTTCATTTTGACACCTTGAAAACTTCATTTAAAAGTGAGTTTAAATTCCCAGATGTAAGTGATTTTATTTTATCTAAGTTTTTCGCTAACCTATTAATTTTTAAGAAGAATTCATCATCTAATTCTTGATAAACCTCATCCCCGTATTCAGTCAATGAAAAAAATGATACACCGTCAACTTTTGAAACATTCAACATTCCAAGTAAGGCTAATTTTTTTAGCAAAGAATTTACCTTCATAGAATCAAAAAGCATATCAACATTTAATGATAAGCTTTTCATTGTAAATGTCTCTTCCATAGCAATAGGAGCTGATTTTTTTCCAGTTAAGAGCAGAATATCTTCTAGCTTTGATGGATTTTTTATTAAATACATAAATATTTGGATTTTGTTTTTATCCAGCAAAAAAACGCCATTTTTATTTTTGCTTAGCGTAGATAGAATAATAATTAAAATGGCTATATTAAGATTCACCTCTTCATCTAGAGGAATAAATGGCAATGCGTTCATTTTTCTTCCTTAAGAACTCCAAGTGAATCAATAGATGTCTCTGGAGACCATATTATGTCTTTATCAAGTTTGTTAGCTAATTGATGAAGCATTCCCTTTTTATGAACGCTGTCTAGCGTTTCCAACAAAGAAATCAGCTTGCCTCTATCTTCATCCTCAATTCTTTTATTGACCGAAGCTAATAAATGGTTTGCTGAACTCTGATTAGCTATGGAGTTATGGTATTGTGTTTGATAGATTTCTCTTATTTTTCGGTACAAGCCACTTAAAATTTCACGATCACGATCGCTTGTGAAAACGTTTCTTGCCAGCTCCGCATTGTAATAATATTCTTTCGCATGATTAGCAATATCACTGTGTACATCTGCCAATATCATTTTCAGTACAAAAAATTCCTTATCATACTGTTTTTCATCTTTGAACTCATTTTCCGATAATAATAGGCTCGACTTCTTATTAATATCTAAGGCAAATCTTTTAACTAAAAGATAAACATTCTCATCCCGATCTTTAGGTTTGCAAATTGATATATGATCTTCTTGAACTGCTATCGATTCTTTAGCTGATACTTGAACAGGAATGGCACTTTGTTTAACGACATAAGTATCATAGCTTCCATATAAGTATTTTGTTTCAGGTAGCTTCACTAAAGCCGCCCAGCGGCGACTCAATAAATCAGTTTCTTTACTAAAAACACTTAAATCTCCGAGTTGCACATTAGACGAAATCATACTGCCCCATGAGGCTACTTCAGCTCCCGAATGAGGAACTGCGAGAGATACGAAACCCGAAATGTTTGGCTTAATATCTCTTTCAATCATTTTTAAAATACATGACTTAGCTATTAAACCGCCCATGCTATGCGCAACAAAAATGACGTTATTATATTGAGATAAGTTTATTTGGCACTCTGCAACCAATAACTCAGATAGCTCATCTACGGGAAGGTTTATTTCTTTTTTTGTAATTGATTTAAACATCCTTGCAAAAAGGTTTCGAGCTTTCCCATATGTATTTGTGAAGTTTGTAAAATACTCACAGCAAGCTATATCAAATGAATTACTCAAATCTTCATCTTCCGCAAGCAAATTAGGGAAAGAAGTCGCATCATTATAATTCCATGTACTACTTCCACCTTTCAATCCATGTATGAATATTATCGCGTTCTCTGCGTTATCCTTTTTTATCCAATCAATCATTTTAATTAATTCCCTTTTTAGAGTGAAGTTTGTTTTAGTAGGTTTCTTAGCATTTTCTAATCTTATGAAAAAGTAATCAATTGAAATTTTTCGCACTTATATAAAATATTTAAAAAACAACAAAATCAATAACATGCGCGAAGTGATCTAATGCAACCCCACTGATAACCATGCTGAAAAATTAACATTTACGTGCTGTTTTAGTGCTTTTAATGAATATGGCTTTGAACGTCGCTTTAATTTTTGAGTTGAAATTTTGATTATTGATAACGATTTAAATTTTCAAGTGAGACAATCCAATTATATTTTTTCTCAAAGGAGAAGTTATGAAACACAACCGTGCAAGCCAACAAAATAAAAAGTACACATGCAATTTTATTTTCATGATTTTCTCTTTATTGATAATACCAAAAACCTCATTTTCCAATAAAATAACCAGCCAATTAAATTCCAGTGTGAAATTAACGAGCCCTGAAAAATCGGCGCTGAAAATAACTCTGCATTGGATTTGAGTAAAGTTGAAATCGGAAGATTAGAATATTTGAAGAGAGGATTACGAGGTATTCAATCACCCAATTTAGATCCGATTAGTGTTTTAGGAATTGAGGCCCGCAACGACGCTGAACGCCGTCACTATGCCGAACTCTGGGTAAAACAGGAATATGAGCGCACCGAAAAGGAGCTCAAATTTCAGCGCGAAGTTGATGCTGCCTGGAAACGCCTAATGCCCAACATGCTGCCGGTGAATATGGGCAACGCCGCAGGTATCGCGCATGACTCCGGTGGCCGACTCGCGCTATTCGTACGCGAAGCAGATTGCCAGCGGTGCGATGCCCGACTCTCCGCCGTTCTTGCAGATAAATGTCCCGTTGATATCTATCTTGTCGATAGTGAAGGCAGTGATCAGAAACTCCGCAACTGGGCGCAGCAGCATCGCATTCCCGCCGAACAAGTCCGCGAGCGCCGCATCACCCTCAATCACGATGCAGGCCGCTGGATGCGCTATGGCAACGGCATCATGCCGGTTCTTCTCCAGCAGGGGGAAAGCGGATGGCATATCGCAGCGTTCTAACCGCCGCGTTGTTGCTGAGTGCCGTCAGCTCTGTTGCGTCAACCAACATGCAAAGCGTGCCGTCGGGTTATCAGAAAGTCGCGCTGCAGCATGGTGTTCCGGCTGAATCGCTCTACTCGTTGGCTCTGGCTGAATCATCACGCAAGCTGCCACACGGAACGCGCCCGTGGCCCTGGACAATCAACGTCGCGGGTAAAGGCTACCGCTATGAAAGCAGGCAAGCGGCTTGGCAGGCGCTTCAGCAGTTTATGAGAAGCCATCCGCTGAAGCGAATCGATGTCGGCATCGCGCAGGTCAATCTCGGCTGGAATGGCCATCGCTTCAGTTCAACGTGGGATGCGTTTGATCCTTATATCAACCTGAACGCAGCGGCGCGCATTCTTCGCGAGTGCTGGGAGCGAAGCCCCGGCAGCTGGTTGAAAGCGGCTGGCTGCTATCACCATCCGGCTGGAGGTAAACCGGCTGCGCGCTATCGGCAGATTGTCAGCCAAAAGCTGGCTTCACTAACGCCTGCTCAACCCCGGCCAATTGCAACACAAGCACCCGCTAACCTCGCGAGCAATCAAACACCTTCAACCGAAATCATCTGGACAGAACCCCGGAGGCAGCAATGAAAGAATTGATGCTGGCTGGCGCCATCGCCGCGTTGCCATTTCTCTCACATGCGGAACTCAACGTTATCGCCGATCTCGGCGGCAAGTCGGCTGCGCCGTTCTATGAAGGAATCAACGCTGAGCCGCAGCCACACGAGCAATCAATCCAACCTGATTACAGTGAAGGTTCAGTGTTGCCAGTGGCAACACCTGAACTCACTCCAGGCATGGTTGAACCACGCGCGCTGAAACTGCCAGGAATTGGTGCGCTGTTTCTGGTTGGCGATGATGCTCAATCGCAGGAATGGCTATCACGTAACGCTAAACTGCTCAGCCATCGAGGTGCGGTTGGGATGGTGGTAAACGTAAGCAGCTCGGCATCTTTACAGCAGTTGCGACAGATTGCGCCTGCTCTGCAGCTCGCACCGGTATCAGGTAGCGATCTGGCGCGTCGCCTCAAGTTGGAGCATTACCCGGTACTGATCACCGAACATTCGCTGAGCCAGCAGGTTTCAGCTCAGTGACGAATTCGCCGGATTGCATGGAATGCCCCTTGCATCGCTGATGTTGCATCCACTGTTTTTCATCCTTTCTTTGGCTCTGCTGCGCGCTTAGTGGTGCTGGCACATTCTGCATCACCCCACGCGCAGCACACCTGAATCCTCCCAAAAGGGAGTCACTGCTATGAGCGATCGCTATGTTATTGAAGCGCTACTATGTCCCGCAGTTGAGTTCAACACCACGCTGGTAGCCGCTACCGCAAGCTATGTCTGCGTTACAGCGCCCTGGGCTGTCGCGCTGTCGCCATTGGTCAGTTATGTCACCGCGACCGGCTTTGCGGTGCTGGCCGCCGTACGTGCACGTCAGGGATGTCAGGTGATCAGGTATCGCCGAAATCTGCGCCGCTTGCCACGCTATGTTATGACCAGCCGCCAGGTGCCCGTGAGCAACCACCGGCTGTTCCTAGGGAAAGGTTTTCTGTGGCAGAAAAAACACACTCAGCGCCTGCTCGATACGCGTCGGCCTGAAGTCGAAAAGTATGTGCAGCCAGCGAAGCTCTATCAGATCGCGCGCAGGCTTGAACGCGCGTGCGAGCATTCTCTGCCCTGGTTGTCATCGTTGATTTCAGCTGATACGCCGCTGAATCCGGTTCGTCCGTTGCCACCGGTTGGCGGTAATCCGGCGCTGCACGGCATCGAACCGCACGAGCGCGATGTATCGATGGATCTCCGCGAGCGCGTTGGGCATACGTTAGTCGTTGGCACTACGCGCGTTGGCAAAACACGGCTGGAAGAGTTGCTGGTTACGCAGGATATTCGACGAGGCAATATCACCATTGTCTTCGACCCCAAAGGCGATGCCGATTTGCTAAAACGCATGTGGGCTGAAGCGCACCGCGCCGGTCATCAGGATGACTTCCACGTTTTCCATCTTGGCTGGCCAGAGATCTCGGCTCGTTACAACGCGGTTGGCCGCTTCGGGCGCGTGTCGGAAGTGGCTTCGCGCATCGCTGGTCAATTAGGCGCTGAAGGTAACAGCGCCGCGTTCCGCGAGTTCGCCTGGCGATTCGTGAACATCATGATGCGCGCGCTGGTAGCGCTTGGCCAGCGTCCCGATTACTCGCTGATCCTTCGCTACGTCACCAACATCGGCGAGCTCTATCAGCGCTACGTGGAACATCTGGTTGATAAGTATCTGCCAGAGCTGCGCAGCAAAATTGAGAATGGCAGCAATGTGCTGAAGGAGAAGGATCTGCCAAGCAATATGCAGGGGCAATTAAACGCCACGCGCATCTGGGCAATGGAGCTGGCGTTGAGTTCTGAAGCCGGTAAAAAGCTTTATGATCCCATCCTTGAAGGGCTGCGTTCAGCGGTGCGTTATGACCGTACCTACTTCGATAAAATCGTCGCCTCATTGCTGCCGCTGCTGGAAAAACTCACCACCGGCAAAACGGCGGCGCTGCTCTCGCATGACTATGAAGACCTTGACGATCCGCGCCCGATTTTTGACTGGCAACAGGTGATTCGACAGCGCGGCATTGTTTATGTTGGACTTGATGCGCTCTCTGATAGTGAAGTCGGTGCTGCCGTTGGCAACAGCATGTTCGCTGATTTAGTGAGTATCGCCGGGCATATTTATAAGCACGGCATCAATGATGGTCTGCCGGAAAACGGCGATGGCAAGCTGCCGATCAGCCTGCACTGCGACGAGTTTAATGAACTGATGGGCGATGAGTTCATCCCGCTGATTAACAAAGGCGGCGGCGCAGGCATCGAAGTGACGGCTTACACCCAAACGATTTCAGATATCGAGGCGCGCATTGGCAGCAGCGCCAAAGCCGCGCAGGTCACTGGCAACTTCAACACTCTGATTATGCTGCGCGTTCGTGAGAATCGCACCGCCGAACTGCTCACCAGCCAGCTGCCTGAAGTGGATGTGTATTCCAAAACACTGGTTTCGGGTTACACCGATATCACCAACCAGGAGCAAGGCACCGATTTCACCTCCAACACTCAGGACCGTGTGAGCATGGTGAAAACGCCAATGCTCACTCCGGCTGACATCATCAATCGGCCTAAAGGTCAGGCATGCGCGGTACTGGAAGGCGGCCAGCTGTGGAAGATTCGTATGCCGCTACCTGCTGCTGATAAAACCGATTTGATGCCGGAAAGCCTGCAGAAGATCGCTGCTGAGATGCGCCGTAATTACCACACCAGTGAAGCGTAGTGGTCTAGTGCTGCTGGCTCAGAACCGCCGGGAGGTGATTAATGCCACCTCCAAACACTTCAGCGCCGCCAGCTCGCGTTCAGCAGCCTAAAGAGCATGGCTTTCTGTTTAATCTATTATGGGGATGGCCGTGGAAGCTAATTGGCATGCTGCTGGCTTCGCTGTTTTTTAGCCTGGTAATGGAGTACATCGGCATTGCATTCTTCTGGCCAGATCAAGGTGCGGCGCATAGTCAGCAGGTGATGCAGATCGAGAGCGGTTATCTCTCTACTGAGTTCACGCGCAGCCTAATGCTGTCACAACCAACGGTGACGATCACTGCCTGGGTAACACAGGTTTATCAGTGGCTGGTTGTCGATAGCGGTTTGCAGGGAGGGATCGTGCAACAGAATCAGGCAATGGAAAGCGGTGGTAATGCAGTTGCTGCCGGATTGAGTGCCGGTAGCCGCTGGCTGGCATCGGCGCTGCAGGAATACTTGCTGGCGACGGTGTATGTCGCTGTGGTGACGCTGATTCGCGTGACGATTCTGGTCCTTTCACTCCCCCTGTTTCTAATGGTGGTGCTGGTTGCAGTGGTTGATGGTTTGGGGCGGCGAGATCTGCGGCGTTATGGGGCGGCATATGAATCCAGCTTTGTTTATCACCACGCCAAACGCTTCGTTAAACCCGCGTTCTATGTACCCTACATGATGTATCTGTCATGGCCATCGGCTGTGTACCCAAATCTGTTATTGCTACCTGCTGCGCTGATGTTGGGAATGGCGTTAGCAGTGCTAACTGCATCATTCAAGAAGTATTTGTAAGCAGGACGGCGGTGTGCAAAGCTTGACTTTGTGCGCCGCCGTCAGCAGACAAGCCGCTAATGCGGCGCGTCAGTTAATGTAATACTACCGATATCTTAATTACACTCACTCACCTAAGGGATTGATATGCCCCACATTCACAACATTAACTTTTCAGAGCATGATATATTTAGAAATGCCGAAATAAATATTAACCTAACGCAAACACGTAGTGAGGAAAATCACTTTTCTCTGATAATAGGAGAGAATGGAACTGGGAAAAGTGAGTTATTAAAAGAGATTGTAGAATATTTTAGAATAAGGAAATTTGGAAATAAATCACCTCAGATAAAAGGAGTTCAACTTGAGCTAAACCCGAAAATAACAAATGACTGGCCAAAGAAAATTATAGCTTCATCATTCAGCCTCAACGATAAATTTCCGTTCATGCAAAGAGAAGCGAAAGATGATGAAAATGCATTCTACAGATACCTCGGGATTAGAACGGCAAGTAACAATGCTTTCACCGGAAAGATTAGAGATGAACTTTTCATTTGTATGAATAAGATATTCTCCAATAGAAATAAATTAAATAAATTCATCAAAATTGTAGGCGCATTTAGCCTGCCAACATCTTATACATTTGAATTCTCTCAACCTAGAGGTTTTGAAGATTTATTCAAATCCAATAATAAAATAACATCTAATACATTAATTAGCACCTCTAAAAACATAATTGAAAAGTTAAATACTTCTAGAAGATTTACTCCTCCGGCTCTGGAGAGGGTGCGCGATGACTTGACGTTTAATAGATATGTCGTAAATAGCATTAAAAAGGTATATAAAGGAAAAGATAATAACAAAAATAAAAAAATAACATTCGAACTGGATGGTATTCATAGCAATGCACTCCCAGAAAGCGCACTAGAAACCGAGTTCATGTTAAGATCTAAACTTATATCAATAAAAGAATTTTCGCCGAGTGAGGGGCTTAAGTTCCAACAGATGAGCTCAGGGCAATTTCACATTCTAAAAAGCATAATTACTTTAATTGCGGAAATTGAAGACAACTCATTGATTTTAATTGATGAGCCGGAGATTAGCCTTCATCCAAGTTGGCAAGTAAATTATATGTCTGTTCTAAATGACATGCTATCAGGCTATAAAGGATGCCATGTTTTTGTGGCTACACACTCTCATTTAATAGTGACTAGTTTGCCACTAAAAAACTCGGATGTATTAGTTACAAGAAAAAGAAAAGTTAGTAGGGAAATACTAATCGAGTCATTAAAAGGTTCTCCGTCAGGATGGTCGTCTGACATGATTCTATATGGTGTTTTTGGCGTCATTAACGCTAATAATAAATCTTTCGAGTTTGATATAGATCATGTCGCATCATTAATGAGTAACTGGGTTTATTCTGACGACAATATACAGTCACTTGAAATGGCCATATCAAGATTGACGCAGTATAAACTCCCAGATAGTGATCCGCTAACAGTTTTCATTGTTAAGGCAGAGGCGTTCCTTAAAAAGGTGAAAAAAAATGAGAAGCTATAAAATAGTCAAGCCAAAAAAAGTGATTCCTCTATTAGCTAGTGAAGTACCGCTTGCAGCAAAGTTTAATCAAGTAGGTAAAATTTCATGGGATGGTACAGCAAAAAAAATTGGCATCCTCGAAACAGGAGATATAGCCCGAAGAAGATCTCTTAAGTCTAGGATTAAAAGGGAACTGAGAAAGAACCAAGAAGGTTACTGTTATTACTGTGGCATTCACTTCTCTGTATTAAGAAATGAGGACGTAAATTCTCATATCGATCATTTTTACCCTAAGGGCGCGCCTCATAGATTCTATGAGCGCTTTGTATTCGATACAAGAAATCTGGTTTTGGCGTGTTCTATATGTAATGGATTTGGAATGAAAGGTGATAATGATTATGGTGTGAACTATTTGGCTTCAATTGAAAATATTGATTCTACTATCATCCACCCATACTATGACGACATTACTCATCACTTTAAAATAGATGAGGATGGGATGATTGAATTTATCTTTAACGATAAAGCAAAGGCGATAACTATGGAGGGTATTTTTAAGTTAAATAAAACCCCTGTTATAAGAGCCCGATTTGGAGATATTCTCGTTGAAAAAAATGAGATTGACAAAGAACAAAAAAAACTTGCTGAGGAAGCAAAAAAAACAGCCTCAATTGTAGGTCGCGTTGCAACATCTTTTTAGATGTAATTAAATAGTTAATTTATTCTTTAATATATCCACAGCCTCGTTAAGTTTTAATTTTAAATTTTACGAGGCAAAATATAATGAAGAAGCTTTGGTTATCATTTCTTTTACTGTCGATGCTTCCGAGTTTAGTTCATTCGTCAGAACTCGACGAACTCGCCACCACCCAACGCCTGCTCGACCAAGTCCAGCACTCCCTCGATCGCGCCCGCACCGTCGCCGCGCAATCCGATCCCAATAACCGCCGCCGTTACCTGTTCGATTACAAGAAAGCCAACGGAGACCTCAACACCATGCGTGCTGGCATTGACCGCTACACGCAGCCTTCGCGTGTGCAGCAGCTTGATTACGGCAAGGTCAGCGGCGATTACACGCGAGGCCGTCCGCTATGGCGATGACCGCCGCGCAGATCAACGCGTTCAAAACAGCATCCGGCAACATCGATATTAGCGTTCTGTATCTGGTGTCTGTTGGGCTACTACTGTGCGTGCTGTTTCTCTGGGCAGCATGGGCGGCGGTAGATGTCTGGCATGGCTGGGTAAATACCAAAGTCAGGGATGCCGCGCTTGCCCGATTTGCTATCCGTTCTGTGGCTTTACTGATCGTCTGCATCTGGATGTTCGCCAGTTAGCTCAGACATTTTTGAAGTGCCTTTACCCGTCAAAGAGAAATGTTCCATGAAATCAAAGTTAGTTCGTTTGTCTCGCTTCAAAGACCGTCAGGTCATGCGTCTGGGTTCCGGGTTGATTCTGGCCTGGTTGTCCTGCAAACCGACCCTTGCCGATCTTCCTACCGTTGAAGCGCCAGAGTCCAGCGGCGGCACCGGGTTGATGAGCTAGATCAAAGGTTACCCGCAGGACTTCATTGTCTTTGCCTGACTGCTGTTTTGCGCCGTGGCATTCATCAACGTGGCAACTAGTGCTGTGCATACCTTCGTCGAGGTGCGCAATGAGCGCGCCACCTGGACCAAGTTTGGCTCCATCGTTGCAACCGGCGTCGTGTTGCTGGTCGCGACTATCTGGCAGCTAGGTAAGTCTGCCGAAATCATTCTGTAAGAGGATACGCATGCAGACCATCCGTTTCTTACCCGATCGACTGAATGCTGAACCTGTCGTGTTACGCGGTTTCACCACGCCGGAATTGGGGTCGGCGGCATTGATTTGGGAGAGGTGAAATTCGGAATGTTCGGGGAGATAGCGAATCGGGTGGCCTTAAAAAAGCAAAAACCCGCCAGAGGCGGGTTCTTTAAAGATGGTGCCCGAACCCGGAATCGAACCAGGGACACGGGGATTTTCAATCCCCTGCTCTACCGACTGAGCTATTCGGGCAACGGGGCGCATTAAACC
>Ga0308157_10005937_pt1 | contig 14940 bp, 9 predicted proteins | sample PhyBR1_FD_201035 | JGI IMG/M metagenome (GOLD analysis project Ga0308157, IMG submission 201035) | Phyllosphere microbial communities from UC Gill Tract Community Farm, Albany, California, United States - DLSLB.R1 | ecosystem: Host-associated > Plants > Phyllosphere > Unclassified | place: USA...
GGAATTCCATTTATTGATAATAAAATATCTTGAAATTGCTTTGTATTAAATAATGGACGAATAGTTGGTTGAGTCAAACTATAAGTACCTTTTGTTAAAGTCAAATCTCCCCACGCCTCTAAATAATGAGGAACTGGTGCAGCGATTGTAGTTATAGAAGCCGTTTCATCCTCTTTTAAAGACAATGCAACTGAAGTCTTAACTTTTTTCAATCCTTCAACAAATAATTTACTATCAGCTAAAGTATATACAGGATTAACTCCACTCATTATTAAAGTATGTACACTTCCAGCATTCATATCTTTTATTAATTGAGCAACTTTTTCATTAGATCCTTTACGGATTTGTCTAGTTCCAGAAGTATTAAAAGATTCACTTGCCAATACCTGATTGATAGCCAACACTAATAATTGGGCGTTCTTATCCTGAATACCAGAAACCAAAAGACCTTTTGTACCAGCCGCTTTTAATTGTTGAGCTGCTTTAGTAACATCTGCTTTAAAAGCAGCATCTAATGAATTGGCAACTGAAGAACCTGTAATAATATTATAAATAGCTACTAATGCTTGTTTTTGATTAGCAGTTGACATTGCAACACGTTTATCAGCAGCAGCACCAGATAAAGTCATGTTAGACTCTAATTGTATATGCTTAGATATTTTCTTGCTTCCTGTAGGTCCTGAAGGAATTCTACCTTTAGCATAACCTGAATCATATCCTCCACCTTGCCAATCTCCAAGAAAGTCAGCACCAACAGAAACAATTACCGAAGCTTTTGAGAAATCATAATCTACTAAAGCTCTTTCTCCATAAACAGTTTCAAAAGCATCTAAAGCTTCTGACGAAGAAACAGCATCATATATAACATGTTTAGCATTTGGATTTTTAGCGATAAAATCACCAATCAACTTTTCAGTTGATGGACTTGCCAAAGTATTAGTTAAAAAAACTACTTGTCCTCCTTTTGCTTTAGCATCAACAATACTAGATTTTATTTTAGAATCAACCGCTGACCATGAGCTAACTTTAGCTTCAATTTTAGGTTCTTTCAAACGCATATTGTCATATAAAGACAATATAGAAGCATGAACTCTAGCATTAGCAGCAAATTTAGCTCCTTCAATAGTATTGTTATCTATTTTAATTGGACGTCCTTCACGTGTTTTTACCAAAAGGTTTGCAAAATCAAAACCATCAAAAACAGAAGTTGCATAATAATCAGCTACTCCTGGAATGATTTGCTCAGGCTGCAACACATAAGGAATTGACAAATGCACAGGACCCTCGCACGCAGCAAGAGAAGCTGCTGCAGTACTAAAACCAACGTACTTTAAAAAGTCACGACGTGTAGTTGAAGAAGAAGACAAAGCCGCTTCATTTCCTAAAAACTCATCCGTAGGAATCTCTTCAACAAATTCGTTATTTCTAAGCGCCTCAACAATAGAACTATTTCCGTCTAGTTCTTCAACACTTTTCCAGTATTTTTTGTTTGATGACATATTATATATAAATATTAATCTTAATAATTTTTTTTTTGATTTCCTTTAATTCTTAATCACTAAGTGATTACATTAAATTCTTAGTAGTGACATTTACCACACTCTAAACCACCCATTTGTGCAGCTGTAAGTTTATCAACACCATATTTTTTCGAAAGTTCTTCATGTATTTTTTTATAATACTCATTCCCTTCCATTTTTACATCAGTTTTTCTATGGCAATTTACACACCATCCCATTGTTAATGGAGAAAACTGTTTCATGATTTCAAATTCTTGAACTGGACCGTGACAAGTTTGACATTCAATTCCAGCTGTAGTAACGTGTTGAGAGTGGTTGAAATATACAAAATCAGGCAGGTTGTGAATTTTAACCCATTTTACAGGCTCAGTTTTTCCAGTATAAGATTGCGTTGCAGCATCCCAACCCACAGCTTTATAAAGTTTTTGAATTTGCTCATCATAGAAAGCTTTGCTGTATTCAGGAGTAGCCGTAGATTCAGCAACTTCACTAATACTTTTATGACAATTCATACATACATTTAATGATGGAATTCCTGCTGTTTTACTTACACGAGAAGCAGAGTGACAATATTTACAATTGATTTCATTATCTCCAGCGTGAATTCTGTGTGAATAGTGAATTGGCTGAATTGGCTCATAATTCTGATCAACACCCACTTGCATTAAATAACCATAAACCATATAAGCACCAACCAGCAATAAAAATATTGTTGAAACTAAAACTAAAAATTGGTTTTTAACAAATGCTTTCCAAATAGGCAATGAAGGCTCTTTTTTAGCAACTTCAATACCATTAGCTGCGGCAACTTTTCTTAGAACATTATTAACTAATACCAACATTATAATAAGAATTGCCATTACTAATGACAAAGCACCTAAAATAACATTATTAGAAATTCCACCTTCTTGGGCAGCAGTAGTTGCAGCTCCTGTAGCAGGACCACCAGCTGGTGCAGCAGCAGCTTCAGCTTTAGGCTCGGAAGTATACGCAATTATATTATCAATATCTCCTTCTGACAACTGAGGAAATGGTGTCATTGGAATTTTATTATTCTCTTCAAAAACTTTTACAGCAGCAGCATCACCTGATTTAATTAAATCAGCACTATTATGTACCCATTTATAAATCCACGCCATATCATGCTTTTCAGAAACTCCTCTTAAAGCAGGTCCTGTTGATTTAGCATCAAGTTTGTGACATGCAGCACAATTGGCATTAAAAAGCTCTTTACCTTTTGCAGCATCACCTCCAGAACTCGCCGCTGGAGCTGCAGCAGCTGCGTCAGCAGCCGGAGCCGCATCTTGAGCAAATGAAGCTACGGAAATACTCAACATTAATGCTAAGCTTAAAAATAATTTCCTTGAATTCGAATTATGGTTACCCACCTTTTTCATATACTAATATTGATTATCTACTAAAAATTACCCGTTTATCATCTCTAAAACAAAGAAAATCAAACGACCTTTATTTAAAAACTGCGACAAAAATACGACTTAAGAACTATTCTCAAAACCTTAAAATAACCTTAATTATAATTTATATCAAATCTAAATAAGAAACTTAATTTCAAATTAAACGAAAACATTATTTTTGCAAAATAAATAATCAGATTATGAGATTCTTAAGACCAAATTACCTTTTATTACTTGTCGTAGTATTATCTACCATAACCACAAAAATATGTGCTCAAAGTTCAAATTTAACAGTAAATGAAGACCCAAAATTCCAGCAATTATTGTCTGAAAAAAGAAAATCAAATCCTAATTTGACGTATAATGATCGTTATAAAATCCAAATATTCAACGGTGTAAGTGAAGTTGCTAAAAAAACATTGACGGAGTTTAAGCAGGAATACAAAAACTTAGACGGCACGATTATTTTCAACACCCCAAATTATAAAGTTTGGGTGGGGAATTTCAGAACAAGAATGGAAGCAGAGAGACATCTTGTGGATATAAAAAAGAAATATAAAAGTGTCTTTTTGATTAAGCCTAACAAATAGAGATTTTAACCAAGTAAAAAAAATAAAAATCTTAATGATAAAAATCATTTTTCAAATTATTTATTAATTTTTGAATGATAATGATGCCCAAATTGGAAGCAATTTGGGTAATAAATTCATTAAAATCTACCACCGAATTTTCATTTGCACTATCCGAAATTGTACGAATAACTACAAATGGAATTTTGTATTCATAACAGACTTGCGCGACTGCCGCACCTTCCATTTCTACACATAAAACTTGCGGAAGCATCTCCAATAGTTTTTCTTTTTCAATTGAATTCGAAATAAACTGATCCCCACTAGCAATTTGACCAACAACCACCTTTTGATTAAATAATGAGAAAGCTTGGCGTTGATTTAAAGAAAACAATCTCTCCAAGCTATCACTTTTAATTAATTCGTTAATACTGTTAACAACTATACTCAACAAATCTTTAGAAGGATACAAAACAGTTTTTCCTAAAAGTGGAATTTCAAATTGATTCATTATCGGACGAGCATCTAAATCATGTTGCACTAAACTATCAGCAATGACAATATCGCCAACGTTTAAATCTCTACTTATAGCTCCAGCAACACCCGTAAAGATTAATTCGGTGACACCAAACTCGACAATTAGATGTGTAACTGTAGTCGCAGAGGCTACTTTTCCCCAACGTGAAAATACAACAACAACTTCAATATCATTTATTGTTCCAATATAATAGGTACGCATCCCTTTTATAACTTCCCTCCTATTTTTAAGTAAAGAAACAATTCCGTTTATTTCTTCAGGCATTGCGCCTAAAATCCCAATTCGAGTCACTTGCGTTATTATTTAAATCATTAAACGAGAATACAAATATTATCAATAAAAAAAATCCCAACGAATTGGGATTTTTTTAACTTATACAATATTATTATTTCAATTTCTTTTTAATTGCCACTTCATGGTAAGCTTCAATAACATCTCTTTCTTCAATGTCATTATAACCTTTTATTTGGATACCACAATCGTAACCTTTAGACACTTCTTTCACATCATCTTTGAAACGTTTCAAAGCAATCAATTCACCTTCATGAACTACAACACCATCTCTAATGATTCTGATTTTACCATTTCTAGTAATTTTACCATCAGTGACCATACATCCAGCAATTGTACCAACTTTAGAAATTTTAAACAATTCTCTAATTTCAGCTGTACCAAGAACCTCTTCTTTCATTTCCGGAGCTAACATTCCTTCCATCGCATCTTTCAAGTCATCGATAGCAGCATAAATAATAGAGTAGTAACGGATATCGATTTCTTCTTTATCTGCTAACTGTCTTGCATTTCCAGCTGGACGAACGTTGAATCCAATAATAATAGCATCCGAAGCAGAAGCTAACATTACGTCAGATTCTGTAATTGCTCCAACACCTTTGTGAATAATATTGATTTGAATTTCTTCGGTAGATAATTTAGAGAACGAATCAGATAATGCTTCTACAGAACCATCCACGTCTCCTTTAAGGATAATGTTCAGTTCTTTAAATTGACCTAATGCAATTCTACGTCCAATTTCGTCTAATGTAATATGACGTTGCGTACGTACAGATTGTTCACGCATTAATTGAGAACGTTTAGCTGCAATTTGTTTTGCTTCTTTTTCGTCTTCAAAAATATTGAACTTATCACCTGCTGTAGGAGCACCATCAAGACCTAAAACTGAGACTGGAGTCGAAGGGCCGGCAATAGTAACCGTTTTACCTCTTTCATCATGCATCGCCTTAATTTTACCATGATGTTTTCCAGCCAACATATAGTCTCCAATTTTCAGAGTACCATGTTGTACTAATATCGTAGATACATATCCTTTTCCTTTATCCAAGAATGCCTCTACTACAGTACCTTGAGCCGCTTTATTTGGATTTGCTTTTAAATCTAAAATCTCAGCCTCTAACAATACTTTTTCTAATAATTCTTTAACTCCTGTACCTACTTTTGCAGAGATATCATGAGATTGAATCTTTCCACCCCAATCTTCTACTAGTAAATTCATACCTGCTAAACGTTCCTTAATCTTTTCAACGTTAGCATTTGGCTTATCAATTTTGTTGATTGCAAAAATAATTGGAACACCTGCAGCTTGTGCGTGAGAAATAGCCTCTTTTGTTTGTGGCATAATATCATCATCCGCAGCTACAACAATAATAGCAATATCAGTAACTTGAGCTCCACGAGCACGCATTGCGGTAAACGCTTCGTGACCTGGTGTATCAAGGAATGCAATTTTTTGTCCATTATCTAATGTTACTCCATAAGCCCCGATATGTTGCGTGATCCCACCTGATTCACCTGCAATAACATTCTCTTTACGAATATAATCCAATAAAGATGTTTTACCATGATCGACGTGACCCATTACAGTAACGATTGGTGCTCTGGTAACTAAATCTTCTTCTTTATCTTCAACTACTTCGATAGCTTCTTCGATATCAACAGTAATAAACTCAACTTCGTAACCAAATTCATCAGCAACAATTGTCAATGTTTCGGCATCAAGGCGTTGGTTCATGGTAACCATGATACCAAGAGACATACATGTTCCGATTACTTTTGTAATTGGCACATCCATCATAATGGCAATTTCACCTACAGTAACAAACTCTGTAACTTTAATAGTTTTACTTCCTTCGTCTAAAGCTCTTTGCTCATCATCAGATTTTTGACGGTGCGTATCTCTTTTATCTCTTCTGTATTTCGCAGCCTTAGATTTACCTCCTTTACCTTGAAGTTTTTCTAAAGTTTCGCGAATTTGATTTTTAACTTCTTCTTCTGTTGGCTCAACCTTAGCAACAATTGCAGGTCTATTACCTTTTACAAATCCCGGTCTTGCACTTCGGTTAGCATTAAAACCACCGCCTCCACCAGCGTTTGTGTTAGGAGTAATTTTATTTGGATTTGGCGCTCCCGGAACACCAGGTGTCGCAGGAGCCTTAGGCGCTCCAGGTTTAGGAGCAATTCTTTTACGCTTATTTTTATTTGCATTATTAGCACCAGGAGCCCCCGGAGCACCAGGCTTATTAGGCGTAATTTTTGGATCTTCTTTTTTCTTCTTCGGTTTGTTAAACTGAGATAAATCAATTACTTGACCAGTTAAAGTTGCACCAGAAAGTTTTTGATATTGTGTAGTAATCGATTCCTCAACAGGAGCATCACTTATAGAATTATCAGCTTTTTTCTCAACTACTGTTTCTGGTTGTTTTTGAACCTCTTTAGCTTCTTTGAACTTAGGCTTATCGTTAGCTTGGTTTTCCTGAGAAACTGGAGCCTCTTTTATTACTTTTTCTGCTGACGTATCTTTTGTTTCAACTTTATCGGCAGTATCTTTTTTAACTTCATCCTTAATAACAGGAGTCTGTGCTGGAGTTACATCTGCAGGAGTAATTACTTTTTCAGCAACAACCGGATCAGGAGCAGGAGTAGCTTTTTTAGGATTAAGATCAATTTTACCTACTTGAACAGGTCCAGATAATACAGCTCTAGCTTTAATTATTTCCTGTTGTTTCAAACGATCTTCTTCTAATTTACGTTTGTCTTCAATTTCTTTTTCACGCTCTATACGTAAAGCTTCTTTCTCTTTCCTTTTCTCTTCACTAACTTCCTTTGAAGCCTCTTTATTCCCCTTGTCGCCGGCAAACTGACTTTGTAGGATATTAAATTCGTTATCAGAAATTTTTGCGTTCGGATTTGATTCAATAGCAATTCCTTTATCTTTTAGATAATCCACAGCTCTTTCTAACGAAATATTTAATTCCCTTAAAACCTTGTTTATTCTAATAATTCTCTCTTCAGACATAAAATCTTTTTATTTTTACCTTAATCGTTGGTCTACTTTTATTTCACAATAAAAATAGAAATTTATTTTACATGAGGAATTAATAGTCTGTTAACTATCGAACTCTTCATTTAATATTCTTATTACATCTAAAATTGTTTCTTCCTCTAGATCTGTTCTTCTAACTAAGTCTTCTACATCATGTTTCAAAATACTTTTTGCAGTATCTAAACCAATTTTTGCAAATTCTTCAATTACCCATTCTTCGATTTCATCTGAAAACTCAGTTAATTCAACATCATCATCATCAGCTGTAGTACCCGCAACATCTCCTTCACGGATTACATCTAATTCATAACCTGTTAACTGACCTGCCAAACGAATATTGTGACCTCCTCTACCAATTGCTTTAGAAACTTCTTCTAATTTCAAGAACACTTCGGCTCTTTTTGCCTCTTCATTAATTTTGATTGAAGAAACTTTTGCAGGGCTTAATGCTCTTGTAATATACAATTGGATATTGCTTGTGTAATTGATTACGTCAATATTTTCGTTTCCTAATTCACGAACAATTCCGTGAATACGAGATCCTTTCATACCTACGCAAGCTCCAACGGGATCAATACGGTCATCGTAGGAATCAACTGCTACTTTTGCTTTTTCACCTGGAATTCTCACAACGTTTTTAACCATAATTAAACCGTCAAAAACTTCTGGAATCTCTTGCTCAAATAATTTTTCTAAGAACTTATCTGAAGTTCTAGACATAATAATTTGAGGTTTGTTACCTTTTAATTCAACACTTTCAATTATACCTCTTACATTATCTCCTTTACGGAAGAAATCTGAAGGAATTTGTTTTTCTTTTGGCAGAATGATCTCATTTCCATCATCATCCACCAAAATTACAACTCTTGGACGAACATGATGCACTTCAGCAGTATAAATATCACCAATAATATCTTTAAATTGTTTGTAAAGATTAGTATTATCGTGTTCGTGTATTTTTGATATTAAATTTTGTCTTAAAGCCAAAATCGCTCTTCTACCTAAATCTATCAATTTAACTTCTTCTGAAACTTCTTCACCAATTTCGAAATCAGCTTCGATTTTTCTAGCTTCAGTAAGTGTAATTTCTTCATTTTCAAAATCCAAATCCTCGTCAGCAACGATTACTCTTCTTCTCCAAATCTCCATATCTCCTTTATCAGGATTTATGATGATATCAAAATTATCATCTGAACCGTATTTTTTCTTCAATGCATTTCTAAATACATCTTCCAAAATTGCCATAAGCGTTACACGATCAATGAGTTTATCATCTTTAAACTCTGAAAATGAATCGATTAATGCTAAATTTTCCATGCGAATTCTTTAATTAAAATGTTACTGTAACAACTGCTTCTTTAATATCTGTATAAGGAATCTGTAATTCTTTCTGAACTGTCTCTTTTCCCTTACCCACTTTTTTGGCTTCTCTGGCTTTCCATGACAAAATTATAAAAAGATCATTAGCTTCAACTAATTCTGCTTCAATATTTTCATCTTTGGTTTTAACAATTAACGTCCTGCCAATATTTTTTTTGTACTGTCTTACCAACTTTAACGGAGAACCAACCCCAACTGATGCAACTTCCAAAGAGAAATCTTGTTCTTCTCTATCTAAGTTCCCCTCAACTGCACGACTTATATCAATACAATCCTGCAAAACCACACCATTGTCTCCATCAATACCAATAATAATTTTAAAACTATCCGTTATCGTCAAGTCAATTAAAAAAATAGATGGTTTTTCCTGAAGAGCCTCTTCTACTACCTGCTTTACTTTTTCTTTAAATGTCATATCTTTATAAAAAGAGGGGACAAATGTCCCCTCATTATTTAAACTTTACTAAATAACGGCACAAATATAGTGTTTTTTTATAAACCAAAAAAAATTGATTCTCATTAAAAAAAAATTATATCTTTAAATCACAATTAAAAACAATTTTATAGATAAAAAACAAACCCAAACTACAATGAAAAAAATTCTTATTCCTACTGATTTTTCTAAATACGCTGATGAAGCAATAGAAGTTGGTGCACAAATTGCAAAAAAAAACAATAGTGAGATCATCTTGATTCACATGTTGGAATTGCCTACTCACATGAATGATGCTATTTCCGAAGAAAAAAGTATTCCAGAAGTTATGTTATTTAAACGCAAAGCTGACGAAACTTTAAAAAACATCAAAAACCGTCCTTATTTATCAGAAATTAAAGTAACAGAAGTTATTCGACTTGATGGAGCTACTAACGGAATCAATAATTACATTAAACAAAACGCTGATATTGATCTAATCGTTATGGGATCTCACGGCGCTTCTGGCATCAATGAAATTTTCATTGGTTCTAATACTGAAAAAGTAGTAAGACGTTCTGAAGTACCGGTTTTGGTTATTAAAAACAGAGTTACCAATTTTGATGTTAAGAAAATTATTTTTGCTTCTGATTTTTCACAAGAAATCAAAGCTCCATTTAAGAAAGTAATACAATTCACTAAAATGTTTGGAGCAAAATTGAATTTAGTAATGATTTGCACTCCAAATAGCTTCAAAAGTACTTCAGCCGCGCGCAATATCGTTAATGAATTTGTTTCTGAATTTGATATGCCGGAATATACATTTGAAACTTATAACGAAAACAATATCGAGAAAGGCATCATTAATTATTCAGAAGAAAACAATGGAGACGTTATTGCATTTTGTACTCATGGAAGAACAGCACTAAATCATTTTTTCAGCGGAAGTATTTCTGAAGATTTGGTAAATCACGCTTCTAAACCGGTGTTGACTTTTAAAATATAAGTTTAGAAATAGTCAAGCATTTAATCTTGACTATACTGCATAAAAAAAGCCTCTCGATTGAGAGGCTTTTTTCGTTGGTCTACTAGGACTCGAACCTAGAAAGACTGCACCAAAAACAGTTGTGTTACCATTACACCATAGACCAGCTTTATTGCTTTTGCGAGTGCAAATTTAGAACAAATTCCTAGTTGTGCAAACTTTTTTTAGCTTTTTCTTTAAAAAAAATTAAAAAAATTGACTTTTAAAATCCTTCTTCACATTAAACAATTGATAAACAAAGCCTTTAGTGCTTTAATTATTTTCCATAAAATTATAACAATGCCACTAAACTTTAAAAAAAAAAACATTTTCTTTGTATCACTTTTTAAAACACGTACAAAAAAACAGAAGACACGTATATGACATCATTCAATTTCAACAAATGGAATACCATTACAGGTTGGTTTGCCTTTACAATAGCCTTAATAACTTATACCCTTACTGTTGAACCGACGATGAGTTTTTGGGATTGCGGAGAATATATAGCTACCGCAGCAAAACTTGAAGTTGGTCACCCGCCGGGAGCTCCTTTATTCCAAATGATTGGCGCTTTCTTTGCCATGTTTGCTTTAGATAAAGAACATATTGCTTTAATGGTAAACATGACTTCAGTATTTTCAAGTGCTTTTACTATATTATTTATGTTTTGGTCATCAACTATGATCTTAAAAAAAGTAATAAGCCAGTATTCTGAAATCAACAGCAATAGTTCCATTGTTATACTTGGAAGTTCATTAGTAGGTGCGCTTGCTTATACTTTTTCGGATAGTTTTTGGTTTAATGCAGTTGAAGCCGAGGTTTATGCAATGGCTAGTTTTTTAATTTCTCTCCTTTTATGGCTAGGTTTACGGTGGGAGCAAGACATGGATACGCCAAGAGGCCACAAATGGTTATTACTAATTTCACTTGTGGTGGGATTATCTTTTGGAGTACACTTTATGGCAATATTAACCATTCCTGCGATAGGATTTCTATATTTTTTCAAACATTATAAAGTTGTAACGGTCAAAAACTTCATAATTGGCAATATTGTTGTTGTATCTGTTTTACTTTTTATATTTAAATTATTATTACCATTAACCATGGCATTCTTTGGTAAAACCGAAGTGTTTATGGTTAACTCAATGGGATTGCCTTTTAACTCTGGAACCATCTTTGTAGCATTGCTTTTGATAGCTTTTTTCTATTTTGGACTGAATTACACTCGCAAAAAAGGTTTTGTACATTATAATACTCTTATACTTTGCATTCTCTTTATTCTTATTGGGTTTTCTACTTGGTTAATGTTACCAATTCGCGCCAACTCAGATACTGTTATTAATGAAAACAGACCATCAGATGCTGCCGAAGTTTTAGCTTATTACAATCGTGAACAATATGGAGTTAACCCATTATTTTACGGCCCTCAATACACAGAAGCTTTTTCAGGCTTAGACCCAAATACTCCTTACTTAGACAAAGCTCCCAACTACGAAAGAGATTATAAAACTGGTAAATATGTAATTGTAAATAATTATAAAAATGCCGAACAAAATAGTGATGATGCCCAAAAAACCATTTTACCAAGAATGTGGAGTACTGAGCACATTGAAAACTATATCAACTTTACTCACCCGCCAACATTTAAAATAAATCCAAACCATGACTATGATGAGGATTTAGTAAAATATGGATTGGACCCAAGTAAATTAAGCGAGGAAGACTATAACAAAGCGATCGCTCAATTAAGAAACGAAACTGAAAAAACTATATCTGAATTCAGACAAGCTTATGCTCAAAAACAAATTGACAATGAGGGTTATGTTGCTTTCTTAAAGCATTATCAAGATTATCTCATAATCGAAAAACCGACAACTGCTGACAATTTTAGCTTTATGTTTGAATACCAGTTTGGGTACATGTACTGGAGATATTTGATGTGGAATTTTGTTGGAAGACAAAATGACGAACAAGGAAGATACGATTATCAAGACGGAAACTGGATAAGTGGCATTCCATTTATTGATAATTTACACGTAAACTCGCAGGACAATTTACCTGCTGACGTCTTAAACAATAAAGGCCGAAATGTATATTTCTTTTTACCATTTATCCTTGGATTAATCGGAATTATGTATCATGCGAGCAAAGACAGAAAAAGCTTTTATGTACTATTAGCGCTTTTCCTTTTTATGGGAATTGCACTTAAAATTTACTTAAACGAAAGACCTTTTGAACCACGAGAAAGAGATTATGCTCTGGTAGGATCTTTTTATGTATTTGCTATTTGGATTGGTTTTGGTGTGTATTCATTATACGAGAGCTTCCAAAAATACCTAAGTCCAAAAATTGCAGGTCCAGTATTTATAGGAGCATCTTTATTAGCTGCACCGGTATTAATGGCTTACCAAAACTGGGATGATCATGATCGTTCTGGCAAATATACTGCAACAGCAATGGCTAAAGCTTACTTGCAATCCTGTGATCCTAATGCTATTTTATTTACCATTGGAGATAATGACACTTTCCCGCTTTGGTATGCACAAGAAATAGAAGGAATCCGAACTGATATCAAAATTGTCAATACCAGCTTGTTCATGACCGATTGGTACATCGATCAAATGAAGAGAAAAGCATACGAATCAAATGCTTTACCGATTTCATTTACACATGATGAGTATGTAGGTGACAAACTTGATTATGTTGCTCATAATCAAAAAACAGAAAGCCGTTGGGATTTAAAAGACTTTATAAAATTCATAAAAGATCCAAGGTCGACGGTAGAAATGCAAAATGGACAAACTATTCATTACTACCCAACTAACAAAATCAGAATTCCTATTGACAAAGCCAATATTATAAAAAACAAAGTTGTCAATCCAAAATTATACGACTCTATTGTTCCTTATATTGATATTGATATTAAAGGAAGTGCGATCTACAAAAACAGATTAATGATGCTTGATCTTGTTAATAACAATAATTGGAAAAGACCTGTTTATTTTAGTGGTGGCGCATTTGACAATGAAGATTATTTATGGATGAAAGATTATCTTCAATTAGAAGGTATGGTTTATAAATTAGTTCCAATAAAAACCGCATTGGATAAAGATTCTGGTCAAATGGATATGGGACGAATTGATTCTGACAATATGTACGCTAAAGTAATGGCTTGGGATTGGGGCAATAGCGATAGTAACAAAATTTACCATGATCCTGAAACGAGAAGAGAAAGCCTTACTTACAGAATGAATTTGGCTAGATTAATGAATCAACTTATTGCTGAAGGTAAGATTGACAAAGCCAAAAAAATCATTGAATTAGCAATGACAAAAATGCCTTTAGACAAATTTGGCTATTATTCATTAGTTGAACCATTCGCAAAAGGATATTATGATGTTGGCGAAAAAGCAAAAGCACGTGATTTATTGGAAAAATTAATAGCGAAGTATAGAGATAATCTAAATTATTACGCCAAATTAATCCCTTCTGAGCAATCGAATGTAAGTATAGAAATCATAACAGATCTTGAAAGATACAGAAGCCTATTAACGGTAATGCAAGAAAGTAACGATCTGGAATATTACAATTCAAGCAAGAAAACGTTCAATACTTATATTGAGATCTTTGCCAGATTTGGACGCAAAAAAGAATAACTTTCAGTTAACAAAAAAGAAATTAAAATGCAGTGTAACTTAAAAAATACACTGCATTTTTTTATTTAAAATAGTATAAAACCGTTTTCTTTCATAAATTTAATGACGTAAAATAAGAAGAAATCACACAACGATAAGCCTATTTTTTTATAATTTATAATTGGTAAAACTCAAACGACCAGATTAATTGTAATATTGAAACATGAAACTCTATTGGATTAAAACAAATACTTTTATAAAAAAAATATTCTCCAATTATGTTTGGGACATTCCAAACAAAGAGAATAAAATCTATATCACTTTTGATGATGGTCCAACTCCAGATATTACAGAATGGGTTTTGGAAGAATTAAAAAAACATGATGCAAAAGCTACCTTTTTTTGTATTGGGAAAAATATCAATAGCCATGCGGATATATTCCAAAAAGTAATCGCTGATGGTCATGCAATAGGAAATCACACATTCAATCATTTGAATGGATGGAAAACAAATACAAATGATTATATAGAAAACATTACATCTTGTCAATCTCGAATCAACAATTACTGTCCTACTATTTTATTCCGCCCGCCTTATGGCAAAATAAGCAAATCGCAATCTAAAGAATTGCAGAATCTAGGATATAAAATAATTATGTGGGATGTTCTAAGCGCGGATTTCGACCAGTCTATAACAGCTGAGAAATGTTTACAAAATATACTCCAAAATGTGGTTTCGGGAAGTATAATCGTTTTTCACGACAGTGTGAAAGCGTACAAGAATCTAAAATATGTTCTACCACTATCATTACAAACTTTAAAAGACAGAGGATTTAAATTTGAAATAATTCAATAAAACTTCTCAATTATATTTGTTCTTGCACAAGTCCAATTAAGGTATTGGCATCTAATTCTCCAGATTGTCTCCAGATCATCATGCCTTCTTTATAAATCATTAAAGTAGGTAATCCTTTAATACGTAAAGCATTTGCTAACTCTTGATTTTTATCTACATCTATCATGATTACTTTGACTCTGTCTCCAAGTGCAGCCGCTACATCTTTTATAACAGGATGCATAGACACTGAAGATTCGTTCCAATCGGTATAA
>Ga0308157_10005940_pt1 | contig 14935 bp, 17 predicted proteins | sample PhyBR1_FD_201035 | JGI IMG/M metagenome (GOLD analysis project Ga0308157, IMG submission 201035) | Phyllosphere microbial communities from UC Gill Tract Community Farm, Albany, California, United States - DLSLB.R1 | ecosystem: Host-associated > Plants > Phyllosphere > Unclassified | place: USA...
AATTCACGGATTACTGGAATGTCGGCAAATGCTGAAGAGGTTCGACGGATGATCGTCGCAGGATTAGGGATAGGAGCGCTGCCTCTTCACGTTGCTCAACCCGATGTTGATGGAAACCTTCTCTGGCGGCTGCCACCATATGAAAGTCCCCCAGCAATTGACATTTATGTGGTTCATAATCCCGACACGACTCTTAATCGCGCAGAACAAAAATTTCTGTCCGCGTTGCATCAACGGATTAGTGAAGTTCCCCTCGGTCAGAGAGATTATAAATAACTGCCTTGCGTTACTTTTGCGTGAGGGTGCGCTAAGTGTTTAAAACACAAAAATTCAATTGTATTGAAATCCCAAATGCAGAGCGAAAAGACTGTGGTTCCGCGCCAACCACATCAATTCGATACAACCAGTCTGATGACTAGGTGAATCTTCCATACTAATAACGTCGTTAGGTCGCATTTGCTTCGAGAGCGCATTATCGACACACGCGAGTAATGCGTCACGGTCCAACACGCACGCCCCCTCAGCGGTTCTCTCAATCATCTTCCGTGACTCCGGACTGGCACTCAACAATGAGACGGCACTATGTATTTAACTTATCCAATCTTTCAATTCTACTTCAGCTCGCTCCAGAGCGCTATAATTTAGGAGCTTGCGCAGAAGGGCAACGGTCACGGCACGCGAGCGCAGGTTGAAACTGCCTTCGCTTGGTTCACCTTTTTCTTGGTAGACGCCCAGCTTTTCATAAAGTTGCTGTAATCTGTTCTGAACACTTCTAAGCGACAGGTTGCGTCGGCGTGCAATTACGCGGTCCGTCAACCCAAGAGCAATATCAATCAGAATTTCATATTCGCTTTCGCTGAAACCGTTAGCATGGCCAAGGCTCTTTTGCTGCAAGCCGCGCACTTCGCGATCAATGACGCATTGCGCTTCGACAAAAATACTGCGCAATGCCAGCCGCAACTTATCATCGGAAGCCGATTTAAGTACATAGCCATAGGCTGCTCCTTCCGGCACGATGCGCGAAACACCACGCACATAGGCTTCATCGGCATAATTCGACCAGAACAAGATGCGCGTTTCAGGATTTTCCTTCCAGATGGTGCGCGCAGCTTCAATACCATTGCGCCCGCTCATTTGCAGATCCATCACAATATGCGCGGCGCGATGCATACGCGCCAGCTTCTCTCCCGCTGAACCATTTTCCGCTTCCAGGACATCGCTGCATTCTGGCAATGCAGCACGAATTGCTTCAACCAGATAGGTGCGATGCAACGGATCATCTTCCACGATCAAAACCTGCATCTTACCCTCCATTGCACTCACATATTTCGGGCGGCAGATGGACCGTCACGCTCGTGCCACTGCCTTCCGTATTTTTTCTGATAACAAAACTCGCGGATATGAGACGTGACCTTGTGCGCATATTATCAATGCCATGTCCGATGCGTTGCGCCTGACGATCCATACCAATACCGTCATCAATGACTTCGACCAGCAGACGCCCACCTTTGTCCCTGAGCCGGACCCGGATTTCTCCGGCAAGTGCATGACGGATTGCATTGTTGATAGCTTCCTGCACAATACGGAAAAGCGAGGTCGCGACCGTATCTTCAAGCCTATCGGTCATTCCGTCGCTCTGGTCCTCCAGAAACCATTCAATCGCAGCGCCGCTTTCGCGGATCGAACGGTCAAGATGGTTTTCCGTAGCCTGCGCGAAGCCGAAAAGCTGAAGCACGGAAGGTTTCGCCTCTTCGATGATCTGACGTAAATCTTGCATACAATGCTGCAAGCCACGAAAGAGGGGTTCAAGCTGTTCGCCCGAAAGATCTGGTACGCGCGTCAGCCGCTCCACATGACGCGCAAGACGTGTAAGATCAGCGAGCGTCTGATCATGCAAGTCCATACCAATGCGATGGCGTTCCGTCTCCAGCGCCTCGGTGAGTTTCAGTGCACCAAAGCGCAAACCTTCTTCACGCGCACGCGCTTCCGTCTCGACAATCGCCGAGCGCTTGGCTTGTTCTGCCGCACGGATTGCAAAGAAATAAGGTGCCAGAAGATCGGCAATTGATTGAGCTTTTTCCACGTCGCGCATCGAATAGCTGCTTGTTTGCAGGCTTGAACAACTCAGTGCGCCAATAATGTCGCCCTGTGCTTTCAGTGGCACATGCAACCGGCCTTTAAGATCATGCTCGATGATTGGCGTCGAAAACGCGCCGTCAAAATGAAACCGCGGGTCGGTCCGCGCATCATCGGTGAGCAGATATTCAGCTTCACCCGACAAAACCGTACGGATAGGACTTCCAGACAGAAGAGCCGGCGGGTTTCGGCTCCATGCTGTCTCAATTCCGCTTTCATAGGCGATGTGAAACTTGCCATCGACCATCTTGATACAAACATCGAGATGGTCATAAGGCAGAATGTGATTAATCTCGGCAGCAACAGCCTGAATGATGGAATCAAAATCAAGCTGGCCAGCCAGCAATCTGGTGATATTCAGATAATGGTCCAGCAGGCGCGCAGGCGCTAATTCCAGCAAGCGACTCTCCTCCTCAAGACAGATTGCTAAGTCTAATAATACGCCGCTTCTCCACCGGCGTGTCTTGCGGGATCCCGCAATTTTGCTGCGTTAAATCGCATGTCGATTGCTTTGATCAGCCTTCACAGCGCAGCGCATTTATTTCATTCTCGCTTGACCAGAAAATTGTCCGCAACACAACACAAAAATGTCTTGGGCGGGCTGGTGTCGTTGAGGAGCGACGGTACGGGAGGTTTCGTGCCACATTCAGATTCAGACAAACCGACGCGTTTTGCTGCGCTGCGGACAAATATTTTCAACTGGGAGGAATGGAAATGAAGCTTGGGAAAATTCTTTTGGCGTCTGCCGCGCTTGCTGCACTGATGGCAAGCGGAAGTGCATTTGCTGACACATCGTTGAAAAAGATTGCTTTCTCCAACAATTATGCCGGCAACTCATGGCGTCAGGCGATGTTGCAGAGTTGGGACAAGGTGACCAAGGAAGCCGTAAGCGCAGGCGCAGTTTCTGCAGCCGATGCTTTCACCACCGCTGAAAATCAGGCCACCGAGCAGGCAGCGCAAATCCAGAATATGATTTTACAGGGCTATGATGCGATTGTCGTTAACGCTGCTTCACCAACAGCATTGAATGGCGCAATCAAGGAAGCCTGTGATGCGGGTATTACCGTTGTTTCGTTCGATGGTATCGTGACCGAGCCTTGCGCGTGGCGCATTGCGGTTGACTTCAAAGCCATGGGCGAAGGTCAGGTTGAATATCTCGCAAAGCGTCTGCCAGAAGGCGGCAATCTACTCGAAATTCGCGGCCTTGCAGGTGTGTCGGTCGATGATCAAATCCATGCAGGCATCGAAGAAGGCGTCAAGAAACATCCAAACTTCAAGATCGTCGGTTCGGTCCATGGGGACTGGGCAGCTGACGTTGCACAGCGTGCAGTCGCAGGCATTCTGCCAAGCCTGCCGAAGATCGACGCCGTGGTAACCCAGGGTGGTGACGGTTATGGTGCTTCACAGGCATTTGCCGCTGCAAAGCGCGAAACTCCGATCATCATCATGGGCAACCGTGAAGACGAACTGCAGTGGTGGAAGCAGCAGAAAGACGCCAACGGTTACGAAACAATGTCGGTTTCGATCGCGCCGGGCGTTTCCACACTCGCTTTCTGGGTCGCTCAGCAGATTCTGGATGGTAAGGACGTGAAAAAGGATCTCGTCGTTCCATTCCTGAGTGTTAGCCAAGACACGCTCGACGAGGAACTTGGTAACACCCAGAAGGGTGGCGTTGCGAATGTCGAATATTCGCTTGAAGACGCGCAGAAGGTCATCGCGGAAGCGAAGTAACCTTTCTCCTAGGGGGTGGACATTTCCTGTGTCCGCCCCTCCCTTATCTCCAATACAGTTCGGATGTATGTCTCATTCAATCGACAACGGCGAGGTCGTCGCCGCACGCAATATTTGCGTGCAGTTTGGTGCTGTTAAGGCACTGGATGGCGCTGAACTCGTGATCCATCAAGGTGAATGTGTCGGACTTGTCGGCCACAATGGCGCAGGCAAATCCACCATCGTCAACGTCATCAATGGTGGTCTCAGCCCGCATGAAGGCAGCCTCTCCTATCATGGCGAAGAGGGCCATGGCGTGGTGACGGCGCGTAAGCACGGCATCCGCTGCGTGTTTCAGGAGCTGTCGCTTTTCGCCAATCTGACAATTGCCGAAAATGTGCGCATTATGCAGCGCGACCTTACGGGCGCGAACTGGCGCGGTAAGGCTGTTGATCTCATTGCAAAAAAGCTCAGCGAGATTTTTCCCGGTCACAAGATTGATTGCTCTGCAACAGTCGATGAACTAGCTATCGCCGAACGGCAGATGGTGGAAATCGCCATCAATTTTACCGCCCCCAGCACCGCACCGAAGCTTGTTATTCTTGACGAACCCACGTCATCGCTTGATGCAGGCATTGCTGCACAGCTGATGGCCTATGTCCGTCGCTTTGTCGGCACAGGTGGTTCGGTGATCCTCATTTCGCATATGCTTGGCGAAATCCTCTCAACATCAGACCGTATTGTCGTGATGAAAGACGGCAAGGTTGTCGCCAATCGCGCCGCAAGTGAATTTACCAATCGTAGCCTTGTCACAGCTATGGGCAGCGTCGAACGTGAAAAAGCGACGCGCAGCGTGGCAAAAGCCGACACGACGGGCCCAGCTGTTCTCTCTACAAAAAAGCGCCCCCTTGACAGCAAGCCGTTTCAAGCTTTCAAGGGCGAAGTTATCGGCCTAGCTGGGCTTGCCGGTCATGGTCAGACGAAAATGCTGCTTGATCTTTATTATGCACGTCGGCCGAACTGGTTGCTTGCGCGCAATTGCGAAATCGCCTTCGTGGCCGGTGATCGCAGCCTTAATGGCACGTTTCCGCTCTGGAGCATCCTGCACAATCTCACAATTGGTTCGCTTGATCGCCTCTCATCGCTGAAGCTTGTCGATCAATCGCGCGAGAATCAGATTGGCGGGCAGTGGAAAGACAAGATCCAGATCCGCACACCGGATATGGGCAATCGCATCCTTTCGCTTTCCGGCGGCAATCAGCAGAAAGTTCTTTTTGCCCGTGCGCTTGCCACCACTGCCAACGCCATTTTGATGGACGATCCCATGCGCGGCGTGGATGTAGGCACCAAGCAAGAAGTCTATGAAATCCTGCGCCATGAAGCTGAAAATGGCCGAACCTTTGTCTGGTATTCCACCGAAATGGACGAGATCGAACTATGTGATCGTGTCTATGTCTTCCGTGAGGGTGCAATCGTGACAGAATTGGTCGGCGACGAAATCACGGAAAAGAACGTGCTTGCTGCATCCTTTGAGGGAGGACACGAATAATGCGTCTCTCCGCTTCATCTCTACGCCTGCTTACGCCGGTTTTCTCGCTCGTGTTACTGCTGGGCGCTGTTTTCTACATGCAGCCGCGTGCCATGAGCTATACCGGCCTCAATCTTCTGTTTAATCTAGCCGTGCCGATTGCCCTCGCAACCATTGCGCAGATGCTCATCATGGCGGTCAACGATCTCGACCTTTCGATGGGAACCTTTGTAAGCTTCGTGGTCTGTGTGGCCGCGACCTATCTCAATACCGATCCAATCATCGGCGTTCTGATCTTGGGTGCTGCAATCGCGACTTATGCTGCACTGGGTGCTATTATTCACCTGCGCAATTTGCCATCTATTGTGGTCACACTCGGTATGAGTTTTGTCTGGGGTGGATTGGCCGTGTTGTTGCTACCATCGCCCGGTGGTCAGGCACCTGACTGGGCGCGTTGGATCATGACAACGAAGCCCCCATTTGTGCCGATGGCTATTGTCGCAAGCATTCTCATTGCCGTCGTGACCCATTTCATCGTCATGCGTACAACATTTGGTGTGCTGATGCGTGGCGCAGGCGGCAATGGCCGTTCCATCGAACGTGCAGGCTGGTCTGTCACCACAATCCGTGCCGGAACCTATGCGCTTGCAGCTTTCTTTGCAGTGCTTGCAGGTATCGCGCTTGTCGGTCTCACCACCTCGGCAGATGCAAATATTGCGCTGCGCTATACGCTGCTCTCCATTGCCGGTGTCATTCTTGGTGGTGGTGAATTTGTTGGCGGGCGCATTTCGCCTATTGGTGCTGTCATAGGCGCGCTGACGCTTACACTTGCAGGTTCATTCCTCTCCTTTATGCGTATCTCACCTGATTGGCAGATCGGTGCGCAGGGCGGAATCCTCATTCTGGTGCTGGCACTCCGCCTCTTCCTCAACCGTCTCGACCGCAAGGGGAAAAAGCAATGAGCGCTGTCTCCGTTCTCACAAGCCGGCCATGGATCTGGTCGTTTATCGCCACTATTGCGGTCTGGATCATCACCGTAGCATTTACCGGTGGCGCGGGTGCCGCAGGGCTTTCTCATGCGGCCTTCACCTTCGCATCGTTCTCGGTGATTGTCGGCCTCGGGCAGATGTTCGTCATCACGCTCGGACCCGGTAATATTGATCTCTCGGTTCCGGCTACCATGACGCTTGCTGCAACATTGGCTTTAAAACTGATGGACACGCAGGACGGGATGGTGCTGGTAGGCCTCGCTGTTGCACTCCTGATCGGCCTTGGTATCGGCATTTGCAATTATGCACTGATCAAGCTGCTGCGTATCCCGCCAATTATCGCGACCCTTTCGATGAGCTTCCTGATCCAATCTACGGCTATCTGGAGCAATCGTGGTCTGCGCGTAAAGCCACCAGAAGTTCTGGCACAGTTCACCACCTCGTCTGTCTTTGGCGTTCCCAATGTGGCAATCGTCGCGCTGCTCCTCTCGGTCTTAGGCTGGGTGCTTCTCAAGAAGAGCATTTATGGTCGCTGGATTTCAGCAATCGGACAGAACCCGTTTGCCGCGCGCATGGCAGGCATTCCGGTTGATGGAACACGCTTCGTCACCTATCTGCTCTGTGCGGTTCTGGCTTCGCTCTGTGGCTTCCTGCTTGCCTGCTTCTCGGGCGGCGCAGCGCTCAACATGGGTACAGAATATCTTCTGATGTCTATTGCAGTCGTCATAATTGGCGGGACGGCGGTTGCAGGCGGCGATTCCAATATCCCCGGCATCTGGGGTGCGGCACTCTTCATGTTCCTCATCGTATCGATGCTTAACACCTATGGTTTTGGCGCCGGTGTTCGTCTGGTCTTGACAGGGCTAACCATCATTGCGGTGATTTTCTTGGCGAGCAGCCGCAGGCCACAGCGTTAAAAAGGCATTCCCGGAGTAATTTCTTTGTCTCAGAATAATTCAATTTATGAAGTCCACGACGAACGCTTTAAACATCTGATCATATCAAGCGCCGATCTCGATGAACTTTACAGCGATTGTCGCTGGGCCGAAGGTCCGGTCTGGTTTGGTGATCTGAATTGCCTCCTATGGAGCGACATTCCCAACCAACGTATTTTGCGCTGGGTGCCGGATGGAGGCGTATCGATTTTCCGTCAACCTTCGAATTTTGCCAATGGCAATACGCGCGATCGTGAGGGAAGGCTTGTTTCCTGTGAACATGGCGGACGCCGTGTCACTCGTACTGAATTGGATGGTAGCATCACAGTGCTTGCCGACAGCTATCAGGGCAAAAAACTCAACGCACCCAATGACGTTATCGTGCACTCGGACGGTTCCGTCTGGTTCACCGATCCGACATACGGGATCATGGGTGATTATGAAGGCTACAAAGCAGAGCCTGAACAGCCGACCCGCAATGTCTATCGTCTTGATACGAAAAGCGGCGAACTGACGGCGGTGATAACCGACTTCCGTCAGCCGAACGGCTTAGCCTTTTCACCGGATGAAACAAGGCTTTTTGTGGCCGACAGCGCCTTTAGCCACGATGAAAAAGCACCGCGCCATATCCGTGTTTTTGACCTGATCGACGGCGGCAATCGCTTGACCGGCGGTAAGATTTTTTGCACGATTGATAATGGCCTGCCGGACGGCTTCCGTTTTGATACAGACGGCAATCTCTGGACGAGCGCGGGCGATGGTGTGCATTGCTTTTCACCGGAAGGAAAACTTCTGGGCAAAATTAAAACGCCGCAAACCGTCGCCAATGTCACGTTTGGCGGCGTGCGTAGAAATCGACTTTTCATCACAGCGACCAAATCGCTGTATGCGATCTATCTCACCGCATCAGGCATATGAAAACAAACCTGTCCGACATCAGCGCCTTTGAGACAAACCAGAGTTAATTGAGAAGAGAGGAATTTCGGTTCATCGTAGCTTTATCAAAGGAAGTGTAGATGAGACAGAAAACGGTACCTCAGACATCGTCGGCCGAGAAGACGATCAAAGACATCCGGCGTGCCACACGTAAACATTATTCGGCAGAGGATAAAATCCGTATTGTGTTGGAAGGCCTGCGTGGCGAGGACAGCATTGCCGCGATTTGTCGCCGTGAGGGGATCGCCGAGAGCCTTTATTATAGCTGGTCGAAGGAATTTCTCGAAGCGGGCAAGAGGCGGCTTGCCGGCGACACCGCTCGCTCTGCGACCAGTGACGAGGTCAAGGCACTGCGTCGTGAAAGCCGTGACCTGAAGGAGGCACTGGCCGACGTCACGCTGGAAAACCGCTTGCTTAAAAAAAGCATGATTGGGGTTGGGGGCGGCGACGAATGAGATATCCCGCCACCGAAAAGCTTGAGATCATCCGGCTTGTGGAGCAGTCGTATTTGCCAGCCAGTCAGACGCTGGAAAAGCTGGGCATTCCAAGGCCGACCTTCTATCGATGGTATGATCGCTTCCAAACCCACGGCGTCGAAGGGCTGGAAGACCGGACGTGCGCGCCGTCACGGGTATGGAATTGTATCCCCGACGATATCCGGGATAGCATTATCACACTGGCGCTCGATCATGCCGATCTGTCACCGCGTGAACTGGCGGTGAAGTTCACTGATACGGAAAGTTATTTTGTGTCAGAGGCCTCGGTCTACCGCTTACTCAAGGCTCACGACCTGATCACGTCACCAGCCTATATTGTCATCAAGGCCAATGACGAGTTCAGGGACAAGACCACGCGGCCAAACGAGATGTGGCAGACCGATTTCACCTATCTGAAAGTCGTCGGCTGGGGCTGGTTTTATTTGTCGACCATCCTTGACGACTTCTCGCGATACATCATCGCCTGGAAACTGTGCACCAGCATGAAAGTCGAGGATGTCACGGATACACTCGACCTGGCACTGGCAGCTTCAGGCTGCGATAAAGTCAAGGTCGAGCACCGGCCACGCCTGCTGTCGGACAACGGTTCGTGTTACGTCGCTTCCGACCTTGGTGACTGGCTGGACAAATACAAAATCAGCCAAGTCCATGGCGCTCCCGGTCATCCGCAAACGCAGGGCAAGATCGAACGCTGGCACCAGAAGCTCAAGAACCGCATCCTGCTCGAAAACTACTTCTTCAAGGAGGACCTCGAAGCCCAGATCGCTGCTTTCGTCGAAAATTACAATCATCGCAGATACCACGAAAGCCTCGACAATCTCACCCCGGCTGACGTCTACTGCGGACGTGGCCAGAACATTCTACTCGAACGCGACAGGATTAAACGACATACCATCAAAAAACGCCGCTTGAACCACCAAACCAAAGCAGCTTAAACCAACCTGTAAACCGAGCCAGAAACTCAAATCTTCAAAAGCTCAAATAGTCTCAAATCATTCGACGACGGACACGCCATTGCGAAGCGGGTCTGGGCATATTGGACTGGGCTGGAACGGAAGACGGTCTGGAGCCAGACATCTTGATGGCTTGCGCGGGGGATGTCCCGACAATGGAAACCCTTGCTGCTGTTGATCTTCTACGCCAGTCACTGCCACATCTGCGAATCCGCGTCATCAATGTCGTGGACTTGATGGTTTTACAGTCACCGCAGCATCACCCGCACGGTGTTAGTGATGAACATTTTGATCAGATTTTCACAACCCACCGCCCCGTCATCTTCGCTTATCACGGCTATCCTTATCTCATTCACAGGCTCATTTATAAGCGCGTCAACCACCCTAACTTCCACGTGCGAGGCTTCATCGAACAGGGAACAACAACAACGGCTTTCGATATGGCGGTTCTCAATGAACTCGACCGCTATCATCTCGCAATTGCGGCTCTAAGACGTCTGCCACTCAATAACGAGATTGCGCTGCCCCTGATTGCCAAATTCGAAGAAAAACTAACACTGCATAAGAAATATGTATGCGAGCATGGCGAGGACATGCCGGAAATTAGGGATTGGAAATGGCCTTACACAAGACGAGCCTTCTAAAATGGACCCAAACTACTTCTCTCTTTTGCGGAGACTAATGATGCTAAACTCGGGTGCTTGAGGCCCGAGCGCCGATCGACCGCAGATTATGGCGTATATGCCGCGGGAATAAAAATCTCCTTTTGCTGCGGTTTATTACAGAGCTTGGAAGACTTACGCTGACGAAACAAGTCAATGCTTCTCTTTCGACAAAAACAGCTGTTCTATTGATCCTTTGACAAGCAGTACTTAAGTTGCCGCAAAAAAACGTGGCAGGAAACGCTCAACTCCGCGGTTTTAAAATTTTGTCATGTATGATCATGCCGATCAACATTGAAACGACGAACAAAATGCTTTGCGGCAGCCCGAGTGACAATGACGCAATCGCGGGGCCCGGACAGAACCCGCCGATACCCCAGCCCAGACCAAACAGCGCGGAACCTAGGATCAGTGGTGTATCAATTCGGCGGTTGGTCGGCATAAGAAAGTTCTCTGCAAAAACAGGACGCGGCATCCGTTTTACTATCTGGACACCCAAAAACGCGACCATGACGGCACCGCCCAGAACAAAAGCAAGGCGTGGATCCCATGCGCCAAAAATATCTAGAAAGCCTTGGACGTTGACCGGATTCAGCATTCCGGACAAAGACAGGCCGAAGCCAAAAATGGCACCCGCGGCAAGGGCAATACAGAACTCAGAGATTTTCGGATTCATACGCCCAGCCCCCTCAGTAAAGTCACGGCAATCACTCCGGTTGTCAGAAAAGTGGCAACTGCGACCATTGATCGTGGTGACAGGCGCGCAAGCCCCAGCACACCATGACCGCTGGTGCAGCCCGATCCCATGCGTGAGCCGAAGCCGACAAACAAACCGGCGACGATGATCAGTGGCCAGCCAGTTGTAATCTGAACAAGTGGCCAATGACCAAAGATCACCAGATAGGCAACCGGCCCAAGTATAAGTCCCATAACGAAGGCGACATTAATCCAAACGCCGCTACCCTGTATCAGGCGTCCGACAATACCGCTAATCCCCGCAATCCTGCCATTGAAGACCAACAGCATTACTGCGGAAATACCAATCAGCCCCCCACCGATCAGCGATGAAAGGTAAATGTTCATTTTTCTGTCTCCAAGCAGAAGATGCCATAAAGGGCATTGACCAGTTTTGCGGCTTTATCTTCCGTCAGCCTGTAAAAAATTTGCTTCCCCTCTCGTCTCGTTTCTACAATCCCCGAACCGCGCAAAACTGTCAGGTGCTGTGACAGATGCGGTTGATGAACATCAACTCTTTCTTCGAGTTCGCCCACGGAATATTCTCCCTCCACCAAACTGCAGACGAGCATCAGACGCGCCGGATGCGACAGCGTTTTGAGCAGATTTGCAACTTCGCCTGCACGTGAAGAAAATTCCGCCCGGGATAATCCACCCTTAATCATCATAAGTCTATCAGTGGTTAATCCCATGCACCCCCCTCCAATGCGTCCAGTGGAAACTTAAGGTAGCGCTTACCGTTGGATTCCGGCTCAGGCAGACGCCCGCCGCAAATATTCACCTGCAGGGCATGCAGCATAAGTTTAGGCATCGGTAACGTTTTATCCCGCTTGTTGCGCAGCGCAACAAATCCATCTTCCGTCATGCTAGCAATATGGGCATTCAATTTCTTCTGATCTCCCACCGTGCTTTCCCAGCGCGGCGCACGCCCACTTGGCTGATAGTCGTGACCAGTGAATATCCGGGTTTCGTCCGGAAGCTGCAGAATTGCCTGAATCGAACGCCACAAAACGCTTGCATGCCCGCCGGGAAAATCGGCGCGCGCCGTGCCACTATCAGGCATAAAGAGCGTGTCGTGAACGAAGGCAGCATCGCCAAGCACATAAGTGATTGAAGCAAGCGTATGTCCGGGAGAAAACATCACCGTGGCATTGATAGAGCCGACAGTAAATGTATCACCATCGGCAAATAGCCGGTCCCATTGCGAGCCATCCGTAGCCAGCTCAGGCCAGTTGTAGATTTTCTTCCAAAGCGCCTGAACATCGACAACATGCTCGCCTATCGCGGTTTTTGCACCGGTTTTCTCTTTCAGGTACTGCGCTGCAGAAAAGTGGTCGGCGTGGGTGTGTGTGTCGAGTATCCATTCGACAGTTAAATCGTTCTCGCGAACATAGTCGAGGATTGTGTCCGCATTGGACGTCGAGGTTGAACCTGACTTTTCATCAAAGTCGTGAACTGGATCAATGATGGCGCACATACGGGTTTCCGAATCTGCCACCACATACTGTACGCTACAGGTCCTTTTATCGAAAAAGCCCATCACCTGCGGTCGACGTTGCTTAAACTGCATAAGCCAGACAACGGCAGCACTCGTATCAAATCCATGAAGGCGTCCCAATGCCGCTACTTCTTCGGCAGACATTCGTCCGTCAAGCATTTCGCCTATCAGATAAAGGTTCAGCGAACGCATCCCTGTCTTGCAATGAGCGAGCACTGGCTCTTCAGAACCTCTGACTACCTTCTGGAAAGCACGCACATCGGCTTCTGTAATCGAATTCATGCTGACCGGAATAAACGCATAGGAGAGACCAATCTGACGCGCTGCATTGCTTTCGGCTTGGTTTCCCGGTTGATCAGCATCTTCACCATCGGGCCGGTTGTTAATCAGTGCTCCGAAGCCATAACCGCTCAACGAATACAGCTCGTCCAAGCCTGGCTGAGCCGATACCGACAGTTTCTCTGATACTCTGGTGACAGGCATTTTTGCCTCCAATTTTTCAATATAAAAAATAACATAATATATATTGTGTTACTGTCAACCCCTCTGCCTGCACAACGCCTTTTGAGAATTGAAATGATGTGCAGGCTGTTCTCGGCAATAAATGAGCCCATTGGTAAAAGCGCCCATTAAAGCTAAGATTGCTGCGAATATCGATTGGCGGGAGATATTTATGAGCCGATCACATATAGAGAGACATCTCGTATCACGCATCGGTTGGTTGCGCGCGGCATTACTTGGGGCAAATGATGGCATTGTCTCAACGGCCAGCCTGATTATGGGTGTCGCCTCTGCCTTAGATGGAACAACACAGATCCTAGTTGCTGGCGTCGCAGGCCTTGTCGCCGGTGCGATGTCTATGGCAGCGGGTGAATACGTTTCGGTCAGTTCTCAGTCTGACACGGAGACGGCGGACCTCGCCCGAGAACGCAAAGAACTCGACACACAGCCTGAAGCCGAACTCGACGAGTTAACACAAGCCTATATTGATCGCGGTCTGACCAATGATCTGGCAAGGCAGGTGACTGTTGAACTTACGGCACACAACGCTCTCGAAGCGCATGCCCGCAAAGAACTTGGCATTGTAGAGTACATGGAAGCACGACCAGTGCACGCCGCACTGACCTCAGCTGCCACTTTCTCAGCCGGCGCGGCTCTACCGCTCATCATGATCACCATCGCGCCGCCTTCGATACTGCTTTACGTAGTCGCTATCACCTCCTTACTATTTTTAGCTTTACTGGGTGCTATAAGGGCAAAGACAGGAGGGGCAAATGTGATGAAAGCCACCACGCGGGTTACATTCTGTGGTGCGTTGGCCATGGCGCTGACCACAGGCATTGGCGCACTCGTCGGCATGGCTGTCTGATCATTTCGCATGCTATTTCGAATATATCGTCCAGAGTACAATGGGTATAAATTGCCTTCCTTCAAGGGCATCCAATATACACTTATCCATGCTTCCTCGACTGGCCTAAAGTATGCGTTTCAAACGAAGGACAAATCTTTCAAAACACTTATGTGGAGACCTGAACAATGCAACGTTCGGCGAAAGATAAATTTAAAGCCAGTCTTCTTATATTTGCTCTTTGTGGACTGATTATCGGGCTCGTTTTGTATCTTATCAATTATACGCATAGTGCACGGATCGCTTGGACGCTCGCGACTTTGCCTGTAGTTCTGTCGTTAGTCGTCGATATCATTCGAAGCCTGTGGCGACGCGAATTTGGATTGGATATCGTGGCTGCGATGTCAATGTCGGCGGCTCTTCTATTTGGAGAAACGCTGGCGGCCACAATTGTCGCCATCATGTATACCGGCGGAGCCTTCCTTGAAAGTTTTGCCGAAGGTAAGGCACGAAGCGAGATGCGTGATCTGCTATCTCGCGTTCCACGAACGGCAATGCGGTATGCAGGTGACCAGCTGCAGGAAGTTGCCGTCGATATCGTTCGACAGAATGATCGCCTGCTGATCCGGCAAGGCGAGGTCATCCCGGTTGTGTCGCAAAGTTTTCAGTCAGTTAGAAGCGTGCTTTTCCTTGGGCACACTTATGCTGCGAGGTCCGCAAAGACCTGAAATGGCGAACGGTTGTCGTTGGCGAATTGGTTCTTGCGGATCATGTGGGCTACTTCGATTCCTGCGATGGTGGCCGAGGCGGAATGGAATGCTTTGAAGCCCATCATTGGCTTGGTGATCCGTTTGATAAAGCGGTGGTCTTGCTCAAGGATATTGTTCAAGTATTTGACCTGCCGGATTTCAATCATGTCGCCTGCGCCTGTGAATTTCAGGATGGTGTTGACGGCGTGCAGTCCGGCCAGATTGGCTCCACTTTTGTCAATGACAACCTTCTCAGGAG
>Ga0308157_10005941_pt1 | contig 14934 bp, 14 predicted proteins | sample PhyBR1_FD_201035 | JGI IMG/M metagenome (GOLD analysis project Ga0308157, IMG submission 201035) | Phyllosphere microbial communities from UC Gill Tract Community Farm, Albany, California, United States - DLSLB.R1 | ecosystem: Host-associated > Plants > Phyllosphere > Unclassified | place: USA...
TTCACATCCATCAGAATTTCCCCGAAAGCTGCAACGCGACTTCACGTCCGCGCGCGATGACGCCGCGTTGTTCGCTGATCGCGCCTGGGACGCTCGCGCCCCCAGTGCGGTCGGCTGCGTAGAGCAGGTAATATTTGTTGGTCAGGTTGCGACCGATCACCGACACCGACCAGCGATCGTCGATCTCGGCGACGCGGGCGCTTGCGTTGAACCGCCAGAGCGAGCGCTGCAGCGTCGATGGCGCCATCGTCTCCGCCGCGTAATAGCTGCCGCTGTAGAAAGCGTCGCCCGTCACGGCGAGCTTGTAGGCGCCGAGCGGAATCGTGACTTCCGCTCCGCCATTGCCGGCCCAATCGGGGGACCGGGCGGGCGCACGACCGTTGAAATCCTGTTGCAGCGTGAGCGCGGTCGCGTTGACGAACGAACAATTCGCCGGGGCGGTGGCGGTCGCGCGGACCGTACCCGTGGGGAAGGCATAGCCATAGCATTGCCCGACGAAATTGCGGAACCGGTTATGCGTATAGGCGATCGCACCGTGCAGCGTCAGCGCCTGGAACGGCGCGTAGTTCACCTCCGCCTCACCGCCGCGCTGACGGACTTCGCCGGCATTGTTGATCGTGTAGGCGACGCGCGCGGGGTCATAGGTGTTCACCTGCAGATCGGTGAACTTGTACGCGAACGCCGCAACGTTGACGCGCAGCCGGCCATCGAGGAACAGCCCCTTTGCGCCAGCCTCGAACCCGCGCGCCTTTTCGGAGTCGAAATCGGTATCGCCGATCCGTGTCCCCGTCTGGAGCGGGCTCGTCAGCCCGAAACCGCCCGACTTGAAGCCGGTCTTGTAGGCGATGAACAGCGTCTTGCTACTGTCGGGCCGCCACGTGACCGTCGCTTCGGGCGAGACGTTGCTGTCCTCGAACTTCCCCTCCAGATAGCCGATCCGGCTCGATCCGGGGTAGGCGGTGTTCAGCGTGTTGAACGTGCCAATGCCATAGAGGTTCTGCTTGCTGAAGCGCTTGCGCTCGCGCGTGTAGCGCGCGCCGCCCGCGATCTCGATCGTCTCGACCGGCTTCACCAGGACCTGCGCGAACCCCGATAGCGTATTGCCGGTCTGGAGGCTGAAATCCTCATATGTCGAATAGCGGTTGGCCGCGGCGTTGTAATTGCCGTCGTTTAGCTTGGTGTCGTTGTTGTCGTGCAATCGCGACGTCTGATAGAACCCGCCGGCCATGAAATTGAACGGGCCCTGCAGGTCGCTGGTGACGCGAAGTTCCTGCGAGAACTGTTCGGCGCGCTGTTCGTTGAAAAATGCGAGCTGCGAGTAGCTGGTCTGGTCCAGCCCCGAGAAGAACCGGTATTTCGTGTAGTTGTAACCGGTCGTGGTATCGATCGACACGGCTCCCAGCTTCCAGCCCAGATCGATCGCCTGCGTCAGGACCGTCAGCTTGCCGTAGGGCGAACCGTCCGCGGTGCCGCCACGCATCGTCGTCGAGATCGCGGCGGGCAGGTTCCCGATCGTCGTCCGGTTGTCGACCACGCAATCGGCCGCCGGATCGGCGATGCCGTACATGCGCGGCGTCGCGCCCGTGCAGGGGCCGATATTCTGCGTCGCGGTGCCGGGCCCGGCGTCCTTGTTGCGGGCGAAGAAGGATTTGGCGCGGAACGTGAAGTTGTCCGAAGGTTCGCCTTTCAGCGTCAACCGCGCCAGGATTTCCTTGTCGCCCGGCCGCGTATCCGTGGTGCCGGGCAATTGCGCCGCCCCCGCCGGGGCGCCGGTGGCGGCGCGGTAGAAGGGGTTCGCGATCGGCCGTGCGGTATTGCGCAGCCAGCCGTCCAGATTGCGATAACGCACCGCGAGACGCGCCCCGAACGTCTCGGAAAGCGGCCCGGAGATCGCGACGTCCGTCGTGCTCTCGTCGCCGACGAATTCATAGGATGTGCGCCCGCTGATTTCCAGCCGGTCGGTCGGATCGGCGGTCGCGATCGAGATCACGCCAGCCGTGTTGTTCTTGCCGAACAGCAATGCCTGCGGGCCCTTCAGTACCTCGACCTGCTGCACATCGAAGATGCCGAGCTGGGCGATACGGCCGTCGCTGGTCTGTACGCCGTCGATCGCGACCGACACCGCCTGCTCGAACCCGGCTTGGTTGGCGGGCGAGCTGATCCCGCGGATCGCGATCGATCCACCGCCGTTCGACTTGTACGCGCCGATGATGACGGTCGGCGTCAGTTCGCCGATCTTGCTGAGGTCGGTCGCATTGTTGTTGGCGATCTGCGCCTGGCCGACGACCGAGACGATCACTGGCACGGTGTTCAACGTCTCGCTGCGCCGCCGGGCGGTAACGACGATATCGCCGGTCGAGGCTGGTTCGGTCGAAGCTGGTTCGGTCTGGGCTTCGGCCTGCCCAGCCACTTCCGGCCCCGACGTCGAACCCGGCGCCGTCTGTGCCGTCGCGGGCAGCGCGAGCAGCGCCAGTCCCGAGATTCCACTCGCCAGCATTCCCCTGGTCATCGGGGCCCGCTTCATCGTGCCGCGCATCGTCAGCCTCCTGTTTGCATCCTCGCCACGCCGCCCTCGCTGGGGCAGTCGCTACGGTAAAGCTGACGCAGGCCTTGACGGTTGTCAATGCATGCGTTGACGAATTGCGCAAGTCCGGTCATCGTGCGATGCAGGGGATCATTCCAACCGCGAGACTCCTTGCGGCGCCTGTATTAGGATGGAAATCAATGGCAGATGCTTTCATCGTCGATGCGTTGCGCACCCCGGGCGGACGTCGCAAAGGCCGTCTCGCCGGGGTACACCCCGCCGACCTTGGCGCCATCGTTCTCAACGCCCTCGTGGATAGAACGGGGATCGATCCGGCGGCGATCGAAGACGTAATCGTGGGCTGTGTCAGCCAAGCTGGCGAGCAGGCGTTCGCGCTCGGGCGCAATCTCGTGCTGGCCTCGCGGCTACCCGACAGCGTTCCCGCCGTGACGATCGACCGGCAATGCGGATCGTCACAACAGGCGCTGCATTTCGCCGCGCAAGCGGTGATGTCGGGCACGCAGGACGTGGTGATCGCGGCCGGCGTCGAAAGCATGACGCGAGTCCCGATGGGATCGAACTTCCGTCTCCACGCCGAGGCCGGGCTCGGCACCGGTCCGTGGAGCGAGGCGATCCGCAATCGATATGATGTCGCGGACTTCAGCCAGTTTACCGGCGCGCAGATGGTCGCCGACAAATACGGATTGACGCGCGCGGACATGGATGCCTTCGCGCTCAACAGTCATCGCCGCGCCGCAGCGGCGATCGAACGCAGCGCTTTCGCTAACGAGATCGTTCCCGTCGACACGCCCGCAGGCCCGGTGACGCAAGACGAAGGCGTCCGGTTCGACACGTCGATCGAGGCGATCGGTGCGGTCAAGCCACTGATCGAGGGCGGCACGATCACCGCCGCGAATGCGAGTCAGATGACCGACGGCGCCAGCGGCGTCCTGATCGTCAGCGAGGCTGCGCTGAAGCGCTTCAACCTCACGCCGATCGCGCGTGTCCACACGCTCACCGTCACCGCGGGCGATCCCGTGATCATGCTGGAGGAACCCATTCCCGCCACGGCCAAGGCGCTGGCCCGGGCTGGACTGTCCTTTGCCGATATCGATCTCTACGAGGTGAACGAGGCGTTCGCGGCCATCCCGCTGGCATGGCTGAAGGCGACCGGGGCTGATCCCTCCCGCCTGAACGTCAACGGAGGCGCAATCGCGCTCGGCCACCCATTGGGCGCGAGCGGGACGAAGTTGACGGCAACTCTCATTCACGCGTTACGCGCGCGCGGCGCGCGCTACGGACTCCAAACAATGTGCGAGGGGGGCGGAATAGCGAACGCAACGATATTCGAAATTGTTTGACGCTTGTGGTATGATTACGCGACCGGTCGCACGACCGACGTCGAAGACGTCCAATAGCTCAATTCGACAAACCGAAACTATATATAATTACAAAGTCAAGTGATAATTCACTTACGCCTTATAATGAACGATAACGCTATTGCTTATATCATCATAGATTCTGAACTTTTGATCTTGCCCCCCCCCTTCATTTGCGAACGGTTTTCTTGGATCGCACTGAGACTCATACCCGGACGTTCATCCGGCTTATAGCGCTTCCCAAAACCTGCCATTTGTTCAGCTTCCGTCTCGGCCTGGAATGGTCGCTTCCACACGCAACGTCCTCCGAGTGGAATGGCGTCGCGGCCGTTCTAGGGACGCGAAAAAGTGGCGGGTGTTGAGCAATTCCGCCACTCTCGCGCGCTTCCCGAGCGACTGCTTCCGTCAGAACCTGTCAGGGCTTTAAGAACCGATAGGCGAAACGATCGGTCTCGCCCTTGATCGCGGGATCGAACACCTTGGCCGAGTGCGGATCGTGCGCGTTCGCAAGCAGTGTACTTTCCGCGTCGAGGACGAAGCCAGCCGTCTCCACCTCCTCGCGGACGGCCGCGGGGTCGATCCGGTGCAGCGACTGGGTCTCGCTGGTGCCCGTGCCTGAGGCCGCAGCATGGTCGACGATTACGAAGAAGCCACCGGGCTTGAGCCGGTCGTAGACGGCGCGATTGAACCGAACCGCAGTCGCGCCCCTAGTCTGGATCAGTGCGGTGTGGAGATCGTGATAGAACAGGTGCATCCACACGACGTCCGCCGTTTGCGTGGCCTCCGGCATCGCGACGATGTCCGCCGATACGCCTTCGACATTTTGATGCCCCCGCTCCTCCGCGAGCGTCCGCCTCAGGTCGACCTGATCGCTCTTCAAATCGAGGATTTCGGTCGGGACGAAGCCGAAGACTCGTCCACCTGGTCCCACCGCATCGGAGAACAGGCGCGTCCAGTCGCCGTTGCCCGGGTAGACGTCGATAACGGGGCGCCTCGCTCGACCCGCGCGAACCGGATCAATTCGGATTGCTGCGATTGGTCGTACATCGGAAACCTCCTTTGAGACCGTGCACACGCGCACGGCGTGAGCGTTTACGAAGCGCGCAGATCGCTGCCATCGTCAGGCGTGGTTCCTGGATTCCCCGGCCCCGACACCGCGCTGGCCCGCGCCAAAGCTTGTGTGTCGATATACTCTTTGATCTTCGTCAGCTTGCCGTTTCGCACGGTGATGTCGAAGATCCATTCGTCGTGGAAGGGCATGTTCGTGGCTTTGATCCGGCCCGTCGCGACACCGATGACCAGGACGCGATCACCCTGCGCGACAAATTCGGGCGGCGTCGGGTATGTCATCTCGATCTCTTGCGACGCCTGCCGGATTACGGCAGCCACGCCGGCGTGCCCGCGGTGCGTCCCGGCCAGCGCCCAGTCCTGACCGGGAATGATCCATTCGATGTCCTCGGCAACCAGCGCCAATAGATCCTGCGGATCGTCGCTGCCCATCGCCGCGAAGAAGTCCTTCACGGTCTCAATGTTCTTTTCGATACTCATGCGATCTACTCCGTTGCGTACCCGCGCGTAGCTCAGTCGAACTTGACCAGATCCTTGAAGATCAGCTGCCCCCAAATGCTGCCGCGCGCCTGCACGAGCAACCCGCCTTCCGCGAGCCCGCCGAGCCTGATCGGCGCGAAGCCGAGCTTTTCCGCGAGCGTACCGATCTCCGCCGTTGCGCCGTCATCGTCGCTCGACAGGAAGACGACGCGCCTGCCACCGTGAACGGCCGGATCCTGCTCGAGGACGCCTGCGACCAGATGGTTGAAGCCCTTGACCAGCCTGGCGCGGGTGAAGGCCTTCGCGACGACCTGGGCAGAAGGCTGTCCGCCCAGCTCGACGCCGTAAGCGTTAGTCGCGTCGACGATCGTCTTTCCGTGCCAGTCGGGGAGCGCCTTGGCGACATCCGCGTGCGCCTCGAACCGCACGGCGAGGAAGATGACGTCCGCCGTGACGGCGTCGGCGAGAGTGGTGGGAATGACGCGGGGGCCGATCGCAGCCGCATCCGCTGCGAAGCTTGCGGGGTCGCGCGTGGTTGCGACGGACACGTCGATTCCGCTTCGGCCAAAAGCTTTCGCGAGTGCCTGGCCGACACTGCCGAAGCCGATGATTGCGTAGGTCATGATAGTCTCCTGTGGTGGCCCCTGCGGGGCGATCGATCGGATCGTGGTGGTTTGAGCGCCTCAGATCTGCGCCAGTCCGCCATCGACGGCGAGCTCGCTGCCGGTCATGAAACCGCTGTCGTCCGAGGCGAGGAAGGCGGCCGCTGCGCCGAGTTCCGCAGGATCGCCCATGCGCTGGAACCCCGTCATCGCACCATAGGCCTTGAGGCCTTCTTCCCCAAGCGCGGCGGCGGCGAGTTCGGTCGCAACCGCGCCGGGCGAGAGCACGTTGACGCGGATGCCGGTGCCCTTGAGGTCCTCGACCCAGGTCCGCGCGAGGTTGCGGACGGCCGCCTTGCTCGCGCTGTAGGTGGTCATTGCCGGCGCGCCGGTGGTGCCCGCGCTCGATCCGGTCAGGATGATCGAGCCACCCTTGCGCATCAGCGGCAAGGCCCCCTCGACCGTGAGGATCGTGCCCTTCACATTGGTGTCGAAGGTATCGTCGATATGGGCGGCGGTGATCGCGCCGAGCTTGACCATGCTGCCCGTCCCGGCATTGGCGAAGACGATGTCGAGCGTGCCGCGCTCGGCCTACACCGCGGCGTAGAGCCGGTCGAGATCGGCCTCGTTGACGACCGAACCCTGCACGGCGCGGGCGTTGGGGCCGAGTTCGGCGACCGCGGCGTCGAGCGCGTCCTGGCGACGGCCGAAGATGAAGACGAAGGCGCCTTCTTCGATAAAACGCCGGGCAGAGGCTAGGCCGATGCCGCTCGCGCCGCCGGTGATCACTGCGGTCTTTCCAGTCAGTCGGGTCATGTCGTACGTCCTTCGTTTCGCCATTTCCGGGCTTTGGCGGGTTGGTGTCCCGTGAACCTGAAGATGGGCGTGACCCGGTCGGACGCTCAGTCGGCAATGGCGCACAAGGGTGGTGCGCAATTGATCCGGTAAGCACGCGCATCTGCCCGTGATGTGCTAGTCGGACATTAGGACAAGCGCGGCACGCGGCGCGGGGATGCACCATGATCGACTGGGACGATGTTCGCTACTTTCTCGCCGCCGCGCGCGGAGGATCGGTGCGCGCTGCCGCCAAGCAGCTCGGGGTGAACCACGCGACCGTGCTGCGGCGGATCGCGCAGCTTGAGGATCGCCTTGGCGCGCAGATGTTCGAGCGGCTGCCCTCGGGCTACCGCCTGACGGCGGCGGGCGAGGAAGTCGTCGAGCTCGCGCACCAGATGGAGGCGTCGTCGCACCAGCTGGAAACGCGTGTCCTGGGTCGCGACCAGAGCGTGCGCGGGCTGTTGCGCGTGACGTTGACACCGATCCTCGCGACCCATTTGCTGATGCCCGACTTCGCCGATTTCGCACGCTTGCATCCCGAGATCGAGATGGAGATCCTGTCCTCGGGCGAACTGGCGAACCTGACCAACCGGGAGGCCGACGTCGCGGTCCGCGTCGTCTACGACCGCAAGACGCTGCCGCTCAACCTCCACGGCCTCAAGGGCCCGGAGCTATATGGCGGGGTCTATATTTCGCGCGACCGGCTGGCGGCCTGGCGTACCGGCGCGCCGGATGCCCTCCGCTGGATCGTGATAAGTGGCCACGGGATACCGGACTGGGCCAGCGAGGGTGACGTTCGAACGACGGGTGTTCCCTTTCGCACCACCGACGCCGCGGCACAGATCGCCGCCGTGCGGCAAGGGCTCGGGATCTCCACGCTGCCGTGTTTCGTCGGCGATGCCGATCCGCTGGTCACGCGGGTGCCGGGCACCGAACTGCATCTGTACGGTACGGTCTGGCTGCTCACGCAGGGCGAAACGCGCAAGACGAAGCGCGTGCGGCTTTTCACCGAGTTCGTGTCGCACAGGCTCGCCGCGCACGCGCCGCTGCTCGCGGGGCTGTCGATACCGGCCGACTGACGTCCGGCAGATCGACGTCATTCCGGCGCGGAAGGCCATGCCTTCATCGCCGCCCCGGCGACGGCCTGAAGCGTGTTGCGCGAGGCGCCGTCGCGCGCCAGCACCGACATGCCCTGGATCAGCGCCACGACCATGCCGGCAAGTGCGGCTGTATCCGTGTCCGCGGGAAGCGCGCCGTCCGCGATATCGCGCGCGATGCGGGCCGCCAGGTCGGCGGCGATTCCTCGACGGATATCCGCCACGGCGCGCTGGACGTCCTCGGCGGCCGCCGATCCGCTCGCGGTCGCGCTCGCCAGAAGACATCCTCTCGGCGTGTCGTCACCGGTAAAGGCCGTAGCGACCGCGTCGAGCATCTCCGATGCCGCGTCGAACGCCGATGGCGCCCGGTCGATCGTCGCGGCGAACGCGGCGGGGTCGCCAGCATACAGCCGGGCAGCTTCGAGGAAGAGCTGCTTCTTGTCGCCGAATGCGGCGTAGAGGCTCGGTGGGGTGATACCCATCGCCCCGGTCAGATCGGCGATCGACGAGGTCTCATACCCATGGCGCCAGAAGACGAGCATTGCCTGTCGTAGCGCCGCAGAGCGATCGAACGACAAGGGGCGGCCTGTCTTGCGCGGTGGGGTCGAAAGAGGTTTCATAGTGGTCGCCTCGAAACAGTTTAACTGGTGCCCAGGGCCGAGGCATGGGCTTTCATAGCGATCAATATGAAAGAAGTCACCCGATGTCCCTCACCGATTTCCGCACGCTCGGCCGCTCGGGCCTCGTCGTCAGCCCGCTCGCACTGGGGACGATGACCTTCGGGCCCGGTGGATGGAATGCCGACGAGCAGACCGCCCGCACCCTGTTCGACGCCTATCGCGCAGCGGGCGGCAATTTCATCGACACGGCCGACATCTATTCGGGCGGTGCCAGCGAGCAGATCGTGGGCAAGTTCATCAGGGACTCGGGCGCGCGCGACGAGATCGTGCTGGCGACGAAGTTCGCGTTCAACGGCTCGGCCAGCCCGCTCACCGCGCAGCAAGCCGGTGGCGGCAACCCCAACGCCTGTGGCGCGGGCGCGAAGAACATCCACCGCGCGATCGACGCGTCGCTCACCCGCCTGGGGACGGACTATGTCGATCTCTACTGGATGCACATCTGGGACGGCGTGACGCCGGTCGAGGAAATCCTGCAGACGCTGGGCGACCTCGTGCGCGCCGGCAAGATCCGCTATTTTGGCTTTTCGGACATGCCCGCCTGGCTCGCGGTGAAGGCCGCGACCATCGCGTCGGAACGCCGCATTCCCGGGCCGATCACGATGCAGCTCGAATATTCGCTGGTCGCGCGCGATATCGAATCCGAACATATGCCCGTGGCCCGCGAAGGCGGCATGGGCATCATGCCGTGGAGCCCGCTGGCCGGCGGTTTCCTGTCGGGCAAGTACAAGCGCGAGGACACCAGCAACACCGGTCGCCTCAGCGGCGCCAATCCCTTCGGCGACAGCAAGTTCGCCGAGCGTAACTGGGATATTCTCGACGCGCTCAAGGCGGTTGCGGCCGAACTCGATCGTCCTGCCGCGCAGGTCGCGCTGGCATGGGTGATGGCGCGGCCGGGCGTCACCTCGACGCTGATCGGCGCGACGCGGCAGGACCAGATGGAGAGCAACATCGCCGCAACCGGGATTTCGCTGAGCGAGGGGCAGATGCGCCGTCTCGATGAGGCCGGCAAACCCAAGCCCAATTTCAGCGCATCGCTGGTCACGCCCCAGATCCGCCGGATGATCTTCGGCGGTCGGGACGTCACCGGCTGGGGCGAATAGGCGATCCCGGGAACAGGCTTGCCGGCTCGGACGCTCTTAGTGCGCCCGGCGATCCGGGGAACGGTGCGGGCTGGCGAGCATCCATGTGATCCCGCCGAACAGGCCGAGCAGAACCGCCTCGAACAGGAACTGGCTTTCGCTCACCATGCCGCGCCACAGCCCGATGCGGCGCAGCGACAGGATCGACCGATCGCTGGGGTAATACACCTTTGGATGACGCGAGACGGAATGGCGATGGAGAAAGCGTGGCACTGCTGCAGCCATCAATGTCTGGGCTCGGCGAACCTCACCAGGCAGAAGTCTCTGTGCACGGCTCGATCGAAGCCCTAGCGTTTCTGCCGGCCGCCAAGGCAGCATGATGCCGCGACCGTTAGGCGCTGACTTCGGATCGCTCAGCTAGAAGCGTGGGCGGAGTCGCATCGCAGTAGCGGCGTAAAGGGCATCTATCCCGTTGTGCGAGCGCCAAGCGATGATGCGGCGACACGCTCCCCGTCCCACTTGCCTCGCTCGAAATCGATAACGTTCGCTGCCATCGCGACGTTACCGCGAGCCGTGCAAGGCAAGGCCGGCCGCCCGCATCGAACCGAGACGATCAGGCGAGGATACCGACAGGCTGTTCCACGAGAATGCGGAGCGGGAGGCGCCGCCGTCGGACCAGATGCGTTGGGCGACGATCATCATTTCCTCAGGAGTCGGCGCCCTTCCCTCACCCATACAATCGATCACGGCATCCACGAACAAGGGGCTGGTCGATCGCGACATGCTAAGGCACCTTATTGCGGCTTGAACCCGATGTAGGTGCCAGTGACTTCACCGACATGGCGTTCGACCTGATACGCGCCAGACGGACTATTGCGCGGGCCAGACGGCACGAACGCTGTATCTCCCCACCCCGCATCGGCGTATGCTGTAGCATCGCCATCACCCTTGCCGCGAGCACGGTGACGATAGAGAGCTGGAATCAGCTTCCGCCCGCAGTGCCGAGTGCCTGCCATGCCCGACGTTCAAGACTACGATCTCGCCTACAGCAAGAAGCGCGAACAAGCCGAGCGGCAAGCGTCGGCCTTGGCGAACGATAGATGCGCCAAAGGCGTCCATCGATCCTTGGCGCTGCTATATGGTGATCGTGTCATCTCCGCCCGGCGCGCGATCAATGAGAGCAGCTTGAGCCCATCGCGCTAGCCGTGAAGCGACGCTGAGTCCGAATATGGCCGTCGCAGCAACGGACCAGGCAGAACCGCAATAGGAGGCTTCCGATGCGTCCCACCATCACCGCTTTCGACTGGGTCCCGGATTTCGCAAAGGGACAGGTCCGAGACCTCCGCGTCCGCTGGGCGCTCGAAGAGGTCGGCCAACCCTATGACGTGGTCTACCTGAGCCAAGGCGAGCAGAAGCAGGAGCCACACACGGGTCGCCAACCCTTCGGTCAGGTACCGACCTACGAGGAGGGCGGCGTGTTGCTCTTCGAATCCGGCGCGATCGTCCATCATATCGCTAACACGCACCGCGACACGCTACTGCCCGCCGATCCCGCGGCACGGGCGCGCGCGGTCGAGTGGATGTTCGCGGCGCTCAATACGGTCGAGCCGCCGATCATGGATCATGCGATAGCCACGCTGTTCGAACGCGGAGCGCCGTGGTCGGCGCCGCGACTGCCCTCAGTCCTCGATCGCATCGACGAGCGGCTCGGCGAACTGTCGCGACGGCTGGGCGACCGAACCTGGCTCGACGGTGACGTCTTTACCGCGGGCGATCTTCTGATGGTCGCGGTGGTCCGGATCGTCGCCGAAGATGGCATGCTGGATGGCTATCCCAACCTGATCGCTTATGTCGAGCGGGGCACCACGCGTCCCACCTTCGCCAAGGCGCTGGCCGACCAGATGGCTGGCTTCACCGGCAGCCCCCCGCCCGAATTCGCCGCGTGGCTCGCCAAGCAGGGAGAACAGGCATGACCTATATCGAAGGGTTCGTCGTCGCGGTGCCGACTGCCAATCGCCAAGCCTATATCGAGCATGCAGCCGGTGCTGTGGCGTTTTTGAAAGAGTTCGGCGTAGCGCGAATGGTCGAGAATTGGGGCGATGACGTTTCCGTCGGCACGCTCAACGACTTCGCAGGGGCGGTGCAAGCGACCGCGAACGAAACCGTCGTCTTCAGTTGGTTCGAATATCCTGACAAGGCCGCCCGCGACGCCGCCAGTGCCAAGATGATGACCGATCCGCGGATGGAGGCGATGGGCGCGTCAATGCCCTTCGACGGCAGCCGGATGATCTATGCAGGGTTCCAGGCGGGGGTCGAGGAAGGCTCGGCGGCAGGCACGGGGTATGTTGATGGCATCATCCTGCCCGTCTCACCTGCGAACAAAGACGCGTATTTCGCCTTGGCGCGCACGGTGTCGGCAGCCTTCCTCGAAAACGGCGCGATCCGCGTGGTCGAGACCTGGGGCAACGACGTTCCCGCCGGCGAGAAGACGGACTATGCCCGCGCGGCGCATGCCATCGGTGACGAGGTCGTCGTCTATTCCTGGGTCGAGTGGCCGGACAAGGCGACCCGTGACGCCGGCATGCCCAAAGTCATGGCGGACGCGCGGATGCAGACCCCGCCCGCCAACCTGCCGTTCGACGGCAAGCGCATGATCTATGGCGGCTTCACCACGATCCTGGATGCATGAGGAGACGACCGATGCAAAATCCCGACGGCATCCCGATCTGGTTCGAACTCAACACCGCCGATGAGGCCAAAGCGAGGCACTTCTACGCCGCCACGATCGGCTGGACGATCGCGCGCTCGCCCATGCCCGAGCATGGCGCCTATCTGATCGCCAGCACCCCCGATGGCGCGGCGATCGCAGGCATCGCGACACCGCCGCCGAACGCGCCGTCGCTTCCCGACTGGTCGGTCTATTTCGGGACGAGCGACGTTGACGCGACCGCGGCGCAGGTCAGGGAACTGGGCGGCTCGCTCCAGGTCGAACCGACAGACATTCCCGGCGTCGGCCGTTTTGCGATTGCGATGGACCCGCAGCATGTCAGCTTCGTGCTGATGACGGGCGCGAGTCCCGACCCGTCGTCCGCGTTCGTCCAGGGCCCGCACCACGGCCACGGGGTGTGGATCGAACTCGCCACTCCCGATCCCGACGGCGCACTTGCCTTCTACGGCGCCCTGTTCGGCTGGACTAGGGAGGGCGCAATGCCGATGGGGCCGATGGGCGAATATGTCTTCCTCGGCAGCGGCGAGGCCCGCCCCGGCGCGATCATGTCGAGCGCAACCACCGATGCGCCCGCGCGCTGGAACTGGTACGCCTACGTGCCCGATATCGACGCCGCGATCGCTACCGCAACGGGACTTGGCGGCACTCTCCTGCAGGGCCCAGACCAGATTCCCGGCGGCGGCTATTCCGCCAATCTTGGCGACCCAGCCGGCGCTCAAATCGGCATCGTCGGCGAGCGGATCGGCGATGCGGCATGACCAAGATCGCACCCTGCGTCTGGTATGACGGTACCGCCGAGGACGCGGCGACGTTCTACGCCGAGACCTTTCCCGACAGTCGTGTCGATGCGATCCGCCACGCGCCGGGCAATTATTCGAACGGCCAACTCGGTGACGTTCTCACGGTCGAGTTTACGGTGTGCGGCATGGCGTTCCTCGGTCTCAACGGCGGCCCGCAGTTCCCGCAGACCCAAGCCGTATCGTTCCTGGTCTATACCGACGATCAGGCGGAGACCGACCGTTACTGGAATGCGATCGTCGGCAATGGCGGCGCGGAAAGCGCCTGCGGGTGGTGCAAGGATCGCTGGGGCGTGAACTGGCAGATTACGCCGCGCATACTGATCGAAGCGATCGGCAGTACCGACGCAGCGATTGCCGCGCGCGCGTTCCAAGCCATGATAACGATGCACAAGATAGACGTCGCCGCGATCGAAGCCGCCATTGCGGGAAGCACCGCATAAACAGGGGAGATACACGTGGACCCAGAAGTGGTCATTCGCAGCGCGTTTTCGGCTCCCCAACTTCGGCCGCTCGTCAATGTAGATTGGCTGGCTTTTGGTAGCTTAAAAGCATCGCGGTCAAGTTGCACGCAGGCCGTAGGCGGGGTCGCTCACGCTCGACCGGCCGGTCTCGGCATGTCCGGCGAGACGTACTGTGGTGGGACTGCCGCCGATCCGGACGATGATGTCGTACCAGTGATTGCTTGGTTTCAGATCGATGCGGCTCGTCGTTCGCTGCCCCGGTTGCAGTACGATCACGCGGACCGGCTCGCTGAGATAATCGAGGTGTTCGATCGTCACGTCGCACCCGGAGGATACGGCCGCTATCACGCTTATCTCGAACTTGTCGTCGTGGCGTGCGAAACGCGCTTCGATCCGGGGCTGCGCTATGTGAGTGCCCGTCGTGCCCTTAAACTCGCGCAGGAATCCGTTGGGTCCATGTACCCGGTACCAATAGTCGCCCGACGCGGGGAGTGGCAGCGTGTCGGCCAGCGATTTGCCAGCCTCGACGGTGTAGAACCACGGGCCCTGGTGATCGTCGGGCGCATAGACATTGAACCCAGCCCCGGCCTTGCCGGTGTTCGTGATGCGGAGATCGAAGCCTTGCGCGGCGTTCCGGACGCCGTCCACGGCCAGATCATAGGGCAGCGCACGCGCTAGGCGTCGGCCCGGCTCCTGATGCGGCATGTCCTGCGCGAGCGGGGGCACGGGGCGCGTCTTCAGGCGGCCGCTCTCCACCAGTTTCTTGCTGTCGGCGGTCTCGGGCCAGCTGGTGGGCAGCGCGCGATCGGGATGTGCGAAGTCGAACGCGCTGGTCAGGTCGCCGGTGACGGCCCGGCGCCACGGCGTGATATTGGTGTCGATCACGCCGAACCGCTGTTCGATAAACCGGATGATCGAGGTGTGATCGAAGACCTGCGAATTGACCCAGCCACCCTTGCTCCACGGCGACACCACCGTCAGCGGCACCCGCAGGCCGAGGCCGACCGGCTCGCCGCGGAAGCTCTCACCCGCGACGTCGACGGTGGAAGCGCCCATCGCGCGGTTCAGCGCCGGGAGCACCGGCGGGACATGGTCGAAGAACCCGTCATTCTCGTCATAGTTGATCAGGAAGACGGTCTTGCCCCACACTGCGGGATTGGTGGTGAGCGCACCGAGGATGCGCGCGGTCAGGAACTGCC
>Ga0308157_10005942_pt1 | contig 14929 bp, 12 predicted proteins | sample PhyBR1_FD_201035 | JGI IMG/M metagenome (GOLD analysis project Ga0308157, IMG submission 201035) | Phyllosphere microbial communities from UC Gill Tract Community Farm, Albany, California, United States - DLSLB.R1 | ecosystem: Host-associated > Plants > Phyllosphere > Unclassified | place: USA...
CAGCAAAAGCCACGAGCTACCAATTCGTTAATAAGTGTTGATTTTCCAGTACCAGGTCCGCCAAGCAAGACTATAATTTCTTTTTGCACTATTCTAAAAATAAAGCGCAAATTTACCTAAACTTATTCGTAATTAAAAAGAATATTTATCAGAAACGAAAGATTTGATATTTTGATAAACAAAAGTTCTTATTTTTAAAGTCGCGATAGGGACTTTATATTTATAGAAAAAATATGCACGATAAATATAAAGCTCCAGCGGAGCGACATGTTTTTGAGTAATTTATATGTCGCTCCGCTGGAGCTTTTGATGTGTGAAATATGTATGTACTATAAATATTTTGCTCCGCTGGAGCAATTTTGAAAATTAAAATTTCTTAGGACTAGACTTTTGAATTGCCATTGGCTTTAGCCTAATTAATTACTCACAAAACAAATACTTCCCAGAACTTTTTCCTTTTTTAGAAGGCACAATCAAATGCGATTCAAACTTTTTTCCTTTCAAAACATCATTAACAAAATCTAAAACATACTGCTGTCCTTCGTGGAAAAGATAACCAGAGAATTCATGTCCGCCACCGCAGAAAGTAATCAGTTCAATATCTTTATGCAAATCTTTCATTTGATTGTAAACCGCATAAGAACCAAAAAGAATCAGCCAGCCCGAAGCATTTGTTGGGCAAGATCGGTGTGAACCTGCAGCGTACGGAACGGTGTCATCATTGCTTCCTTGCGCCAATAACATAGGTATTGCTTTTTCTTTTGTAATCAAATTGATGTCCTGAATTGCGCCAGAACCTCCAATGAAGCCTTTGTATTTAAAGTTTTCAGGCAAATTGCTTTTGTATAAGTTCATTAATTTATAATCCCAAAACGAAGCATGAAAACCAATTTCTGCCCCAGCACTAATTCCAGAAATAAAGATTTTTGAAGCATCAAGATTATATTTATCAGCATTCTCAACTAAGAAAGCTGTAGCCTGCCACATATCGCTCACGCCAATTTGAATTGCTTTTATTTTTTCGGTTAAAGTTCCTTTGCAGCCAAAATCTTTTCCTTTCATGTATAAGCTGTACGAAATACTTGCGACGGCATAGCCATTTTTTGCCATGAATAAACCAAAATCTTTTTCGTTTGTACGCTCTCCGCCAGAAAATCCGCCACCGAAAGCGAACATAACCAACGGAATTTTTTCGCCAGCTTTTTTCTTAGGCAGATATAAATCCAGATCTAGTTTTAAAGTGTCGTTTTGGAAATAAGTTAGGGTTTTGATTTCTTGCGATTGAACTGAATTTAGTGTAAGAGCAATAAAAAGTAAAAGGAGTTTTTTCATTATAGTATTTTTTTAATCTTGAAAAGGCGCTAAGGCGCAAAGTTTTTAAAACTTAAAAAATCTCTTTGCGACTCTGTGATTTTGCGAGAGATTTTGGCGGATTGTTTTCTCAAATATAAGAGTAAATTTTACAAAGAAATAATCTTCGATTGCTTTTTTCTCTGCACCTTTGCGCCTTTGTAACTTTGTCCCTTTAAAACAAAGTTTTAACCCCGAAAAAAATCTAAAATCTAAACTCAAAAATCTAAACTCAAAACCGTATATTTGCGTTTATTTTTAATTACGAATGGAGAACGATAAAGAAAAAAATACAGCCGAATTTTACGAAAGATTGAAATTGGAGCTTGATAACGCAAACACTTGGCCAGCAGAATACTTGTACAAATTTATTGTGCCTTCTGTAGCAGATAATGTAGAGCGTGTTGAAAAAGCTTTCGATAGAATGGGAGCGGTGATTAAAACAACAAAATCAAAAACTGGTAAATTTACCAGCGTTTCTGTAGATGTTACTATGCACAGCTCAGATGATGTAATCAGTAAATACAAAGAAGTTTCTACAATAGAAGGTATAGTTTCATTATAAACTTATGATCGAAAAATATAAAAGAGAAGCCGCAAGTGACGTTGTTTTCAATTTAGAATACAATTCTGAAAGACAGCGTTTAATTATTCCGGAGTACGGTCGTCATTTGCAAAAATTGATTGATCAGGCAACTGCAATCGAAGATGATGAAACGCGCAATAAAGCCGCAAAATACATCATTCAGGTTATGGGAAGTCTGAATCCGCATTTGCGTGATGTTCCAGATTTTCAGCATAAACTTTGGGATCAGCTTTTTATTATGTCTGATTTTAAACTTAATGTAGAATCACCATACCCGATTCCGTCAAGAGAAGTTTTGGAGCTAAAACCAGATGCTTTGCAGTATCCGCAGAACTTTCCAAAATATAGATTTTATGGCAATAACATCAAATATATGATTGATGTTGCCAATAAATGGGAAGAAGGCGAAATGAAAAATGCACTGATTATGGTAATCGCCAACCACATGAAAAAATCGTTTTTGAGCTGGAACAAAGACACTGTAAAAGATGATGTGATTTTTGAACATTTATATGAATTATCAGGTGGCAAAATCAACTTATTGCACAGTACAGAAGAACTGTTAAATACTACAGATTTAATGCGTACCAACAAACGCATGTCTAATAAAACAGCTTCTGGTATACAGCCGAAAACTCAGAATAACAAAAACAATAATAAAGGCGGTCAAAAAAAGACATTTCAAAAAAATAATAATCAAAAGTAAAAAAAGCTACTAAGAGGCTAAGCCCCTAAGTTGCTAAGTTTTTTTACTTAGATGCTTAAAAAATAAACAAAAACAAAAATATAAAAAAAGCTGCTAAGCTACTAAGCTACTAAGTTGCTGAGTTTTTTTACTTAGAATCTTAGAATCTCAGAATCTTAGAAACTTTGAAAGAACCTAAACAAGATCTATGGGAATTTTTAAAATCGAAGGAGGAACTCCTTTAAAAGGAGAAATCACTCCGCAAGGAGCAAAAAATGAGGCATTACAAATTTTATGTGCCGTGCTTCTAACAGGAGAGAAAGTAAAAATTAATAACATTCCTGACATTATAGACATCAATAAATTAATCACTTTGTTGGGTAATTTAGGGGTAAAAATTCAACGTAACGAACCAGGTTCTATTACTTTTCAAGCTGACGAGGTTAACGTTGGTTATTTAGAAACAGAAGCTTTCAAAAAAGAAGGAGGAGCGCTTCGTGGTTCTATTATGATTGTTGGTCCGCTTTTGGCTCGTTTCGGAAAAGGATATATTCCAAAACCAGGAGGAGATAAAATCGGTCGCCGTAGATTAGATACACACTTTGAAGGTTTTATTAACCTTGGAGCAAAATTTAGATATAACAGAGAAGATCATTTTTACGGAGTTGAAACTCCTAAAGAAGGTCTTAAAGGAACAGATATGCTTTTAGACGAAGCGTCTGTAACTGGAACTGCAAACATTGTAATGGCTGCAGTTTTGGCAAAAGGAACAACTACAGTTTACAATGCTGCTTGTGAGCCTTACTTACAGCAATTGTGTAAAATGCTGAACTCTATGGGAGCAAAAATCACTGGAGTTGGGTCTAACTTGTTGACTATTGAAGGTGTTGAAAGCCTTGGAGGTTGCGAGCATACAATTCTTCCTGATATGATTGAAATTGGTTCTTGGATTGGTCTTGCGGCTATGACAAAGAGCGAAATCACAATCAAAAATGTAAGTTGGGAAAATTTAGGGTTGATTCCGAATACTTTCAGAAAATTGGGTATCACAATCGAAAAACGTAACGACGATATTTATATTCCTGCTCACAAAGACGGATATGAGGTAAAAACAGATATCGACGGTTCTATCTTAACTATTGCTGATGCGCCATGGCCAGGATTTACGCCTGACTTATTAAGTATCGTTTTAGTTGTAGCGACACAAGCAAAAGGAGACGTTTTAATTCACCAAAAAATGTTCGAAAGCCGTTTATTCTTCGTGGATAAATTAATCGATATGGGAGCAAAAATTATGTTATGTGATCCGCACAGAGCTGTGGTTATGGGACATAATTTCGAATCTCAATTGAAAGCAACTACAATGTCATCTCCTGATATTCGTGCAGGAATTTCATTATTGATTGCGGCGCTTTCTGCAAAAGGAACAAGCACAATTCAGAATATCGAGCAAATCGATCGTGGATACGAGCGTATCGACGAGCGTTTGAGAGCAATCGGCGCAAAAATTGTTAGAGCATAATGAGATATAGCCACGAATTCACCAATTAAAAGAAATTTAAAAATCGTGAATTCGTGGTTAAAAAAAATGTCGTTTAATGACAAATGAACAAAAAGCTATAAAAGCTACTATCTTTAGTATAGTTGGAAACACCTGCTTGGCCCTTGTAAAAGGTCTTGCAGGTTTTTTTGGCAATTCTTACGCCTTGATTGCAGATGCGATTGAATCGACGACAGATATCTTTGCGTCATTCTTGGTGCTGTTTGGAACCAAATATTCGAACAAGCCCGCTGATGAAAACCATCCTTATGGTCATGGTCGCGCAGAGCCCTTAATTACGTTTTTGGTTGTTGGATTTTTAATTACTTCAGCAACAATTATTGGTTATGAAAGTATTGCAAATATTGGAACTCCGCATGATTTGCCTAAATCGTGGACTTTGTATGTTTTAGGCGCAATTATTATCTGGAAAGAATATTCCTTTCGTTTGGTAATGAAAAGAAGCAAGCAAACCAATAGTACAGCTCTTGCGGCTGATGCTTGGCATCATAGAAGTGATGCGATTACTTCTGTTGCTGCTTTTATCGGAATTTCAATTGCTTTGATTATGGGCAAAGGCTACGAGTCTGCAGATGATTGGGCTGCGCTTTTTGCCGCTTTTTTTATCTTATACAACAGCTATAAAATTTTCAGACCTGCCCTTGGCGAAATCATGGATGAAAACTTAAATGACGATTTAGTAGAAGAAATTCGTGTTGTTGCCTTGACAGTTTCAGGAATTCTTGGAACCGAAAAATGTTTTATTCGTAAAGCAGGAATGCGTTATCATGTGGATCTTCACGCCATAGTTTCAGCAAAAATTTCAGTAAAAGAAGGACATGATTTGTCTCATAAATTGCAAGATACTTTAAAAGAACAGATTCCGCAGTTAGGAAATGTTTTGATTCATATTGAACCAGATGATTATCACTGAAAGAGGTGCAGAGTTGCAAAGGTTCAAAGTGACAAAGGTTTTCTGTAACTGAAACTTTTGTCAAAGATTGAAAAAGAAAAATCCGTTTATTCTTTAAGAGTAAACGGATTTTTTTTATTGATATCTGTCTGTTTTAGCTTGATGTAGCTTTGGAAAAGAATCTCACAAAGTATTTAAACTCTGAGCCTTTGTTCCTCTGCACCTTAATCCAACGCATTCAAAATCTTCAACCCAAACACAACACCATTTTGTTGAATTCCTCCTTGATAAGAATGTACATAATCTACTCTGAATAATTTAAATTTTCCGAAACCTAAATTGTCTAAACCAACAGTGAATTCAGAATATGGTTTTCTATCAGGAATTGCAAGGGCATGAAAACCGATATTCATAGTTGATTTTAAAAGATTCAATAACGGAATTTTATTCATGATAAAACCAGTGTCATTGTATTCTGTATGCATTTCAAAATAACTGTCGTTTGTGCTGTTTGAATAATAGGGCATCATATTAAAAACATTCAAATAACGTTCGCTTGTTCCTATGTGAGTTTGATTTCCGTTAAAATGTCTGTAATCGATAAACGAAATATTTTCTGCATTAAAGAATTTGCCTGCTCTAAAATTGGTTCCTAAAAGGCCTTTATTCCCAAGAGATAACTCATATTGAACAGAAGCTCCGATTCTTTCGTATTCGTACTTTTTTTCGCTTGCCGCGAACGCTTTTTCGAATGCTAAATAAACGGTCGGATATTTATCATCTTTAAAATTAAACCTGCCGTCTGGTCTCGAAATGTATTTGTTCCCAAAGTTGATTCTCGTAGTTACAAGAGCTTTAAACAAATGATGCTGATCAAAAGCTGAGTTAGTAAAATCGTCTGGCGCTAAAGGATTATTTGACGAATAAACATCGTCTTTTTTAAAGAACGAATAATCGGTTGTATTAAAAAGTGGTTTGCGCTGTTCGTAACCGATTTTTCCAGTAAGATTTATTCCATTCGCAATATCTTGGCCATAATTGATTTCAGCAAACTCTAAATTATAAAGCTTCATGTAATTGTCTTTAAAAAACAAAGAGCTTATAGAGTTGATCAATTTAGAAATAGGTTCTGCACTATTAAATTGCGCTGTTTTTGTTCCTCCAGAACCCCAAAGCGTTGCATAGTTGATGTTGTTGAATCGATGGCTGAATTCTCCAATTACTCGAAAACGTTCATCAGAAAATCCGTAATTAAAAGTTGTGCTTATTGAAGTGTTTGTCCCTTTTTCCTCATCCCATTTTTTAAAAGAGAAACCAGAATCTAAGTTAAAACCCTGAACGGTATTGAAGCTTAAAGAAGTGATATTCAGTAAACCTTTATAATCAAAAGAATATTTCTTAAAGGTGTTTTTATAATCGTACCCCATTAAGATATCCCAAACTTTAAACTTATTGTTTTTGGCATCAATAGAATCAGTGTATTTTTTTGATTTTCTAATGGTTTGCAGACTATCCTTTTTGGTGTAATCATTGCTTTCTTCCAGAGTTAACGGAATCGGACGAATTTCATTCCAGAATGCATCATCTTTTTTGTTCGCATTGAGATCAAAAGCAACAATTTCGTTTCCAAAAGTCTTTTTGTCGAACGATTCGGCAAATTCATAATTTGAATAAACATAATTGAAGTGTCCAGAGAACTTTACACCAAAAATGCCTGCATTAAAAGAAAGCGTCTGCGCGTTTTTGGACCAGATTTTATTTTTGGAATTATAACTGAAACTCTGTTTTAAAGTCATTATTTCTGTAAATTCATTTTTCATTCTATAGCCTTTTATGTTTAAATCTATGGCGTAAATGGCAAAACTATCATCTACAATATAAATATAGCCTTCAAAAACCGGTTCTTTATCGCGTTTTGGCGTTACTTTAATTTTATAAATCTGCTGATTGTTGTCATCGTAAAAACTGCTTTCTAATTTGTATTTGTAATAATTAAAAGCATTGTCTGCAATAGGAGAGATGAGTTTTACATCAAAATCTAAAGTGTTATCGTAAAAATCATAAGTTGATAAAGCGGCCGTGTTGTAGCTGTAACCACGATTATTTCCAGAAACTTTTGAAGCGATAATCTTTTCTTTTAGTTTGTCTGGTTTTTCAAAAGTAACTTTCGAAATGGTTTCAGATAAATATAAAATTCCTGTTCCTGTTGAGTCTAAATTGGAGCCCATGTCCCCAGCTAATTCTACTTTTTTACCTAGAATTTTTTTAGGAAGATCTTTTACTTTAAACATTCCTTTCGAATAAAAGTCAGCAGTATATCTTCCCGTTTTATCTGAGTTTTCTTTTTTATTGGCAATAGCACTTTTTATAATTGCATTTGCGGGATTATTTTTAGGATCGATTACAACTTCATTTAATGCGAAGCTTTCTTCTTGAAGCTGAACATCCAAAATGACTGTTTTCGTTGCTGCGAGAACAATTTTCTTTTGAGTTTTATAGCCTAAATATTGAAAAATGATTGTGCTTCCCGCAATTTCTTTTACATTCAGCTGATATTTTCCTTGTTCATTAGAAGTGGTGCCATGATAGGTGCCTTCTTGAAAAATAGAAACAAATGGAAGCGGATTTCCTTTGTCGTCTGTTACAGTTCCTCTGATTTGGGCGAAATTAGAAATAGAAAATAATAAAAAAGCGAGTAAAGTATAGTTTCTCATGAAAGTAGTTTCTCTCACAAAAATAAAAGAAGTTGAAAATGAGGTTACTAATAATTTGTTAAATTCGATAAGAAACTACTGACTTGTTTTTCAGGCTAAACGAAGTCGAAGCCTTATCTTATTTTCGTTAGCCTTCAACTTCGCTCAGTATGACATTTGTTTAAAAAATTACAAAAACGACTGAATCGCTAATTCGTAGCTTTTTAAACCAAATCCCAGAATTACACCTTTGGCATTTCCGGATAAATAAGACTGATGTCTGAAGCTTTCTCTAGCATAAGTGTTAGAAATATGAACTTCTATTACAGGAGTTGTAACGGCTTTCATTGCATCTCCCAAACCAATAGAAGTATGCGTATATGCACCTGCATTTAAAATTATTCCATCATAACTAAAGCCACATTCTTGAATTTTACCAATTAATTCACCTTCAATATTACTTTGATAATACAAAAGTTCGATGTTTGGAAATTTTTGTTTCAACGTTTCAAAATAATCTTCAAAGGTTTGGCTTCCGTAAACTTCTGGTTCGCGTTTTCCTAAAAGGTTTAAATTGGGGCCGTTGATTATGCAGATTTTCATATGTACTTTTTATTTTGAGATATTGACATTGCTATTGATTTTTGCAATTGTCATTGAACTTTGTAAAAATAAAAAAACCGCACTAATAAATAGAGCGGTTTTTATAAAAGTATGTGATATATTTTTAGAACATGAATCCAGCAGAAATTTGGAATACTGAGTTTTTAATATCGGCATTTTTAGAAGCCTCTGTTAATCCTAAACCGTAACGTCCTTGTAAAAAGATGTTTTCGGTAAGTTTAACTCCTAAACCTGCATTAACGCCAAATTCAAAAGTTTCCCCATTTTTAACATCAAAATCATTTCTTTCGCTAACTAAAAATGATGCTTGTGGACCAACTTCTAAACTAAATGTATTATTTAGATAGAATTTAGCCATTACTGGAATAGCAATATATCCTAGCTCATTTTTAACATCTTCACTTACATCACTAAATTTATATGATGCACCAGTAGTAGAGTATAAAAGCTCTGGCTGAATAGAAAATTTGTCTAATAATTTTATTTCTGCAACCAAACCAGCATGGTAACTTGTGATTCCTTCTTTGTCAATTTGATCTGGAAAATCTCCTGTTTGACTTGCAAAGTTTACCCCTGCTTTAACTCCTAATTTTAATAATTGTGCTTGTACTGCCGCTGATGTTGCAATGAACATAACAGCTGCTAAAAGTATTTTCTTCATAAAAAGGTTTTTAAAAATTGGTATTTTAAAATGTTATTTAAAGTTCAAAACTACATATTTAGCATTTTATTGCATTATAATTTGGATTAAATAATTACTAAAATTCCCACTCAAATTATTTTTTAAGGCATGAAATTCTTTATTTGCCCTTTTAAACTTTTGATTTTCAGCAAGTCTATTCAAGTTTTATTTGTGTCTTATTTTAATACTTTTTAAACTTATAGCGGAGTGTTTTTTGTAAGTCTAATCTTAGTTTTGTTAAATATTAATCAAATAATATTTTTAAAAATCATGAAAAAAATTGTTTTAGCTGCTATTGCAGTGATGGCGTTTGGTTTTGCTAATGCACAAGAACAAACAGCAAAGGGGAAATGGTTAATTGAAGCTAATACTGGTTTTGGTTCTGGTGTTGGTTCAACATCTTTTGGTTTAACTTCTTCTGATGGTGAAACAGCTTGGAATATTGGTGCAGAAGGTGGTTATTTCGTAGCTGACAATTTAGCGGTAAAAGTTGGATTAGGGTATGGAGATACTGGAAATGACAACAGTGCTTTTGCTTACAAAATTGGGGCAAAGTATTATGCAGCAAACAAATTTCCTTTAGAGGTTTCTTATAACGGAGTTAGCTACAAAGGTGCAGACGAAAACCCGTCTTATTTAGGATTACAAGGAGGATATGCATGGTTTGTAGGGAAAAATGTTTCAGTTGAGCCTGGAATTCGTTATAATGTATCTCTAAATGATGATTATTATAAAAGTGCATTTCAATTAAACATTGGTTTCGCTTTACACTTCTAATATTTAGTTAATCAAGTGTTTTTGAAAGCCTCTTCAGTAAAATGAAGAGGCTTTTTTATTGTGAAAATTCTAATTTTAAATTGGCTTAATTTAAAATTAACAATTATTGTTTTATTTACTATTTTATTTGTTAAATTCCTAATATAGAATTATGAAGAATATTTTTATATTTGATTCATTAATTTAACCCAAAACAAATTAGAATGAAAAAAATTATTTTATCTGCCATTGCAATTATGGCTTTTGCATTCTCAAATGCTCAGGAAACAAGATTTGGAATAAAAGGAGGTCTTAATCTTTCCAATATAGTTGGTGGAGATATTGACAACAATAAAACATTAGTGGGATTTCACGTTGGAGGTTTGGCTGAAATTCACATAGTTGAAAAGTTTTTTATTCAACCAGAACTTTTATTCTCAACTCAAGGAGCTAAATTTGATGGACCTTTTGGAACTGATGGGGATATCAAATTAAATTATTTAAATATTCCTGTATTGGCAAAATATTATATTGTCGACAAAAAATTTAATGTAGAAGCAGGTCCACAGTTAGGTGTTTTATTATCAGCTAAGTCTAATGGTGAAGACTTTAAGGATTACACAAGGTCAACGGATTTTGGTTTTAATTTAGGAGCAGGATATAGTTTTACTGATAATTTCTCTGTGGGTCTTCGATACACAATTGGATTATCTCCTATTTCGGATAATGATATAGATGATTCAGAGGAATATTATGATAGCGCAAAAAACAGCAATTTACAGCTTTCTTTAGCTTATAAATTCTAATTTGAATTTAAAAATATTTGAAAACCTTCCTCAAACTAGGAAGGTTTTTTTATGCTAAAAAATCATTTACTTTGTGAATATGAATTGGAGCAGATATATAAAAGATTATCAGTCCTATTTAAGGATTGAGAGAGGTTTGTCTAAAAATACAATCGAAAACTACGGCTTTGATATTGAGCGCTTGTGTCTTTTTTTGGAAACCAATCAGATTGATATTTCGCCAATAAAAATTTCCGACGAAACTTTACAGCAATTTATTTATACGGTAGCTAAAGAAGTTAATCCAAGGTCGCAGGCTAGAATTATCTCTGGACTTAAAAGTTTCTTTAATTATCTGGTTTTTGAAGATTATAGAAACGATAATCCTTTAGAATTAATCGAAGCGCCCAAAACAGGACGTAAATTACCCGATACTTTATCGCTTCCAGAAATTGATGCTCTGATCGAAACAATCGATTTAAGCACCAACGAAGGCGAGCGAAACCGCGCCATGATTGAAACTCTTTATGGCTGTGGACTTCGTGTTTCTGAGTTGATTTCTCTAAAAATATCTGATCTGTTTTTTGATGAAGGCTTTATTAAGATTACAGGTAAAGGCAATAAAGAAAGATTTGTTCCAATAGGATCATTAACTCAGAAATATATTGATATTTATAGAAATGCAGTTCGCTGTAATCTCAATATTAAAAAAGGAGCAGAAGACACTTTATTTTTGAATAGAAGAGGGAATCAGTTAACGCGTGCCATGGTCTTTACTATTATTAAAGATCTTGCACAAAAAATGGGATTGAATAAGAGTATAAGTCCGCATACATTACGCCATTCTTTTGCTACACATCTTCTTGAAAATGGTGCAGATTTGAGATCCATTCAGTTAATGCTTGGGCATGAATCTATTACAACAACAGAAATTTATGTTCATTTGGATCGCAGTTTTTTAAAGGAGGTTATGCATAGTTTTCATCCGAGAAAATAATTTTTTATTGTATTGTGCGTTTTTTGTTTTGAAAATTTATATATTGTGTTAAAAATTTGCGTTAAAACGAATTAAATACAGTAAAATGTGATGTTTTTGTTTTGCTTCTCCCGCATAAGTTCTTAATGTTTTATTTACATAAAAAAGTAGTATATGGTTTTTGATTTATATGGAAATGACGATTGCTTGGAGGTAAATAATTTTTATAAAAAATTGTTGGCCGAAATGCCCGACTTACTTTTTCAATTTATTATTGATGATGATAATAATTACACCTTTCCACTCGTAAGTAAATCGGCTGATGAAATATTTGAAATTTCTTCAGCAAATTTTGATAATGATATAAAATTTATAGTTTACGATCGAATTTTACCGCAAGATCGAGAGCTTTTTTTTCAGTCTTTAATTAAGGCTAGGAAAGAAATAAAGCCTTGGGAAATTGAATTTAGGGCTAGTCTTCCTAAAAAAGGCATTCGCTGGTTTAGGATTTCTGCAAAAACAGAAGCGGGAGCCGGAGGAGATGTTATTTTTTATGGACATGTTTCAGATATTACCGAATTGAAAGATAAAGAAGAAAAACTTAGAATTTCTGAAGAACGTTTTCAATTTGCTCTTGACGCTTCTACGGTGGGGATTTGGGACTGGGATATGGTTACTAATAGTGTTTTTTATTCATCCTTGTCTCTTAAAATTTTAGAATTAGAATCTACCGATATTTTTGATGATCCAGAGCGTTGGGATAAAATCGTTCATCCCGATGATCTTCCAAAATATTACTCCGATATTCACGAACATTTTGATAATAAGATTCCGTTTTACGAAAATTATCATCGTGTAATGACTTCCAGTGGAAATTACAAATGGATTTTGGATCGGGGAAAAGTAATTGAACGGGATGAAAATGGAAAGCCTCTTCGTGTAATCGGTACGCATACAGATGTATCGGCGCAAAAAGAAAAAGAGCTGGAACTTTTGAAAACGATGAAATTATATAGTGATCAAAACAGTCGATTATTGAATTTTTCGCATATTGTTTCGCACAATTTGAATACCCAGGCTGGAAATATAAAATCTATTTTAGATCTTATCGATGCTGATGTTAGTAAGCAAACTGTAGCTGAAATGCTGGAATACTTGCGAGCTGTTTCTAACGATCTCAATGAGACTATTTCGAATCTTACCCAAATTGTCAAAACGCAAAGCAATATTAATATTGCAGTAGTGCCGTTAAAGCTTTGTGAGTATATCGAAAAGACTATTTCGACTATTAAAGGTTATGATAAACAGCGAAAAGTAACCATTATCAATAACGTTCCAAAGTATCTCACGATTAATTTTAATCCAGCGTATATGGAAAGTGTTTTGCTGAATTTTACAACAAACGCAATTAAATATGCACATCCTGATCGTGATCCTATTATTACTTTTGATTTTGCAATCGAGCCAGAAGGCTTTAAATCGCTTAAGATTTCAGATAATGGTCTAGGAATCGATTTGAAAGTTTATGGTGACTTAATATTCGGAATGTATAAAACCTTTCATAAACACGAAGAAGCTCGAGGTATTGGGTTGTATATTACAAGAAATCAAATTGAGGCTATGAAAGGAACGGTTGAAGTAGAAAGTGAAGTAGGAGTAGGAACGAGCTTTAAAATCGTTTTTAATGATATGTAAAATTTAAATAGAAGTAAAAAAAGAAAGGCCGTCAATTGACGGCCTTTCTTTTTTATGTATGTTCCTAAGATTATTTAGCAATATTTACAGCTCTAGTTTCTCTAATAACTGTAACTTTTACTTGTCCAGGGTAAGTCATTTCTGTTTGAATTTTTTGTGAAATCTCGAAAGATAAGTTTGCAGCATTGTCATCAGAAACTTTTTCACTTTCTACAATTACACGAAGTTCTCTACCAGCTTGAATTGCATAAGCATTTTTAACTCCGCTGAATCCGTAAGCTACATCTTCAAGATCTTTAAGACGCTGGATGTAAGAATCTAAAACCTGACGTCTAGCACCTGGTCTAGCTCCAGAAATAGCATCACAAACTTGAATAATTGGAGACAATAGAGATTTCATTTCGATCTCATCGTGGTGCGCTCCAATCGCGTTGCATACTTCTTCTTTTTCGCCGTATTTCTCAGCCCATTGCATACCTAAAAGTGCGTGTGGTAAATCGCTTTCTGTATCTGGCACTTTTCCAATATCGTGTAATAAACCAGCTCTTTTTGCAAGCTTTACATTCAATCCTAATTCTGCAGCCATGATACCGCAAAGTTTAGAAACCTCTCTTGAGTGCTGTAATAAGTTTTGTCCGTAAGAAGAACGGTATTTCATTCTACCTACCACTTTAATTAATTCTGGGTGTAAACCGTGAATTCCTAAGTCGATTACGGTACGTTTTCCTACTTCAATAATTTCGTCATCAATTTGTTTTGCAGTTTTAGCTACAACTTCTTCGATACGAGCTGGGTGAATACGTCCGTCAGTTACTAATTTGTGCAAAGACAAACGAGCAATTTCTCTACGAACAGGATCAAAACAAGAAAGAATGATAGCTTCTGGTGTGTCATCAACAATGATTTCAACTCCAGTTGCAGCTTCAAGAGCTCTAATGTTACGTCCTTCACGACCAATAATGCGTCCTTTTACATCGTCAGACTCGATGTTGAAAACAGACACACAGTTTTCAACTGCTTCTTCCGTTCCAACTCTTTGAATAGTGTTTATGATGATTTTTTTAGCTTCTTGCTGTGCAGTTAATTTTGCCTCTTCAATAGTTTCTTGAATATGAGACATTGCTTTTGTTTTAGCTTCAGCTTTTAAACCTTCTACTAATTGCTCTTTTGCCTCTTCAGCAGAAAGACCAGAAATTACTTCCAACTGCTGTAATTGGCTTTTGTGAAGTTTGTCAACTTCAGCTTGTTTTTTGTCTAAAACCTCAATTTTGTTGTTGTATTCGGCTGTTTTAGCTTCGTAATCTTCGTTTACTTTTTTAGCTTTAGAAAGTTCGTTAGAAATTTGAGATTCTTTATCGCGTACACGTTTTTCTACTTCAGCCACTTTTTTATCACGTGCTAAAATAACTTGTTCGTGTTCCGATTTAAGTTCGATAAAACGCTCTTTTGCTTGAAGAATTTTATCTTTTTTGATATTTTCAGCTTCCAAATTAGCGTCTTTTAAGATAGAAGCTGCCTCTTTTTTAGCGTTTTTAATTAGGTTTGAAATATTACTTTTCTCGATAATTTTAGCTATTGCAAAACCTGCTGCAATACCTACAATACCAATGATGATCGTTATGATGTCCATGTTTGTTAGGGTTT
>Ga0308157_10005943_pt1 | contig 14925 bp, 12 predicted proteins | sample PhyBR1_FD_201035 | JGI IMG/M metagenome (GOLD analysis project Ga0308157, IMG submission 201035) | Phyllosphere microbial communities from UC Gill Tract Community Farm, Albany, California, United States - DLSLB.R1 | ecosystem: Host-associated > Plants > Phyllosphere > Unclassified | place: USA...
TCGACCGTGGTGTGACCGAGGAAAACCGCCGCTGGAACGCGCCGGCCAAAATTGTGGCCACCTCCAAGCTCATCGGCGACCGCCCGGCGGGCAGCACAGCCGCTGCAGAACCGATCGTGCAGGCTGCAGTGGCTGCCATCGCCGCAACGGGCGGCAAGCCCGCGCTGCGTGCGGCGAGCACCGATGCCAATGTGCCGATGGGCCTGGGCATTCCGGCTGTGATTCTGGGCAGCGGCGGCAAGAACGGCGGCTTTCATTCGCTGGGCGAATGGTTCGATCCCACCGATGCCTGGAAAGGCGCCCAGATCAGCCTGACCACCGTGCTCACGCTGGTCGGCGTGCAGGGCGTGAGCGAACCAGTGCTGACCAAGCGCGCGCCCCGCTGACGCCTTGGCGCCGGTCTGCACCGGCGCCTTGACTCAAACGAATCAGCGGATCAGCGGATCAGGCTGCGGCACCCTGCCCGCGCAGCCGCACAGGCCCCGAGCGCGCTTCGATGGCCGCCAGCACTTCGCGTCGCAGGCCCATCAAAAAACCCAGCTCGGCCGCCACGAAAAGCGGGCCGACGATCAGTCCCACCAGATCGTCGGCGAACGCCGGCTTGCGGCCTTCGTAGTAATGGCCCACAAACTGGATCACCCAGCCCACGATGAAGAGCCCCAGCCCCGCGCCCAGCCACAGCGCGGTGGACTGCGCCGCCAGCCACTGGCCCACGGCGAGCATGGCGGCAAGCACCAGTGCCATGGCGACGCCGTATCGCCCGTCTAGTCGGAAGTAGAAGATGCAAGCGGCCAGCGCCGCCAGCAGCGCCAGCGAAACCGGCACGCCGCCCAGCAGCCACATGGGGCGCGACAGCAGCACCGTCACCGCCAGCATGATCATGGGCACGCCGATGAAATGGGTCTGGATGTTGCGCGGGTCGCGGTGGTAGTCGGCGTAGCCCGACAGGTGGTCGATCAGGGTTTTCATAGGGTGTCTCCGGGGTCTGTGCGTCAACGCTGCGCGGAATAATCGCCCCAGCGCCACACGGGCGTCTGTCGGCCAGCCGACACAACGGCCACCACGGCTTGCACCATGGATCGAACGCGCGGCACTGGCCGGCACGCGTGTGCCAACCGCCCGACCTAGGCCACCTTTGCCCCCTCACCTTCCGCATGAACTCGCCTGCCGATCACCTGCCCACGCTGCGCTCCGGCCGCTGGTTCGCCGCGCTGCCGCCCGGCCTGGCGCAAGCGCTGATGGACATGGCCGAGACCCGGTCGCTGGCTGCGGGCGAGGCGCTGTTTCTGCGCGGCAACGCGCCCTGCGGGCTGTATGCGGTGGTGCGCGGCGCCATCGACATCTCGGGCGTGGGCGGCCAGAGCGACAAGGCGCGGGCCTCGCTGCTCACGCGGCTGGAGGCGCCGGCCTGGTTCGGCGAGATCGCACTGTTCGATGGCTCGGTGCGCACGCACGACGCGCACGCGGCCACCGCCGCCACGCTGGTGCACGTGCCGCAGGAGCCACTGCTGGCCCACCTGGCGCGGCACTCGCCGCACTGGCATGCGCTCGCCCTGCTGCTGACCGACAAGCTGCGCACCGCCCTCATCGCCCTGGAAGAGATGGCCCTGCTGCCCGCGCCGCAACGGGTGGCGCGCCGGCTGGCGCTGATGGCTGAGGGCTACGGCCAGTGGACCGATGCCAGCCGCTCGCGGCGCGTGATCGCGCTGTCGCAGGAAGAGCTGTCGCTGATGCTGGCCCTCTCGCGCCAGACCATCAACCAGATACTGAAAGAACTGCAGGCGCGCGGCTTGCTGCAGGTGCACCGCGGCGAGATCGAGGTGTGCGACCTGCCCGCGCTGCGCGCAGCGGGTGGCTGAACCTCTGCGCGGCTAAGCGGCTGAGCGGCTGAGCCAGCGAAAGCTGCCGCACTGCACGAGTGCTTTTGGCGACACGGCACGGGTGCCCATACGCCTTTCGGCAGGCGGTGCCCGGCGCCTGCTGGCGCACAATCCGCCCATGCAGTTCCACTACATCGCCAATGCGCCCGTGGCCTCGTCTTCCGGCCGCACCATCGCCGTGATCGACCCGTCCGACGGACAGCCCTTTGAAGAGATCCAGCGCGGCACCGAGGAGGACATCGACGCGGCGGTCCACGCGGCACGGCAGTGCCACGAAGCCGTGTGGCGCAAGCTGGCGCCGGCCGAGCGGGGCCGGCTGCTGATGCGGCTGTCGATGCTGGTGTCCGAACATGCCGAAGAACTGGCCGCCATCGAACAGCGCGATTGCGGCAAGCCCACCAAACAGGCCCGGGCCGACGCGCACGCGCTGGCGCGCTACTTCGAGTTCTATGCCGGCGCGTGCGACAAGCTGCACGGCGAAACCCTGCCCTACCTGGACGGTTACAGCGTGCTCACCTGGCGCGAGCCGCATGGCGTGACCGGGCACATCGTGCCGTGGAACTACCCCATGCAGATCTTCGGGCGCTGCGTGGGCGGGGCGCTGGCGGCGGGCAACGTGTGCGTCGTCAAGCCTGCCGAAGACGCTTGCCTGTCGCTGCTGCGCGTGGCGCAACTGGCCGCGCAGGCGGGCTTTCCGGCCGGGGCCATCAACATCGTTACGGGATATGGCCACGAGGCGGGCGATGCGCTGGCGCGCCACCCGGGCATCGACCACATCAGCTTCACCGGCAGCCCGCGCATCGGCACGCTGATCCAGCAGACGGCGGCCGAGCGGCATTGCCCCGTCACGCTGGAGCTGGGCGGCAAGAGCCCGCAGGTGATCTTTGCCGATGCCGATCTGGACGCGGCGGTGCCCGTGGTCATCAACGCCATCGTGCAGAACGCCGGCCAGACCTGTTCGGCGGGATCGCGCGTACTGATCGATTCGCTCATCTACGAGCCGCTGCTGGAGCGCCTGGGCCACGCCTTCGAGGCCCTGCGCGTGGGCCCCGCGGCCATGGACCTGGACGTGGGCCCGCTCATCCGCCAGAGCCAGCAGCAGCGCGTTTGGGACTTTCTCTCCGACGCCCAGGTGGCCGGCATTCCGCTGGTGGCGCAAGGCACCGTGGTGGACGAAGCGCCTGAAACGGGCTTCTACCAGGCGCCCACGCTGCTGCGCGACGTGCCGGTGGACCACCGCCTGGCGCAGGAAGAAGTCTTCGGCCCGGTGCTGTCGGCCATGGCTTTCGAGGACGAGGACCACGCGGTCGAGCTGGCCAATGCCACGCGCTTCGGCCTGGTGGCGGGCGTGTGGACGCGCGACGGGGCCCGGCAGTTCCGCATGGCGCGGCGCATCGCCAGCGGCCAGGTGTTCATCAACAACTATGGCGCGGGCGGCGGGGTGGAGCTTCCCTTCGGCGGCGTGAAGTCAAGCGGCCACGGCCGCGAAAAAGGCTTCGAGGCGCTGTACGGCTTCACCACGCTCAAGACGGTGGCGATCCGCCACGGATAGGCGAATGCTACAAATTTAATAGCAATACACCCTAGTGGATATTGCGCTGGAGGCCCTTTTGATGCAAAAGCTGCAGAATCAGCCCAGCGCCGTGTCCAGGATCATCATGATCACGAAGCCGATCATCAGCCCGCCCGTGGCCCAGGCTTCGTGGCCCTTGCGGTGCGACTCGGGAATGATCTCGTGGCTGATCACGAACAGCATCGCGCCGGCCGCAAACCCCAGTCCCCAGGGCAGCAGGTTGGCGGAAATGCCGATGACCGTGGCGCCGAGCACCGCGCCCAGCGGCTCCACCAGGCCCGACGCCATGCCCAGCCCCACGGCCAGCCAGCGCTTGTAGCCTGCAGCCAGCAGGGCCACGGCCACCACCAGGCCTTCGGGCACGTCCTGAATGGCGATGCCCGCCGTGAGCGTGCCGGCGCGCAGCGCGTCGGCGCCGGCATACGCCACGCCGATGGCCAGCCCTTCAGGCAGGTTGTGCAGCGCGATCGCGAAGACGAACAGCCAGGTGCGTCGCAGCGTGCGCGGCGAGGGGCCGCCCTCTACGCCCTTGATGAAATGCTCGTGCGGCAGCAGCCGCTCCATCACCAGCAACGCCAGGCCGCCCAGCAGGATGGACGTGCCGATGATGCCGCCAGCGCCCCAGGCCCCGGCGCCCGCGGACTGGGCCGCGGCAATGCCCGGAATGATCAGCGAGAACGAGCAGGCCGCCAGCATCACCCCGGCGCCGAAGCCGAACAGCGTGTCCTGGACCCGCTCGGAAAGGCGCTGCGAGAACACCACCGGCAGCGTGCCCAGCGCGGTCGCCAGCGCAGCCACCAGCCCGCCATGCCAGGCCTCTTCCACGCGCGGGTTGCCGGCCAGAAACTGCATGAACTGCTGTCCCAGCACCAGCATCCCCGCCACCGCGATGGCCACGCCGAGCCACCTGCGCATCCGCCAGCCGGAGCGTCCGGAAAGTGTGTCGTCAGCGTTCATGTGCAAGGCCCCGGTGGGAGGAAGGTGTCGTTTATGGAATCAGGGAAACGGTCTGGTCGAAGGATCGCTGCGGCATCGCCTGGGCGTCAACCGCGCGCTTTCGCGAAGCGGCGCGCCACTTCGTCCCAATGCACGACGTTATAGAACGCAGCGATGTATTCGGGACGGCGGTTTTGGTACTTGAGGTAGTAGGCGTGTTCCCACACATCCAGGCCCAGGATGGGCGTGTTGCCCGACAGCAGGCCGGCCATCAGCGGGCTGTCCTGGTTGCCGCTGCTCTCCACCACCAGCTTGCCGGCCGGCGTGACAGACAACCAGGCCCAACCGCTGCCGAAGCGGGTGAGCGCGGCCTTGGTGAAGGCTTCCTTGAAGGCATCGAAACCGCCCAGGTCCGCATCGATGGCCTGGGCCAGTTCGCCGGAAGGCTGTCCGCCGCCGCCCTGCCCGGCCGGCGCCATCACGGTCCAGAACAGGCTGTGGTTGGCGTGTCCGCCGCCGTTGTTGCGCACCGGCGCCTGCAGCTTTTCGGGCAGGGTCTGCACCTGGGCCACCAGCGCTTCGATGGACAGGTCGGCCTGCGGCGTGCCTTCCAGCGCGGCGTTCAGGTTGTTGACGTACGTCTGGTGGTGCTTGGTGTGGTGGATTTCCATCGTCTGCGCGTCGATGTGCGGCTCGAGCGCGTCGTAGGCGTAGGGCAAGGCGGGAAGCGTATGGGGCATGGTTTTCACTTTCGAAAAGGGATGGAACGGATGACCGGGCGACCTGCGCGTTGCCGGGGCGATGGCCGATGCATCGACAGCGCCCGACCGACAACGCTCATTCGGAAATGATAATTATTTTCATTCACCACATCTACCGCGCGGTTTTGGCCAGCCTGCTGCCCTCCCAACCCTGCCCGCGTCCGCCAAAACCGACTCTTCGCCTTTTCTCGCCTTTTCTCCGCATTTCCACCCCGTGGAAACCCTGAATAAACCCGCACGGCTTCCCCCGCAGAATGCTTCGTCCCAAACGTGAACGGCGCATGCGCCTGCTTTGGGACGGGAGCGTTACATCGTCCATGACGACGATTCATAAAACAAAGGAGGGTTGCGATGAAAAGCACGTCTGTTCCACCCATGCCGTCGGCCACCAGCGCCAGCGACGGCACCACCCCCATCACCCTGCCACCGACCCTGCCGCCCAGCCCCTGCTGCTGCGACACCGATCCGGTGGCCGGGCTCAAGCAACTGTTCGTCGATTACTTTCAGGGCAAGGGCATGGCCGCCGGGCGCGACCCGGCCACGCGGCCGGTGTTCCTGCGCCTGCATGGCGCGGCGCACGGCCGGTTCGTCGTCGATCCCGGCCTGCCGCCCGAGCTGCGGGTGGGCGTGTTCGGGCAGGCGCCGCATTACCCGGCGTGGGTGCGGTTTTCCGCCGACGTGCAGCCGGGCAACCCCGACTTGAAGGGCACGACGGGCATCGCCATCAAGCTCTTCGGGGTCGAAGGCCGCAAGCTGCTGGAGCCCGACCAGGACGCCACCACGCAGGACTTCATCCTGCAGAACCACGACGTGTTCTTCACCGACACGGCCCGGGACATGTGCGAGTTCACCTGCGAATCGCTGCACGGACGGGGCGACGCGTACCTGAAGGCGCACCCCGTCACCGCGCAGATCCTGAACGACATGGAAAAAACGGTGGACTCCGTGCTCGCCACCGATTACTGGAGCGTGCTGCCCTCGTGCTTCGGCCAGGGCCGCTTCGTCAAATACAAGATCGAGCCGCTGGAAGCGCCGCCGGCCGACGCGCCGCCGGACTTCGACGACCCCTTCTACCTGCGCGCCGATCTGCACGCGCGGCTGCGCAAGGGCCCTACCCACTTTCGATTTCTGGTGCAGTTCCAGACGAACGACCACGATATGCCGCTGGACGCCGCCACCGTGCGCTGGAGCGAGAAGGCCAGCGTGCCGATCGAGGTCGGCATTCTGGAGCTTCCCCAGCAGGACCTGGATGCGCGCGGCCAGTCACCCTATGGCGAAAACCTGGCCTTCAACCCCTGGCATGCGCTGCCCGAGCACATGCCCATGGGCAGCATCGCCGAGGCGCGCAAGGCCGTGTACCGGGCCTCGTCCGAAAACCGCCGCAACGTGAACGGCGTGCCGCTGGGCGAGCCCGTGGTGCCGCGGCCTGCTCAATACGCGCCCGGCGTGGACTACCCCGCCGCGAAGGACACCCGCATCGTGCGCGCCGCCATCCACCCCGCCATCGGCATTGGCCGGGTGGGCAACAGCGCGAAAGACTTCTATCTCGGCCCGCAGGTGGTGAGCCCGCCGCCGCAGCCCCAGGGCTCTTACCGTGATGCGGCCGGCGCGCTCAAGCGCGAGGCGGCGCAGTTCCGCATCTACGGCTACAACGCCGCGGGCGACGTGGTGCGCGAGCTGACTTCGGACTGGGCCGACATCGAATGGTCGGTGCACGTCGCCAACAGCAAGGCGGCCTGGTACCAGTGGCAGATCGCGCTCGACATTCCGGAAGCCGCCAAAACCCAGTTGCCGCTGCGCAATGCCAAGGCCGCGGTGCGCAGCGCGCTGGTGATCGACGCGGGCGTGCAGCGCATCGCGGGCCGCAATGCGGCGCCGGTGTCGTGCACGGGCGAGTTCACCGGTGTGCCGGTCCAGATCGGCGAGTTGCAGACCGACGCCAGCGGCCGGCTGGTGTTCCTGCCCGGCCGCGGTGTTTCGGCCTCGCCCACGGGCAGCCCGATCTTCAACCCGGCCGACGGCGATTCGTTCATCAATGCCGACGGCTGGTACGACGACACCTGCGACGGCCCGGTCTCGGCCACGGTGCGCATCGAGGGCCAGTCCATTCCGGTCGAATCGGCCTGGGTGGTGACGGCGCCGCCCAACTACGCCCCGCAGGTCAAGACCCAGCGCACCCTCTACGACCTGCTGCAGAACCTGTACGTGCAGGCCGGCTGGCTGCCCACGCCGGCCACCATTTCGTTCGCCGATGACGTGTACCCAATCCTGCAGCGCCTGTCGGGCCTGCAATGGGTGAACCAGGGCTTCGCGACGCTGTTCGGCCACCAGGGGCAGTACGACTTCGAGAACCCCGCGCTGATCGAGCGGCTGTCCGCCCTGCCGCCCGCGGGCGGCTACGACCCCAATGCCGAGCTGCGCCGGCAGGTGTTCAACAGCTTTCGCCCGCCCGAGCCCACGGACGGCAACCAGCTGCCCTGGCCCTGGCTGTACGGCGACGCGATGACCGTGCCGGCGGGCCAGAGCCCCCGCCAGAACGCGAGCATCAGCCAGACCCAGAGCGACGTGCTGGCGCGCTGGGTGCAGGGCGACTTCGTCTCCGACTGGGACGCGGCCCGCCCCTTGCCGGCCAGCATCGACGATGTGCCGCTCGCAGAGCAGCCCGCCACACTGGACCGCGCAGCGCTCGAGTTCTGCCTGGCCGACGCCTTCCACCCCGGCTGCGAGATGACGTGGCCCATGCGCCACCTGACGCTGTACCGCAGCCCCTTCCGAATCCGCCAGCGCCCGGAAGGCGTGGCCGAGCCCAGCTACGGCCCCACGCTCGACCAGGCCACCGCCCTGTCGGCCCATGGGCCGCTCCATGCCCAGGGGCCGGGTGACATCAACCGCTGGATGGGCCTGCCCTGGCAGGCCGACACGGCGTATTGCCGCGCGGGCTACGACACCGCCTATGACCCGTTCGCCCCGACCTTCTGGCCGGCCCGCGTGCCCAACCACGTGCTGACGGCCGAGGACTACGCCATCGTGGTGGACCCGAAGCAACCCATGGCCCGCCGCGTCGAGGCCTTCGCCAACCGCACCAGCTGGAACAAGCCGCTGCACGGCACCACCGCCGGGCAGATGGAGGAGATGGTGCGCATCTTCGGATCGATGGGCCTGGTGGAGGTGCGCCCGGGCGTGGCGGACGACCCGGCGTTTCCGGCGCAGATGATGGTCGCGTCGTACGGCCCCGACGTCGCGCCGGCCGACGCCGCCAGCCTGACCGAAGCCGCTCTGGCCGCGCCCCGCGCGCCGATGGCCGGCTTCACCGCGCTGGGCGAAGCCGATGCCTCCGCACCGGTCAACCCCAAGGCGCGCCCACTGCCGCACGGCGCCAACTTCGGCTCCCACGCCGAGGCCGAGGCCGCACCCCTGCCGGTGCGCCGGCGTCCTGCGGGCGGCTGACCCGGTGCCGGTGGAACCGTTCAAACCGGCGACGCAGACCGAACAGGCGTTCGACGTGGCCATTGCCGGCGGCGGCCCGGCCGGTGCCGCCTGCGCCATTCCCCTGGCGCGGGCCGGCCTGCGCGTGCTGCTGGCCGACGGCGGCGGCGAGCGGGCCTTTCGCATCGGCGAAGGGCTGCCGCCGCTGGTACGCAGCCTGCTGGGCGACCTGGGCGTGCTCGACCGCGTGATGGCGGATGGCCACCGTCCCAGCTACGGCACGCTGGCCTACTGGGGTGGACTGGCCGGGCACGCCAACGACACGCTGCGGCAACTGCACGGCGAGGGATTGCAACTGGACCGCGTGCGCTTCGACGCCACCCTGCGCAGCGCCGCCGCAGAGGCGGGTTGCACGGTCGCCGCGGCCACCCATCTGCAGATCGGCGATCCCGACGAAACGCCTTCCAAGGCCGGAGCGGGTACCGATGCAGGCCCTGGCCTCAACGGGCCCGATGTGCCGGCCGGACCGCACCGCCTGCAATTGCGCCGCCCCGGCGAGCCGCTGTCCACCGTGACCGCGCGCTGGCTGATCGACGCCACCGGCCGCGTGGCCGCCCAGGCCTGCCGGCTGGGCGCCAGCCGCCGCCACTACGACCGGCTGCTGGCCTTCTACCAGCGCCTGCGCAGCGACACCCGCACCGATCTGGACGGCCGCACCTGGGTCGAGGCCGTGGAGGACGGCTGGTGGTACAGCGTGCTGCTGCCCAGCGGCGAGCGCGTCGTGGCGTTTCTGGGCGATGCCGACCTGATGGACCGCCGCGCGCTGCTGGAAGACAACGGCCTCTGGCAGCACCTGCAGCGCACCACGCATCTGGGCGCGCTCTGCGCCGAGCACGGCTACCGCCCGCACGGCCCCACACAGGGCGCCGATGCGTGCAGCGCCGAACTCGACCGTGCGGCGGGCGCGCAGTGGCTCGCGGTGGGCGATGCCGCCCTCGCCTTCGATCCGCTGTCGTCCAAAGGCATCGGCAACGCGCTCTACACCGGGCTGCGCGCCGCGCAGGCCGTGCTAGCCCACGAGGCGGGCGATCGGCAAGCGCCCGAGCGCTATGCGGACCACCTGCGCGACATCCACCGCGTGTACCGCAAGCAGTTGCAAGGCTTCTACGCCATGGAAACCCGCTGGCCCGACTCGGCCTTCTGGGCACGCCGCCAGGCAGGCCCCGCTGTCGCGCAGGGGCCAGCGCCAGGGCCCCAGGCGGGCAGACCCGTCGCTACACTGCCCTGGCCGCCCGCGCAGCGCACGGCCGCCCGCCGCGAGGCAGGTTCGGATAAAAACCCGGAGATGCCGTGGTAGATATTGCGCAGGCAGCTATCGAAAACATAGCGCCATCGGAGGCTTCATGCGCGTGCACGGCAAATCCATCATCGTCACCGGCGCCGGCAACGGCATCGGCGAAGGCATCGCCAAACGGCTCGCGGCCGAGGGCGGCCGGGTCATCGTCAACGACATCCAGGCCCCGGGCGGCGAGCGCGTGGTGGCAGAGATCCGCGCCGCCGGCGGCACAGCGGACTTCTTCGCGGCCGACGTCACCCGCTCGGACGAGGTCAAGGCCCTGGTGGCCGAGGCCGTGCGCCTGCACGGCCGGCTCGACGTGGTCGTCAACAACGCCGGCTGGACGCACCGCAACCGCCCCATGCTGGAGGTGAGCGAGGAAGAGTTCGACAAGGTGTATGCCATCAACGTCAAAAGCATCTACCTCACGGCCATCCACGCCGTGCCGGCGATGCGCGGCAACCCGGGCGCGGCGGGCGGCAGCTTCATCAACATCGCCTCCACGGCGGGCCTGCGGCCACGGCCGGGGCTCACCTGGTACAACGGATCGAAGGGCGCGGTCATCATCACCAGCAAGTCGATGGCCGCCGAGCTGGGGCCCGACAACATCCGCGTGAACTGCATCAACCCCGTGTTCAACCCCGACACCGGCCTGGCCGCTGAATTCGCCGGCGGCCCAGTGGACGATGCACGCCGCGCGAAGTTTCTCGCCACCATTCCGCTCGGGCGCTTTTCCACGGCGCTCGACGTGGCCAACGCCGCGCTCTACCTCGCCAGCGACGAGGCGGCCTTCGTGAGCGGGGTCTGCATCGAAGTGGACGGCGGCCGCTGCGTCTGACCGCCGCCTGCCGCGCCCATTACCCCTACCGGGGCCATGCGGCAAAATCCGCCCATGGCTGAACGTGTCATCCCCCTGGTGGACCAGCGCATCGCGGCGCTGCGCCCCGCCGTGCCAACGGGCGCGGTGGCGGCCCCGACCGGCCGGCTCATCGACACGCGGGGGCGCCCGCTGCGGGACCTGCGCATCAGCGTCACCGACCGCTGCAACTTCCGCTGCGCGTACTGCATGCCCAAGGAAGTATTCGACAAGGACTACCCCTACCTGCCGCACAGCGCCCTGCTCAGCTTCGAAGAGATCACCCAGCTGGCCCGCACATTCGTGGCGCATGGTGTGCGCAAGATCCGCCTCACCGGCGGCGAGCCCCTGCTGCGCAAGCACATCGAAAACCTGGTCGGCATGCTGTCCGAACTGCGCCTGGCCGATGGCACGGCGCCGGACCTGACCCTCACCACCAATGGCTCGCTACTGGCCCGCAAGGCCCGGGCGTTGAAGAGCGCCGGGCTCAACCGCCTCACCGTCAGCCTGGACAGCCTGCAGGACTCGGTCTTTCGGCACATGAACGACGTGGACTTTCCCGTGGCCGAAGTGCTGGCCGGCATCGATGCGGCACAGGCGGCGGGGTTTTCGCGCATCAAGGTCAACATGGTGGTCAAGCGCGGCACCAACGACCACGAGATCGTGCCCATGGCGCGGCATTTTCGCGGCACGGGCGTGACGCTGCGATTCATCGAATACATGGATGTGGGCGCCACCAACGGCTGGCGCATGGACGAGGTGCTGCCCTCCGCCGACGTGATCGAGCGGCTGCAGGCCCACCTGCCCCTGGTGCCGTTGCCGGAACTGGCTCCCGGTGAAACCGCCCGACGCTGGGGCTATGCCGACGCCACCGGCCGGCACGACCCGGCGCTGGGCGAGGTGGGCGTGATCGGCAGCGTCACCCAGGCGTTTTGCGGCGACTGCAACCGCGCCCGCCTGTCGATGGAAGGCCGCCTGTACCTGTGCCTGTTCGCCACCCAGGGGTGGGACCTGCGCAGCCTGCTGCGCGGCGGCGCGACCGAGGCCGACGTCGCCGCCGCCGTGGCCGGCATCTGGAACGGCCGCACCGACCGCTACTCGGAACTGCGCAGCAGCCTGCCGCCCGATGCGGGTCAGGGCGCCCGGCGGGTGGAAATGAGCTACATCGGCGGGTGACGGATGGGGACCGGACCGCATGGCGCAGAGCCTTTGAAGCGCACCGCCGCTGCAGCCAGCCCCACCGGGATCACCGGGCTGGTGCTGGCGGGCGGCCAGGGCACGCGCATGGGCGGGCAGGACAAGGGCCTGCAGCCGTTCCAGGGCGAGCCGCTGGCGCTGCATGCGCTGCGCCGCCTGCAGCCGCAGGTCGGGACGGTGCTCATCAGCGCCAACCGGCACCTCGACCAATACGCCGCGTTCGGCGCGCCGGTGCTGCCCGACACGGTGCCCGGCCATGCCGGCCCGCTGGCCGGCTTTCTGGCCGGCCTTTCGCGCTGCGATACGCCCTGGCTGCTGGCCGTGCCGTGCGACACGCCGCTGTTTCCGCCCGATGTGGCCGAGCGCCTGCTGTCTGCGGCGCTGGCCGGGCAGGCAGACCTGGCCATCGCTGCCGCGCCCCAAATCGACGCATTCCAAGCCGATGCACCTCACGCAGAAGGGGTGTCAGGCACAACCCCTTTGCGCAACCAGCCCGTGTTCTGCCTGATGCGCGCCAACTTGAGGGAGCCGCTGGCGCAGTTCCTGGCCGAGGGCGGCCGCAAGATCGGCGCCTGGACGACCCAACACCGGTGCGCGGTGGCTGCCTTCGACCGGCCGGGCGACGACCCGCTCGGCTTTTGCAACGCCAACACCCTGGCCGAACTGCACGCGCTCGAACGCGCGCTCACTCCATCAACGCGATGACTTCGATTCCCCTGGCGACCGATTCCGCCCTGCGCATCGAGGTGCTGGGCGCCGCCCACGTGCATGCCTACAAGGCGCTGCGCGACGAATCCCTGCGCTGCGCTCCCGAGGCCTTCACATCGGACTACGCCAGCGCCGTACTGCGCCCGGCCGAGTCGTATGCAGAGCGGTTCGGCGACCCGGCCACCGGGCAGTTCTTTCTCGGGGCCTTCGATGCCGCTGGCCAGTTGCTGGGCAGCATCGGCTGCGACCGCGAAGCGCGCCTGCAGCAGCGCCACTGCGCCAGCGTGGTCGGCATGATGGTGGCGCCGGGCGCGCAGCGCAGCGGCATCGGCCGGCAGTTGGTGCAAGCCTGCGTGGAGCACGCCGAGCGCGTCGCCGGTCTGGAGCAACTGGTGCTCACCGTCACCGCCGCCAACACGCACGTCGTGCGCCTGTACGAGCGCGCCGGCTTTCAGGCCTGGGGCACGCTGCCGCGCTCGGTGCTCATCGACGGCATCGGCCACGACAAGCTGCACATGGTGCGTTGGCTGCCCGCTTCTCCCCTCTTTCGCGCCGCATGACAACGAAGACCCTTTCCGAGATCGCGGCCGGCGTACCCGGCTACCAGCCCAAGGCACTGCCCGCCGAGGCGGTCACCGCCTTCCTGCAGCAGCTGGTGCAACCCGTGGCTGAGGCCGAATCGGTGGGCCTTTTCGCTGCACTGGACCGGGTGCTCGCCACCGATCTGGTTTCGCCCATCAGCGTGCCTCCGCACGACAACTCGGCCATGGACGGCTATGCGTTCGATGGCTCGCAGCTTTTGCAAGTGGCCCCAGGCCAGCCACTGACCCTGCGCGTGATCGGCACCGCCCTGGCCGGCCAGACAGGGCCCATCAGCGCAGGCCCCGGTGAATGCGTGCGCATCATGACCGGCGCGGTGATGCCGCCAGGGCTCGATACGGTCGTGCCGCAGGAACTCGCCAGCGTGGATGGCGACACCGTGCGCATCGGCGCCGGCCTGCTGCGCCCGGGCGATCACCGGCGCCGGGCGGGCGAAGACCTGATGCAGGGCCGCGTGGCCCTGGCCCGCGGCGAGCGGCTCACGCCCGCCGCGCTGGGCCTCGTCGCCAGCCTGGGGCTGCCGAGCGTCAACGTGTTCCGCCGGCTGCGCGTGGCGTGCTTCTCGACCGGCGACGAACTGCTGAGCCCGGGCGACGCACCGCGTGCGGGCGCCGTTTACGACAGCAACCGCTACGCGCTCCTGGGCCTGCTGGCCCGCCTGGGCGTGGAGCCGATCGACCTGGGCGTGGTGCCCGACACCCCCGCGCAACTGGAAGCCGCGCTTCGCCGGGCAGCCCGGCAGGCCGACGCTGTCATCACCAGCGGCGGCGTGAGCGAGGGCGATGCGGACCATCTGCGCTCGACGGTGCAGCGGCTGGGCGACGTGGCCTTCTGGCACGTCGCGATGCGCCCCGGCCGGCCGATGGCGGTCGGGCGCCTGCGCCGCGAGGGCCCGGACGGACCTATGATCGAATCGGCCTCCAGCGCAATAAACACTAAGGCAGATAGCTATCATAATAATAGCAATGGATCTACAGCCAGCAGCCTTTGGTTCGGGCTGCCCGGCAACCCGGTCGCCGCCATGGTGGCCTTCCTTGCCTTCGTGCGCCCGGCCCTGCTGCGGGCGATGGGCTGCACCCGCCCGGCGGCGCCGATGCTGCGCGCCACCACCACCGAGGCCCTGAACAAAAAGCTTGGCCGCACCGAATACCAGCGCGGCATCGTCTCGGCGGCGCCGGACGGCGCCTTGCACGTGCGCACGACCGGCCACCAAGGCTCCGGCGTGCTCAGTTCGATGGTGCAAGCCAATGGGCTCATCGTGCTGCCGCATGGCCGCGGCCCGGTGAATGCCGGGGACACCGTGGACGTGATGATGTTCGACGGTGCCCTGTGAACGGCCTGCCAGCCGGGTCCCACAGCCGCGCGGCGCCTGCTCCGAACGCATGGGCCCGGCGACGGGGCCTATGCTGAAAAAAAATCCATCCATTACCAAGACCTCACCGGCTTCACCGAGCCCGCCGGCCAGCCACCACAAGATCACAAGGAAACCACCACCATGACCTACACCGCCCGCCACCTCGAACAGCCGCCCACCCGGGAAGACGTGGACCAGATGCAGGGCGCCACGGTGGTGGAGTTCGGCACGCCCTGGTGCGGCCACTGCCAGCGCGCGCAGCCGCTCATCGAGGCAGCGCTGCAGGGGCGTGACGATG
>Ga0308157_10005945_pt1 | contig 14919 bp, 10 predicted proteins | sample PhyBR1_FD_201035 | JGI IMG/M metagenome (GOLD analysis project Ga0308157, IMG submission 201035) | Phyllosphere microbial communities from UC Gill Tract Community Farm, Albany, California, United States - DLSLB.R1 | ecosystem: Host-associated > Plants > Phyllosphere > Unclassified | place: USA...
GAAGGCCAGCCGGTAACCCTGCTGTCTGGCGATAGCGAGCGACGTACCGCTGGCGGCGCCGTAGGGCCAGACCCAGGCGCGCGGCGCTTTGCCCGTCACCTGCGTGATTTTTTCAGTCACTTTACGAACGTCATCGCCGATCCGCTGGCTGAACTGCTGGTCGGTTTCATAGCGACCCGTGGCTTTGTCATAAAAGCGATTGGCGATGGCCGGCTCGCGGCTGCCCTGCGGGTTGGCCGGAATGCCGTAATGCGAGGCCCAGGTATGCGATCCGATCTCAATCAGCGGAGACTGGCTGAGCTCGCGCACCATGTCCCACGTTGCGAAGCGATCCCGGGGCGTCATCAGGCCGCCGAAATTAACTTTTTGATTCGCTGGCGTATCGACCCAACTGCCCACCGGCGCCCACAGCGCGGGGACGTTCCAGGCCTGAAGCAGCGGCCAGACGCGGGTGTAAAAGCTGCTGTAGCCGTCGTCAAAGCTGAGCAGAACGGCTTTTGGCGGCAGCGTTTTTTTCCCGTCATGCGCGTCAAGAATGTCCTGCACGCTGATGGCGTGGTAGCCGTTGTGCAGCAGCCAGCTTATCTGCTCGTTTAACGCGCTGGTGCGAACGGAGAGATAGCGCTGATCGGCGGCATCGTCTTCGACGTCGTGGTAGGCCAGGACCAGAAACTGATTCTTCGGCCAGGGTTTACTCGCCTCCAGCTGCGGCCTCTCTTTGGGCGCAATGAACGAGATCGCCTGCGCGCAGACGCTCGCGCTGAGGCAGAGCCAGCCGAGGAGTATCAGGCTCACGGAAAAACGTGTGTTCAGCATATTCATCCTTAAAAGTGTAAAGTCGCGTCAAACGTGACGGAGAGATTGCTCTCGCGTTTGCCGTCGTAAGGGCGCTTGTCCCAGTTCAGCATCACGCCGGTATCAATGACGTTGTTCCACTGGACGCGCTGTCCGTAACCCAGCAGGGCGATGGCACCAGCGGACTGATTTTTCTGCCAGTAGCTGCCGCCTCCCGCCACGAACTGCTGGCTCCAGAGGGTGTCGTAATGGCGGACCATCTCATGGTCAACGGCCAGGGCCGCCGTCACGGACAGATCCCGCGCCGGGTTGTAGTAGAGCGTGTCGCGCAGGCTGTTTTTACTGGTGGCGATCCCCGGCTCGAGATCCAGCGTCAGGGAAGGGGCCTGCCAGAGACGCTCCTTGCCCGTGAGGGTGTATTCCTGGCGACGGTTATGGTCGGAGAAGCGGCTGAGGGCGGCGCTGAACTGGTACTCACGCCGCTCGTTTTGATACCAGCGCACCCCGCCTTCACCCCGGTTGGCGCTAATGCCGTTGCGTAACGCCCGAAGGGGCGTAGTGCGCGACAGGCGTTCCAGGCTGCCGCTGACCTGCCAGCTATCGTTCACAAAGTACGTTGTTGCGAGGCGAGCGCCCGGCTTGTTTTCGCCGTGATAGCGGTTGCTGGAAAGCTCGGCTTCGAGCTGGAGGTCGCGTGGTCGCCACTCGATGCCGCCCAAAAGGTGACGGCTGGTGCCTTTGCCTTCATCGAAATTACTCTGCGCGTAGCGGGTGCCTGCAAACAGCCGCCAGTTATCCGCTACGGGTGGGCCATAGAGCGTGGCGTCCCAGCTCAGGTCGTGAGTCCCGCTGACGGGGCTATCAGAGTGCAAGCCCTTGCTCGCGTTGAGGCGCAGCTCTGACATATGGTGGACCGTTCTGAGCCTGTCGAGACGCCTGGCGCTGCGGTCGGCAGGCGCGCGGGCAAGCACGTCGTCGGCCAGTAAATCCATCTCTCGCCACTCCTGTAGATCCATCGCGACGTAAGCCTGCTGTTGCTCTAGCTCTGTGTTGGACGGCTCCAGCGCCTCCGCCTTTTTCAGCTTTTGCTCGGCCGCGCGCGGCAGGCCCCGCGCCTGAAGCAGGGTGGCGTAGTCAATCTGTAATCCCTGATTGCCCGGCGCCGTTGTCGCCAGACGGTGCGCCAGCTTTTCGGCTTCCGGCAGGGCATTCGTCGCCAGCAAATAGTTAAAGCGGAGCGACTGCCCGGTAAGCCACCGATCGTTCGGCTGAGGGGTAGGGGAGCCGAAATCGTAGCGGGTCCACGGGACGCTGCGGGTCTGGCGCTCAGCATATCGGCGGGCGGATTGATAATCTCCCGTATCCAGCCAGGCGTAGAAAAGCGCGTGCTCCTCGTCCTGCGGATCGGAAGCATATTGCGGATAGCGTTGCAGAAGCGTGAAGGCGGCGGCCGCGTTTTTCTCCTGAAGATACGCGGAGATGACCCAGCCGATTGCCCAGCCCGGCACCGGATGCTGGGCTGCCGTAAGAGCCTGATATTCGCTAATCACCCGTGGGTAATCAGCATGGGCGTAAAGCGCGCCAAGCCTGTCGATACGCGCCAGGACGACGTCTTCCGCCGCCTGCGGATCGTTTTGCCAGCGGGAAAGCAGGGCGTCGTAACGATTCAGCGTGGATTGCGCAAGCTGCAGGCGCTCCTTTTCTGTTCTGCCGGGCACATCGGCAAGGCGAACCCGTTCGGCGGCGGCATTACGCTCAAGACGGCGACGCTCCGCGGGGGACAGCGTGACGCTTTGTGAAAGCTGCAGCGCGGGGGTGTTCACCCGGCTATCCGTTAGCGCGTCGATCAGCTCGCTGAGGAGCGCTTTATTCTCAGGTGCGATATTCAGCGCGCGCGTGTCTGCCAGAAGCCGATCCCAGCTTTTTCCCTGGCGTAACCAGACATACGAGAGCGTCTCAAGATGTGCCTGAGAAGGATTTTCCGCTACCAGCCGTTGGGTTTCCTGCAGGGCAAGCGTGTCCATGCGGGCATCGGCGAGAGTTTTTATGTAGCCGATACGATACTCGTCGTTATCCGGCGCAAGGCTACGCGCCTCTTTCCAGCGCGCCAGGGCTGGCTGCCAGGCTTTTTTATTCCGCCAGGATTGCGCGACGGCAGCAACGCCGCGGGCGGGCAGCGGCATATAAATACCGTAACGCTGCCAGACCTGAATAACCTCGTCATCATGACCTGCCCAGGACGCAACCTGTAACCAGTCCGCAACTTGATCAGGCGTCAGGGCATGCTGCTGCTGATAACGCTGAAGATAATCGAGAAACGGCGTGTAATTACCGTTACGCGCCTGTTGAATCTGTTGCTCATAAACGGATTCAGTCGCCTGAGCCAGAACAGGAAAGAGGAATAACAGAAACAATAATGTTGGGGCGCGATAAAAGAATAACGTATTGAAGCGAAGCGATCTTTCCATATCTATTTGCCATTTGTTTATCATGAATCCATTGCATAACACGGCCGCCTTTAAACTCAGGGTTAAAGGCCATAAATGAGAACATTAAATCTGAATGCAGTGATGTTACGGGGTACTTACCTAAAGGTAATTATGGATCCTTATCTCAGTGGACTGGGTGAAAGCTAATGTACACCTGATATGTTGCCGGATAAATATGTTGAAATGGGGGTGTGTTGTTTTGAGATAATTCTGTATCGAGTGGTTTTTGGCGGTTTTATTGAAATGATTGCTTATTTGTAAGTAATTGAACTATATGTTTTTTATTTATATCGTGACAGCTTTGTATATATTTTCAATGTGGTTTATTTGCCTCAATTAAAGTACTTTCTGGTGCATGTTTGGGAAGTTTCATGACAAAAACTCTTAATGTTTAGAGAAGTGACTTTTCTGCGATTGTTTTTTATTTATAATTAATGGCAGCCATTGAATGATAGTCTACAGGAAGTCTTACTCATCAATGTCTGTATTGAGGGATGTCCAAAGCCAGAATACATTTATCGTTAATATAACAGCGCTATAAAACGAAGGCGGCCTTCTTTGCGAGGGATCGTGCTTGCTTTAATCTAAAAGGGATGGTTAGTGGCAACTTCAATTGTTTTAGTGACTCAGGATCGCTACCTTGTCAGAGGGATGCGGATATTTTTCCCGGATATTATCCTGCTCGACTCGATTGACAGAAACATATTTGATAACGGTGCAGATGAATATTCTGTATTGATTGATAGTCGTTCTCCGCTCCGTTTATATGATTACCTGATACGCCATCCGGCCAGAACGAAAAAAACAATCTGCTGCGTTATGCTCGATATGCGACACCGCGAGGAGAATCTGCTCAGTATGAAGTTATTTATGAACACGTCGCTGACCGCGCCGGATATGGCGTCGTTATTTAACCTGGTGCTCAATATGAAGGGCAGGCGCCTGACCACGAAGTGGCTGCTTAACTTACGGCTTAGCACGCACGAAGCGATCATGCTGCGGCTGCTGAGGGCAGGGATGCCGATGGAAGCCATTGCCGATGAGCTGAATACGTCGGTGAAAAGCCTCTATCGTAAACGAACGGTTCTCTCGGAACGCCTGGGGGCGGAGAACTTCAACGAGGCGTGTTTGTTTATCTTTAAAAACAAACTGCTGGACGCAGGTGGGAACGATCCCTGGGGTGGGGAGAAACCAAAAGCATAGAACTGACTTGCGGGCGGTATTCTGAGTTTTAAGAAAACTGGACGGTGACGACATCCTTGTTTAGCTGTGGATTTACTCTGGCTCAAAACGAGAGAAAGGACGTTGTAATGGACACGGTTGAAGAGTCTGGTTGGAAATTTTTCTGATGCTACATGATGAGCAAGAATTGTTAGATTACCTCACTGAGAATTACAGTGACCGTAAATCTCCGGCAAAGAAAGAATGGACCTTCCAGGAGCATTTCAATCTCATACCTGAAGATCTTGAGGACATGCTGCTTGACCTTTTCATCCGGTACGGAATTGAGTAGAGCAACTTTGTGATGGACCATTATTTTGAACCGGAGCTGTTTTGGTTTCAGTTTCGGCTCAGAAAAAAAATTCCGCGATCGGCAGTACAAACCGCTATCTACCGGCGGATGTAAGGTGGCAGAAAATGAGCGGGTGGCGGTTGGATTTTGGGGGAGAGGAAACGCGTATTATAATGAAAAACGAATGGTATCTTCTGCTCTTTAACCCCGTTTATGAACTGCCAGAGGCTAAGCCATGTGTTTTATCCTGAGCGGGTGATACCAGAAGGAGACTCCTGGAAGTGATTGAAAAATTTAAAAGGACGTTAGAAATGAATAAATATCTGTCTGGTCTGTGTGTTGTTTCTTTTTTTTATTTTTCTTCAATAGGTTACGCGCACTCTGCGGGGCTAAATAAAGTTCAGGTTAGTATCAAACCCAGCAGCGCTAATGGAGGATATATCCCGGTAATTTCTGATGCAGATGAAATCGAGCCTTCTGATTTCAGGGAGTCGGATCTACAGGAGATGCAGGATAGCCTGAGGAAGATGAAGTCCGACAACCGCAAAGTCGATGAACTAACTCAGAAGGTTTTACAGCTTGAGAGAAAGAATTCTGAGCAGGAGAGTAAGAGCGAGCGATTGCAAAGAAGCCTTGATGACATGAAGCGGAGCAACGACAACCTTTCAAATCAGGTCAGCAATTTATCCGGCAAAATTAAGTGATAAAAAAGAGCCACCGCCTGTATTAACTTACCGGGCTATTAGCGTAAGCGTGCCTGCATTAAAGCCACGCTTATCAGCGCCCAGAAATCGGCCGTAGCCATAAAGCAAAAACCCAGCCATAGGCTGGGTTTTCTAAATAGTGGTGCCCGGACTCGGAATCGAACCAAGGACACGGGGATTTTCAATCCCCTGCTCTACCGACTGAGCTATCCGGGCAACGGGGCGCATTAAACCCGATCTGCCCCGTGGCGTCAACGAAAAATGTTGTTTTCGTTACAGACTGCGCAATCTCTCACCATTTCGCCGCATCCTTAAGCGAAAAAGTGCGTCCAGAGCGCGGAGAGCGGCATGGCGAGCAGCAGTGCGGGCAGCATGTTCACCACGGCAAACATCTTAATCCCACAGATGCGCAGCCCGGTCGCCAGCAGCAGCAGGCCGCCGACGGCGGTAAAGTCTGCCATCATTGCCGGCGTGGTGAGCGGGAGAATCAACGTGGCGCAGGTGGCGAGTGCCAGCTGAATTAGCAGCATCGGCACGCAAATCGCGGCAACGGCAATGCCGAGCGTGGTGGCAAAAATAGTGGCCGTAAAGAAATCAAGAAACGCCTTCGCAATCAATATGCTTGGGTCGCCCGTCATCCCCTCCTGCATCGAACCGAAAATCCCGGTGCCGCTGGCGCAAAACAGAATAATGATGGCGACGTAGTTCTGAATAAACGACTCGTGCGTACCGTGTTTCGCCTTGCCGCCCGGTCGGGCAATCAGGTTTTTGGCTTTACTCACCGCGCTGTTAATGCCTTTTTCCAGATAGCAAAATTCGCCAATCAGCGCGCCGAGCAGGGTGGCCAGCACCATCACCGGCAGGTTGGCGCATTTGATCACGAGAAGAATACCGATCCCTAACGATGCCAGGCCGAATATCGAGGGCATGGAGGTGCGAATACGCTCCGGCAACCGCTGGCTCAGCACGGCGCCGAGTACGCCGCCCAGCAATACGGCGCCTGCGTTAATAAATGGCCCGATAACCAAAGTTAACTCCTGTTATTTAATCATTGATATTGCATTATTATGGCACGGCAGGGCTGCGCGGGCCTTAGCTTTGGTTGATTTCGTGCATACTGATTCCTTCTTGCACCTCAAAATAAAAGGTGACATTATTGCGCGAATTTTCTCCTCCCTGTCTCACCGCCCGGTGAGGGTAACTGCGCCTATGAAAACCATGAAAATTGCCGTCAGCCGCGAGCTGCTCTCCACTGTGTCTACGCACCGCGAAAAGGTGACGCTGGACAGCACTGATTTTACCGATGTGGCGGCCGTCGTCATCACAACAGCTGAAAGTCGCAGCGGCATTCTTGCACTGCTGAAACGCACGGGCTTTCATTTACCGGTGTTTATTTTCTCGCAGGAGCCAACGGACGTACCCGACGGCGCCACCGCGGTCATCTCGGGTAAAGCTCAGGAGTTTCTGGAACTGGAGAGCGCTGCCAGCCGCTACGAAGAGAACCTGCTGCCGCCCTTTTTTGATACCCTGAGCCAGTATGTGGAGATGGGCAACAGCACTTTCGCCTGTCCGGGCCACCAGCACGGGGCATTTTTCAAAAAACACCCGGCAGGGCGACAGTTCTATGATTTCTTCGGTGAAAACGTGTTCCGCGCCGATATGTGCAATGCCGACGTGAAGCTGGGCGATCTGCTGATCCACGAAGGGTCCGCCAAGCACGCGCAAAAGTTCGCGGCGAAAGTGTTCAACGCGGACAAAACCTACTTCGTGCTGAACGGCACCTCAGCGGCCAATAAGGTGGTGACCAACGCGCTGCTGACCCGCGGCGACCTGGTGCTGTTCGATCGCAATAACCATAAGTCTAACCACCACGGGGCGCTGATCCAGGCGGGCGCCACGCCGGTTTATCTTGAGGCCGCGCGTAACCCGTTTGGCTTTATTGGCGGAATTGACGACCACTGCTTTGACGATGCCTATCTGCGGGATCTTATCCGTGAAGCGGCGCCGGAGAAGGCCGACGAGGCGCGCCCGTTCCGCCTGGCGATCATTCAGCTTGGCACCTACGACGGGACGATCTACAACGCCCGCCAGGTGATCGACAAGATCGGTCATCTCTGCGACTACATCCTCTTTGACTCCGCATGGGTGGGTTACGAGCAGTTTATTCCGATGATGGCGGAAACGTCCCCGCTCTTGCTGGAATTGAACGAGAACGATCCGGGAATTTTCGTGACCCAGTCGGTGCATAAACAGCAGGCCGGGTTCTCGCAAACGTCGCAGATCCATAAAAAGGATAACCACATTCGCGGTCAGGCGCGTTTCTGCCCGCACAAGCGGCTGAACAACGCGTTTATGCTGCATGCCTCCACCAGCCCGTTTTATCCGCTGTTCGCAGCGCTGGATGTGAATGCCAAGATCCACGAAGGTGAAAGCGGACGCAGGCTGTGGGCGGAGTGCGTCGAGCTGGGGATTGAAGCGCGCAAGGCGATCATTGCGAATTGCCATATGATCAAACCGTTTATCCCACCGGTGGTGGCGGGGCGGCCGTGGCAGGATCATCCGACGAACGCCATCGCCAGCGAGCTGCGCTTCTTCAGCTTTGAGCCGGGGGCCAAATGGCACGGCTTTGAGGGCTATGCCCGCGAGCAGTACTTTGTCGACCCGTGCAAGCTCCTGCTGACCACGCCGGGTATCGATGCCGAAACCGGTGAGTACACGGATTTCGGGATCCCGGCGACGATTCTGGCGCACTACCTGCGCGAAAACGGCATCGTGCCGGAGAAATGCGACCTCAACTCGATCCTGTTCCTGCTGACGCCTGCCGAAAGCAGCGAGAAGCTGGCGCAGCTGGTGGCGATGCTGGGCCAGTTCGAACAGCATATTGAAGACGACACGCCGCTGGCGGACGTGCTGCCGACGATCTTCCAGAAATACCCGGTGCGCTACCGGGATTACACCCTTCGCCAGCTGTGCCAGGAGATGCACGATCTCTACGTCAGCTTTGACGTGAAGGATCTGCAGAAGGCGATGTTCCGCAAGGAGAGCCTGCCTGAGGTGGTGATGAACCCGCAGGATGCGAACCGGGCCTATATTCGCGGTGACGTGGAGCTGGTTCGCATACGTGATGCCGCAGGGTGCATTGCTGCCGAAGGGGCGCTGCCCTATCCGCCGGGCGTGCTGTGCGTGGTGCCGGGTGAGGTCTGGGGCGAGGCGGTACAGCGTTACTTCCTCGCGCTGGAGGAGGGCGTCAACCTGCTGCCGGGCTTCTCGCCGGAGCTGCAGGGGGTTTACAGCGAGAAGGATGCCGACGGGATTAAGCGGCTGTATGGGTATGTATTGAGATAGTGCGGGCTGTTGCCCTCACCCTAACCCTCTCCCACAGGGAGAGGGAACGTTTCATCAAACCGCACTACGCTTGTACATCCTCCTCGGATGCCCAATCTTGCCGTACAGCATCTCCACCGTCAGAAAACCCGCCTCCACGCAGTGCTCCAGATAGCGCCGGGTGGTGGTTTTGCTTAATCCCGTTTCGCTCACCACCTCATCCACGGTAAAGCAGTGCGTTGCCTTGTCGTTGAACAGCGTCTGCACCCGCGCCAGCGTATTTTCCTCAATGCCTTTACTGCCGTTGTCCAGGCGGTAGTTTTTCGCCTGGAGCTGATACAGCGAATCCACGTTCTGCTGGTCGACAATCTTCCACACGCGCTGCTGTTCCGCAAACTGCACAAACCGCTCCAGCGACTGGCTGAGCCGCTTCCAGGAGACGGGTTTGAGGATGTAGTCGAACGCGCCGTTGCGAATCGCCTGGCTGCAGGTGTCCATATCGCTGGCGGCAGTAATAAAAATCACCGAGCAGTTGGCGCGGGCCAGCATGGGGTTATTGATAAGCGAGATGCCTTTGCCGTCCGGCAGGTAGTTATCCAGCAGCATCAGCTGCGGCTGTTTGCTTTCAAGCTCTGCCTGGGCCGCAGCCAGCGACGAGGCAATGCCCACCAGTCTCAGACGCGGGTGTTTGCCTATCAGCTCCGCGTGCAGTTGCGCCAGTTCGTTCTCGTCTTCAACAATCAGTACGTCGATAAGTTCATGTTGCATAGTCGGTGTCTTCCAGTTGCCGGGCGATTCCCGTGGCCGGGATAAACAAGGAGAAAATGGCGCCGCGTGGCGTATTATCGGCAACTTCTATCGCGCCGCCAGCCTGTGTGACGTAGCTTTCGATCAGATACAGGCCAATCCCATGATCGCCGCGCGTTTTGGTGGTGATGCCGCGTTCAAAGATCCGGTCACGCATCTCCGGTGTAATGCCAACGCCCTGGTCGGCGACTTCAATAATCAGCTCCTGTTCGCTGAGCTTTATCAGCACTTCTACCGGCGCGTGGGGAAGCGGCGACCGCTGTGTTGCTTCGATGGCGTTATCCAGCAGGTTGCCAATAATCGAAATCAGCTCTTGCTCCCCAAGGGGCAGGAACGGTCTGTCCAGCCGACAGCCTGGGTCGAAACACAGCTCTACGCCTTTCTCCCGCGCGCGGGCGGCTTTCCCCAGCAGCAGGCCACACAGAGTCGGGGAACTGAAGCGCGAAGAGATAAAGTCCAGCAGCTCCTGGGCATGTTCCGACTGCGCCTGAATATAGCCAATGGCTTCCTCATAGCGGCCCATATGCAGCAGGCCGGAGAGGGTGGTCATCCTGTTTAACTGCTCGTGGCGCATGATGCGCAGGTTATCGACATAGCGTTTTACCTGGCTGAGCTGGGCGCTCAGCGAGTCGATCTCGTTGCGATCGCGGAAGGTGATCACCCAGCCCTGCAGCGACCCCTCAAGCATGATGTGCACCCGGCTGGCAATCACCGTGAGATCGTTAAAACGACAAATCTCGTCATGGGTATCTTTCGCCAGCATCGTCTGCGTGTCGAAGAACGGGACCGGATCGATCACCTGGCTTATCAGCTGTCCGCGCAGCTCGCGGGCCGGCTGGCTCAGGCCCAGCAGCTTGCGCGCCGCCTGGTTGATGACTTCAATCCGCCGCCGATCGTCAATGGCAATCACCCCTTCATAGATAGATTCCATCATCGCCTTCTGCTGGCGCACCAGCAGGCCGATCTCGCGCGGCTCAAGGGAGAAGATCTGCTTCTTGATGCTGCGGGTAAAGAACCAGGAGAAGATAAAGAGAGCGATCAGCAGCAGCACGGCGGCAATCAGGATATTGACCACTTTACTGACGGTAATGGTATCAAGGTAGCTGGTGAGATAGCCTACCGAAACAATGCCGACCACCTGTCCGGCGGCGTTGAAGATGGGGGCTTTACTGCGCAGCGAAATGCCCAGCCCGCCTTTGCGAATGGTGGTGGTGCTTTTACCCTGCAATACGGCTTCATTGTCTCCGCCAACCAGGGTTGTGCCCACTCTGTCGGCAAAGACGGAGTGAAAAAGATGCTGCCCCTTATTATCACCAATCACAATAAAGCTGGCGTCACTGTGCGCAGAAATCTTCTGCATAAAATCATGGATGGCGCTGATATTCTTTTGTTCAACTTCATTACGCAATGTCGGAATAAGCGCAATCTCTTCAGCCTGTATTTTGGCACGCGTACTCATTTCCTGATAAAGCTGTTTCCCGACGTCGGCATAATAATATCCGCCCAGTAACGCGAAAAGCACCGAGAAAAAGGCAACCAGCGAAATAAACAGCTTAATCTGGAAAGAAACTTTCATAACTATCACGCGAGGTAGCAGCAAAGATCGCCAATATATCATCTTTTTTCGCGCTGACGCCCGCTTTGCCGAAAACTTGTGATCCCTTGCACAGCGGGCGCTGTAAAAGAGTTATCCTGAAGGCGAACGTACTTCGGGCTGCGCGAACAAATGTTATTTGTTTGTTCAATTCGGAAAAGAAACCATAAAAACCACGGCAATAAATAAGGTATGAATCACATTAAATAAAAGAAACCATTAAAACCATAGCTGCCATTAAAACTTCGCTTTTAATATGCCATCCCTCACATAAAGTAAGCCTTTGTGACTCTAAGCTGAACGCACAAAATAACCAAGGGGCTTATTATGAGCACAACTGACGATTCTTTCTCTGTTACCCACGACCCGATTGAAATTCAGCGGCCTTCGCTCAAAGAGCGCTGGTGGCATATTATGGATACCTGGAAAGTTGGGATTATTCCTCTGCCGCTGTTCGTTCTGGCGGGCGCGCTGATTGCTATTGATTGCCTGGGCGGAAAACTGCCGAGCGATATCGTGGTCATGGTGGCAACGCTGGCCTTCTTCGGCTTTGCCTGCGGCGAGTTTGGCAAACGCCTGCCGATTGTCGGCAAGCTCGGCGCGGCGGCGATTTGCGCCACCTTTATCCCTTCCGCGCTGGTTTACTATGGCCTGCTGCCGGACGTGGTGGTCGAGTCCACCACCAAGTTCTACAAATCCACCAACATTCTCTATCTCTACATCTGCTGCATTATCGTCGGCAGCATCATGAGCATGAACCGCACGGTGCTGATTCAGGGCTTCCTGCGCATCTTCTTCCCAATGCTGTGCGGTGAAATCGTCGGCATGCTGGTAGGGATGGGCGTTGGCCTGGCGCTGGGTCTTGAGCCGTTCCAGATCTTCTTCTTTATCATTCTGCCGATTATGGCGGGCGGCGTCGGGGAAGGGGCGATCCCGCTTTCCATTGGCTATGCCACCCTGCTGCACATGGATCAGGGCGTGGCGCTCGGCCGCGTGCTGCCGATGGTAATGCTCGGCGGTCTGACGGCAATCATCATCTCCGGCTGCCTGAACCAGCTCGGTAAACGCTTCCCGCACCTGACCGGTGAAGGCCAGCTGATGCCAAACCGCGCGAATGCCGATGCCACCGTCTCTCAGCCTGCGTTTTCCGGCAAAGCGGACGTCACCACTATCGCCTCCGGCGCGCTGCTGGCGGTGCTGCTCTACATGCTGGGCATGCTCGGCCACAAGCTGATTGGCCTGCCAGCACCAGTTGGCATGCTGTTTATGGCGGTCCTGGTGAAGCTCTGCAACGGCGCCTCTCCGCGCCTGCTGGAGGGCTCTCAGGTGGTGTACAAATTCTTCCAGACCTCCGTGACCTACCCAATCCTCTTCGCCGTCGGCGTGGCTATCACCCCGTGGCATGAACTGGTGGCGGCGTTCACCGTCAGCAACCTGCTGGTGATTGTCAGCACCGTTTCCGCACTGGTGGCAACCGGCTTCTTCGTCGGCAAAAAGATTGGTATGCACCCGATTGATGTCGCCATCGTCTCCTGCTGCCAGAGCGGCCAGGGCGGTACCGGCGACGTGGCGATCCTGACCGCAGGCAACCGCATGAGCCTGATGCCGTTCGCCCAGATTGCTACCCGTATCGGCGGGGCGATTAACGTCTCTGTCTCACTGCTGATTCTGGGCAACTTCCTCGTTTAAGTTTTCAGGAAAGAACAATGAAACTCGCAAGCTTTTTATACCAGGGAAAACGCAGCTACGGCATCGTCCAGGCCGACGGCGTGATTGATTTAGGCCGCCGTCTCGGCGACCGCTACAGCGACCTCAAGGCGCTGCTGCAGGGCAACGGGCTGGCGCAGGCCACCCGTTACCTGAACGATGCCGTGGACGTGCCGATGAGCGCCATCACCTTCTTACCGGTGATTGAGCAGCCGGAAAAGATCCTCTGCGTGGGCATGAACTACGCCGACAAGCGCAAGGAGTTTGACCAGCATAACCCGGCCCCGACGCTGTTTGTCCGCTTCCCGGATTCACAGACCGGCCACAACGAGCCGGTGCTGAAGCCGCGCCACTCCAGCGAATTCGACTATGAAGGCGAGCTGGCGGTGATCATCGGTAAAGGCGGGGAGAACATCAGCCGCGATGACGCCCTGCGCCACGTGGCGGGCTACAGCTGCTACATGGACGGCTCCGCCCGCGACTGGCAGCACACCTGGTTCACCGCCGGTAAAAACTGGCGCAAAACCGGCGCGTTTGGGCCGTGGATGGCGACGGCAGATGAGATCCCTGATCCGCACCAGCTTGCGATCCGCACCTGGCTGAACGGCCGCATGGTACAGGAAGACAACACCAGCAGCATGATCCATAAGGTGGCGGAGCTGATCGAGTACATCAGCACCTTCACCCGCCTCAGTCCGGGCGACGTGATCATCACCGGATCTCCGGGCGGGGTGGGTAAAAAGCGCAATCCGCCGCTGTTTATGAAGGAAGGGGATCGCATTGAGGTGGAGATCGAGCATATCGGTCATCTGAGCAACGTGATCGTGGAAGCGCCAGCCGTCGGGCTTGCGGCAGCACATTAAGAAAGACGGCATGAACAGTCAACCCATCGATTTTCGCCACACCGTCGTGGCGAAACACCCGGAACGCTTAAGCCAGATCCGCTACCTGCTGGCAGACAGCGGCCTTGGTCTGGACAACGACATCACGCTGTTTGTCGAAGCCTGGTCCGGCCCGCAGCTGGTGGGTTGCGCAGGGCTTGCTGCCAACGTCATCAAATGCGTGGCGGTCAACGAGCAGCTTCGCGGCGAGAACCTCAGCGCGCGGCTGCTGGCAGAGGTGGAAAATGCGGCGCTGGAGTGCGGCCATTTTCACCTCTTCCTCTGCACCCGTCCGTGCAACCGGGAGCGCTTTGCCCGCAGCGGCTTCTGGCCGATTGCCCAGAGCGGAAACAACGCGGTGCTGATGGAGAACACCCCGCAGGGGATCGAACGCTACTGCCGTTCCCTGCGCGCGAAGCGCAAGTGCGGGGAGAACGTTGGCGCGATAGTGATGAACGCCAATCCGTTCACCCTCGGCCACCGCCATCTGGTGGAGCAGGCGGCGCAGCGGTGCGATGCCCTGCACCTGTTCGTGGTGCGTGAAGACGCCTCGTTCTTCCCGTTCAGCGCGCGCCTCGAGATGGTGCGCGCGGGCGTAGCGCATCTGCCGAACGTGTTGGTGCATGAAGGCTCGCAGTACATCATCTCCCGCGCCACCTTCCCGGCCTACTTCCTGAAGGAGACCGGCAAAGTGCAGCAGGCGTGGAGCGAGATCGACGTGCTGATCTTCCGGGACTTCATCGCCCCGGCGCTGGGCATTACGCACCGCTTCATCGGCTCGGAGCCGTTCTGCGATATCACCCGCCAGTACAACCAGACGCTGCACGACCTGCTGGCCTCGCATATCGAGGTGGTAGAAATGCCGCGCATCAAGGCCACCGGCAACGCCATTTCAGCGTCGGAAGTGCGCCGCTTACTGAAGACAAAGCAGTTTTCCCGGATCCGGGAGATTGTCCCGGACTCCACCTTCGCGCATCTCGAAACGCATTACCGTGCGAGTGCGGAAGTCGCTTAACTACCAGGAATTTATCATGAAAATTGTAAGGGAGGCGCTGGCCGGAACGCAGGAGTCCAGCGACCTGATGGTGAAAATCGCTCCCGCTCA
>Ga0308157_10005948_pt1 | contig 14916 bp, 13 predicted proteins | sample PhyBR1_FD_201035 | JGI IMG/M metagenome (GOLD analysis project Ga0308157, IMG submission 201035) | Phyllosphere microbial communities from UC Gill Tract Community Farm, Albany, California, United States - DLSLB.R1 | ecosystem: Host-associated > Plants > Phyllosphere > Unclassified | place: USA...
ATGCTCGGCAAAAGCGTTCCCGGTGACGCCCCTTGCCGAGCATGGCTCGGCACTACCTGGTGGTTCTGCTCAGCTGGCTCCTTGTCGGGCATGGCTTGACGCCAGGACAGGCGCTGCCAACGACAACGGGCAGCCATTGGCTGCCCGTGCGGTACACATATGCGGGAAATACGCTTAGTAGCGCAGCAACGCCGAGCCCCAGGTGAAACCACCACCGAAGGCTTCCAGCAGCAACAGCTGGCCGCGCTCGACGCGACCCGAACGGATCGCCGCATCCAGCGCCAGCGGCACCGACGCAGCCGAGGTGTTGCCATGCTTGTCCACCGTCACCACCACGCGATCCATCGGCATTTCAAGGCGCTTGGCCGTGGCTTCGATGATGCGCAGGTTGGCCTGGTGCGGGATCAGCCAATCCAGGGCGGACTTGTCCAGACCGTTGGCCTGCAGCGTTTCGTCAACAACCGAGTCCAGCGCCTTGACGGCGTACTTGAACACGTCGTTGCCCTTCATGTTGATCTTGCCCGGCTTGTCGAAACCAACCGACACACCAACCGGATCCCACAACAGTTCCTTCTTGCTGCCATCGGCATGCAGGTGGGTGCTGAGGATGCCGGTGTCTTCGTCGGCCTTGAGCACGACGGCGCCCGCGCCATCGCCGAACAACACGCAGGTGGTGCGGTCGGTCCAGTCGACGATACGGGTCAGGGTTTCCGCACCGATCACCAATACATGCTTGGCGTCGCCGCTGCGGATGAACTTGTCGGCCACGCTCAGGGCATACAGGAAGCCCGAACATGCCGCATTGACGTCAAGCGCCGCCGAGCCGGTCGCGCCAAGGCGCGCCTGGATCAGGCAGGCGGTGGACGGGAAAATCAGATCCGGCGTGGTGGTCCCCACGACGATCATGTCCAGCTGCGATGCCTCGATGCCTGCAGCTTCCAGCGCGCGCACTGCGGCGTTGTAGCCAAGGTCCGAAGTGGTCTCACTGTCGGCAGCGATGTGCCGCTCACGGATACCCGTTCGCGACTCGATCCACTCGGAGGTCGTTTCGACGATCTTGGTCAGATCATCGTTGGTCAACACCTTCTCGGGCAAATAACTACCAGTGCCCGCGATCCGCGAGTAGATCCGCTTGCTCATGCTGTTTCCTGTTGCGCGAAGCCGCCCAAAGGCGGCCCCGGAAGAATCGGTGCAACAACCGCCACGCGTGCGTGGCGGTCGCTACCAATCAATCTTCTTCGACGACCGAGTTCGACTTGGTCGTGATCACCTTCTTGCCACGGTAGAAACCGTCAGCAGTGATGTGGTGACGCAGGTGCACTTCACCGGTGGTCGGATCGGTGGACAGCTGCTTTGCGCTCAGGGCGTCGTGGGCACGACGCATGCCGCGGCGGGACGGGGTAACACGGGATTTCTGCACAGCCATGGGATTGCTCCAAACTCGATTCGTTAGCTTCGTCGTTTAATTGCACAGGACGTTAGCGTCCAGCACTACTCGCTTTCGCCGCAGCCGCCGACGATTACCGGCCGCTATTGTTTCTTCAGCGCCGCCAATGCCGCAAACGGATTGGCCTTGCTCAATTCTTCTTCGGTTGCGGAGAAGTCACGTTCGACCGCTTCGCTCCCCGGCGCCAGTGCAACCACCGGCACCGCCAACACCAACTCGTCTTCCACCAGATCCAGCAGCCGCAGGTTGCCGTCTTCGGGCACCAGCAGCGCTTCGTATTCCTCCGGAAGCGCGGATTCTTCCTCTTCGTCACGGATCAGGCCGAGCCGCTGCTTGATCGACACCGGCAGCAGGAACCGCTGCATGCTGCGCTGACAGATCAGCGGCAGCTCGGTTTCGATTGTCAGTTCGGCATAAGCCACCTGCAACACGCTGTTCCGGTCGAATTCCAGTGCGTAGGTGCACTGCCCTTCGTAATCGGCAAGCAGACCCTGCAGGCGGGTCAATTCGGACAAAGGCACCTGGCCGTCGAAGCGCCTACGCGCTGCGACCATCCGCCAAGCATCCAGCAATTCGGGCACGTTCGCGGACATAAGCTGCAGAATGTTAAGGAGAACCCCGCCCGCTGTCAAACCCGCCAGCAATGGAACATTGCCAGACAGGCGACACGGCAGCAGACTGCCTGGCCCGGGACCGCCATTTTTACACATGACTGCACTGATCCTCGCCTCCACGTCGCGTTATCGGGCGCAATTGCTGTCCCGGCTCGGGTTGCCGTTCAGTTCCAGCGCCCCGCAGGTGGAGGAAACCGCCAAGCCCGGCGAAGCCCCGGCCGCGCTGGCGCAGCGTCTGGCGCTGGCCAAGGCCCAGGCCATTGCGCACTCCGCTCAGGGCAGTTGGGTGATCGGCTCGGACCAGGTTGCCGATCTGGATGGCCGCTTGCTGGGCAAACCCGGCAGCCACGACGCCGCCTGCGCACAGCTTGCGGCGATGTCGGGCCGCGAGGTCCTGTTCCATACCGCCGTCTGCGTCAGCAACGGCGCCCAACAACTGCAGGCCAGCGACGTGACACGGGTGCGTTTCCGGGCCCTGCAGGCTGACGAGATCACCCGCTACGTCACCGCCGAGCAGCCCTTGGACTGCGCAGGCAGCTTCAAGTGCGAAGGGCTGGGCATCACCTTGTTCGAGGCCATCGACACCAGCGACCCAACCGCGTTGATCGGGCTGCCCTTGATCCAGTTGTCCATGCTGCTGCGCCAGGCCGGCTACCGTCTGCCCTGAACACGCGCAAGACCATCGGCGACTGATCAGCGCAAGACCTGCAGCCTGCACCACTGGTAGGGATACCCCGCCGTGCCGATGCGCGAGGCCAGGCCCACGCAGCTGTCCGGCTGCAGCATCAGCCCATACGGCGCCAGCCGCGCCTGCGCGGCCTCACGTTCGGCGGCGGCGATCTCCTGCGCCGAGCGCTCAGCGCCAGCGCGCGGAACCAGCATGCAGTGCCCCTGACGCTGCTGCACATCGGCACGCAGGCCTTTCAAGTGGCGTGCCAGCCATTGCAGCTTGCCGCAACCCGCCTCGCGATCCAGGCCGATGCGCTGGACCTTTGCATTGAGCCGGAGGAAGCGTGTCGCCACCTCGTCCTGGGAACCCGGGATCAACGCGAAGTGCTGCGAGCGTTCGGCCAGCATCGCCACCAAATGCTGCCGATAGCCCTCCGACTCCGGAAAATTGGAAGCCACCGACGCATAACGCGCCGCAGCCGGCAGCAACGGCACCCGCCACGCCTGCGGCTCGCCGCCGACCAGCAGCACGACACTGTCCGCAGGCTCCGCCATCTGCGGCTGCTGCACCTCGAAGGCGACGTTCGCCCAGGACTCATGCCGCCAATCCGCCCTGCCAACCAGCGAAACCAACGCACAGCCGAGCAAGGCCCAGCCTGCCATCCGCATGCCGCGCACACCGGGCATCAACTGCACGCACGCGCACCACAGCAGCAATGGCACCAGCAGCTCCAGTGCCGACAGATACCGGTGAATGCTGAAGGTGAACTGCCACAACACGTAGGACACCAGGAAGAACACCAGCAGCGTGACGAGCACCGGCCCGAACTGCGCTGCGCGCCGCCCCCGCAGCAACCGACGGCACAGCAGCACGAAGCCGCTCACGTACAGCAATGCCCAGCCCCCCTGCAACAGCGAAATCTCACTGACCCGCTTGGGATTGAAGGTAAAGAGCAACGGCCACACCAGGTGTTCGCCGGGATTGCGCGGCAGCCAGCGGGTATCACTGATCCCCACCAGCGCGGCCATGTTTGACTGGAACACCGCGTTGAACTGCGGCAGCAGCGGGTTGCCGTGCATCTGCCAGAGCTGCCAATACCACCAGCCTGTGACCAACGCCGCGACTGCCAGCGCCGCCAATGTCACCAGCAGCAGCGCACGCAGGCGTTGCCCCCAACCGCGCACGGCCACCAGCACCGCAGCCGCCAGCCCCACCGCGTAGATTGCGTTGGTCAGCTTCAATGCGACCGCGATTCCAATCAGCGTACCGGCACCCAGCCACACACCGGTGCCCGCCTTGCCCTGCGATTGGCCACGCAACACCAGCCACACACTGCCCAGCACGAACAGCGCCGTGGTGTTGTCGGCCATGGTGTTGCCGAAACCCGCCAATACGGTGCCCGTGCACAGGCCGGCCACGGCAAGCAACGGCGCAAGCCAGGCACGTTCAGCCCTGCCTTGCAGCACCTGCCATGCGATTCCCGCCACCGGCACGAACAACAACCCATGCAGCACACCCAGCACAAAGCCGGCGACCGGCCCCGGAAGCACGGTCATCAACAGATAATGAAAGACATCCAGCACCGGGCTGAAATAGCTCTGCATCTGTGCCGGCGCCAGATCCAGCGACAGGCGCCCCTGCAGGGCCGCATAGCCGTTGTAGAGGTGGTAATTGCGCAGGTCCCAGTTGGCATCCTGGCCCAGCCATAACGACAGGCAGCCACCAGCCATTGCGAGCACCAGACTTGCCGCGACGATATTGCTGGCACAAGTGAACGCAAATCTTCGTTCAATTGCCTGCAGAGATCGCCGCCACGGCAGACGGCCAAGGATCGCACTCATGCGCCAGGCACCTGGCCATAATCACCAACGCGCGACCGCGTGCACGACAGGTACTGGCCAAAGCCAACCATCATCAGGATGGCCAGCCTGGCTCCATGCAACGCAATTGATGCCGCCATTTCCACACTCCATGTTCCATCCTTGATCCATGCGACATCTCACCCGAACGTGACGGCCCTGGCTACCGTTCCACCTCGAACGGCTGCTCGGCCCAGCTCTCCACGCTGCCATCGTTGCCATGCAGGCGCAGACCCAGCCAATGCTTTCCGGGCGCGAACCCACGGGTGTCGATCTCGGCATCGAAGCCAACCAGCGGATGCTGCGGGTCGTTGGTGCCCGGCCATGCAGGACGTACATCGAGGTGGCGCCCGTACTTGGCATCGCCGACGCTGCGCCCATCCACCAGCACCTCCACGCGTGACAGGCCTACGCCATCCTTGAACGCCCAGCCCTGCACCTGCAACGACGCACCTACCGCATCACCGGGCAGCGGCGCATCGACCCAGGCCATCGCAGGCGTGACACAGGGGCCCTGCTGCCTCTCGGCTGGCAAACGGAACAACAGGAAGCGCTGGTAGCCATGATCCAGGGCCACCACCCGCGGCGGCGGCAGCGGCCCCACCAACTTGCAGACCTGGTGGTAGCGGGCAAGCAGGTCGCGGTAGCGCTGGTCGCCCGGCGCCAACACCAATAGCTGCGGCCGCGTGCGCGTGCCGTCACTGATGAGGTTCCACAGTGCCAGCTGTGCGGTACGTCCGTGCCGGTCGTTTATTTCGTGCGGCAACACCCGGATCGACGCATCGTTGAGGCGAAAACCCAGCTCGGAACCCACCTTGAAACTGCCAGCAAGGATCTGGGTGTCGTCCGGCATCTGTGCAAGTTCGTCCTTCACCGCATCAGCCAGCGGCTGCCAGCCGGCAAAGTTGCGCGGGTAGTACTTGCTGCCCGCCATCTGCTCGCGCAAGGCCGGGGTCGATGCCATCAGGTAGTAGCCGAAGGCCAATACCAGGCCGATAGAGGCCACCGCCCACAACGCACGCCGCCACCAGCGCGACCAGTGATTCAGCGCCAACGGCACCGATACCAGCAGCGCCAGATAGCCTGGCAGCGGCCAATGGAAGCTGATGCGCTCGACATCGGTGAAAAATCCGAACAGGAAGATCAGCAAGGTCGAGGTCGCCCCCACCAGCGCGAAGTAGCGCAGCTGCACGTGGTGGAACCCGCGCACGCGGTGGCGCAGGCCGGCAATCGCCACACCTGCCATAGCCACGAACAACAGCGGCGTCACCATCATCGGCTGGATCAACAGGAACAGCAGGCCCTCGCTCTGGAACTCCCACGGATGCCGCTCGATCAGCTGGAACTTCAGGCCAGCGTCCTGGTTGCCCAGGTTCCAGGCCAGCAGCGGCAGCCAGGCCACGATGCCCACCGTCAGCGCGATCCACACCCGCGGGTCGCGCAGCATGCGGCGCCCTTCGGGCAACAGCAGCAGCGCGATGAAGCCAACGATGATCACGCCGATGAAACGGTAATGACTGAGTGCCCCCACCAGCAGACCCAGCGCCAACATCAGCGCGCTCCCCGCATCGACATTGCGCAGCAGCCGTGCGCCACCATCCAGGCACAACAGCGCGGCAATGGCCATCGGCACATCCGGCACCGCCAGGATGCCCAGCGTCGCCGACAAGGGCATCAACAAAGCCAGCGCACCGGCCTGCCAACCCACCCGCGAACCAAACCAGCGCGTGGCGATGGAGGCAACCATCCACGGCAGCACTGCACCCAATGCCAGGAACGGCAGGCGCACACCGAGCCGGTGATCACCGGCGATCTCAACGCCCAGTCGCGTCAACCAGGCGGTAAGCCCAGGCAGGTCGGAATAGGCGGTGGCCAGATGCTGGCCTTCCTGCCAATAGAACGCTTCGTCCACGAACAGTGGCAATTGCGCTGCAATCAGCACTTTGACTGCTGTCACCAACGCCCAAAGCGCAAGAAAAGTGATGTACGCGCGACGCTCGCCCCTGATTGCCACTTACACTCCCTCAACCCTGATAACGAGATGACCATGACGGTAATGCCAGCGGGAATGCTACCCGAAGTGACGTTACGCGCCCTATCGAGCGCGCAGAATCAGGTGAACGCATTGGTGCTGGGCAAGGCCCATGAGGTCCGGCTGGCCTTTGTCGCACTACTGTCCGGCGGACATCTGCTGATCGAGGACCTGCCCGGACTGGGCAAGACCACGCTGGCGCATGCCATGGCCTCCAGCCTCGGTCTGCGCTTCCAGCGCATCCAGTTCACCTCCGATCTGTTGCCTGCCGACGTGCTTGGCGTCTCGGTGTACGACGCCGGCAGCCGCAGCTTCCAGTTCCATCCGGGGCCGGTGTTCTGCAACCTGCTGCTCGCCGATGAAATCAATCGTGCACCGCCGCGCACGCAGAGCGCACTGCTCGAGGCCATGGCCGAACAGCAGGTCACCCTGGACAGTGTCACCCACACGTTGCCGGACCCGTTCTTCGTGATCGCCACGCAGAACCCGGTGGATCTCTCGGGCACCTTCCCGCTGCCCGATTCGCAGCTGGATCGCTTCCTGCTGCGGCTCACGCTGGGCTATCCCAACCCGGAAGCCGAGCGTGCACTGCTGGGAGGCACCGACCGCCGCACGCTGATCGCGCAGGTCGATGCCTGCCTGTCCGAGCAGGACATCCGCCAGCTGCGTGATGCCGTGACCCACATCCATGCCAGCGACGCACTCATCGACTACGTGCAGGCCCTGCTCACCCGCAGCCGCCAGCACCCGGGCGTGCGCGTCGGCCTGTCACCGCGCGCCGGCATCGCCCTGCTGCGCGCGGCCAAGGCGCATGCGCTGCTGCTGGGCCGGCAGCACGCGGTGCCCGAGGATGTGCAGGCATTGTTCATCGCAGTCGCCGGCCACCGCCTGGTTGCCGAGGCAGAGTCCTCATCCGGCCCGGAGCTGGCCCGGGCGATCCTGCACGCCGTGCCGGTGGACTGAGCGATGGCGCTGCGCCACCGCTGGCAACGACTGCAACTGCTGGCCAAACCGCGGCAAGCCGAATCGCTGCCGGCACGGTTGGACCGTCGCCGCATCTACGTGCTGCCCACCGGCTTCGGGCTGTTCCTGTGCGCCTTGCTGGCAGTGATGCTGCTCGGCGCGCTGAACTACAACAACAACCCTGCGCTGCTGCTGGCACTGTTGCTGGCGGCCACGGCGCTGGCCAGCACCGTGCATGCCCACCTGCAGCTTTCGGGCCTGCAATTGCAGGCGCTTTCCGCCGAACCGGTAAGCGCCGGCAACCCGATCCGCCTGCGCCTGGCACTGGTACGCAGCGACAGCCGCCCACGCCGGGGCCTGCAGCTGCAATATCAGGACGCCCGCACGCAGGCAACACTGGAGCACAGCAGCCAGACCGAAGCTGACCTGCAGCTGCCAACCCAGCAACGCGGCTGGCTGGACCTGTCACGCATCCGCATCGATACCACCCAGCCATTGGGGCTGGTGCGCGCCTGGGCGTGGTTCTGGCCCGATACCGCGCTGCTGGTCTACCCGGCCCCGGAAACCAATGCGCCCCCGCTGCCAGATGCCGGCAGCACCTCAACCCGCACCCGCGCACACCCACAAGGGGAGGAACTGCAGCAACTGCGCCCCTACCGGCAAGGCGACGCGCGCCGCAGCATCGCCTGGAAGCATTCGGCGCGCCGCGATGAGTTGCTGGTCCGCGAATACGAACGTCCACAGGGCGCCGAGCTGCTGCTGGATTGGCAGCAGTTGCATGGCCTGCCCTACGAACGCCGCATCGCACGGCTGGCCCGCTGGGTGGACGACGCCGAACGCGAAGGCCGCCGCTACCAGTTACGCCTGCCCGGCCAGGCACCGATCGGCCCGGCCGGCGGCGATGCACACCGCCACCAATGCCTGCGCGCACTCGCGCTGCTGCCCACCGCATGACGTCGATTCCTGCTCGCCTGCCCGGTACCAATACGCGCAGATGGACGCTGCTGGCGACCGCGCTCGCGCTGCTGCCACTGCTGCTGCAGTTGCCCGCCACGCTGGCTGTTGTCATAGCCCTGGTCGCTGTAGCGGTGGCGGCATGGACCTGGCGCCGCACGCTGCCGTCACTGCTCAAACTGCTGCTTGTAGCCGCGATGTTCCTTGCCATCTTCTGGCAGATGGGCGCCAACCCCGGCCGTGACAGCGGCTGCGCGTTGCTGGCTGCGATGCTGGCGATCAAGCCTGCGGAACTTCGCAGCTTCCGCGATGCTCGCAGCCTGATCGGGTTCTCACTGTTCGCCCCATTCGCGGCCTTCCTGCTCGACCAGGGCCCAGTCACCCTGCTGCTTTCCGCCGCCGCAATTGTCTGCGCCCTGCTGGCCCTGCAACGCGTGGTAGACGACCAGGCCGGCGCCACGGCACCGCCGCTGCGACTGCAACTGCGCAGCGTTGGCTGGCTGATGCTGCTTGCACTGCCGTTGGCGCTGTCGGCGTTCTGGCTGCTGCCACGGCTGCCGACCCCACTGTGGGGAACGCCGGATCGCAGCGTGAGCCTGCCGGGCCTGTCCGACCGCATGGAGCCCGGCGCCTGGTCGGACTTGATGGCCGATGACAGCCCTGCATTGCGCGCGCAGTTCTTCGGCCCGGTGCCTGCGCCAGATCAGCGCTACTGGCGCGGGCCGGTACTGACCCACTTCGACGGCCGCAGCTGGACCCGCAGCCGCTCGCCGCAGCCGCCAACAGCCTTCGTGCAGGGTCCGGCGCGCTGGGACTACGTGATCGAGTACGAGGCCACCGACCAACGTGACCTGGTCGCACTGGATCTTCCGCTGGCCGCGCCGGTCGGCAGCCAACTCGACGCCGACTACAGCCTGCGCAGCGCGCGCCCGCTCAATGCACTGAGCCGCTGGCGCCTGCAGTCCGCCGCGCCGCGGCAGTTCCAGAACGAACTGTCACCTGCGCTGCGCCAGCAGGCGCTGCAGCTGCCCAAAGGCTTCAATCCGCGCACGCTGGCACTGGCGCAGCAATGGCGCGCGCAGGCCGGGACCGATGACGCAGCACTGATCAACCGCAGCCTGGAATGGATCCACCGCGAGTTTGCCTACACCTTGTCCACGCCGATGCCCGGCCGGAACAGCGTGGATGAGTTCCTGTTCGACCAGAAAGCCGGCTATTGCGAGCACTTCAGCGCTGCCTTCGTGGTGTTGATGCGCAGCGCAGGCATCCCTGCGCGGGTGGTGACCGGTTATGCGGGCGGCGTACGCAATCCGTATGGCGACTATTTCGTGGTGCGACGCATGGACGCCCATGCCTGGGCCGAAGCCTGGCTGCCCGGCCGCGGCTGGGTGCGCGTGGACCCGACCGCCGCGGTCGCGCCCGAGCGCATCTACGACACACTCGAAGACCGCCTGGGCGCAGGCAACGAGGGCCGCAGTGGCCTGGATCTGGCAGGACGCTGGGCTGGCCTGCTTCAGTACAGCGACTACCTGCGCCGCGGCTGGAACAACGCCATCCTGTCTTTCGACGCCGAGCGCCAATCACGACTGCTGCGCTCCATCGGCATCGCCAAGCTCAGCCCGAGCCAGCTGATCGCGCTGTTTGCGGCCTTCGCGCTGCTGGCACTGGGTCTGATGTCCTGGCTGCTGGCCCGCGGTGAGCGCCAGCGCGACCCGCTGCTGCGCGCCTGGCAACGGCTGGACCGCCGCTACGCCCGCCTCGGCCTGGGCCGCGAGCCAGCGGAAACCGCACAGGACTGGGCGCGACGGGTGGAACTTCAGCTGCCCGGTTGCGGTCTGTCACCGCTCAGCCAGCGTTTCAGCGACGCGCGATACGCTGGCGGTCGATCGGATGTCGTTTCATTATTGGCGGACCTGCGTAGGCACCGTCCGAAACCCGGAGCACGAACATGAAGACCCGCATCCTGCTTATTGCCGCTGCCAGCCTTGCGCTGGCCGCCTGTGCCACCGCCCCGAAGCCATTGCAGGGCCAGTTCACCACGGTGTCGCCGCGTGACGCGGTGGCGCAGAAGCAGACCGGCGCGCCGGTCCGCTGGGGTGGCCGCATCATCGAAACCATCCCCGGCCAAGGCGAGACCTGCTTCCAGATGATCGCCCGTCCGCTCAATGGCAGTGGCCGCCCGAGCACGACCTCGGCGGATGCCAGCGACGGCCGTTTCCTGGCCTGCCGCGCCGGCTTCTACGACCCGGCGGTGTTCGAGCCGGGCCGTGACGTGACCTTCATCGGTCGCATCGACGGCTACCAGACCACCAAGATCGGCGAATACGACTACCCACTGCCCAAGGTCAACGCCGATGTGGTGTACCTGTGGCCGGTGCAGCGCGAAGTGGAAGTCGTTCCCGCCTACCCGTACGGCCCGTGGGGCCCGGGTTGGGGCCCGCGCTGGGGCTGGGGTTACCGCGGCTGGTATTGATCGACCGATGCAATGAAAACGCCGCCCAAGGGCGGCGTTTTCATTTGCAATATCGCTACTGGGCAATGCGCGTTGTAGACCATCCATCCAATGCCCCGGGTGCGCTTCGCTTACCCGGGCTACGGCAGCTGCGCCGGTAGTGCCGAGCCATGCTCGGCAAGAGCCTTCCCTACAATCCACCCAAAGCCCCGGGTGCGCTTCGCTTACCCGGGCTACGGCAGCTACACCGGTAGTGCCGAGCCACGCTCGGCAAGGGCTTTCCCGGCCATACACCCAAAGCCCCGGGTGCGCTTCGCTTACCCGGGCTACGGCAGCTGCACCGGTAGTGCCGAGCCATGCTCGGCAAGAGCCTTCCCTGCAATCCACCCAAAGCCCCGGGTGCGCTTCGCTTACCCGGGCTACGGCAGCTGCACCGGTAGTGCCGAGCCATGCTCGGCAAGAGCCTTCCCAAGCACACCCGGCAAAGCCTCCTCAGGCGCCAAAATGCCCCAACTGCGTACCGGCAAGCAGATGCAGATGGATGTGGAACACGGTCTGCCCCGCGTCTTCCCGGCAATTCATCACGATGCGGTAGCCGTTCTCGGCAAAACCCTGCTCACGCGCATACGCCGCAGCGGCCAAGGCCAACTTGCCGATCAGGTGCGCCTGCGCCGGCTGCAGATCGTCCAGGGTCGGAATGACTTCATTCTTCGGAATGAAAAGCACATGCACCGGTGCCTGCGGGGCGATGTCCTTGAAACCCAGCACTTCGTCGTCTTCGTAGACGATGGCGGCGGGAATCTCGCGGCGGATGATCTTGCCGAAAATGGTGTCGGTCATGTGGAAGCTCGCTGCAGTAAACGATCTACAGCTTACAACTCCGGCGCCGCTTAATCGCCGACTTCGCTGCGGCTGCCAAACGCGTGCGACAAGGTGCCGCGGTCGACGTATTCCAGCTCACCGCCCAATGGCAGGCCCTGCGCAAGGCGGCTAGGGCGCACCCTGTTTCGACGCGCCAGCTGCGCCAGGTAGTGCGCGGTCGCTTCGCCTTCAACGGTGGAATTGGTGGCGATGATCAACTCGCTGATTTCGCCTTCGGCCAATCGGGCTTCCAGCCGATCCAAGCCCAACTCGCGCGGGCCGATGCCATCCAATGGCGACAAACGTCCCTGCAGTACGTAATACACGCCGCGATAGCTGGTGGCATGTTCGATCGCCAGACGGTCGGCCGGCGATTCGACCACGCACAACATCTGCCGCTCGCGGCTGCTGCTGGCGCAGATCGGGCACAGCTCGGTTTCGCTGAAGTCGCGGCATTGTGCGCAATGGCCGACCTTCTCGATGGCCTCGGCCAATACCTCGGACAAACGCTGGCCACCCTCGCGGGCGCGTTCGAGCACGTGGTATGCCATGCGCTGGGCAGTCTTCTGGCCGACGCCCGGCAATACCCGGAAGGCCTCGATCAGTTGTTCCAGCAGCGGCAGGCTCATCGCGTCAGGCTCTTGGTCAGAAACAAGCGCGCGAAGCCCGAAGGCTTCGCGGCGCTGTGGGATGCGTGCACCGGCCAGGCCGGTGCAGGCCGCATCAGAACGGCAGCTTCATGCCCGGCGGCAGCTTCATGCCAGCGGTGGCAGCGCCCATGCGGCTATGCGATTCGGCATCGATCTTGTTGGAAGCATCGTTGAAGGCAGCTGCGATCAGGTCTTCGGCCATCTCCGGATCGGTCAGCACCGACGGATCGATGCGCACCTTGCGGCACTCCTTGGTGCCGGTCAGGGTCACGCTGACCATGCCACCGCCAGCACTGCCGGTGACTTCCAACTTGCCAAGTTCTTCCTGGGCCTTCTGCAGGTTTTCCTGCATCTTCTGGGCCTGTTGCATCATCTGGGCGATATTGCCGCGCATGGTCTTTACTCTTTCAAAGGACGGATGGAATCGGCCACGACCCGTGCACCCTGCTGCAGCAGCTGTTGCACCTGGGGGTCGGCCATGAATACGGCTTCGGCCGCGGATTGTTGTTCACCACGCTGCCGATCAGCGCGCTGATGCAAGGTCTCAGCCTGCGCGTTACCGGTTTCAATGAGGATCTTGGGCGTGCTACCCAAGGCCTGTGACAGCGCCTGCGCCAAGGTATTCAAGGCGCGCTCAGACTGAAGATATTCAAAGCCTGGCAACAAGGCCAGACGCAGTACGCCATGCTGGAAATTGACGAAGGCTGCATTGGCTGCAAGCTCACGCGATGGACCGCTGAGCCCGCTGTCGTCGATCAGGTCCAGCCACTGCTCGGCAGTGTTCAAGCTGCGCCCGCCCTGCGACGGAGCCGATGCAACGGGTTCAGCGGGTGCTGCAGGCTCGATGGCGATGCCAGTCGGACGCACCGGCTCGGCCTGCCGAAGCGGCTGCGGCGCAGCTACGGGCACTGGCTTCGGGGCTTCAACGGGTATTTGAATGGATTCGGGCGCTTCCGGCATGGCCATTTCGGCCGCCATCGCCTCGTCACGCGCATTCGCTTCAGCCGCCTCAACCGCCCATGGCGGCAGATCCTCGTCAGCGGCTGCGGGCTTGGTGGCGTGAACCGGGGCCGGAGCTGCCGCGGGTGCCTGTGCAGGCTCGGGCGCCACGGATTCAGACGCAGGCACGACTTGCTGCGACACGACCGCTGCTGGTTCGGGCTCTGGCTTGGGCTCTGACACAGGCGCAACCGGTGCCACTACAGCCTGCACCTCAACCGGCTTGGCCGTCTGCGTCGACGCTGCCGCAGCAACGGGTGCGGCTTGCGTGTTGCCACCCACACCTGCGCCACTTCCGGACGCGGCGCCTTCCGGCGTCGCAGGTACCGCGCCTGCCGGACGGAACGCCAGCATGCGCAGCACGGTCATTTCAAAGCCCGCACGCGGGCTGGGCGCCAGATGCAGGTCGCGACGGCCACCAAGGGCCATCTGGTACCAGAGCTGCACCACTTCCGGGCGCAGGCGCTGGGCAAAAGCCACCGCATCAACGCCCTCGCCCGACACTGCCGTACCGGGTACCAGTTGCTGGACCTGGATACGGTGCAGGCCTTCGGCCAGTGCATCCAGCACCCCGCTCCAGTCCGGCGAGAACTCCGCCAGGCCGGCAACCACCTGCAACAGGCGCGGGCCATCGCCCTCCGCCAAGGCATCCAGCATCGCCGCCACCTGGGTGCGATCGACCGTGCCAAGCATGGCGCGCACCACCTCATCGCGCAGCGCGCCGCCGGCATAGGCAATGGACTGGTCCAGCAACGACAGGCCGTCGCGCAACGAGCCATCGGCCGCGCGCGCCAGCTGCACGAGCGCGCTGTCGTCGAACTCGATCTGCTCGGCCGTCATGATCCGCGACATCTGCCCGTGGATCTGCTCTTCGTCCAGACGCTTGAGGTTGAACTGCAGGCAGCGGCTGAGCACCGTGACCGGCAGCTTCTGCGGATCGGTGGTGGCCAGCAGGAACTTCACGTGCTCCGGCGGCTCTTCCAGCGTCTTCAGCAGCGCATTGAACGCTGCCTTGGAAAGCATGTGCACTTCGTCGATCAGGTAAACCTTGTACTGCCCACGCGAGGGCATGTACTGAGCGTTCTCGATCACCTCGCGCACGTCATCCACGCCGGTGTTGGACGCAGCATCGATTTCCAGCAGGTCGATGTAGCGGCCGGCATCGATGTCCAGGCAGGCCCGGCACTGACCGCAAGGGTCGGCGCTGGTGCCGTTCTCGCAGTTCAGCGACTTGGCGAAGATGCGGGCAATGGTGGTCTTGCCGACACCCCGGGTGCCGGTAAACAGGAAGGCGTGGTGGACGCGGCCACTGTCGAGCGCATTGCTGAGCGCGCGGACCACGTGTTCCTGGCCCACCAACTCGGCAAAACGCTTCGGACGCCACTTGCGGGCAAGGACGAGATAGGACATCAGGC
>Ga0308157_10005949_pt1 | contig 14915 bp, 10 predicted proteins | sample PhyBR1_FD_201035 | JGI IMG/M metagenome (GOLD analysis project Ga0308157, IMG submission 201035) | Phyllosphere microbial communities from UC Gill Tract Community Farm, Albany, California, United States - DLSLB.R1 | ecosystem: Host-associated > Plants > Phyllosphere > Unclassified | place: USA...
GACCGATTTCCGCCCCGAAGGCGGCGACAAGCCTGCCGATGCCGACGACACCGCCCCGCGCCGCAACGCCGGCCGCGACGAGCCAGCCAAGTAAGCCGGCCGGTCTGCTGCCTGCCCCGCGGCGCTTGGCAAGCATGCCTCTTCGCTTCAGCTAACGCGGTAAGCTCCTCGGCCAAACTCCGCAGTGCGGAGTTATTTTCACTAAAAAGGCGCGGCTCTGCGAGAGCCGCGCCTTTTTTTCTGGCTAGGGCTGGCTAGCCTACTTGTGCACTTTCATGTCGATATCGTACTTGTAACGCGGCGGGCCGCCCAGCGGCACGGCAAAGAAGGGCAGCGCCGTGTCGTACTGGTCGGTGACGTAGAAAACAACGTCGTTAAAGGTCGTGGACTTGCTGACCAGGCGAAAATCCAGCGAGAGGCCGTACTCTTTGGGGTTGATGGGCAGCACGCTGCTCGTCCACTGCCCATCGCCGCTCACGGCGGCCGAGTGGCCATTTTTAGCCACGCTAAAGATAGTCAGCTTAGCCGAGTTGTCGATGTCAAAATTGCTTTGCTTGATGCTCACTACGCGCTCATTAGCAAATGGATAGAGGTGCACCGTAACGGCCCGCCCCACTGGCGCGGCCGGAATGCGGAAGCAGTATTCGTACGTGAACGCGTTGCCGCCCGGGATGGGCACATTCAGGCTCGGGTTGCTGCTGAGAAAGAAGCGGTAGAGGTTGCCATCGTTGCCACTCAACCCGCGCACCACCACCTTGTACACGTAGCCCTGGAACTGCTCGACCAGTTCGCCTTCGAGTGGGTTGAGCGGGCCAAAATTGTAATACTGGCCGTCGTATTTAGGGTCTTCGCCGAAAACCTGCTGCTTGATAAGGCGGCCGCTGGGCGCTACGGCGGGGCTAGCCGGGCGCGGGTCGGTGGCGCCTTTGGCCGAGTGCGTGCCCGGCCCACCGTAGAGGCTAAACTCGGTGCGGGTGTTGAACTGGCCAACTTTGGCATCGAGCTGGCCGCCGCAATCGGGGTCAAAAACCCGGATGTAAATGGGCCGCCGCTCGGTGGCCGGCACCAAAAAGAAGAAAGTTTGCGTAAAGTCATCGTCGCCGCTCGTGACGGGGGCCTGCGCGCCGAAGGTTACCAGGTTTTCTATTTTCTCGCCGGGGTTGGGTACGGCCTGCGCACGGGCGGGCATCGCCCAACCCACCACCAGGATTGCCACCGCCAACAAACGAGTTAGGAAGTAAACGTGTTTGTACATAAATGGAGTAAGAAACGACTCGTACTAACGGCCCGGTTTCCCAGCCTAAGCCGTAATATTACAACTTAAACCGACCGCTCTGCCCGCTATCCTTTGCTTTATGAGTGCCTCTGCACGCGACACAACTGAATTTTTTGACCAGCTCACCAATCAGGTGCTGGCACTGCGCGTGCTTTCTCACCAACGCCTGCGCCCGCTTTCCTCGGAGGAGCTCAACCGCCGCCCGGCCTACGACAAATGGAGTGCGGCCCAGTGCCTGGAGCACCTCAACATTGTGGGGGGCTACTACCTGCCCAGCCTTAAAGCCCACCTGCGGCTGGCCCATGCCAAAGGCTCGGCGGCGGGCAAACAGGTGCGCAGCGGCTGGCTAGGGCGCTACTTTACTACTACCACGCAGGAGAAGAATGGCCTGGGCGACAACCTGTTGCGCCGGCCCAAACAGTTTTCGCCCACCGGCACCCGCCTCACCGGCACGGTAGTCGAGGCCTTCAACCGCCAGCTCGACGAGCTACTGCGGCTGCTACTGCTAGCCCGCCAGGTCGATGCCGGGGCCGTGCGCGTGCCCAACCCCCTGTATCCCTGGCTGCGCCTGCGCCTCACCGATGTGCTGGAGGCCCTGGTCTTTCACATTCAGCGCTACGTGAAGCAGGCCGAGCAGGTAGCCGTAGTTACGGCCACCAAATAAGCCGAGTAGCTTTTCCATAAAAAAGAGGGGCTAGCCGAGTGGTACTCGGCTAGCCCCTCTTTTGGGTTTCAAAGCCCGCAGGCTATTCCTGGTAGAGTACCTGCAACATCGTCTGGCCCACGGCTTTCATCGTTTTGCGGTCGATGATGCTCATGTTGTCGGCCGTGGCGTGGTGGTAAGCCGGAAAATACTCCTCGCCAAACGCCGGGTGGTCGTAAATGTCCACGGTAGGCACGCCAGCTTTATTGGTGTACACATGGTCGTCGAGAATGGCGCCCGTGTCCTTGTACAGGAAGTAGTCGGAGTACCCAAGCTTAGTGGCTGTGCTCCAGATTTTATCTACCACCGAGCGGGCGTTTTGCAGCGACGTACCCTCGCGGGTGAAGTGGGCGTCTTTGGCGCCTACCATATCGAGCAGCACGCCGTACTCGGCCTTGTAGCCGGCGGGCACCAGGTTCTTGGCCCAGTATTGCGAGCCCAGGCACCACGACGACTTACCATCGCTTTCGTCAATCTGATTGGTCTTTTCCTTCTGCGTATCAGCCTCATAGCCCCAGTCCTCGGCATCGAAGAAAATGAAATCTACGCCCACGTTGGGTGCCTGCTGGTCTTTTTGCAGGCTGAGCGTGCGCGCTATTTCCATGGCCACGGCCACGGCGCTGGCGCCGTCGCTGGCCCCATCTAGGGGCGCGTTTTTGCGCTGCTTGTCGGCATCGGCAAAGGGCCGGGTATCCCAATGCCCAAAAATGGCCACGCGCCGCGCCGCCGTGGGCTGATACTGGGCAATAATGTTGCGCCCCTTAATCTGAGTGCCGTCAAAGGTCATGGCCTCAAACGGCTGCTCGCGCACGCTTAGCCCAAAGCTTTTTAGCTTAGCCACCAAGTAGTTGCCACAAGCCACGTGCGCCGGCGTATTGGGCACGCGCGGGCCGAAGGCCACCTGCTTAGCCGTGTAGGCGTAGGCCGAGTCGGCATTGAAGGCCGGGGTAGCGGCGGGCACCGCCGCCGCCGGCTGGCTAGCCGTTTCGGCCGGCTTTTCAGACGGGCAGGCCGTGAGAAGGGCTAGGCCGGCAACGGCCAGCAACGAAGCGCGAACGTGTTGAAAACGCATAGAAAACGATTGTCATGCTGAGCCTGCCGAAGCAGCGCGCCCGCATTGATGGATGAGTAAATTAGTGCGCCACGCCGGCGGCAAGCCCGGCGCGACGGCCCGTTGAAACCGCTGTTAATCTTCGCTATACGCCCACTCCACGCCGGTTTTGGTGTCCTTGATGACAATGCCCTGGGTTTTGAGGGCCGTGCGAATCTGGTCTACCTTATCGTAGGCCTTTTCCGACTTGGCTTCCTGGTAGAAGCCCAGCGCGAGGGTCAGCAAGTCTTCAGCGCTGGCGCGGGGCTCGTCGCGCAGGCCCAGGATGTCCGTTACGAGCGCGCGGTAAGCGGCGCTAGCCTCAGCCACAGCCTCGGGGCTTACTTCGGCCAGCGCGACAGGGCTGGTGGCTAGGGTGTTAAAGCGCTTGAGTAGGTCAAACACGGCGGCCAGGGCGCGGGGTGTGTTCAGGTCATCGTTGAGAAACTCGAAGGGCTTCTTGCTTAACGCCAGGAGCTGCTGGCTGTTGGCGGCCAGCTTATCGGCGTCAACGGCGGCGACCTCATCCCCTTTCACCTTTAGCTTGTCCCCGTCCAGCAGGCGCAGGCCGTTCATGAGCTTGCGGAAGCCCTTGCGGGCGGCTTGCAGGGCATCGTCCGAGAGGTCGATGGGCGAGCGGTACTGCGCCTGCAAGAAGAAGAAGCGCAGCGTCATGGGTGAATACGCTTGTGAGAGCGCAGCACTCTGGCCCTGAAACATCTCGCTCAGGGTCACGAAGTTGCCGAGCGACTTGCTCATTTTTTGGCCATTTACGGTCAGCATGTTGTTGTGCAGCCAGAAGCGGGCGCCGGCGCTGGGGGTAGCCGAGGCCTCGTTCTGGGCAATCTCGCACTCGTGGTGCGGAAACATGAGGTCCAGCCCACCGCCGTGAATGTCGAACTCGGCACCGAGGTACTTACGGCTCATGGCCGAGCATTCGAGGTGCCAGCCGGGGAAACCTTCGCCCCAGGGCGAGGGCCAGCGCATAATATGCTGGGGGCTAGCGTTTTTCCAAAGGGCAAAGTCGGTGGGCGAGCGCTTTTCGTCCTGCCCGGCCAGCTCGGTGCGGGTGCCGGCCAGCAGCTCCTCCACCACGCGGCCTGAGAGGCGGCCGTAGTTAAGGCCCTCGGCGTTGTACTTGGGCACGTCGAAATACACCGAGCCGTTGGCTTCGTAGGCCAGGCCGCGGCCTAGTATTTCCTCAATCAGCCCGATTTGCTCGGTGATGTGGCCGCTAGCCTGGGGTTCGATGTCGGGCGGCAGGCACCCTAGCGCGCTCATGGCCTGGCGGTAGCGCACGGTGTAGTGCTGAGCCACCTGCATGGGCTCCAGCTTTTGGGCGCGGGCGGCTTTGGCCATTTTGTCCTCGCCCTCGTCGCCATCGCCCACCAGGTGGCCCACGTCGGTGATGTTGCGCACGTACCGGACCTGGTAGCCCAAGTAGCGCAGGTAGCGCGTGAGCACGTCGAACACGATGGGGCCGCGCGCGTTGCCCAGGTGGGCATCGTTGTACACGGTGGGGCCGCAGAGGTAAAGGCCCACCAGCGGCGGGTGCACGGGCGCGAAAGATTCCTTCTTACGGGTCAGCGTGTTATAAAGCGTCAGCGACATGTTATTAAGTAGTCAAAACGCCAGAAGCGCCCGGCCTGATTGGATGGCGCGGGCTCCTGGCGCGGGCGTCGGAGATAACCCAACGGCGAAGGTGCGGCAAAGTTCAGCATCTGGCGCCGAAGTAGCGCTACTTTAGCTGGTACACGGCCTCAACCGGAAAGTGGTCGGAATACGGGATTTCGGTGTGCACCTGGCAGGCCAGCACCCGCCACCGCGGCCCGGCAAACTGCTGGTCGATGCGCAGCAGCGGCGGCAGCCGGCCGTGGTAGGTGTTGCCCGGGCCCCAGCCCACGCTAGCCCAGGCATTCTGGAGCGGGCCGGCCAAGCGGTTATAGGAGTACGAATACGGCAAATCGTTGCAGTCGCCGGCCAGCAGCACGGGGTAGGGCGAGCGCCCGATGTGGGCCACCAGCGTATCGGCCTGCCAGGCGCGGGCCGTGGCGCCGCGCACAAAGCGCCCCAGCAAGCCACGGCCCTTGCGGCGCAGGCCGGTTTTGCTGGAGCCAGCGGTCACAATGTCGTTTTCGTCGATGCTCATGCTTTGCAGGTGCACATTGAAGACGCGCACTGTGTCGCCGGTACCAGGGCCGGCCACGTCAACCCACATCGCGTGGTTCTGGCTAAGGCGGCCAAAGGCAATCTCGCCCCGCCCCACAATGGGCAGGCGCGAAAAAATAGCGATACCGAATTGCGCACCGGCACTGTTGGTCAAGCTTTTAGAAACAAAGGCTTGCCGGCCGATATCTTCCCCTAGCTTCTCCCCCACCCGAAACAAGTCGCCGTCGCGGGTGCGCGCGCCGGACGGCTCCTGGTAAAACTCCTGCAAGCACAGCACATCGGCCGGGCTGGCAGCCAGCCAGCTGATGAACTTGGCGGGCGCCGCCGGGTCGGCCTTGCGCAGGTGGGCATACACGTTGAAAATGCGCACATTGGCCGACAGCAGCCGCAGCGAGCGAGGCGCGGGCGGGGCACCTATCGCGGCTAGCCCCCGCCGCCCGGCCCAGTGCAGCGGCAGCCCGCGCTGCACCTGCGGCCAAGCCAAAAGCAGCGCGGCCAGCGGCAGCAGCGCCACGCGGCGGCGGCGCAGCGCCCAGCCCACGGCCAGCAGCGCCGTGAGGGCCAGCCAGCCCGGCACCGTGAGGGCGAGCACCGGCGCCAGGGCCAGCTGCTCGCCCGATAGCCGTTCGGCGGCCATGCTCCCGAGGAGGCCCAGCAGCACAAATAAGGTAAAACGGTAAGCTAGCAGGCGGCGCACGGCGAGGTAGGCACCCATCGGCGGGTACCCGGCACAAAAATACGGCCGGCGGGGCCGCAGGCGGGGTTGGTGCATCTGCGTCGGGCGCTTAGCTTTACTAGGCAGTAGCTCAGCCTGTTTTTTATGCCCAAAAACTTTTACGCCGGTATTCTTTGCTTCCTGACCCTGAGCTTGTCGGCCGGGGCCCAAACTGCGCCCGCTAGCCTGCCCCGCCTAGCCGCCCCGCCCCCCGACACCGAGCGCAGCCTGGAGTTTGTGGCCAACCGCGGCCAGTGGCCGGCGGCCGTGCGCTATGCCGCTGCTGTGCCGGGCGGCCACCTTTACCTCGAGCCGGGTGGCCTGCGCTACGTGTTGCTGCAACCCGTGGAGCATCCCGGCCACCCGGCCGCGGCTAGCCCTCAGTCGGCAACTAGGGCGCTGCCCCCAGCCGACGCTAGCCCGGCAGACGAAGCGCCCATCCGCGGCCATCAGCTGCGGGTGCGCTTTGTGGGGGCCGATGCTGCTACTCCCTTAGCGCCTATTCAGGCGACTGGTGAGGTGCGCAACTATCTGCATGGCAACGACCCCACCCACTGGGCCAGCGCCGTGCCCAGCTACCGGCAGGTGCGCTACCAGGCGCCCTGGCCGGGCGTGGCGGCGCACTTTTATGAGAACGAAACGCAGCACTTGGAATACGATTTTGAGGTGGCGGCCGGGGCCGATGCCAGCCGCGTGCAGCTGCGCTACGAGGGCGCCAGCAGCCTCAGCCTCAGCCCCGATGGCCAGCTGCACGTGGGCACCACCGTGGGCGCGCTCACCGAGCTGGCGCCGCACGCCTACCAGCTAGGGCCGGGCGGCCAGCACCAGCCGGTGGCCTGCCGCTACCACCTGCGGGCCGAGGAAAACCTGGTGTCGTTTGAGCTGGGGGCTTACGACCACCGCCGGCCGCTGGTGATTGACCCCACGGTGATTTTCTCGACCTACTCGGGGGCAAAAGGCAGCAACTGGGGCTTTACGGCGACCTACGACGCGGCGGGCAACATGTACTCGGGCGGTATTGTGCTCGACGACTCGTTTGCCCTGCCGAGCTACCCTACTTCGCCGGGCGCGTTTCAAACCACGTTTGCCGCGCTTATCGATATTGCGCTCATCAAATACAACACCAGCGCCAACGGCACGGCGGCGCGGGTGTGGGCCACGTACGTGGGCGGCAGCGGCCACGATTTTCCCAGCAGCCTGGTGGTGAATGCCCAGAACGAGCTGATTGTGCTGGGCAGCACCTCCTCCACCAACTACCCGGTTACGAGTGGCGCCGTGCAGCGCCGCTTCGCGGGCGGGGTGGCCGTCAGCCCCTTCGGCCCCGGCAACGATGGCGTGTACCGGGTGAGCGGCGGCACCGACCTCATCATCACGCGCCTCAATGCGGCGGGCACCGCGCTAGCTGCCTCTACCTACCTGGGCGGCAGCGGCAACGATGGCATTGCGGCCTATAACCCCGCCCTGGCCACCCGCCAGCTGCCCCAAAACTACGGCGACGCGCTGCGCGGCGATGTGCTCACCGATGCGCAGGGCAATATTTACCTGGCCTCGGTGTCGGGCTCGCTCAACTTCCCGGTTACCGCCGGCTTCGGCAGCAGCTACCGCGGCGGCGCCTGCGATGCGGTGGTGGTGAAGCTGCCCCCCGCCCTCGACCAGCTTACCTGGAGCGGCTACCTGGGCGGCAGCGCGGCCGATGCGGCCTATTCCATTCAGCTCGACCCTAGCGGCAATGCCTACGTGGGTGGGGGCACGCTCAGCCCCGGCCTACCCGGCACGGCGGGCGCTTACCAGTCGGCCCCGCAGGGCAATGTCGATGGCTTCGTGGCTCGCATCGCGGCCGATGGCAGCGCTGTGCAGCGCGCTACCTACTTGGGTACCAGTGCCTACGACCAGGCTTTCTTCGTGCAGCTCGGGGCCGATGGCGGGGTATATGTGTTAGGCCAAACTCTGGGCCCCTGGCCCGTGAGCGCCGGCGTGTACAGCAACCCCGGCAGCCGGCAGTTTATTCAAAAGCTCAGCCCCGACCTCGATAAGCGCTTGCTGAGCACGGTGTTCGGCAGCGGGCGCAGCACGATTGACATCTCGCCCACGGCTTTTTTGGTGGACCAGTGCGACCGCATTTACGCCTGCGGCTGGGGCGGCGAGGTCAACGGATTTATCAACCCTGTTTACTCGTATTCGGGCTTCGTGAGCCAGAACGGCTTCACGCACGGCATGCCCACCACGGCCAATGCCGTGCGCACCACGCCCGACAACCCCAGTGCGGGCTCCGACTTTTACCTGGCGCAGTTTGCGCCCGGCCTGGCTAGCCTCAGCTACGGCACCTACTACGGCGACCCTACCCTGGGCTCGGAGGGCGACCACGTGGACGGCGGCACTTCGCGCTTCGACCCGCGCGGCGTGGTGTACGCGGCGGCCTGCTCGTGTTTTAACCGCAACGGCTTTCCGGTGCCTTCGGGCGCTTACACGTACTCGCCCGTCAATGGCGCGCTGGACCTCAGGGGTAGCTACCAGTGCAACAACGCGGCCTTTAAGCTGAATTTTGAGCCTACCAGCGCAGCCGTGGGCAACGACCAAGCGGTGTGCGTGAGCTCGCCGCCCCTACCGCTGAGCGGCTTGCCCAGCGGGGGCGTCTGGACGGGCCCCGGCGTGTCGGGTTCGGTAGCGGCGGGCTTCGTCTTCACGCCGACCCTAGCGCTGGCGGGCACGCAGGTGCTTACCTACACGGTGCCGGGCGCCACGGCGGTGTGCACGGCCTCGGCGCAGCTCACCGTAACGGTGGCTAGCCCGGTGGTGGCCGCGGCCACGGCCCAGGCGGCGGTGTGCGCGGGCAGCGGGCCGGTAGCCCTCACGGGTGGCAGCCCGGCGGGCGGCGTCTGGACCGGGCCGGGCGTGTCGGGCTCGGTGGCAGCGGGCTTTGTCTTCACCCCGACCCTGGCGCTGGTGGGGCCGCAGCAGCTGGTGTACACCGTGACGAATACTGCCGCCTGCGGCAGCGGCAGCAGCCGCGCCCCGGTTACCATCACGGTGCTTTCGGCCCCCACCGTGGCGCTGCCGGCCGACACCGTGCTATGCCCCGGCAGCGGGCAGGCGTTCCGGCTGCGGGCCACGCCGGCGGGCGGCGTGTGGAGCGGCGTAGGCGTGTCGGGCGGCAATTTATTTACGCCGCCGGCCCTGCCGGGTACCACCGTGCTCACGTATACCGTGAATGCGGGCATGGCCTGCCCGGTGGTGGCTACGCGGCGCATTACGCTGCTGGCCCAGCCGGTGCTAGCCCCGGTGCTGGTGCCCCAGCCCTGCGTGCCCAGCAATGTGGCGCCGTTGGTCGTGCACTTCCGGCAGCCCGGCGGGCTGCCCGCCGATGCGGTGCTGACCTGGTATTTTGGCGACGACAGCACGGCCGTGACCGGCCCCGACGTAACCCATACCTACCAGCGCGAAGGCACTTTCCGGCCGCGCGTGGTGCTGAGCTACAACCAAAACCGTTGCGGCCAAACCCTGGCCCTGGCGCCGGTAGTGGTGCAGAAAATGTTCGTCCCCAACGTTTTCACGCCCAACGCCGATGGTCAGAACGACCTCTTCACCCCGCGCCTCGGCGGGTGCCCGCCGCGCCTGCAGGTGTTTTCGCGCTGGGGCCAGCTCGTGTACGAGCACGCCGCCTACCAAAATACCTGGGACGGCACCGGGCTGGCCCCCGGCACCTACTACTACCTGCTCAGCCCGCCCGAGGGTGGCCCCGCCATCAAGGGCTGGGTCGAGCTGGTGCGGTGATACCAGGTGAGGAGGTGAAGAAGGCGGGCGTTCTTTGTGCTTCCTTATTCAATTGCTCACCGCTTCATCACCTCACCTCATCACCTCCTAATCTAAAAAAATGGATATTTTCATGCAGGCCGCTATCGACGAGGCGCGGCAGGGTCGCCGCGAGGGCGGCATTCCCATCGGCTCGGTGCTGCGGCGCGGCCAGGACATTGTGGGCCGCGGCCACAACAAGCGCGTGCAGGACCTCGACCCCATCGCCCACGGCGAAATGGACGCCCTGCGCAACGCCGGCCGCCAGCGCACCTACCGCGATACGGTGCTGTATACCACGCTCATGCCCTGCTACATGTGCGCGGGCACCATCGTACAGTTCAAAATCCCGAAAGTGGTGGTGGGCGAGGCCCAGACCTTCGGCGAGTCGCTGGAGTTTCTGCAATCGCACGGCGTGGAGGTCGAAATCCTCAACTCGCCTGAGTGCGTGGAGATGATGCGCGAGTTCATCGAAGCCGAGCCTACGCTCTGGAACGAGGACATTATGGAACTGTAAAAACCAACTCCTCTGGCGGCCGCAACGCAAAAGAACGCGGCCCCACCCCGGAATAAAACCAAAAGAATGCCCGGCTGCGCTAAGCGTGGCCGGGCATTCTTTTTTACCTGGCCAGCTAGAGTGGCCCCTACTTGCGCCCTAGCCAGCTTTCGGGGTTGAGGTTGGCCGAGTTGCGCCACACCTGAAACTGCACCTGCGCCGTGCCGTCGGCATCGGTAGCGGCCGAGCCAATGGCCTCGCGGGCGCTCACCTGCTCGCCCTCGTGCACATTCACCGACCGCAGCTTGGCATACACCGTGAAGTATTCGCCGTGCTGAATCATGACGATGGTGTTCATGCCCGGCACCTGGGCCACCGTTAGCACCCGCCCGCCAAACACGGCGCGCACGGCCTCGCCCTGGTTGGTTTGAATATCCACGCCCCGGTTGTCCACCGTGACGTGCCGCAGCACCGGGTGCGGGTGGCGGCCAAAGTGCTGGGCCACAAAGCCGTGGGCCACCGGCCAGGGCAGCCGCCCGCGGTTACCGGCAAAGCCCGACGATACCAAGGCAGTCTCAGGCGTGAGGGCCACGCGGCTGGCGCGGCGGTCGGCGGTGGTTTCTTCGGGCGCGTCGCTTTCGGGGTTGGCGCTGGGGTCGTCGTCGCGGCCCGCGTCGCTAGGGTCGTCGGCGCGCGCCGTGCTGCGGCTGCCCGCGGCGCGGCGGCTGGCGGCGGCCGTGGCGCGGGCGGCAGCGCGGCGGCGGGCCGCAGCTGCTGCTAGCCGGGCGGCGTGGGCGGCGCGGGCTATTTCTTCGCGCACGCGCTGGGCAATGAGGTCATCGAGGCGGGCCACGGCCTGCTGGCGCTGGGTTAGCTCCTGGCGCAGGCCCTGTTCCTGTTGGCTCAGCTGCTGCACTACCTCGTCCTGCTCGGTTTTGAGGCCTAGCAGATTGCGATTTTCGACGAGCTGGGTGGTGAGCAAGCTTTTCTGGCGCTGGCGCTGCTGCGTGAGGCCATCGAGCTCGTGGCTGAGCTGCTGCTGCGCGCCCACAATGCGCAGCGCCTGCTTCTGGCGCTCCTCGGTGTACTGGCGCACGTAGCGCAGGCGCACCACAAACTGGTTGAACGACTCGGAGGCAAACAAAAACATGAGCTGGTTGAAGCCGCTGCTCGTTTTGGAGGCCGCGTACATCAGGTGGCCGTACTCTTCCTTGAGGCGGGCCAACTGCTCCTGGGTGCTCAGCACCTGCTTCACGGTCTGGTGCACGTTGGTTTCGATGCCCTGCAACTGGGTCGAGATGTGCTGAATCTGGCCCTGCTTCACCGTCAGCTTCTCCTTGATGACGTTGAGCTGCCCTAGCGAAACCTGCTTCTTCTGGGTGGTCTGGGTCAGCACCTTACCCGCTTCCTCAATGCGGCTGAGGTTGGCCTGGCGCTCGCGCTCCAGCTGCTCCTTGCTTTTGGCGCGAGCACGTGGGCGGCGAGTGGCTCGCTTGGCGGGCGCCGCCTTTTTCTCTTTCGCCGGGCGGCGGCGCTGGGCGGCGGCGGGCGCGGCCAGCAGCCCTAGCAGCAGCAGGGCCAACAAGAAACGCAGGGTAGAAACGGGCAGAAAAACGGTCACGGGCAAGGCAGGGCGCGGCAAGCAGGCTACCGCCCCGCAAAATAACGCACGAATGGCGGGGCCGGCGGCGCAGGCGCAGCCAATACCCGGCGTCGCCGGGCCGCCCGCTAGCCCGGCATTTTTTCTAAAGTCCTTGCCCCCGCCCCCGGCTTTGGGCCCTGCGGCTAGTGCCAAGGCACTATTTTTCGGTAATGCTGGCTGCGGCAACCGCTGCAAAAGTCTGACCCGCCGCGCTATTCCCTTGCGCAGCCCCGGGCGCGCTGGCACCTTCGCTAACCCGCTTTACTTCAACTGCTGGCACGCCGGGCACTGGGCACCCTAGCCGCAGAAATAGACCTCTTTGCCCTTCCAGCATTCGGATTTATTGCCTGTGCGTGTCGCTTTCTCTTAACCTGCTATTGCCCATGCGCCTATCTTCTCCTCCCCTGCTGCTGGCCGCCCTGCTGGGCCTGAGCCAGTGCCAGAAAAGCGACCCCGGCCCCGCCGACCAGCTGCCCCCCGCCACCCAGACCGGCGCCAACACCTTCGGCTGCCTCGTCAATGGCCAAGTCTGGACTCCAAGGGGCTACAATGGCACGTCTAACTACAGCATTGTATATGATTCAAATCTAAACAATGGCAACTTTGATTTAATGTCTTACCGATATCCTGATGCATCCAATAATTTGCAAAGTATTGCATTAAACATTTTATCAAATGCCAGCCTAGGCAGTCATTCCTTCCAAAATAATTATAACACACAGTCGGGTTTTAATAATACTAAAACAAATTGCTATTGGAGTAGCCGCGACAGTGCCACCACTTACCGCCGGGGCAACTTAACCATCACCCGCCTGGACCTGAAGGCCGGCATCATCTCGGGCACCTTTGACTTCACCCTCTACCGGCCGGGCTGCGACAGCGTGCGCGTCACGCAAGGCCGCTTCGACAAGAAACTCTAATCCTTTCCTCCCTTCCCACTTAGGAAGACTCCGATTACCCAGATGCCTGTTGCGAGCATATGCACGCCAAGTGCCGGCACTACCCACGGCAGTTAGCCTCAGTCACCACGCCGGTTTTGACCCGGCCAGCCAGCAAAAATGCCCTTGCCACTACCTGGCTAAGGTAGCGGCAAGGGCATTTTTGGTAGGGCACGCAGCTGGCGTGAAGAATAAGGTGCTTATTTCTTCACCTTCGTTTGCCGGGTGTAGCCCTTCGGAATGCTGAAGGGAAAGTCGAGGTGGCCGCTGCCCACTTCTACTTTCTGGTAGTTGAGGGTGGCCGAAGTACCCTCGGTGCCGACCTGCTGACCTAGCACGTTGGTGGTAAAGGCGAAGGGCAGGTCGGCGCCGCTAGGCTTCTGAAACTCGGAGTAGCCCACGGTGAGGCTGCGCTGGGCGGCGCTCTCGCTCACCTTTAGCTGCTGCAAGCGGCCAGTGGTGGCGCTCACGAGCTGCTCCATAATGAGCGGCGCCACGGGGTAGGTCACGCTCTGGTTGTCGCCCTCGGTCTTCACCACCGGCACGGCGCCTTTGGGGGCCGCCTGGTAGTCGCCGAGCAGGATGTCCTGCATCTGCTTGTAGGTGACGGGCACGTTCAGCAGCTGGCTGAGGTAAGCGTAGTCGCCGGCGAAGTAAGTCTTTTGCAGGCGGTTGACTACCCGCACCGAGTCGGCCGTGAGCAAGGCGCGCACGCCCTCAATGCCTATAACCGAACCCGAAAGCCAGATGGCCGAATCGCGCTTGATGCGCAGGTTGAAGTTGGCTGACTGCTCGCTGCCTTTGGCCTTGAAGTGGACCTTGCCGCGGCCGTTGAGGTACTGAAAATTGGTATTGGTGGTCTTCACGCCGGCGGGCGTGGTCACCTTCACGGCTTCGGAGGTGCCCGCCGTGAGCGAGCCCGATTTGGTAGATACGGCGCGGTGGCAGCCCGCCAGGGCTAGCCCGGCCAGGAGCAATGCGGCTTTATTCATACAATTTTTGGTCTTTGATTTTGCGGTCGAGCAGCGGCGAGGTGCCGGGGCCGGCCTTGCGGGCGCGCTGCCAGGCCGCCACGGCCCCCGAGTGCTCGCCGAGTTGCCACAGTACGTCGCCGTAGTGCTCAAGGATGCTGGCGTCCTTGGTCGTGCGCAGGGCTTTTTCAAGATTCAGCTTGGCCCCGGCATAGTCTTTCTGCTTGTACAGCACCCAGGCGTAGGTATCGAGGTAGGTGTCGTTGTCGGGAAATTTGGTCACGGTCTTGCTTGCCAGCTCCTTGGCCCGGTCGAGCTTCTCGCCCCGCAAACTCAAAAAATAGCTGTAATTATTGAGCACGCCATAGTTGTCGGGGTCGGCGGCCAGGGCCGCCTCGTAGGCCGCATCCGATTTAGGGTAGTCTTTCAGCTCCTGGTAAGCATCGCCGAGCTGCGAGTCGAACTGGCTTTGCTGCTCGGGGCTGCCGGCGGCTAGCCGCCGGCCGTGCTCCAGGGCCTGCACGGCCTCGCGGGGCTGCTTTTTCAGCAGGTGCCCCACGCCGTTGTAAAACCACAGCGGCGCCTGGTTGGGGAATAATTCCAGGGCCGCGTCGCTGTGTACGAGCAGCGAGTCGGTCTGGCTTAGCTCGGCATCGAGCAGCACCACCTGCTGCCAGAGCTGGTACTTCGACTTGTCGTATTTGAGAGCCTTAAGGTAGGTGTTGCGGGCGTCCTTGCGGCGGCCGGCCTGCATCTGCACGTCGCCGGCCACACCGTAGGCTTTGGCCTCGCGCGGGTGGTTGCGCACGGTAGCGGCGGCCAGGTCGAGGGCTAGCGGCGCCACCTTGGGGTCGGGCAGCTGCTTCACGTAGCCCACCAAAATGCGTACGGCTTGGTCAATTTCCAGCGCGGGGCTGTCGAAGGCCAGCCGCAACTGCTTCTCCACCTCAGCAGGCTGGTCTTGCTGGCGATATACGTCGGCCAGTATCAGCCGGGCCTGGGGGTTGGCGGGGTCGAGGCGCAGGGCCTGCTCGGCCACCCGAATGGCGTCGGGCAGGCGGTTGTTGGCGGCGTACATCTCGGCCTGGGCCAGCACAAAGCGTGGCTCGGTGGGGTTGGCCGCAAT
>Ga0308157_10005950_pt1 | contig 14912 bp, 14 predicted proteins | sample PhyBR1_FD_201035 | JGI IMG/M metagenome (GOLD analysis project Ga0308157, IMG submission 201035) | Phyllosphere microbial communities from UC Gill Tract Community Farm, Albany, California, United States - DLSLB.R1 | ecosystem: Host-associated > Plants > Phyllosphere > Unclassified | place: USA...
GGGAGATCAGACGGATGCCTAAGCGGCCGGTCAGTCCCTCGATGCAGTCGGCCATGACGCGGTTGTGGTTCCAGACGAAGGCCGGGCGGAAGAACGGGGCCCAAAGGTTCATCCAGCGTTTTTTCGTCCGTACCTCCCAGGTGTAGCGGACGCGGGTGCAGGCGCCGATCTGTTCGAACTCCAAACGTCCGCTGCCTTCGAGGTGGCCGTCGGCGCGCAGTTCGATCAAGCAGGGCTTGCGCTTTTCGACGATTTTCGCGGTAAAAGACAGCTTGTACAGCATGCGGGTGCGGATGACAGTGAGGTATTCGTCTCCAATGCCGTCGCCGCTATTTCCCGCTTTCACTTTGCAGATCGAACAGCCGCGCCACCAGTCGGCACGCTCGGGTTCTTCGATCAGTTTCCACAATTCTTCCGCGCTCGTCTCCAGCATCCAGTCGCTGACGAATCGGTATCCGTTCATAAGGCTTCGCTCCCTTGCCGATTGATCTTCTTCCCTTCATTAACACCGGGCAAGGGAGTTGAACAGCGGGTCAGCGGGAAAAAACGGGGAACGTCTTTTTTGCGAAAAACCATTTCGTCCATGGACGTTGCATGCGGACGTCTTTTTCCAAATGCCGATATCCATGATCGATCCGAAACTTGCTTCCCGAACGCCGGGATTCCTGAGCGATCCGAAGATCGTGTTCCGGAGGCATGGATTTTCTGTCCGCGACTTTTAACGGATCGTGTCGACGCTTAGCGGTTGATATCGGCCTCTTGAGAAATGTAACGGATCGAGCGAACGCTTAGCTATCAAAAACCGGATTTTCGAAGCCGAAAACCGCTTTTTTTCCGGCTAAGCGTCATCTGGTTCCGTTAAAAATAAACAACCGCCTAAAAAGCATCGCTAACGGACATACGATCCGTTACGATCCTTTTTAAGCGGTTGTCAAGAAATCAGCGTCCACCTCTACCTGCTGTAGTTACGCCGTCACCGGTTTAAACGGATTCGGCAGCTTGCTCCAATCCTGCTTCATCTCCTCGGCAGTAAGCAGCGTCGCATCCAGCGACCGCTCGATCTCTTCGCGATCCATGCCGATCCCGATAAACACCAGCTTCGTCACGCGGTCGCCCCATTGATCGTCCCAATCCGGCGAGTTCTCCAGCGATTCGCCTTCGCCGAAGTAGAACGCGCGCTCCTCCGGCGTCAGCGCCGACACCCAAAGTCCCGCGCTGGTGAATTCTTTCGAACTGCCCGCTTGGCTGAACGAATAGGCTTTGCGGTTGTCGAACGCCATCCAGACGATGCCTTTGGAACGCACGACGGCTTCCGGCCAGCGTCCCATCCAGCGGCCGAAGCGTTCGGGATGGAACGGAATCTTTCTTTTATACACGAACGAATTGATCCCGTATTCCTCCGTCTCGGGCGTATGCTCCTCTTTCGACAATTCCAGAATCCAGCCCGCCGACGCGCTCGCCTGATCGAAATCGAAACGTCCCGTGTTCAGGATCTCTTTCGGATCGACCTGCCCTTTTACCGAACGAATCAACTTCGCCGTCGGCTGAAGGCTGCGCAGCACCTCTTCCAGACGATCCAGTTCCTCCGGCTCCACGAGGTCGCATTTGTTCAAGATCAGAACGTCGCAGAATTCCACTTGTTCGACCAACAGATCGACAATGCTGCGTTCGTCTTCGTCGGCGACTTCCTGTCCGCGATCCCGCAGCTTTTCCCGCGACTGATAATCTTTCCAGAATTCCGCCGCATTCACTACCGTCACCATCGTATCGAGCTTGGTCAGCTGCGTCAGGTCGATGCCGTTTTCTTCATCCACGTAACTAAAAGTCTGGGCGACCGGAACCGGCTCGCCGATTCCCGTTGATTCGATCAAAATATAGTCGTAACGACCGTCCTGCGCCAAGCGCTCCACTTCCACCAGCAAATCTTCGCGCAACGTGCAGCAGATGCAGCCGTTGGACATCTCCACCAGCTTCTCGTCAATCCGCGACAGTCCGCCGCCTTCCCGTACCAGATCCGCGTCGATGTTCACTTCGCTCATATCGTTCACGATCACGGCCACCCGCAGCCCTTCCCGGTTGTTGAGCACATGATTGAGCAGCGTCGTTTTGCCTGATCCCAAGTAACCGCTGAGCACCGTTACCGGAATCCGGCGATCGTCTCCCGTTTGCTTTGCGTCAAAAAGACTCATCCAATTTCACTCTTCCTTTCGGACTATGATTTAATCGTAATTATTACGATTTAACTGGTTGTATCTTAATCTTTTTCGATAGAGATTGTCAACGCATACCGATTTTCGTTCGCGAAACGGACACCATGCTGTCTCAGTTAACGGACTATAATGGAGGTTGAGGAAAAAGGAGGGATTCCATGCCAAGTTAAGATTACGAATCCAAACACGAGTTGAAAGCCGCGATTCACGCCGCTTATCTCAAGCTGGATGCCGAGTATGACGGAATTAGCGACGCAGATCGCGATGTGCGTCTTACCGATGTTGATCGGACGCCTACGGAGATTTTGGCGTATCAACTGGGTTGGCTGGCGTTGGTGCGAGGTTGGGATGAGGAAGAATTAGCTGGCGGCATGCCGCAAATGCCCGCTCCGGGCTACTAATGGAACCAGTCCCTTATCAGATCCAGAGGTATGGTTACGTCCAACTGAAACCCACCTACACCATGCGCGTTTCAGCCGAACGAAATCCAACGATTTAAGTCTGACAAGGAACCGTCTCGGCGGGATGTACGCAGACTTTTACCGGCAGTATGAAGGCTATTCGCTGACTGAGCTTCAAGTGATTTTCGCCCAAGCGGAATCGGAATGGCTGGAGTGGATCGAGAATTTGAGCGAGGAGGAACTGTTCGTTCAAGGACAGCGCCGCTGGACCGGAGACAAGCCGAACTGGCCAACGGCGCGTTGGATACATATCAATTCGGCTGCGCCGTTCGGGACTTTTCGGGCGAAAATACGGAAGTGGAAAAAGGCGAAGTCGGCGCAGTGAGCTACAAGCGTCATACAGCGAAACGTACAGGCGATGCCCTCTTGCGGCGTATTGCGGTAAGTTCGCGGGATCGGCGGGGTTTTTGCGGTGAATCGGCGACAAGTTCCTTTTACAATGAACTTATGGAAATCAGATCATCTCATTGTGCAAAGGAGGAATCGATCATGCAGCCTATCGTTGTATGTGAAAATGTAAGCAAAGTGTATGGGAAAAAGAAAGCTCTCGATGCTTTAAGCTTTAGCGTGCACCCAGGTCAGATTGTCGGACTATTGGGCGCGAACGGGGCAGGTAAAACAACGCTCATGAAGCTCCTCGCCGCTCTGCTCCGCGATCATTCGGGAGAAATCCGGGTTTTGGGCGAGACACCTGGATTAAAGACCAAACAACATGTCGCCTACCTGCCCGATCGCGAGTTTTTGTATCCCTGGATGAGCGTCGCGGATACGTTAACTTTTTTCGGGCGCTCCTTTCCGGATTTCGACCTTGAACGCGCGGAGCGATTGATCGCAGAGCTGAACTTGAATCCGAAGGATAAAGTCCGCGCACTGTCCAAAGGCATGCAGGAACGGCTCGGCGTCGCTTTAACCTTTTCCAGACGCGCCAAGCTGTATATTCTGGATGAACCTCTTGCTGCCGTCGATCCGTCGACGCGCAGTCGGATTATGGAGATGATTCTAGGCAATTTCGATCCGGACAGCGCCATCCTGATCAGCACCCACCTGGTACGGGAAGTCGAATCTTTGTTCACCCATGCGGCGATCATCGACGAAGGCCGGCTGCGACTGCATGGTTCGATCCCGGAACTTACGAAAGGAAGCGGACAGTCGATCGAAGAATTGTTCCGGGCGCTCGTATGAGCCGACACCATGTAAAGGTTTGCTCGGTGACGTCATACTCTCCCGCTGTCGCTTTCTTGTTTATCGAACTGCGCCGTCATCTGTCCCTATTTGTATCGCTGGCCGGAATTCATGCGCTATGCAGCCTGTTCTTCGTGTGGAGCCGCAACCCTGATTTCGGATTTGCTTCGCTGTTGGCGGGAATGGCGATCGGGATCGTGCTGCCTGTCTATCTGTTCGTCGACTATTACCGAGAATTCGTACTCGGCGAGCGCGTGCTTGTGCATACGTTACCGCTGCGAACCTCGACGCTCTACGCGATCAAGTCCCTGATTTTCCTGCTCGGCAATCTATGGGTCTGGTCCGGCGGGCTGATTAACGTTTTTTGGAATCCGGCAGGTCTTTATCACACTCGAATCGAGCTCTCTTCTTCGCCTGCTCTGGGAGTGGCCTACCTGTTTATATCGAAAATAGCGGGGGTACTCTGTGCGCTTGCTCTGATCGGACTTGCGATTGCGGTAGGCAAACAGTTACGCAAACGAGCGTTAATCCATACGATGATCGCTCTCCTGTTAGTCGCTACGATTGGAGTCTTGGCTGTACAAATCATGGGTCAGACCGCACATTGGAGCATCGGTTCTTCTTCCATGCAGACCTTCACGCAGTACGCAGGGCCGTTGACGATATCCAATGTGTTCGATACGACTCCCGACGATATCAACGATACGATTCGCTGGAACTCGGTGCTGCTTAATCTGGGAATGACGCTTGCGGCGGGCTTGGCGATTCGACTACTGCTGCAATCACGCAAATACGAAATTTACGGAAAGTAAGAGATGATGAGATGGGGATGCTTACCGGATTGTTCAAAACGGAGTTCAGACGGCATACGCCTCTTTTTGCGGGATTGAGCCTATTTAGTGTCGTTTTTAGCTTTCTTTTTTCGCTGCGGGGAGAGGATGAGGTGTATGCCGTGCTTGCCTTGCTGCTTCGGATCGGACTAGGGGTATTCGTTCCGTGGTATATCTGGCGGGCGTTAAAAAAAAGCTTTTTCGATCGTTCCGAGCTGCTTCCGCTGCTGCTCCCGATCCGTAACTCTACCCGGCTATTCATACATACAGCGGCGCTCGGGAGTTGGACGATGCTGCTCTGGATAGCGAATCAATTGGAGATTTTTTTGAATCCGCTCGGCCTGTATGCCGCTCGGATCGCGCATTCTGCGCAGCCGAGGCTGGGTCTGCTCTATCTGATGGCTGGAAAAGGTTCGGCCTTCTTATGTGGAGTGGCGCTGATTATTCTGGGGATTGCGCTCAGTCTAATCGTGGGGAAATATCGACGCTTGGCGATCTCGATCCAAGTTTCCCTTTTACCCTTGGTGTGTCTGCTGCTATTTGCTGCAATGTCCGCCTATGTCCCCGACTTCTCTGCCTGGATGATCGGATCTACCTCGACCGTATCCTACCCGCAGCATGCGGGGCTGTTAGCTGTGAACTTTGAAAATATCGCGGCATATGCGGACATCGCGGACACGATCCAGTGGGCTTCCGTGCTGCTGAATCTGATGATAGCCTGCCTCGCATTTGCGATTTCTGTTCCACTGCTGAATGCCTCCACATTGGAAGCAAAGGGGGAGCAGCGCCGTGTCTAAAATGGTCATTACGATAAGAGATGCTTTGATATTAGGCGTATTGGAAGTGCTCGCCTGTGCCTTATTGCTGGGCGATCGACTGGACATGAGAGACTACGGCTGGCTATTGCTGGTTTTCACTTCGGTCTCTTTCTTATTCTTGTTCAGAATTACGGAGCAGCAGGGACGCCGGGAAAACGAACGGTTGAAGAAATTCGGGTCTTTGATCGCTTCGGCCGTATCGCAACAAGAAATTGACAAAGCGCTGCTCGGCGAAGTTACGCAACTTGTGACGGCCAGGCATGATCTGGCTATCGTTCAGCTTGACCCTCGCGAGAATCGTGTTGGCATACGAAGCGGTCATTTACGCCATCCGCATATTGCGGATCGGCTGCTGTTTGAACGGCAGACGGACACCCTAGTTGAGCTACGTGACAGTTTGTTTATCCGGCTGCATGGGGGAGAAACTCCGGCCTTTTTTCTACTCGGCAAAAAGGGAAGCTCTACGCGTCTTTTTTCTATTCATAATCGACTGCGGGCATTGTGCGCGTTAGCTCAGACCGCTTATCAAAAGCAGTTTCTGATTGATGGATTGGCAGATGAGATGGAACATGTGCTCAACGATCAACCGCAAGCTTCTGTACGACTCGCACGATTGGTTTTCGGTCTGACCGAACGCGAACGAAGTCGTCTGGCGCTTGAACTGCATGACACGGCTTTGCAGGATCAATTGTATTGGAGAAGACATTTGATGGAGCTGTTGGAGGACAACGAGATAAAAAAAAGCGATGCGGAGTTCGTTCTACCTTTGACGGAGGTAACCGAGGGGATGCTTGACGTCATTGATCAGATTCGGGAGATTTGCAGTGATTTGAAACCGAATGTTAAAGGCGCGGAAGTCATTCCCCCTATCTTCGGCGACTTGATCAGCAAAGTTCGGCTTCGGGCCGATTTTTTGCTAACCTTCGAGACTTCTTCTTTTACCGCTTGTCTGTCTTCCGAAGAATGGCTCATGTTGTATCGGATCGTGCAGGAATTGCTCAATAATGCACAGAAGCATGCCCAAGCCCATCAAGTGAGTTTGATACTGGAAAGTTCCGATCATCGAATCTATCTGTCGTATGCCGACGATGGAATAGGCACTCTTTTCACTGACGAAGAATCTGTCCCCCTGTCCAATCCGAACCGATCAGGCATGGGCTTGAACGGGATTCGCGAACGAGCCAACGGCTTGGGCGGAACCACACATTTTGAATCAATCCCAGGCCAAGGCTTCCGTTTCCAACTTCATTTTCAACCTGAAAGGAGTGTTCGCACTCATGATTGACGTTCTGATCGTGGATGACCATCCGTTGCTCGGCGAAGGAACCAAGCGGCTCATCGACAATGAATCCGATATGCAGGCCGAGTTCGTCACCACCGCCGAAGCTGCACTCGAAGTCATGCAAGATCGCCGCTTCGACCTCTACCTATACGATATGAATCTGCCGGGTATGGGAGGGTTGGAACTGGCTCGTCTCACGCCTTCGGAAGCTCCGATCCTGATCTATAGCGGATTCAACGTGTCGGCTGATTTTGAATCGTTGGTGTGCGCAGGCGTAGTCGGTATCGTGGAAAAAACGGCTTCACCCAAGCAGCTCATCCGCAGTCTGCGCAGTGCGTTGGATGGTTTTGCCGTACTGCCTGCTTCCCTGCTGCATAGGTTGAGTTTGCGTGAAGCAAGCATCCGAGATGGCGAATCTCCAACGGAGGTCGTTCTTTTGACCGAAAAAGAATTGACTCTCCTCAAAGGTATTCAAGCCGGGCGGAGCAACAAAGAACTGGCCGAGTCTTTGTTCCTCAGCCAGCGCACCGTTGAATATCATCTGACAGGCATCTTCACCAAGCTTGGCGTACATTCACGTGCCGAAGCCGTATTGAGCGCAAGAAAACAGGGCTTGATTGGAGGACCGTGACGGCTTATTCAAGCTTCACATCCTCCAACCATACCCGATCCACGCCCGCGTATTCGGATTAAAATACAGACTTTTGTTCTCGTTGCTGAACCGCGGATTCAAATCCGGGTAGGTTACGCGCACCGCATACCCGCCGTTCGTCCAGCACAACCAGCGGTGAAAAGTCTGCCAACCTCCAATAGAAGCGACGCTATTTGGACCCACCCGCTCCACCTGAACCTCAAGCAGTCCCGGATACCCGTCCAGCGCTTCACGCTCTTCGACTTCCATATGACGATAAGATGCCTGGATAAACGCATCTTTCGCAATAAACATTGTGCTCCATATCCAATATCCGATCACCAAAATCACTATGGACAAAAAAGTCACAAGGCGTGATTTTCCTCGTCCACGGCTCTGTTGGGTTTCGTTTGCTTCTTTTCTTGCGATCCACTTCATACGCTCTTCCTCCTGGTCGGTGCTTGAGCAATTGAGGTCACTCCTACACCCGATTCGCCAAGAAAAAGGAAAATCCTGCTATTCATCGATATGTTGATGAATAGCAGGATTTTCGAAAAACGCAGTTTAAGCTTTTTCAACTCCGGTTCGGCTGCTCGGCTTCTCTGCATTAGACCGACCTTGAGTCATCTTCCATTGCAGCGCAATCATCACAACAATCGCGAGTAACATCCCAGTCAGCGCCCCGTTAAAATGCCCCGACGCATCGTGCAAAGCCCCGATCATCAGCGGTCCCGCGGCCCCGATCATATAACCGCCGCCCTGCGTCATCGCCGACCAGCCGCCGGCTTCTTCGGGCGTATTCGCTTCCGCGATCGGCAGCATCAAAGCCAACGGGAACAATCCGCCGGCTCCGATGCCGAGCGCGATAACCGCCGGAAGCACGGGAAGCCCGAGCAGCAGCATTCCGACCCCCGAAAGTTCGAACAGCGCGCACCCCACCAACACCGTTCTCGGATTCCCCAATTTCGCGACCAGGCTCGGCGCGGTCAGCGATACCGGAATCTGAACCAGCGTGAACAAAGTCAGGAAGATTGCCGCCTGATCCGCTCCGTAGCCGAAATCAACCGCCATCGGCGCGATCCAGGCCGTGATCGAGTAGAACATGCCGGACATCAGGCCGAAGAACAACGTCAGTTGAATCGCTTTGCGGCTGCGGAGCGGCAGCACGGAACGCGCGCGGCGGCCGGATGCGGCGCCGCGCCGGGCATATCCCGACCAGAGTACCGCTGCCGCTACGCCGAGAACCGCCCAGCCCGCCAGCGCAATGTTCAGATGTTCTCCGCTTTTTTCGTACACCGGAACCGACAATGAAGAAGCAAGCGCCGCCCCGACCGTCATCGACGCGGAATACACGCTGATCACCGCCGGCCGATGCGGAAATTTCTTTTTGATAAACGCCGATAACAGCGGTCCAGCCAAACTGATCCCGATCCCGCCGACCACCGCCGTCAGAACCAACAGCCACACCGAGCTGCCGATCCCCCGAAGCCCGGTCATCGCGGCGATCAACAGCAGCGAAGCCCAGATCGTCCGCTCCATGCCCAGCCGATCCCCGATCTTCGCCGCCAACGGCGCGAATAACCCCATGCACAGCACCGGAATCGTCGTGAGCAGACTCGCCGCCGCCCCGCTCATCCCGAGTTCCTCCTGAATCGTCCCCAGCAAAGGCGCAACCGAAGTCATGAGCGGTCTAAGATTCAACGCAGCTACCCCAATCGCCAGCAGCGCATAAATATTCTTCATCTTCACAAGCCCACCTCCATCAATATTTCAGATGGCTCTTAGTATAGGCAAGCTTCATTCATTGATCAATTCTATAATCTTTATTATTATAATAGGATAAAACTATGATTGAGCATGCAGAAAATCTTTCGCTTGGTCGAAGCGTACAGCGGAGGGAGAAATTCAGTGAAAGGCGCCTTTGAACTCGGAAGACTCCCTTGCTTAAATCCAATCCAGTTTTCCGAGTGAAACAGCGCCTTGAACGAATTTCTCCCGCAGCGCCCCCACGCTTCCCCCAACGAACAGGATTTTCCCCACATCGAAATCATAAAGGTGGCGACGATTATGGACACGCGCAATATCCAATATTTCATGGCCGTCTACGAACATCTTCATTTCACCCGCGCCGCCGAAGAGCTGGGCATCTCCCAACCGACGCTCAGCCAACAAATCCGCGCGCTCGAAAACGAACTCGGCATCCCGCTGTTCGACCGAATCGGCAAAAAAGTGATCGCGACCGAAGCCGGAAAAATGTTCAAGCATTACGGCACGAAAATGCTCCAAGCCGAAATGGACATCAAAACCGCGGCGACCGAACTCAAATCGGGAAGCCAAGGCGAAATACGCTTGGCCGCCCTGCCTTCCGACCTTGATTTTCGCCTGGTCCCGCTGTTCGTTCGCTTCAAGACCAAATATCCCGATACCCGGCTTCAGGTGATCTCGACGATTTTCGCGCATGAGGAAGTGTTAAGTCATAAGGTCGACTTGGGGATCGGACTTCAAGGCTCGGCGGACGATCGTCTTACCCGCATCCCGCTCGGCTCCGAGACGTACCATCTGTTCGTGCACGCCGACAGCAAGCTGGCCCGCAGAAAACGAATCAAGCTGGAGGATCTGAAAGACCACCCGTTGGTCATGTATCCGAAAGGCTACGTCGGCCGCGATCTGGTGGATGCCACCTGCCGAAAGCTGGGTTTCGAGCTGTCCACGGCGATGGAGACGGCGTCGGCCGCTTCGCTGCTTCAGCTTGTTTCCGCCGGAATCGGCGCCACGATCCAACCCGCGGGATTGATCCGGCAAAACGCCAAAGATTACCCCGACATCGTCGCGATTCCTTTGTCCGGCGTAGAGCCGGTTCGGCATCTGGAGCTGACTTACTACGCGGACCGCTTTTTGACGGGCGCGCAGCGGGAGTTGATTCGATGGCTGACGGACTTTTTCTCGGAGATGCGAACTTTTCCTTAAGTTTTTGCCGGCGGAACAAGTCTTTTGGCGGATCGAAAGCGTTTATGAGTTAACGGATCGATAAAAGGAGGTTCGACTCTGCGATGAAAAAACGAAGATTCCCGGCGGCCGTGATCCTGCTGGCGCTGTTAACCGCATGTTCCGCCGATCCGGCTCCCGACTCCATCGGGAAAGACTCGGACACGGTAACGGCCGTCAAAAAAATTTCGGACAGCGATTTCGAGCTTCGCCTGATTGCGGAGCGCGTCGAGCAGGAAGATAACGTCTTTAAGCTCGAAGCCGGTCTGCGTTACACGGGCGATCAGCCGGAAGCGACGGTCATGCACGGCGATCCGTTGTTCTACGCGGGACTGACGATCGACGGCGAACAGGTCAACGGACCGATCGCCATATCGACGGTCGGCCTTTTCACGCCGCTTGCCGCGAACGAATGGCATACGAGGGACGTCAGCATCCAATCTTCCCGTACGCAGATCAAGCAGTTTTACGCAAAAGGCGGGGAAATTACGCTGCATGCCGAATTCAGCGCCGACGACTACGCGAACGGGGCCGGCTACAATGCGACATTAAGCTTGAAAAGCGCCGAAATCCTCCGCGAAAAGGAAGACTAGGACTTGGATGCGTATCCGTGAAAAAAAGCCGATTCGAAAGGCATTGCGCCCGTCGAATCGGCTTTCCTTGTTTGCGGCCTTGGTTACTTTGCCGCCATTCTTTTGATAGAGAGATTGGATATGTTCTCGTCGCTGGAGCGCCCGGTAACGATCACTTGAAACTTCTTCCCGTTCTTTTCCGCCGAAATCACTTTGCTGCTTTCGATTTCGGTCAGCGTCCAGCCTTCCTGATCCAGCTTGTCGTGATAAGAAACGTGAAAAGAATCGTAATCTTGAGGCACTTCGTACTTCCCTACTTTCCTTTCGCCATCGAAAGCCAGCTGCTTCGCCTCGGCGGGAACCGGGATGCCGCCTAGTTCTTCAACGTAACGATACTGCGGTTCTTGTTCGACGGGATCGGTTTGACTTCCGCAAGCGGTAAGCAGAACGATAAAAACCACAAGCATAAAACGCATATCTTTTCGTCACCTCGATTTTCCGGAATTTCGTTTGCAGCGGATCGGTTCCGTTAACCGCTAACGAAAAACCTGATCGACTTATTATTTTACTCTGCGCATTCCGTCCTCACAAATCCGAACCATGGCGGTCTAACGCATTCCGTATCGAATTCGGCAGGCCGCTTATGCGTACATCCTTTCCGCTTACGGCTGCGCTGCTCCGTTTTTCGTATAAGAAAAAGCGATCCCCTCAGCCGGACAATGGCTGTGGAGACCGCTTTTTTTCTTGTTTTGGCTTTTACTTCACGCTTGCTTCTTACTTCGCCGCCAATTTCAGCACAGTCTCGTCCATCTGCTTGAACAGCTCTTCCTTCGTGATCTTCTTCGCCACGTAAGCTTGCATCAAAGCGCCGAATTCTTGGGAAGTGCCGTCCGGCAGCTTAGGCCACTGCCAGCCGAGGGTTTTGTCGGCTTGCACGTATTCCTGGATGCTGGCCGCGATCGTGCCGAGCTGTTCCGGTTCGTACGTGATCGTTTTGAGCGCCGGGATGAATTTGAATTCTTCGACCGTGTAGCGTTTGCCGGTCTCGGAAGTGACCATCCACTCCAGGAACTTTTTCGCTTCTTCTTTGTTGGCCGAGTTTTTGTTCACGACCCAGTTGTTCGGCACGCCGACGAAGATGTTGTCGTTCAGCGCTTCGTCGTCGTTGATCGGCATCGGCAGAACGCCGATTTGCAGTTCCGGATCGATGCCGTCGATTTGGACCTGCGTCCAGTTGCCCTGCTGCGTCATCGCCGCCATGCCGGAAGCGAATTCGGTCATTTGCGTGTTGTAGTCGGTCGTCAGAGGACGGTCGTTGCTGAATTCCATCGTCAGGTCGACCAGATCGATCCATTGGTTGAAGATCTCGTTATCCACGACCGAAGTTTTGCCTTCTCTCCAGTCCGCGATGAATTTGTCGGGATCGTCTTGTTTCGCGTAAGCGCCGTTGACCAAGTGCTGCCCGATGACCCACCATTCCTGGTAGCCGTTTTCGAACGGTACGATGCCCGCGTCCTGCAGCTTTTGAGCAGCAGCGCGCAGTTCGGTCAGCGTCGTCGGAATTTCGGTGATGCCGGCTTGCTCGAACAGCGCTTTGTTGTACAGGAAGCCGTAGCCTTCGATGTTCATCGGCAGGCCGTACAGCTTGCCGTCCATCGTCATCGGGTCTTTCACGTTGTCGCTGAGGTCCGCGACCCACGGTTGATCGGACAGATCTTCCATGCGGTCTTTCCACAGCTGCGCTTCGTTATAGCCGCCGTTGTTGAAAATGTCCGGTTCGTCGCCCGAAGCGAATTTCGCTTTCAGCGCCGCGCCGTAGTCCGCGCCGCCTCCGACCGTTTCGATCGTGATGTTGACGCCGGTTTCTTTTTTGTACTCCGCCAGCAATTTCTCCATCGCGTCCGCGATTTCGACTTTGAACTGGAACATCTTGAGCGTGACGTCGGACGTCGGCGTATCGGTTCCCGTCGCCGATTCCGTCGTATCCGTTCCGGTCTCGGTCGTGCCCGTTCCCGTCGTCGTGCCCGTCTCCGGATTTGGCATGCCGCCCCCGCCGCAAGCGGCAAGTATGGAAATCATGAGCAGTAACGCCAGGGTGAGAAAGCTTGTTTTTTTCATGCGTGTAGCCTCCCTTGTGTGTGGTGAAACGGTGCTCCCCTCGATCTTTCGAAACTGTCGTGCGCCGACGCGTTTTCGAACGCCGCCGACGGACTCGTCTTGACCTCTTTCCAATCGTTTGGCAAGCGTTTACAATAAGAGTGCTTTACGTCCCTTATCTCGCTTTTATGTGGTCGTTCCGCTTACCCATGTTTGATTGATCAGCCTTTCACGGCTCCGGCCGCGATACCCGCGATAATATGTTTTTGCAGGGCCAGGAAGAAGATGATGATCGGCGCGATACCCATCAGCAGGCCCGCCAGCGCCAAGTCCCATTGTTTCGTGTATTGGGAAAAGAACGCGTTGGTGGCCAGCGGAATGGTTCGCAAATCCGCGTTGCCCCCGACGATCAGGAGAGGCAGCAGGAAGTCGTTCCAGATCCACAGCGTGTTCAGGATGAACACGGTCACGATCATCGGTTTGAGCAGCGGCATGACGATTCGGAAAAAGACGCCGAACGGCGAGCAGCCGTCCACGATTCCCGCTTCTTCGACCTCGATCGGAACCGACTTCACGAAGCCGTGGAACAGGAAGATCGTCAGCGATGCGCCGAAGCCCAGATAACAGATGATCAAGCCCGGCAGATTGTTCGTCAAGCCCAAGTTGGCCGCGACGCGGACCAACGGGATCATGATCGACTGGAACGGGATGACCATCGCCGCGATGAACGCCATGAACACGATGTTGTTGAAACGGCTCGGGAAGCGCACCAGCCGGTAGGCCGCCATGGAGCAGAACAGCGCCAGCAGGACGTTCGCCAATATCGTGATCACGAGCGAGTTGGTGAACGCTTTCGGAAATTCGAGAATCTCCCAGGCCCGCGTGAAGTTGTCGAAGGTGACGGCTTTCGGCAGCGCGGCGGAATCCTTGAGGATATCGGCGAACTTCTTGAGCGAGTTCACGACCACGAAGTAGAAGGGTACGAGGAACAGCAGCGCGAGCAGAACGGCGATAAGTTCGAGCGTAAGCGTTCGCCACGAATATTTGCGATCCGTTTCCATTTACGACTGAACCTCCCTTCTCTTCGTGAACCAGACTTGCAGCGACGAGACGAGCGCCACGATCACGAAGAACAGCAGCGCTTTGGCCGTGCCGAGTCCGTAGTTGCTGTTGGTGAACGCCTCGGTGTAAATGTTGAGCGCCAGCGATTCGGTTGAACCGAACGGCCCGCCCCGCGTCAGCGACAAGTTGAGGTCGAACATTTTGAACGCGTTGGACATCGACAGGAACAAGCAAACCGTGATCGAAGGCATGACCAGAGGGAACGTGATGAAGCGCAATTTTTGCAAATAACCCGCTCCGTCGATATCGGCCGCTTCGATCAGCGAACGGTCGACGTTCATCAGGCCCGCGATATAGATAATCATCATGTAGCCGGCAGCCTGCCATACGAACACGATCACGATGCCCCAGAAGCCGGTCGCTTCCGTGCCGAGCCATTCGAGATTGAAAAATCCGATGCCGGTCGCTTTGCCCACGGCCGCGAAGCCGCGGATGAAGATGAACTGCCAGATGAAGCCGAGCAGCAGTCCGCCGATGACGTTGGGAATGAAGAACAGCGTCCGCAGCAGATTGCGCATCTTCAGCGGCTGCACCAGCAGCAAGGCCAGCAAGAACGCGATCACGTTCGTAAGAATGACCACCGCCAGCGTGAACCGGATCGTGAACCAGAAAGAAACCCAGAATTTCGTGTCCGCGAACATGGCGGCGAAGTTGCGCGTGCCGACCCAATTGACGGTCACCGCGACGCCGTTCCAGTCCGTGAAGGAATAATACATGCCCAG
>Ga0308157_10005951_pt1 | contig 14908 bp, 13 predicted proteins | sample PhyBR1_FD_201035 | JGI IMG/M metagenome (GOLD analysis project Ga0308157, IMG submission 201035) | Phyllosphere microbial communities from UC Gill Tract Community Farm, Albany, California, United States - DLSLB.R1 | ecosystem: Host-associated > Plants > Phyllosphere > Unclassified | place: USA...
TTGGCTTTTGCATCAGCTTCTAATCGAGCTTTTTCTTCTGCATCTTTTTTAACTTTAGCTTCCGCTTCTAGTCGGGCTTTTTCTTCCGCATCTTTTTTGGCTTTAGCTTCTGCTTCCAATCGAGCTTTTTCTTCGGCATCCTTTTTGGCTTTGGCTTCTGCTTCTAGTCGAGCTTTTTCTTCTGCATCTCTTTTGGCTTTTGCATCAGCTTCTAATCGAGCTTTTTCTTCTGCATCTTTTTTAACTTTAGCTTCCGCTTCTAGTCGGGCTTTTTCTTCGACATCCTTTTTGACTTTGGCTTCTGCTTCCAATCGGGCTTTTTCTTCCGCATCTTTTTTAGCTTTGGCTTCCGTTTCTAATCGGGCTTTTTCTTCGACATCTTTTTTAGCTTCTTCAGCAACATTTATTTTTGTCTGTTCTTCAGCTAATAATCGCTCTGTTTCTAAAGTTTCTTTTTTTAATTTTGCTTCGGCAGCCAAACGTGCTTGTTCTTCTGCAATCTTTTTAGCTTCTTCTTCAGCCTTTAGTCGTTCTTGTTCTTTTAATTTTGCCTGTTCGGCATAATATTCTACTTTTTCAATAATTTTTGCATCGATCTTTGCTCCTTCTAACGAAAAACCTTTAAAACTACTTACTAATTTAATAATCACGGCTCCGTCTTTACCAATCTCTCCAAATACTTCAATAGCGTCTTTAGGCTCTAATTCAATAATACTTTCAATATGTTCAGGCTTGATTCTATCATAATCTGCAAAACGGATTTTATATCCGTTAACAATAATTAAAGGATTGCCGTAGCTGATTTCTTTAGAAAAAGGAATAGTTGAAGCGGCATTAACGGTTAATGTTGCAATAGCACAACCAATTGATATAAGTATTTTTTTCATATTAAATTTCAGACATAATTGAAGCAAACTGTTCCATAGAGTACAAACGTTTTTCTGCCGAATATATTGGGCATGACATCATTACTTCGTTGATTTGATAGCGTTGGATAAACTGTTTCAAATTTCGAGCCACAGTTTCTTTATCACCAATAAAACTTCCTGCGATCATTTGGCTTAACTGTGCTTCTTCAACCACCGTCCAATCATCATAAAAAGTCATATCGGGTTGTTTCATCTTTGAACGTTGGTTACGGATTAAACCTAAAAATATCTTGTAAAACGTTGATGCGTGTAACTTTGCTTCTTCATTTGTTTCGCCAATAATAACATTTACGCAGGCTATTTTATAAGGTAATGGAATTTCTCCGTTTGATTGAAATTCATCGGTATAAAATTTAAAAGCCGCTCCCAATTGCTGTGGTGCAAAGTGAGATGCAAAGGCATAAGGCAAACCGTAAGCGGCAGCTAACACAGCACTATCGGTACTTGAGCCTAACAGATAAACAGGAATATCTGTACCTTCTGCAACAAAAGCACGGACTTTAGATTCGGCATTTTCGGTAGAAAGATATTGCTGGATTGCCGAAACATTTTTAGGAAACTCATGCACGTTTTTCATGAAATTTTCATTCATGTGCTGAGCGGTCAATCCGTCGGTTCCGGGTGCCCTTCCCAATCCCAAATCAATACGGTTTGGATAAATCTGTGCCAAAGTTCCAAATTGTTCTGTAATAGCCAACGGTGAGTGATTTGGCAACATGACACCGCCCGATCCAACACGGATTTTCTGTGTATTCGCTGCAACATAACCCATTAAAACCGATGTAGCATTACTTGCAACACCTTCCATATTGTGATGTTCTGCCAGCCAATATCTTGTAAAATTTAAGTCATCGGCTTTTTGTGCTGTTGCTTTTAATTCGATAAAAGCATCCTGAACAGTTTTGTTTTCTTTTACGTAAACTAAATCCAGAAAAGAATAGTTCATATTTTTTTTTATAAAAATAGTCAATTTATTTTTAACCTTATTTGAAATAATTTTTTAGCTTTAAAAAAAACTTGTTTTGTGCTATGGATTTATTTCTGATAACATTTGCCGCTTTATTTTCTGTAATAAATCCATTAGGATCTGTCCCTATTTTTTTAGGTTTAACACAAGGCGATCCTAAAGAAGCCAAGAATAAAACAGCCTTTTGGGCATCGGTAAACGTATTCATTATTCTTGTAATATCGTTTTTTATCGGTAAAATAATCTTGAATTTCTTTGGAATAAGTATTGATGTTCTACGAATTGCAGGTGGTGTGGTTATTTGTTCATCGGGGTTTGGATTACTTTCTGGAACCTTCAGTAAACGCAGAGGAGTAAATAAAAAAGTAGCCGATGACGCACAGCAACGAAACGATATTGCTTTAACTCCATTAGCAATTCCTATGATGGCAGGTCCGGGATCTATGTCGTTACTTATAGCAATGGAACAAGATTATCCCGAACTAATCAACAAACTTTTAATTGTAGCAGCCATACTTGCCGTTGCCATTACCGTTTTCTTGGTTTTGCGAAGTGCTAATTATATATCTAAACTTCTGGGAGCTTCGGGTATTGTTGCTATTTCAAGAATTATTGGTTTTTTAGTTTTAGCAATTGGTATTCAATACATTATAAACTCACTGCTTATCCTTTTTAAAATATAAAAAAGGTACGCTGTGTGAAACGTACCTTTATTAAAAACTAAATAACTAACAACAATAATATAAGCAATAATTTCTTTACTTAATTACGAGAGCAAATATAATTATTTTATTTTTATTTAGAACAATTAAAAATAATAATTTATCATAATTTTTATTTTCAAATTTATCTAATAAATCATAAGCTGTATTTTTGCAAAAATTTTTAATTTGAATCAGTTTAAAATATACCGCACAGAAATTTTAGCAGGCTTAACTGTTGCCATGACCATGATACCCGAGTCACTATCCTTTGCAATTGTTGCAGGATTACCGCCTTTAACCGGGTTGTACGGAGCTTTTATCATGGGAATCATAACTGCTTTTTTGGGTGGAAGACCCGGAATGATTTCGGGCGGAGCCGGTGCAACGGTAATTGTTATGATTGCTTTAATTGCTACACATGGAATTGAATATTTTTTTGCTGCTGTTGTTTTGGCAGGACTTTTTCAGATTACTGTCGGCATTTTTAAACTCGGCAAATTTGTACGTTTGGTTCCACAGCCTGTAATGTATGGTTTTTTAAACGGATTGGCTGTTGTAATATTCCTATCGCAGCTGGAACAATTCAAAATAAAAAAAGGATCAGGAGTATCGTGGCTTCAAGGTGAATCACTACATATCATGCTCTTTCTCGTAGGATTGACCTTATTACTTGTTTACTTCATTCCAAAAATATCAAAAGCGTTACCCACCACATTAATTGCCATTACCATTATCTTTGCAATTGTTCATTCGTTCGGAATTGAAACCAAAACAGTACAAGATATTGCATCGATCAGCGGAGGTTTTCCTCCTTTTCACATTCCAGAAATTCCTTTAAATTTTGATACCCTTGAGATCATTTTTCCGTACGCAGCAATTATGGCGGGCGTTGGTTTGCTAGAAAGCTTACTGACCTTAACGCTTGTTGATGAAGTAACGGAAACCCGAGGAAATGCTAATAAAGAATCGATTGCACAAGGAATCGCAAATATTACAAACGGCTTTTTTACAGGAATGGGCGGATGCGCCATGATTGCTCAAACTTTTGTAAACTTAAACGCAGGTGCACGAAAGCGGATATCGGCAATTGTAAGTAGTTTGGCAATATTGTTCATTATATTGGTTGCAGCACCGGTTATCGAGCAAATTCCAATGGCTGCTTTGGTTGGCGTTATGATGATGGTTGCGATTACGACTTTTAGCTGGGGATTTTTTAAGAAGATGACCAAAATGCCTAAAAGCGATATTTTAGTAACGGTTATCGTTGCCAGTATTACCATTATTTTCCACAATTTGGCAGTTGCCGTTTTGGTTGGAATTATAATCTCGGCATTGGTTTTTGCCTGGGAAAGTGCGAAACGCATCAGGGCTCGAAAATATGTTGATGAAAACGGAATTAAACATTACGAAATATACGGACCGTTGTTTTTTGGATCTATCGCGAATTTTAACGAAAAGTTTGATTTAGCGAATGATCCTGAAACCATAATGATTTCATTTAAAGAAAGTAGAATTGCCGATATGAGCGGAATTGAAGCGGTTGATTTACTTACAAAAAAATACAGCGAACGCAACAAAAAAGTAATTCTTACCTATTTAAGCGAAGACAGCCGAAAGCTTTTAGAAAATGCAGCGGCAATTATTAAAGTAAATATTGCAGAAGATCCACATTATAAAATACCAAGTGATTTGTTGTAGATTCTACCACAGATGCACAGATTGTAATTATAAAGCAAACCACGATTCAGATTCCTGATCATGGTTTGTTTTATTAATGCATCCAAATTTGTTTTCGTTCTACCTCACTCCATCGATTATCTTTTCTTTCAAAAACAATAATTTCTCCATAACCACTCAATAAACTGATAACCACAGAAAAACCAACAAAAGCATAATTACCGTCATTTGTGAATACAGGCAAGGTAGTATAATATATATTATTTTTTAGATTTAAAATCGAATCAGATTGACTTTCAACATCTTCTTCAAACAATTTATAATTAGGAAAAAATTCATTTTGTTTTTCACTAATAACAAAACTGCCCATTTGTGATTCAATATCTTTCATTTTCATATCAGGAGCATACTTTTTCAACAATAAACCTTCTTCTGAATACAAAGCCCTTTTAAAAGGACTCCAAGCTAATCTGTTACTTAAATTATTACAAACTAGAGAATCTTCAACATAAAATTTTAAAATATTGTTAGTAAATTTTAATTTATCTTCTAATGTGTAATCATTTTTAAGTGACAATTTATTCTTTGTACACGAAAAGATCAAAGAACTCATTACCAATAATTTTAATAAATATAATTTCATATTTAATTGAATATTAAGCTCAATATACAAAAAACGCATTGATTTCTGAAAGCTGACTTTTAAATATCTCCGTACAATTTTTGGTATTTATCCAATTGCTTTTACGATTCCATATAATTTTCGTCTATCATCCATTTTTCACGTAAACGAAAAGCGGGAATGGTTTGTCTTTTTGCTTTATTTACAACACTATTACCTTTAAGATTATTGTTTTTAGCCCAAACAGAAAGAGGAATGATTTTTTTTGCAGTAAGCATCGTAATTCTTTTATTCAAAGCCTCTTGTAGCAAAAGTGTCAAAAGAGATGTAAAACCGTCAAATTTCATCGTAACCTGATATTTAGAAAACAACGGATAATAATCAGTATGTTTGCTTTTATTCTGAATGATAACGGGAGGCAGCCCTATTTTTATCAGTTGTTGGTTAATCAAAATTCTTCCTAAACGACCGTTGCCGTCCCCAAAAGGATGTATGGTTTCAAATTCTAAATGAAAATGAGCTATTTTGTCCAAGAAATAACGATTGTCATCGTTGTAATTATCTACAAGCTCTTGCATTAGACCATTTACAAACAACGGATTTGCTCCCAAATGATTTCCTACTCTAACCCATTCTTTCCCACTTCGGAAACGTCCTGCGATATCATCTTCAATATTGGTAAGCAAAATTTTGTGTAAATCTAAAATAAGATTAGTAGATAGATTTTGATTAGGGTTTTCGAGAAGCATTTCTGTTATTTTAGCTAAATTTTTTGCTTCAAAAACCTCTCGGATATTTACTTTTCTTTGTAATTCTCCACCAGTAAGAATTACCTCGGTATCTTCTAATGTAAGGGTAGAATTTTCAATAGCATTGGAGTTGTACACCATTTCAGGAATTTCAGCAATAGCAATTTCTTTCAGAAGTTGCTCATTTCCTTTTGAAAGTTCAAAAAAACACCTTTGAAGTTCTGTTATTTTATCTTTTGTTGTTTGATTAATCACGTGAATGATTTTTGTAAAGATACAAATTTACCGTGAAAACACATAAAAAAACATATCTTTTCACGGTAAGCTCAACTCATCCTTATTCCCGAAATCCCTTAAATAATAAGAAAGCTGATAAATATTGTTACTATTCCTTCGGCAAAAACACTTCCGCCAACATACAACGGGCACTTCCTCCACCACAAGCTTCAATAGTGTAAAGCGGTGCGTGTAAAATAGCGCAATGTTTTTCTATGGCTTTAATCTGTGCATCGGTTAAAATTTCATATGCTTGTGTACTCATAACCATATACAATTGTCCGTCTTTACCTTCAACCTGTAACATATTTCCTGCAAAATGGTTTACCTGATCTTCGGTAATATAAATAATTTCTTTACCATCTTCTTTCAAGCTGTTTACAACCAATTTTCGTTCTTGCTTATCATCGATACTATCGCCACAAATAACAGCAAACGTTTCGGCAATACTCATCATAACATTTGTGTGGTAAATAGGTAAACGTTTACCATCAACTGTTTGGTATGCTTCAAAAATTACCGGATGCATATCGTTGTCTTCACAAAACTCAATAATCAACTCTTCATCTGCACGAGGCGATAAAGCGGCATAAACTTTAGCGTTTTCACGATCTAAAATCATACTTCCTGTTCCTTCTAAAAAGATATTATCTTCTTCTGCTGATGTATAATCGTTTATTTCGGTAATCTTAAAACCTTCCTTTTCTACAATATCAAAAATATCTTCGCGGCGTTCTAATCTGCGGTTTTCTGCAAACATAGGATACAAAACTACTTCGGCATTTTCGTGAAACGAAATCCAGTTGTTAGGAAAAATACTGTCGGGGGTATCGGTATCCGTGGTATCATCAACCACAATTACATTTACACCAACCGAACGCAAACGTTCTACAAAACCGTCAAATTCTTCCTGAGCTTTTTGATTGACGTTTGCCGGAGTTAATCCTTCTAATTTTTTTTGATAATAATTATTTACTGCCGTTTGTTCGTTCATACGGAACTGCACCGGACGAATCATTAATACGATATTTGCTGCTTGCTGACTCATATATTTTTTGTTTAAAGTTTAAAGCTCAAGGTTTAATAAAGTTAAATAATTTTAAACCTGAAACCTTAAACAATTTATTATTCTCTTAATAATGGTAAAGTTGAACAACGTAAAAGACCTTCTTGCTTTGAAATTTCTGCATACGGAATTTCTTCTACGGTAAATCCGTTTTCTCGCAACCAGTTGTTTAAACGGGTAAAATTACGTTCGGAAACCACTACGTCTTTATCGATCGAAAAAACGTTAGAATTCATATAATACATTTCTTCACGTTCAATATGAAACAAATTTTCTCTACCAAAAAGGTTTACCAAATACATATAATCTGCTTCTTCACGGAAACCCGATTTATAGATAATTCCTTTATTCGATCCTACCGGCTGAAAACAACAATCTAAATGCAGTGCGTTATCACGTGGTTCAATTTTAGATTTTACCAAATCGAATTCCTTTACAATTTTATGCGGAAACAATTCTTTTATAAACTCTACTCCTGCCATATTGGTACGCGCCGTAATAAAATCTTTATAATCGCTGCCTTTGTAGGTTCCGATAAAAATATGATCGTTATAAAGCATTACATCGCCACCTTCGATATGCACTTCCTCTGGCGGACGAACAACTTTTGTTGGATCCATTTGATCGATCACATACTGAATGGCGGCTAATTCATGTTCGCGATCGGGTAAAATATTGGCTTTTATAAAAATATCGTCTATCACAAAACCAATATCTCTACTAAATATCTGATTGTAATTTTCGATAATTTCTGGACGATACACTGTTACATTATATTTTTTAAAAACTTCGTTAAACGCATCCATTTCTTTAATCATATCCTCTTCTACCGGATAAGTACCTGCTTTGATATGCTCTAACGATTTTGGATCGTACGCTTCGTCAATTGTCGGTGTTGGGCCATTACTTTGTGCGGTTCCAAGTATTACGGCCTTAAGCCTTGAAGTTTCGTCTGTTACATGTAAATTCATAAAAAAGTAATTAGGTAATAGGCAAATATAAGAAGTTCTTTGCTGTTATGCTATTAAAAAAGCAAAGCCAAATCGGTTTGATTTGGCTTTTTGATCTATAAATAGACAGATTATCTGTTTGACATTTCTTTAAAGGGACGCAATGGTTCGCCAACATAAACCTGACGTGGACGCCCGATTGGTTCTTTGTTTATACGCATTTCTTTCCATTGTGCTACCCATCCCGGTAAACGACCAATAGCAAACATTACGGTAAACATTTCGGTTGGAATTCCTAATGCGCGATAAATGATTCCTGAATAGAAATCAACATTTGGATATAAGTTACGAGCTACAAAGTATTCATCTTTCAACGCCATCTCTTCTAAATCTTTGGCAATTTTTAAAATAGGGTCATCAACGCCTAATTCTGCTAAAACTTCGTCTGCTGCTTTTTTAATGATACGTGCACGTGGATCAAAGTTTTTGTAAACTCTGTGTCCAAAGCCCATTAAGCGGAACGGATCATTTTTATCTTTAGCTTTAGCTAAATATTTATTGGCATCACCACCATCTTTTTGAATTTCTTCTAACATTTCTAATACCGCCTGATTGGCTCCACCGTGTAATGGTCCCCAAAGAGCTGAAACACCAGCAGAAATAGAGGCAAATAATCCTGCATGAGAAGAACCTACCATACGAACTGTTGATGTAGAACAGTTTTGTTCGTGATCGGCATGTAAAATAAACAATTTATCAATTGCGTTTAACACCACTGGGTTAACTTTATAAGGTCCTGTTGGCAATTTAAACATCAGTTGTAAAAAATTATCTACATAAGGTATTGTATTGTCATAATAGTTTAACGGATACCCATTAATTTTTCTGTATGTCCATGTAGCAACAATCAAGAATTTCCCCATGATTTTGCAAACTGCTTCATACATATCTTTTTCGCTGTCTGCGTTTACAACTTTAGGATTAAAAGCGGTTAAAGCACACGTTAACGATGCCAAAATACCCATTGGGTGTGCATGTTTAGGAAAACCGTCGATAATCCCTTTCATTTCTTCATTAACCAATGTGTGCTTACGGATGTCGTTTTCAAATTTTTCAATTTGCACTTTGGTTGGTAATTCCCCAAAAATTACTAAATAAGCCACTTCTAAAAAGTTTGACTTTTCAGCTAAATCCTCGATAGAATATCCGCGGTATCTTAAAATCCCCTCTTCGCCATCTAAAAAAGTAATGGCACTTTTACATGAACCTGAATTTTTATATCCCGGATCTAATGTTATTGCCCCGGTTAAAGCTCTTAACTTTTCAATATCGATAGCTACTTCGTTCTCTGTCCCAACAATTACAGGCAATTCAAACGTTTTGTCATCTATAGCTATAGTCGCAGTTTTTGACATATATTTTTAGTTTATTTTTTATTTTGTTTTTAGCGAATTTACTAAAAATGTTTTACTTAATAAAGCGTAAATGTATAAATAATTCTTATTAAATAGTGATTTAAACCATTATAAACCTAAGATGTAACCGTTTTTGAACCGCCACTTTTAAAGTATTTATGATTTTTTTTATAAATTCATAAAATTCACTGATTAGTATTATGATATTAGAAACAAAACCTATTAAAAAACAAAAAAGATGCATAAGCATCTTTTTTGTTAATTTATTTAAAAAATTATCTTTTAATTTTAAAAGCTTTAGATTGCGGATAATACGCAACCGATCCTAATTCTTCTTCAATACGCAATAACTGGTTGTATTTACTCATACGATCAGAACGAGAAGCAGAACCCGTTTTAATTTGTCCGCAATTTAACGCTACAGCCAAATCGGCAATCGTGTTATCTTCTGTTTCGCCCGAACGGTGGCTCATTACCGACGTATAACCTGCATTATGCGCCATGTTTACAGCAGCAATTGTTTCGCTCAACGTTCCAATTTGGTTTACTTTAATTAAGATCGAATTTGCGGTGTTTTCATTGATTCCACGCTCTAAACGAGAAACATTTGTTACAAACAAATCGTCGCCAACTAACTGAACTTTACTACCAACTTTTTGCGTTAATAAGTTCCAACCAGCCCAATCGTCTTCGTACATTCCGTCTTCAATTGATATAATTGGATATTTCTCACATAATTCAGCTAAATAAGCAGCTTGTTCTTCAGATGTACGAATTACGCCCGTTTCACCTTCAAACTTCGTATAATCGTAATTGCCGTTTACGTAAAATTCAGAAGCAGCACAATCTAACGCTATCATAATATCTTTTCCAAAAACATAACCTGCTTTTTCCACAGCCAGTTTAATCGAATCTAACGCATCTTCTGTTCCACCAGCTAAATTTGGTGCAAAACCACCTTCGTCGCCAACTGCCGTACTTAAATTTCTATCGTGTAATACCTTTTTCAAATTATGGAAAATCTCAGTTCCCATCTGCATTGCTTCGGTAAAATTAGCGGCAGAAACCGGCATAATCATAAATTCCTGAAAAGCAATCGGTGCATCAGAATGCGATCCACCGTTAATAATGTTCATCATTGGAACCGGCAACGTATTTGCCGAAACACCACCAACGTAACGGTACAAAGGCATTCCCAATTCGTTAGCAGCCGCTTTTGCAACCGCCAATGAAACACCTAAAATAGCATTTGCACCAAGGTTTGATTTATTTGGAGTACCATCTAATTCAATCATTGTCTGATCGATTGCGTTTTGTTCAAAAACACTGAAACCAACAATATTTTCTGCAATTACTTCATTAACATTTTTAACAGCAGTTAAAACGCCTTTTCCCATCCAGTGTTTACCGCCATCGCGTAATTCAACTGCTTCGTGCTCACCTGTTGATGCTCCAGAAGGAACTGCCGCGCGACCTAAAACGCCTGTTTCTGTAACTACATCAACTTCTACTGTTGGATTTCCGCGCGAATCTAAAATCTGACGTGCATGAATTTTTACAATTGTACTCATATCTTAATTGTGTTGTTTAATTTGTTGCTGCAAATGTAATTATTTGATTGATAAAAAAAAAGCAGATATTCTTTCAACAAAAATTAATAATAGGTTAAAGTCTTTTTATTTACCATAAATAGTCGTATTTTAGTACAAATCTCTATCATTTATAAAAAATGAAGTTTTCAAACTTTTATTTTACCGGTAACCGTTTGAACCGACTTTTGCTGTCGTTGCAATTCCTGCATAACGATAGTTTCTTAAAAAGCTCTAAAGAATTCATTTCTTAAGCCCTGTCACGACTCTGGGCAGGGAATCTTCGAACTTAAAATAGCGTACTATTTATTCATTATCCATTTTTACTTGATATCAATCATTAAATAAGATGTCGAAGCTATATATCATTTAATGGAGAGTCGATGCAGATGACAATTAGAAATGGAACAAAAACAAAAAAAATGTCAGATAACATCATTTTAACAACAGGAACCTACGATTTAATTAAAGACCATATCCGCAGAAGAAAAGTAACTTTAAAAGAAGAAGAAATTTTAACCAATGAATTAAAAACCGCTTCACAGGTTTTAAGAAGAGTACTTCCTGCAGATATTGTTTGTGTAAACAGTATTGTTACTTACAAAAACCACATAACGGATCAGGAAAAAACTGTTACTTTTGTGGGACCAAAAAGATCTAAACCAAGCAAAAACAAAATCTCTATTTTATCTGATGAAGGAATTGCCATGGTGGGACATAAAACCGGTACTATTATTGAATGGCCGGCAAAAAAAGGCAATTTAAAATTAGAAATTTTAAAAGTTGAGCATATTGATAAATAAACACCAAAAACCTCGTTAGATTAACGAGGTTTTTTATTGGTTATAATTTTTCTGTGAAATGCTATCTTTTATATTCTCTAAATAGAAAAAGTATAATAAAGCCGTAAATATTAAAATGATTAAATGCAGAGACCTATAAGTATTTTCTAAAAATAAAACCGCTAGAACAAACGCGGCTATCGTTGAAAGTATTCTGGTTTTATAGGTACTTTTTTCAACGTATGAATCTTTAAAATAAACCAAAGACGTTATTGTTGATAAAAGTCCAACCATAAAAGCCAAGGCTGCTAATTCATTTTCTTGTTGTACTACTGAAAACACTAAAATTACCAAAGAAACAAGTAAACTTATAATTGATGTTTTGTTATTTTTTAACGTAATAAATTCTTGTTGATAAATATTTTTTCCAAATGAGGCGTATTCTTCAATGGTTATTTTTACACTCCGCAAATAATCGGTTCGTAAGCTATCATAGAAAAAAAGCAGTAAATTTCTATGATTAAGGTGTAATCCTATAAAAATTTCTTTGCGTTTTCTGTCGTCCTCTGCAATGTAAATACTAGTCTTATACGGATAAACTTTCCCTAATACAAAAGTAATCTTTTGGACATTGGCGGGGATCTCTATAGTTGAAGTTCCTTGTGCCAAAAACTTAGTAAATAACACACCATCTGCATACAACTTGATATTTCTTAAAGAAAACCAGCCATAAACAAATTTTGTTTTGATATTTAAAGTCAGCATAACGATTTTATTTTAAGAAACTTAAAAATACTAAAAAATCGCTAAAAAACAAAAACCTTTCAGCGTTTTGAATGCCGAAAGGGTTTCTCTTTATATCGTAATCTATTAAGCTCCTTTTTGTTCTTTCATATAAGTAACAAACTCATCAAATAAATATTTTGAATCATTTGGTCCTGGCGATGATTCCGGGTGGTATTGTACCGAAAACACCTGTTTATCTTTTAAACGGATACCTGCAACGGTATTGTCATTTAAATGGTAATGTGTAATTTCTAAATTTGGGTTTTGTTCAACTTCTTCACGAACTACAGCAAAACCGTGGTTTTGAGAAGTGATTTCACCTTTTCCAGAAATTGCATTCATAATCGGGTGATTGATTCCGCGGTGACCGTTAAACATTTTATAGGTATTTACACCTTGAGATAACGCGATGATTTGATGCCCCAGACAAATTCCGAAAACTGGTTTATCTGTTGCAATAATATCTTTAGCCGTTTCGATAACCTGTGTTAACGGCTGCGGATCTCCAGGTCCGTTAGACAAGAAATATCCATCAGGATTAAAATCATTTAAGTCTTTAAGGGTTGCATTGTAAGGATACACCTTTACATAACAATCGCGTGCGGCAAGGCAACGCAAGATATTTGTTTTGATACCAAAATCTAAAGCGGCAACTTTGTACGTTGCGTTTTCATCGCCGTAGAAGTAAGGCTCTTTTGTAGAAACGGCAGATGCCAATTCCAAACCATTCATGTTTGGTACAGCAGCCAAGATCTCTTTTAATTCATCAATTGACTTTCCGTCTGTTGAAATTACTGCGTTCATAACTCCGTTATCACGAATGTAACTTACCAATGCACGTGTGTCAACATCAGAAACAGCAACAAGGTTTACCTTTTCGAAATAATCGTATAAAGATCCGTCTGCATCTGGGCGAGAAAAATCTTTACTGAAATTCTTACAAACCAATCCGGAAATTTTAATTCCGTCTGAATCTACTTCGTCATTATGAACTCCGTAATTACCAATGTGCGCAACGGTTGACAACATTATTTGCCCGAAGTATGAAGGATCGGTAAAAATTTCCTGATAACCTGTTACCCCTGTATTAAAACAGATTTCGCCTGTTGTTGTGCCTTTTATCCCTACTGATTTTCCATAAAAAATAGTACCATCACTTAAAAGTACAATGGCTTTATCTTTAGAAGTATATTTCATTATTATTGATTGTTTCGGTGTACAAAATTAATACAAATACTTTAAAAAAAAGCATAAAAAAAATGACAAACTTTAAAAGTTTGTCCTTTTAATATAATAGAATAATTTATGTTTGATAAATTACTCATTTGTTTCGTTAGCTTCAGTAGAAGTTTCAGCAGCAGGAGTAGTTTCAACTGTAGTGTCAGCTTTTTTTCTACCTCTACGAGTTGTAGCTTTCTTAACCTCTTTTTTACCAGCGTTATAAATTTCGTTGAAATCTACTAATTCGATCATCGCCATTTCAGCGTTATCTCCTAAACGATTTCCTAATTTAATAATACGTGTATATCCACCTGGACGATCACCTACTTTAGGAGCAACCTCTCTGAATAATTCAGTTACAGCATACTTGTTTCTTAAGTAAGAGAAAACGATACGACGGTTGTGTGTATCATCTGTCTTAGACTTAGTTACTAACGGCTCAACAAATTGTTTTAATGCCTTAGCTTTAGCAACTGTAGTGTTAATACGTTTGTGTTCTATTAAAGAACAAGCCATATTAGCCAACATAGCTTTTCTATGACCAGCTTGTCTGCCTAAATGGTTTACTTTTTTTCCGTGTCTCATGACGTAATTTTTTAACCTTCATCTTGCTTCAATCCGCTATGGAGCGCAAAATATGAAGTAATTTATTCTTTATCTAATTTGTATTTTGAAAGATCCATTCCGAAAGTTAAATTTTTAACCTGAACCAGTTCTTCTAATTCTGTTAATGATTTCTTTCCGAAGTTTCTAAACTTCATTAAATCGTTTTTATTGAAAGAAACTAAATCGCCTAATGTGTCAACTTCAGCCGCTTTTAAACAATTTAATGCTCTTACCGAAAGATCCATATCTACCAATTTCGTTTTCAAAAGCTGTCTCATGTGCAATGATTCCTCATCGTATGATTCAGTTTGAGCAATTTCATCGGCCTCTAAAGTAATTCTTTCATCAGAAAACAACATAAAATGATGAATCAATGTTTTTGCTGCTTCTGTTAAAGCGTCTTTAGGATGAATAGATCCGTCTGTAACAATATCAAAAACTAACTTTTCGTAATCGGTTTTTTGTTCTACACGATAGTTTTCTATAGCGTATTTAACATTTTTTACAGGCGTATAAATACTGTCTGTATAAATTGTTCCGAAAGGTGCGTTAGGTTTTCTATTTTCTTC
>Ga0308157_10005952_pt1 | contig 14906 bp, 14 predicted proteins | sample PhyBR1_FD_201035 | JGI IMG/M metagenome (GOLD analysis project Ga0308157, IMG submission 201035) | Phyllosphere microbial communities from UC Gill Tract Community Farm, Albany, California, United States - DLSLB.R1 | ecosystem: Host-associated > Plants > Phyllosphere > Unclassified | place: USA...
CGTCCAGGGCGAGGTCGCCTACGTCAGCGATCCGGCGGAGAAGACGATCCACATCGTCGATCTCGAATCCGGTGAGGTGATGGCCGAGAAGTCGTTGCCGCACGCACCGAACGAACTCACCGGCGTCACCGGCTGAGGGGTCGGGACGAACCCGACCGGCGGTGTCCCTGGACACGCAGCCGGTCGGGTCGGCCGCCTCGGTGGTGGCTGGGAATCTGCCCAGGAGGTGAGACCGCCGTTGCCGACGCCGGAGTTCGGCCATAGCGTGGGGGATGGACCTGCGATCACACCATCGGTGATCGCCTCAACCCCGTCGAAGTGAAAGAGGACAGCCATGACCACCATGTATCGCGTCACCGACCCGGCGACCGGCCAAGTCGCCGAAGAATTCCCCACTGCCACCGATGCCGAGATCCTCGCCGCCCTCGATCGTTCGGCGACGACATTCGACGAGTGGAGCCGGACCACGGTCGCCGAGCGCGCCGCCATCCTCACGCGCGTGTCCGAGATCTACGCCGAGCGCGCCGAGGAGCTCGCCGAAGTCATCAAGCTCGAAATGGGCAAGTCCGTGCCCGAGGGCAAGGGCGAGGTCCAGCTGAGCTCGATGATCTACAAGTACTTCGCCGACAACGCCGAAGCCTTCATGGCCGACGAACCCCTGCGCGGACCCAAGGACGCCACCGCCATGATCCGCCGCAAGCCCGTCGGCTCGCTGCTGGGCATCATGCCGTGGAACTTCCCCTACTACCAGGTCGCCCGCTTCGCCGCCCCGAACCTGGCCCTGGGCAACACGATCCTGCTCAAGCACGCCCCGCAGTGCCCCCGCTCGGCACAGATCATGGAAGAGATCTTCATCGAGGCAGGCCTGCCCGAAGGTGCGTACATCAACATCTACGCCAGCAACGAGCAGGTCGCCGACATCATCCTGCCCGACCCGCGCAACCACGGAGTGTCCCTGACCGGATCCGAACGCGCCGGTGCCGCCGTCGCTGCCGAGGCCGGAAAGAACCTCAAGAAGGTCGTGCTCGAACTCGGCGGATCCGACCCCTATATCCTGCTCGACACGGACGACGTCCAGAAATCCGCGAAGACGTTCTTCAACACCCGCATGGGCAATACCGGCCAGGCCTGCAACTCGCCCAAGCGGATGATCGTCATGGACGACATCTACGACGACTTCGTCTCCTCCATCACCGAGGCGGCCAAGAAGAACACCCCCGCCGTTCCCGGCGAGGAGGGCTCCCGGTTGTCCCCGCTGTCGTCGGTGGCCGCCGCCGACCGCTTCGTCGAGCAGGTCCAGGACACCGTCAGCGAGGGCGCGACCCTGCTGGCCGGCGGTAAGAAGTACGACGGCGGCGGAGCCTACGTCGAACCCGTCGTCCTCACCGATGTGCAGAAGGGTATGCGCGGATACTACGAAGAGCTCTTCGGACCCGCTGTCATCGTCTACAAGGTCAGCAGCGAGGAAGAAGCCGTCGAGCTCGCCAACGACACCCCGTTCGGCCTGGGGGCCGCCGTGTTCTCCACCGATATCGCCCGTGCCGAACGCGTCGGCGACCAGATCGATTCCGGCATGGTCTTCCTCAATGCTCCGGAAGGCAGCCGCGAATACCTGCCCTTCGGCGGAGTCAAGCGCTCAGGTGTCGGCCGGGAACTCGGTCCGCTGGCGATGGACGAATTCGTCAACAAGCAGCTCGTGTACAAACAGGACTGATCGGTACGACCAGAGCCCGAGGATCCGGGTTCCGATCGTGACCGGGTTGTGATCGCGCTCAGGGCGCTGTCTCTTACGGGGACAGCGCCCTGATTGTATGCTGAGACCACGCACAGACAATTCTCATAATTCTCAGCGGGAGGTCATCCCATGTCGGCACCGAAGCCGTCAACCCAGGTCAACGCCGCAGCCTCAAAAGGGATCATGCGGCCGGTCAACCGATTCCTCGAACAGTGGATTCCCTCGGCCCTGACCTTCGCCATCGTCCTCACCCTCATCGTCGCCGTCCTCGCGTTCATCTTCACCGACGCCGGACCGACGGACGTCGTCACCGGCTGGGGTGAGGGACTGGCCGGTCTGCTCGAGTTCATGACGCAGATGTGTCTGATCCTCCTGCTCGGGCACATCCTCGCCAACACCGGACCGGTGCGGAAGCTGCTGGCCCGGCTCGCGCGAGTTCCCGGAAACGCCACCTTCGCCTACGTCTTCGTCTTCATCGTCGCCGCGCTCGCCAGCCTCATCACCTGGGGACTCGGCCTCGTCGTCGGCGCCCTGCTCGCCCGTGAGATCGCAGTGCAGTCACGCGAACGCGGAATCAAGGTCCACTTCCCGCTGCTCGTCGCCGCCGGCTATTCCGGATTCGTCGTCTGGCACATGGGGTATTCGGGATCGGGTCCGCTGACCGCGGCCACCCCGGACTCCTTCCTCTCCGAGTCCCTCGGCGGGAAGACAGTTCCGGTGTCGGAGACGATCTTCGCCGGCTGGAACCTATTGGCGATCGCCGGAGTCATCATCGTCTGCGCGCTCCTCTTCTTCCTCGTCGCCCCCAAGGCCGGCGCCGCCGTCTACGAACTCCCCGCCTCGGTGAGCTCGGAGGGGCAGAGCGAGGTCGACGAGGAGGTCGTCACTCCGGCCGACCGGATCGACGCCTCACGAGTGCTCACCCTCATCGTCGGTCTCGCTCTCGTCGCCTATCTCATCATCCACTTCGCCCAAGGAGGGGGACTCACCCTCGACATCGTCAACTGGTCGTTCCTCGCGCTCATCCTCCTGCTCGTGCGCAACCCGTTCGAGCTCATCCACCTGACGAAGGAGGCCGCGTCGAACGTCGGCGAGATCCTCCTGCAGTTCCCGCTCTACGCGGGAATCCTCGGCATCATGTCGACCACCGGACTCATCGCCGTGTTCTCCGACGCCTTCGTCTCGATCTCGAACACCACGACCTTCGGCGTCCTCGCCCTGCTCTCGGCCGGACTCGTCAACTTCTTCGTCCCCTCCGGCGGCGGCCAGTTCGCCGTGCAGGGCCCGATCATGCTCGATGCGGCCAACCAGCTCGGCGTCGACCCGTCGATCGCGATCATGGCCGTGTCCTACGGCGACCAGTGGACGAACATGCTCCAGCCCTTCTGGGCGCTGCCGGTGCTCGCGATCGCCGGGCTGAAGATGCGCGACATCCTCGGCTACACCGTCATCACATTCCTCGGCTCAGGGGTGGTGATGGCTGCCGCGCTGCTCCTCGTCTCCCTCTGAGACTCGATGAACGTTCCGCCGAGGCGGTTGGGACTTGACCGACGATGACCCGGTCGGTGAAGCCCCACCTCGGCGAGGGTGAGTCGCTGATCTGCAGATTCGCGTGGCATCACAGGATAAGTGACCGGAAGTGTCTATGTGGTAACCTCCGTTGTTGGCCGTCCCCGGGGATCCGGGGGATCGGCGATGACGGAAATTCTTGAAGCAACAGCCGTTGATCATGCTCGGTTGAGCACCCTGTTCGACCGGGTCCGATGCCACGACGCAACAGCGTCCGGATAAGGAGCACAACCATGTCAGCATCAGTCGACACCCCGCCGGGTGAACCGAAGGGAGAGGCGAAGGGCAAGGTGAAGCCGTCGCTGCCTCCAGTGAATAAGAAGGTGTTCCTGGCGGCAGCACTGGTGGCGCTCGCCATCACCGTATGGGCCCTCATCTCACCGACCAACGCCGAGACGGTCCTCGGTGCAGTCGTCGGCTGGACCTCCGATTGGTTCGGCTGGTTCTACGTCCTCCTCGTCCTCGCTGTTCTCGTCTTCGTCATCTACTTGGCGGCCTCCCGCTACGGAAACACGAAGCTCGGCCCCGAACACTCGAAACCCGAATTCGGCCTCGTCGCCTGGGCGTCCATGCTCTTCGCCGCCGGCATCAGCACCGACCTCATGTTCTTCGCCGTGGCCGAACCGGTCACGATGTACCTCACCCCGCCGAGCACCGAAGCCGAAACTGTGGACGCGGCCCGCGAATCCACTGTGTGGGCGCTCTTTCACTACGGTCTGAGCGGCTGGGGACTCTACGCACTCATGGGTATGGCCCTGGCCTACTTCGCCTACCGGATGAATATGCCGCTGGCGATCCGCTCGGCGCTGGCCCCGATCTTCGGCAAGCGCGTCCATGGTGCTCTGGGTGAGACGGTCGACCTCGCCGCCCTGCTGGGCACGATCTTCGGTGTGGCCACCTCGTTGGGCATCGGCGTCGTCATGGTCAACGTCGGCCTCAACACTGTCCTCGGAATACCCATCGGCGTCGGCACCCAGGTCGGCATCGTCGTCGTCGGAGTCGGTGTCGCCACGCTCTCGGCAGTCTCAGGTGTGGACAAGGGAATCAAGTTCCTCTCCATCCTCAACGTCGTCCTCGCGATCGCTTTGAGCCTCTGGGTGCTCGTGGCCGGAAACACGAAGTTCCTGCTCAACGCCTTCGTCCTCAATGTCACGGACTTCGTCCGTCTGTTTCCGAACATGGCCGGTCAGACCTTCGCCTTCGAAGACACCGGCACATGGATGACCGACTGGACCCTGTTCTTCTGGGCTTGGTGGATAGCCTTCGCCTCGTTCGTCGGACTCTTCCTCGCCCGGATCTCCCGCGGACGCACCATCCGCCAGTTCGTGCTGGGCACCCTGACGATTCCGTTCATCTACATCTTCATGTGGATCTCGATCTACGGAAACTCGGCCCTGGACATCATCCGCAGCGGAGACAAGAAGTTCGGTGAGTCGGTCATGCTCAGTCCTGAGGGCGGGTTCTACGACCTGCTCTCACGCTACCCGGCCTTCGCCGTCATCGCCGCTCTGGCCACGATCACGGCGCTGCTGTTCTACGTCACCACAGCGGACTCCGCGGCCCTGGTCATGGCGAACCTGTCGTCGAACCTGCGCAATCCCGCCGAAGACGGACGCGCCGGACTGCGCATCTTCTGGGCCCTGTCGACCGGAGCCCTGACGGTGGCGATGCTGCTCGTCGGAGGCATCGGCGCGCTGCAGAACGCGACGGTGATCATGGGCCTGCCCTTCGCCTTCGTCGTCATCCTCGTCATGATCGGCCTGTACAAGGCCCTGCGGGTCGAGGCGAACCGCGTCGACAGCGTCGATACGACCCTGCCCGGCTCGTTGGCCCGTCGCTCCCGCGGTCCCGGCCACGAGACTTGGCAGCGTCAGCTCGGGCGGGTGCTGTCCTTCCCGAATAAGGCGCGTGCCGAGGAGTTCGAGCAGAAGGTCCTCATCCCCACCCTCCACGAGGTGGCCGAAGAGATGGAGGGCCGCGGAATCTCGTCACGCTGCGGTCGCGTCGACTCCGAAGGCGTGTTCGTCGACGACGGCGAACTCTTCCAGTTCGAGGTCGACGGAGACGGGGAATACCCGTTCCGCTATCAGGTGTGGCCGCACAAGGTCAGCGTGCCGTCATTCGGCGGAATGGTCCCCCGCGGAACCGGCGAGGACTACTACCGGATGGAGGTCTACCTCGACGGCGGCACCGGTCAGGGCTACGACATCATGGGCTTCTCGAAGGAGCAGATCATCGATGACGTGCTCGACCAGTACGAACGTCACGTCGAATTCCTCCAGCTCCAGGAGAACATCACCCACCGCGATGACTGAATCGCGATGTCCGGATGACTGATTCCGGCGGGTGAGTGCGGCGCCCGGGATCCCTGGCCTGACGGTCGGCGGTCCCGGGCGTCGTCATTTCTCGCACCGAGGATGCGTCGATCTCAAGCGCCGAGGCCGGCGGACGCTGCGTGGTGGGCTCGGGGGCGGCCAGGTGATCACCTTGCCGTCACGGTGCGCAGGGTTCGGGCGACGGACAGGGCCGTCAGCCCGCTGGTGGCAGGGTTCTCCGGGCTCGGCGTCGACCGGATGTCGAACGCGAATTCCCCTGCGGACCCGGACGCCCGGATTCGGTGGGCGGACTGGGTCTGACCGGCGACCGCCTGGAGCACGACCCGCACCCTCTCCAACGAGGCACCGAGCAAGTCGGCATCGGTGCATTCAGGTGCGGTGTCGGTCGACGCCGCTCTGGCTCCTGAGTCTGAGGCCGCTGCAGCTCGACTCAGTCCGCGGGTGGCCCAAGCGAGGGCGACGGCGATGTTGACATTGGCGGGGAACTTCTCGATCGCCTCGGCGGGATTGCCCTCGAACACCGTCAGAGGGCCGTCCTCAGGACGGAGGACACGCAGACGCTCGGCTTCGGTCTCGGACATCCACGGTCGGATGAGTCCGCTCGCCTCCTTCGAGGTGGTGATTTCGACGCTTTCGAGGCCATCGGACTGAGCCGCCGCCTCGAGCACATCGAGTCCGCCGATCGCCCCATTGGTCACATGCAGGCGGCCGGGTCCGGCGAGCAGACCCGCACGGGTGCCGGGATCGGCCATGGCTCCGACACTGGTGAGCACGAATGGGCGACCGGCCGCGATGACGGCGGGGCCGAATCGGGCGGCGGCGGGAACCCCGGCGCATTCGACGATGACATCGAAGCGGTCGAACATCCTCGGCGACGGTGATTGCGTCGATGACGCAGCAGGCAACGATGGGGCCGGTTCGTGAACTGGGGTGGTGAGCGTGGGGAGGTCGACCACCTCGGCGCCGTGATTCGGGCGACCTCTGTGCTTGGCTCGATCCGAGACCAGGGCGGTCAGGTTGAACGCCCCGGACTCGAGCTCGGGAGAGAGCAGCCGGGCGACGTGACGGCCGATGGCACCGAAGCCGAGGAGGAGCACTGAAGTCATGGCCGCACCCTATCGGAGACATCTGACACGGGGCTGGACCGTTGCCGCAGGAGACCGGAGCGTGGGGGTGCGCGGGCAATGTCAGTGCGACGCGATACGGTTGCAGGATGGACGACGAATCACAGCCGAGTGCATCCGGGGGAGCCGTCACCGGCGACGACGGACTTGCCCGCACCCCGTGGGCGTACGGCGACCCGATGCTGCTGGACTACTACGACAGCGAGTGGGGTCTGCCCATCCACGACGAAGCGGGGCTGTTCGAGCGGATGAGCCTCGAGGGATTCCAGGCCGGTCTGTCGTGGCTGACGATTCTGAAGAAGCGGAGTCGGTTCCGTGAGGTCTTCGCCGGATTCGATCCCGACGCCGTGGCCCGCTTCGGCGACAGCGAGATCGAGCAGCTGCTGACCGATTCCGGGATCATCCGCCACCGCGGCAAGATCGAAGCCTGCATCAACAATGCCGCTCGCGTGATCGAACTGCGTGAAGACGGCGGACTCGATGCGTTCCTGTGGTCGTTCCAACCTGCGCAGACCCCGCGACCGCGTACCATTGCCGAGATCCCGACGACCGGACCGGAATCCGTGGCGCTGTCGAAGGCGCTGAAGAAGAAGGGGTTCCGCTTCGTGGGACCGACGACGATGTATGCGCTGATGGAGGCCATCGGCATGGTCGATACGCACCTGCTCGATTCCCACCGCCGAGGAGCGTCCGGAGTGTGGTCGGAATGAATGACATCCGCGTCTCCGCACTCGTCCTCCTCCACCCGCAGCGCCGGGAACTGCTCATGGTGCGCAAGGCCGGGACCAGTTCCTTCATGCTGCCCGGCGGCAAACCCGAAGAGGGGGAGACCGCTGAGGACACCATCGTCCGTGAGATCGCCGAGGAGCTCGGACTCGATCTGGACCGTCACCGACTGCACGCTTTGGGCACGTTTGCTGCCGCGGCGGCGAACGAAGCCGATCACCGTGTCATCGGCGACGTGTTCTGCTATGACGGTCTGCCGGCAGCACTCGATGTGGAGAACATCGCGCATCTGGCCGAGATCGCCGAAGCCGGATGGTTTCCCATCGACCCGCTGCCCGCGGACACCGGTATCCGCCAATTCGCGCCACTGACCCGCAACGAGGTCATCCCGGCGCTGCAGGCCGCGGGGAGATCGGTTGGTTGACCGAGTGAAGCGCCGTCGTCTTGCGCGGTGCGATGCTGCTTTCACGCTGGGCAGCGCTGGTCTCATGCGGTGCGACGCTGGAACCCGAGGTCGAGGGTGAACAGGTGCAGGGAATGCACCACGGTGATCGCGGCGGTGAGGAAGCTCAGCGAGATGTCGATGATGCCGAAGATCGTCAGCGCCGGTGGGCTGACATAGCCGGGTGCCTGCAGAAGGGTGCAGCCGATGACGATCGCGCCGGTGAGAATCGCGATCAGAACGGCGATTGTCGTGCGACCCACCGCTGCCAGGCACAGCAGCCCGGTGGTGAACAGCAGAGCGAAGAGCGCGAAGACGTCGACTCCCCGTCCGATGCTGAGGACTTCCTGCCACAGGTTCCCGTATGTGACCGAACTGTCCGGTTCGGGGGAGTAGTAGGGGAAGAACGAAGCGGCGATCACCAGCACCACCAGCGGCCCATAGAGGCGGGCATAGGTGATGTTCGTGCGGTGGATGCGCTCGGCGAGGACGTCAGCGCTGCGGAGATTTCCGGTCGTCATCGACCGTCCGTCATCTGTTGCTGTCACTGCGGCCTGCCGTCGGAATCGAGGATGGCGGTACGAGGACTCGTTGCTGTGCCGAAGCACGGCAGAAGCATCTCATTTCTCCGATCAGAGGATTAGGGATTGTGGTCGACGGCGGCCCGAATGGATTAGTCGCCATCAAGCGAACCGATACCTGAAACGTATCCAGGAAAGTTACCGCTCGGTGTTCTCGGGCGACAAGGAATGGACATGACTCACGGGTCATGCCCGCGAAATTTCACATATTCGCACAAAGGCTTTTATGTCGGGTTGTGACCTTATCCCTATTTCGCTGCTCGGGGAGCCGCATTCTTCGCTCGGGAAGGTGCGAGGTCGGGTGCCGTATGGCCCTCGGCAGCCCGACCGAGCTGGACCGAGAGTCGGTGGAGGCATTCGCGGAGGTCGGGACTGTCGATGACGGTGAAGTCGGTGTCCAAGCGCGCCAGGGCCAGGGCCATCGTGGTGAGGCTCTGGCCGCCGACGGTGACGAGACAGCGGTCGTCCTCGAGTGCTTCGACCGTGCCCTCGGCGGACGCGAGCTTCTTCATCACTGTGGGCGCCGGTGCATCGACGATGACTTGGGCCGAATGCCGCCACCTGGGTTCCGTGGCGTGTCGTTCGACGAATTCTCCGATGTCGTCAGCCGGCAGCGGACGTGGAGTGAAGCTCCGGCCGCTCGGGGTCTTCGGCACGATGCGTTCTGCGCTGAAGACTCGCCAGTCCTCAGCCTGGGGTTCGAAGGCCAGCAGGTGCCAGCGGTGCTGACGATTGACGAGTCGGTAGGCTTCGACTTCCAGATGGACCTCGTGTGCCGAGGTGCTGCTCGGGTCGTTCGGTAGGAGAGAGTCGCCGGTGTCTGGGTCGGCTGTAACTGGGCTGGTGGCGCATGAGTCGCCTGTGCCGCCGGGTGAGCGGTCGGACGGTTCACCGAGATACGTGAAGCGCAGGCGTTCGTGTCGGCGACAGTGGTCGATGAGAGTGACGATGAGGTTGGGGTCGACAATCGGCATCGGCTGATTGCCGACGACCGGGACAGTGAAGTGCGCGAGGCTCTGCACCCGTGTCCGGACTGCGGTGGGGAGGATGGTCTCGAGCTTCGCCAGTGCCAGTGCCGAAGTCTCTTCCATTCCGCCGATGATGCAGCTCAGCCCCGAGTGGAGGCCGACGGCGACCGCCACCGCTTCATCGGCGTCGAACATGAGCGGCGGGATGCCCACGCCGTTGGAGGAGAGACGATATCCGCCCTCGTTTCCGCGTGTGCCGTCGATCGAATAGCCGATATCGCGGAGCGTGCCGATATCGTTCCGGATGGTCCGCGGGCTCACTCCCAGGCGATCTGCCAATTCGGTTCCCGACCAGGTTCGGGGCACCATCAACAGTGACAATAACCCGAGCAGCCGTGCTGCAGTCTGTGACATCTCTGCGTCTTCTGTCGTTTAGGAAGACCTCCTGCCTGAACTCAGAATAGCATTATGCAAATCGTTCCGGGGCAGAGCGAAAACAAAGAAGTGGCTTCCCCGAATTCGGAGGAACTAACAAAATTGATGCACGATCAGCAGAATATTCAGAGCATTCCTTCCACAGAGACAACTGAAGCAGAATTCGACGTCGATGACTATCTCGAGTTGTATTCGTCGGCACGGAAGAAGGACAAAGGGTGGATCCTCGACGAGGTCATGATCCTCACCGGTTGGTCACGTGACCATGCGCGGCGCCGCCTGGCGGCCTTCCACATCGGAGAAGATGATGCCTACGACGATCCGCCCGCCGACCAGCCGTCGTCGAGGTGCTGCAAATACTCACCCGAATCGCGAGCACTCCTCGTCCGGATCTGGGAGTGGTCGGGGTTCCAGAGTGGAAAGTACCTGGCCGCTGTGATGCCGCAGCTGCTCGATGCGGCCGAGCGACACGGCGCCCTGGTGCCCGACCGCGATGGTTACAGCCTCAAGGTCCGGTCCGAGCTGCTCGCCGTCAGTCCGGCGTCGATCGACCGGTATCTGCGCACCGCGCGAGCCGAGGACTTCCGAGATCGTCGAGTGTCGACGAAACGATTCACCAGTCCCAGCGAAGACTTCCTCGACTTCGCTTCGGGGCCGAACGAGCACGAACCCGGATACTTCCTCGTCGACACCATCGCCCACGCAGGACCGACCCGAGCCTCGAACTGTGTGTTCACGATCAGCGCCTCCTGCCTGCACACCGGTTGGGTCTTCACCCACAGCCTCGCCGACAACGCTCCGGACACCATGGTGGACGTGCTGCAGTGGTCGCTCGATGAGGTGCAGGGGATTCCCTTCTGGGTCAATGCCATCGAGCTGAGCAATGCCGATGACACCGTCCACGAGGCGACCGACCGGTGGGCGCGGGGACTGGATATCCATTTCAGTCCGGTGCTCAAAGATCTCCGCCGCGATCGGCTTCCGGAAGCCTCGCGGCATCAGCATCTCGTCCATGAGTACGGCAATATCCGCCGCTATGACACCGAAGAGGCCCGGTCTGCACTCAACGGACTTTGGCGCGCGGTCGATGACCGGCTCAACTACTTCACTCCCACGCGCAAACCGGCTGGCTGGGCCGATGACGGTGACGGCGACCAGCGGCGAATCTACGACGAACCGCGCACACCGTTCGAACGTCTGCGCGCAGCGGGAGTCATGTCACCGACGCAGGAGGACGAGCTCACCCAGTATGCGGATGGTCTCGACCCGGCCCGACTGACCGAGGAGATCGTGTTCTGGCAGAGGCGTCTGCAGGAGCTGGCCGCCTGAGAGAGTTCCGTTCCCACGCCGCCGGCAGAGCATCGTGTCCGCTGGCTGTCGGCAGATCCGCCCCGTGGGGGTGAAGACTTAGTCTCGTTCCTGCCGCGAATAGGCGATGAGCGCCCGGTACAGGTCGATCGGGGCGCAGTTGGCGCCCTTGGCCAGGGACTTCATGAGTTTGCGGTAGGTCTGATAGTCCATCTGCGCCGGATTGTCCGTGGGCACGAGAGCGAAATCGTGCAGAACGGTCAGCGCCCGGGAATCCATGATGGAGAACTTCTTGGGATTGACCACGGTGAGCAGGGTGCTGGCCATCGGAATTCCCACTCCGGGCAGCATCTGCAGCAAAGGCAGACGGAAGCGGTTGGGTGTGTCATCGTCGAGCGCGACGCCGGTGACGAAGTCGATGTCATCGGACGAGATCTCCTCGAGGCTCGGCAGAACTCCGATGGCCTTCCACTCGGCGACCTTGAGGAAATGCTTGCGTTTGAACGATTCGCGGACCTTCGTCTTCGGGCCGATATCACTGAAGATCTCCGACTCGAGGTCCGTGAGGGCATAGAGCGGTTCGAATTTGAGGACGAATGCGGTGTCGATGGTGCCACTGGGAGCGTCGCGTTTGAGGTCCGAGCCGAGTTCCGATGAGTTCATGGACCGATGGTAGGCGATCATTCTGACGTGGAGGTGAACACTTCTGCACCAGATGGACGGCAGATGGTGCGGGCACGGCAGATGCAGTGCCGATGTCGTAACCTCGGACTATGGACCCCGAACATCCGTCTCAGGCGACGTACACCCCGGCTCTGTTGGGTCTGGTGTGGACGGCGATGTTCGGGTTCTCCGCCTTCTTCTTCAGCTATTCGACGATGGTGACGATTGCGGCGACGGACGGACTGTCGACCGTCACCGGCGGGTCCGTGCTGACGACGATGATGATCGGTGTCATCGTCGCCCAGCCCTTCGCCCCGTGGGCCGGTCGCGTCTTCGGTTTCAAGGCCTCGCTCATGCTGGCTCTAGTCCTGCAGTTCCTCGGCCAGCTCCTCGGACTCTTCGTCACCCCGCCCCTGTTGGCACTCGTCCTCGCCGGACTCTGCGGAGGCGTCGGGTTCGGGCTCTTCGTCGTCCTCGCCAATGCCGCGGTCCCAGGAACGACCGCGCCGGGACGGACCGGCAAGGCGCTGGGCTTCTTCGGTGGGATCACTTCCCTGGCCGCGGCCGTCGGAGCTCCGCTGGGGCTGTGGTTGGTTGAGACGATCCCGATCTGGACCTTCCGCATCATCGTCTGCGCCTGTCTCCTCCTGGCCATTCCCACTGTGCTCAAATACGTACCCGGTCGGCCGCCTCGGCGTGGGAATGACGATTCGGGAGCATCGCCGAGCGGCAACGAGACGGTCGGGGTTCGGTCCGGACGCAACGAGAAGCGGAGCCTCCGAAAAGCAGGACGCTGGGCGGGGGAAGCGCTCGGGCTCGTCCTCATGCTCTCTCCGTTCCTCGTCGGCATGATCGTCTTCGGGATCATCGTCGGCTTCGGTCCGGGCGAGGACGTCGCCGTAGCGGCACTGTTCATCGCCGGGATGCAGATCTCGGCGGTCATCGGACGCTTCGTCGTCGGGGCCGTTTCGGACAGCTTCCCGCCGTTCGCCCTCAACATCTTGGGCCTCGTCCTGACGGCGATCGGGCTGGTCTGCGCTGTCGTCTCCTACGGTGGGACGCTGTTCGCCTCGATGCTCGTCATCGGACTGGGATTGGGCGCCATGCAGTCGGCAAGTCTCGTCATGGCCTTCGCCGCGGTCAGTTCGCCGAGCCGGGCCAGCGTCGCATGGAATATGAACTTCGACATCGGGCTGGCCGTCGCAGGTGTGGTCGGCGGGCTCGGTTTCACCTATCTCGGGTCGTCGTCGACCTTCTTGGTGTGTGCTCTGCTTCTGCTGTTCACCGGTGCCCTGTCGTGGATCGCGCGGACTCTGCAGAGGCGGAACAACGGGCACGGCTGAGCTGTCAGTGCGGGCACGGCTGAGCTGTCAGTGCGGGCACGGCTGAGCTGTCAGTGCGGGCGCTGCTGACCCGGAGACTGCGGGGTGCGACTGAGCCTGTGGTTGAAGGGCAGGGCTGGATCGTCAGTGCGGGGACTCCTCATCGAGCTGCGCGAGCAGTCCGACGGCCGCACGTGTGTACTCACCGATCCAGCGATCATGGATCCGTTTGATCGGGAGCGGTGCCAGAGCCAGCAGTCGGGTGCGTCCTTCCTTGCGGCCGGTGACCAGCTCAGCGCCCTCGAGCACTCGAATATGCTGCAGCACAGTCGTGCGATCGAGGTCGGGAAACGCCTCGCAGACCTCACCGGTCGTCCGCGGTCGAGTCCGCAGCAGGTCGAGGACGCGTCGGCGGTTGGGGTTGGCCAGGGCCTTGAAGACCGCATCGTCGGATTCATCCGAGCCTGTTCCCAACCCCCGTGACATGTGGTAAAAATATCACATGACAGATGAGCAGAGCACCCAGAACACACCCGTCGAGCAGAACGATCAGTCCCGTCCATTGGAGGAGCTGTCCTTCACGGTCACCGGCTACATCTCGAAGACTCCTCATGAGACCTATGAGGCGGTCGCTGATCCCGAGCAGCTCTCGCATTACTTCACGACCGGCGGCGCCCGCGGCCGTTTGGAGGCCGGGGCCGACGTGACATGGGACTTCGCTGACTTCCCGGGTCGATTCCCAGTCGAAGTCGTCGAGAACTTCCAGGACGAGAAGATCGTCATCCGCTGGGAGGGTTCCGACGATTCCGTGGAGAGTGACACGACAACGACCTTCGAGTTCACTCCCGTCGATGACGGTGCGCGGACGCTCGTGACGATCACGGAGAAGTCCTGGAAGCTCACCGAGGGCGGAGCTCAGGGCGCCTTCGGCAACTGCATGGGCTGGACCGGAATGCTCTCGGCTCTCAAGGTTTGGATCGAGCACGGAATCAACCTCCGCGAGGGCTACTACAAATAAGCCCGGGACGTCAGCGCCCGGACGGTCCCGCCGCAGAGTCCGATGTCGTCACAGTGCCCGACGTGCGCTGCCTTCGTGCTCCCCGTTGTGCCCGGATCTCCGGAATGAGCACTGCGAGGACCGCGGCAAGGAAGACGGCCTGCATTACTGTGCGCGGCACCAGCTGATCGTCCCACGGCAGATTCTCGCCGGTCAGCGCCAGATGCACATTCGCCGGGAACATGAGGATGAGCATCAGCCCCAGCCCGCCGGCCGCCCACGGGCGAGTCGGGCGCAGCAGCAGGCCGAAGGCTCCGAGCAGTTCGAGCACCCCGGTCACGGTGACGAGCGCAGCTGGTGCTGGAAGCCATGGCGGCACCATGTCGATGAGAGCCTCGCGCATGCCGACGAAATGTGAGATGCCGGTGACGATGAACATCACGGCCAGCCCGAACCGGATTGCCACCGGCCATGTACCAAGGCCATGTTCGGCCGCCGCCGAGTTGAAGCGTCCGACGGCGTAGACGGCGAGAGTGGTGATGAGGAGAAAGAGCAAGGGTGCCATGAGAGGCTCCTTCGATGAGCGAGGCCTTGCGGCCGCGACGAATCTTTACAGTGAAAAGATAGATCGCCGACAAGCATCTTGTCAATGAAAAGTTTGCTCCGGTACGATCGGACTGTGACTTATCATCATGGGGAT